>Ga0181517_10000580_pt1 | contig 47882 bp, 48 predicted proteins | sample PEATcosm2014_Bin_31_FD_119748 | JGI IMG/M metagenome (GOLD analysis project Ga0181517, IMG submission 119748) | Peatland microbial communities from MTU Mesocosm Facility, Houghton, MI, USA - PEATcosm2014_Bin01_30_metaG | ecosystem: Environmental > Terrestrial > Soil > Wetlands > Peat | place... | reverse complement strand
GGACATGAGCACTGTGTTCGAGGAGAACACGCGGTTTAAAGACAAAGATCTGTTGTTGGAAAGAACAACAGCAACAGAGGCGTTGTTGTTGGATTCGGCTGAAATTCGTCGTGAATTCGCACGATACGCTCTGGTCCCAGATCAAAGGGCTCTCGCCGCAATGATCGCGGCGTGCCAAGCTCTGGTTCCGGATTTGACTACGGAGGAGCTGATCTTCTTCCTGCGCGAGAAGGGGAGCGTTGTTCGCTCATCGAGTTCGGTCGAAAACCCGACCGGGTTCTTGCTGAAGGTCGTTCCTCGCTGTTTTGAAGGCGATCTCTTCGGCGAGTGGCGGAAACAACGGCAGGTGGAGGAGCGTGCAGCCGCCGTGGAGTTTGGGAAGCAGGCGATCGCTGCGGCGATCCATGAAGAACTCGATGCGGCTCCAGCCAACAATTTCTGGAAGCAGATCATGAGCTCACTCAGGCAGATCGTCAATCCGCACACGTTCGATTGGCTTGTTCCACTGCGCTATCTGCGGCTCGAAGCCGGGAAGCTTTTGGTCTGGATGCCAGGCGAAGAGTGGCGGTACCTGGCGCTCAAACTTCGGGAACAAATCTTTGCCGCCATTCATAACTTGACTCTGCCCATTATGCAGGTTCAGTTCGTCACTGACGAACAGCTGCCAGAGCTCTGCGGAGTTCGAAATGATTGAGCATTCTCCACCAAGCGCTCGGAGGGATCAGAGAGTTCTTGCTATCGGTACTGTTTTCATTATATATTCCGATACGTCGGAAAGATTACGGAGGATTCCATGACTTCGGCCAGAATTGAGATGTTGACGCCCACGGAAGCCGCTGTGGTGTCATGCGTAGCCGTACGGGACGTGAACAGAGTGATCGACGAAAAGATTCTTCCAAAAGGTCTCTACAAGGTGGGCCGTGACCGCACGCGCTGGTTTGACGTCGATGCCTGTGCGTTCATCTCGTTCTATTTCAAAGCGGCCAATCAATTGACCTCCGAGGAACGGATGCGCACGATTGTCGCGGCGAGCGCGGGATTGCAAGGCGAGGTCGCGGGCGTTCTGGAGAAGGAATGGATCATCCGCCGAGAGTTCCTGACAATTGACCTGGCCCCATTTCTTAGAAGTGTTCACCAGCGACTGGCGAAGCTAACTGCGGCTCACGCGCTTGTCGTCGAGGATGCCGACATCCTAGGTGGGACTCCCGTTATCAGGGACACGCGCATCCCGGTCTATGATATTGCAGCGTCGGTTACGGCTGGGCTGCCGACGCAACGTATTTTGGCCGCTTATCCCGGACTGACCGCAGAAAATCTAGAATTGGCAGCTCTCTATGCCGAAGCTAATCCGCAGCGTGGGAGACCGCGTCGGACTCCCACGCTGCCCGCCGGATCTGTCGTTATTTCCACCCGCCGTACACCACGCCGAAAGCTGGCTTCATGAAGCTGCTAATTGACGAATGTTTGAGCGAGGAACTGGCGAAACTAGCTCGGCAACGGGGTCATGCAGAAGCTTCGCATATCGTTTGGATAGGTAAACGCGGCTGGAAAGATTGGGAGCTCAAGGCTGTTATTCTCGACGGGATTGGACGTTCGTCAACAAGAACAGCGTCGATTTTCGCGGCCCAGACAAGTCGCCCGGTTCCAGTGGGCTATGCGGATGTGGCGGTACATGCCGGCCTGATATGCCTCAGCGGTCCGGTCGGTATGGATCTCGACCTCCAGCTCGAGTTGTTCGAGGCCCGCCCTAGATGAGCTCGACCTCGACAGCAACCTTGGTAAACCAGGTGCTAGACGTTACCTTGCGTAATTTAGAGGACGAAATCGAGATATTGCGCTACAGGTTGCCGACCTGAGGCATTGTTCTTGTCACTCGGACAGGTGCAGGAACCCCTGCGGAGTGCACCGGTATTGCGTTGAATTCTATCCTCATTCCTCGGCATGGGTCGGGGCATTCGGGATAAATACAGATAGATCCGGCCATGAACTCGAATCTTCCGCTGGATTTCGCCAATTCCGCCGCGACGGGAAACCATGCGGCACAGGTCAAGATCGAGTACTGAGGCAAGTGATGATTTGGAGTGAGTCAGAATATCAAGAAGCGGTGAAACGTCTGTCTGAGGAGCAGAAGCGCCTTAGTGAACATCGTGCTCGCCTGAAAGGGAACGGCCTCTCGGACGAGGAAATCAAGCGCATTATGGACCCGATGGAGTCCTTCTTCCTTCAATTCAGGGAAGAAGTTGAAGATTACGAGCACTCGACCGCACGAGATTGAGGACCGATCGCAACAGCTATCGAGGAATCAGTACGCAGTTGAACTGGGGCTGCCGGGAAAGGCGAACCATATGCGGAGTTACCAGATTGCGGAGCCTGAGAAAGGGGTGTTTGTTCTGATTTTTATTCTGGCATTCAGGAGAACCATGCTATAGTCCATTTATGTTTCTGCTAGCTCACACGATTGAGACGCCGTTCAACAACGCTTGTTGTTGTATGTGTCCATGCCGATTTGTGGGTTCTGCGGAAAGCGAGGCAATTCCTATTTAGGGTAATTGAATCCGCGTATTTTCCTTAGCCCACGAGTCCAATCGTGGGCTTTTTGTTTTACAAAATATTTCTGGCCAGCCTGCAGAAGACAAGTCTTTCGAATGAAGAGGAACCGTTTTTATGAGCACAGATAACGCACCCAAGAGCAAGCGACCACTAATTCTCGGACTTGTCGCAGCAGCAGTTGTGATCGCGGCGGCCGTAGGAGTATTCGCCGTAAAGGGCAAGCTTTTCCAGCCCAAGACCATTGCCACCCTGCGGGTCGGCTATCTTCCAGTCACTGGCCACGCAAAATTTTTTATTGCACAAGAAGAAGGCTTCTTCAAGGACGAGGGGCTGAACGTACAACTGACCGAGTTTGCCAACTCGGCCGACGGTCTGGCTGCACTGCGGGCCGACAAACTCGACCTTGGAGCGTTTGGCACAACCGCGCCCCTTGTACATATTGCAAAAGGCGCCGACATCGCCATTATCGGCGGCGTGATGGGCGAAGACGCGGCAATCGTGGTCACGCCGGCGAATGAGAGCGTTATCAAAGGGATTTCTGACTTAAGAGGCAAGAAGGTCGCCACGGTACGGCTGGCGACCGGCGATGCGGTTTTGCGCGGAGCGTTGAACGACGCTGGGATTAATTGGAAGACGGATTTGCAGATCTTCGAACTGAAGAATCCTCCAGCTGTCCTGGAGGCGGTGAAGTCCGGCCAGGTCGATGCAGGAGTCGTGTGGGGACCACATGATCTGCGAGCCGAAGAACAGGGGCTCAAGGTTGTGATTCGCACTGGTTCTCTGCAGCCCGGGCACCCATGCTGCAGACTCACGGTGCACGCACAAGATGCGCAGACACGACGGGTGGTGTGGCAGCACTTTGTTCGCGCCATCTTGCGCGCCGAGAAGTTTGCCAATGACAACCACCAGAAGACAGTGGACGACATCGCGAAGTACTTGAAACTGGATCGCGGCCTGATAGAGAGGGCCTATTACAGCGGACATCTTGACCAGTCAACGGACCCGAACCTCGCGGGTGTCCAGCGCTTCTGGAACACAATGATCAAGAGTGATTTTGTGGAATCCAAGCTGGACATTGCTCCCTATGTCCAGACCGGCATTTACAAGCAGGCACTGGACGAGTTAGCTCAGCAGAATCCAAACGATCCCTTCTGGCAGAAACGGGAGCAGGTTTTCAGTCAGCGGGATAGGTAACTTCTGGTCATTGAGCGTCAAGGGAACTGGAACACGCTTTGCCTCGGGGGAGACGAGGCGTGTTCGGGACCATGGCAGAACGCGGAAGCCACGGAGATGTCTTCTTCGTATGGCTCCCGCCTATCTCCCAACTATCAAACTGGAGTCACGCGATGAGTGCAGCAGTTGTTCCGGAGCCCGCCATACATCAGGAGCAGTCAGGCATTGAAGTGCAGGCGTTGCAATTCGCTTATGACGGCGCGCCGGTTCTGGTGGACATCAACTTGAACGTTGCCGAAGGCGAATTTGTTTGCCTGCTGGGTCTAAGCGGATGCGGCAAGACAACACTGCTGAGGTTGCTCGCAGGACTTGACCGTCCCGCCGAAGGAACAATCTCCTGGAAGGGTTCTGCCATCCAAGGACCATCGCTCGAACGCGGCGTTGTCTTTCAGAACTATTCGCTCTTTCCCTGGCTGACGCTAGCGCAGAACATCGAACTTGCCTTATCGAAGTCGCACCCGCAGCATGACAAGAGTTGGCGGCACAAACACGCTGAGGATTACTTAGCTCGCGTGGGGCTGGCGGATTCGGCCGCTCAATATCCGTCTCTGCTGTCGGGTGGAATGCAGCAACGTGGCGCGATTGCCAGAGCGCTGGCTCTAGGCTCGCCGGTTCTTCTGATGGATGAACCCTTTGGCGCGCTGGACCCGATAAACCGGGCAAAGCTTCAGGACGTAGTGCTGGAAGTGTGGGCCAAGCCACAGAAGACGATTGTATTTGTGACCCATGACGTGGAAGAGGCTTTGTACCTTGCGGATCGCGTGGTGATGCTGGGCTCCTCGCCTGGCCGGATCATACAGGAGATCGCTGTGCCGTTTGGCCGGCCACGCTCGCGAAGGCTATTCAAGTCGCGTGAGTTCTGCCTGCTCTGTGAACGCATCGACGAACATTTCAGGGAAGACATTTTGCAGAGAATCGAGGCCGATTCCGGTCCTGGTGCTTGTAGAGAGGTGAACTAGATGGCAGCGTTCGGAACTCCATCCACTCCTGTTGTGCCATCCACGCTAAGCGTTGCCGCGCAACTACCAACGGCGAAGAGCACGCGTTCGCAAGCAACAAAATCCTCGTGGCCTAAAGCGTTGACCATTCAGGGTAAGGAAGGCATCTTCTTCATTGCCGGAATTATCCTGCTATGGCAATTTGTGAGCACTTCGATCCATTTCTCCGGCAAGTATCTGTTTCCAAGTCCGGTCCTGACGACAAAGATCCTGTGGGCGTCGCTGCCCGAACTACTGCTTGGTACCGGCTATTCCTTTTTGATTCTCTTGCCGAGTTTGGCTCTCGCGATTTCACTGGGAGTGGTCTGGGGGCTGGTGGTGGGAACCACGCCGGCTTTAAACCGGATGTTCTCTCCGTTTGCCCGGTTCGCATCGCCGGTCCCTCCGACGATCTATATTCCGTACGCCATTGCATTATTGCCAACGTTTCGCACTGCTGCGGGATTTGTTGTGTTCATCGGCGTGTTTTGGCCCGTGTTTCTGAACACGGCCAATGGAGCAGGAGCGCTGCCGCAACATTACCGGGATAACGCGCGAATCCTCGGGCTGGCAAAGTTTGAGTACCTGCGGCGCGTGGTGTTTCCCGCGACGTTGCCGCACATCTTCTCCGGCATCAGTGTTGGTCTGGTCTTCGCTTTTATTATGCTGACCGTCGCTGAGTTATTTGGTGCCAGCAATGGACTCGGTCGCTTTGTGCAGCTTTATGCGGACTACGCGGACTATCCCCGCATGGTCGCCGGAATTCTCTACACCGGAGTAGTCGTCTGGATTTCCATGGAAACACTGGAGCGCATCAAGAAGCGCGCTCTTTTCTGGTTGAAGTAATGGAGGTAATGATGCCACTGAACGAGGACGAACTCTTTAAAGCGCTGTCAGATGCAGTTGTGGGAATGGATGAGGACACCGCGGGGCAACTGGCGACGGAGGCCGTGGATCGGGGGATCGACGCCTATACGGCAATTGAGCGTGGATTGGTGGACGGGATGGGGCGCGCTGGCGAACTCTTCGAAAGCGAAGAATACTTCATCCCGGAACTGCTGCTCTGCTCCGATGCCATGTATAGAGGGTTGGACATTCTTCGCCCACACCTGAAGGTGGAAGACGCAAGCCAACGGCGATTTAAGGTCGTGATCGGGGTGGTCGAGGGTGACACCCACGACATTGGAAAAAACCTGGTCAAAATTATGCTGGAGGCATCGGGCTTCGATATCGTCGATCTCGGACGCGATATTCCGCCACAACGGTTCGTTGACACGGCAGTCGCGGAAAACGCGGACATCATCGCACTGTCGACCCTAATGACAACCACGATGGATGCCATGGCGGAGGTAGTGGAGAGGCTGCAAACGACAAACCTTCGAGAGCGCTTCAAGGTGATCGTGGGAGGTGGTCCGATCTCAAAGGCGTTTGCCGACCGCATCCATGCAGATGGTTACGCAAACTCAGCACCCAATGCTGTGAAGCTGGTGAAGCTACTCGCCGGGGTTCCGGCGTGACCGGTTACGATCTCATGACCCCGGTTGAACGCTTTGTCGCCTATGGACGCGGCGAGGCCGTGGACAGACTACCCTGTGTGCCCATCGTGGGCAACACGGCCGCACGCATTGTCGGTGCGCGCGTCTCCAACTTCCGCGGCAACGGCCGACTGCTGGCGGAGGCGCAGGTCGCTGCCTACCGGCGCTTCGGTTATGACGTGATCCGTATCTTTACCGATCTCTATACGCAAGCCGAAGCAATGGGCGCGCGCGTTCACTACCCGGATGACGAGACTGCTTATCTTGCCGAGCCTGCGATTCACTCAGTGGAAGATATTGCTTCGCTCAAGCCTGCGAATCCACATACCGATGGCAACCTTCCTCATCATCTTGAAGCGATGTCCAGAGCGGTGGATGCTGTTGGCAAAGAAGTTGTAGTCACCGGCGCGCTGACAGGCCCATTCACGACAGCTTCGTTTCTGATCGGCACTGAGACCTTGGTACGACTGATGCTGAGGAATCCAGCGGCGGTACACCTGCTATGCGAGCTTGCCTTGCAAGGCGCGCTGGCTTATGCCAAAGCAATTCTCGACGCAGGATGCACTCCGAGCCTTACAGATGCGATGTGCTCGACAACGGTGATCAGCCCGAAACAGTTCAAGGAATTTGGCCAGCCTTACCTGACGCGTCTTGTTGAATTCATTCAAAACCGCGACCGGGCTGTGACGTTGCATATCTGCGGAAAGACACGTGCCATCTGGGAGCAGATGTGTGATACCGGAGCCGCTTGCCTCTCGATCGATAATGCTGCCGACCTCGCTGAAGCAAAAGCCAAGGTGGGGGATCGAGTCCGGCTAATGGGAAATGTCTCTCCATCGGAGATCATGCTGCAGGGAACTCCTGCACAGGTTCGCGCCGCGGTGCGTCAGTGCGTGTGGAAGGCGCACGACAATCCAAAGGGACTCATCGTGGCTTCTGGTTGCAGTCTGCCAGTTGAGACGCCATTCGAAAACATCGATGCCATGCTTGATGCTGTCCGCGAGATTGGGTGGCCGGTGCATAGCGACAAATTGGAGGAAGCATGGACAGCCTGAGTCCGAAAGAACGCCTGCTACGCGTGCTGCGGAAAGAACCTGTGGACCGTGCTCCCGTGATCTGCACAGGCGGAATGATGAACTCTGCAATTGTGGAGATCATGCAGAAGACTGGAAACACTTTGCCGGCGGCGCACTTCGATGCGCAGCGCATGGCTGCGCTGGCGCAAGATATTCAATCGTTCACAGGTTTCGAAAACATCGGCGTTCCGTTCTGCATGACGATTGAGGCTGAGTTGCTGGGCAGTGAGATTGATCATGGCACGCTTGCCTGTGAGCCGAAGATTGCGCGCGAGGTGTTTCCGACAATTAGCAGCGTGGTGTATGGCGACGTTGAGAAACTGGCGCGATCCGGCCGTATGAATGTTGTGGTGGATGCGGCACATCGCATTGCGTCCGCCAATCCTGACATTCCGGTGGTTGCCAGCCTAACTGGACCAATCAGTACGGCGGCATCGATTGTCGACCCTATGACTTTTTACAAGTCGCTGCGGAAAGACCCTGAAGGGGCGCATCGAGTGCTCGATTATGTGACCCGCTTGCTCACTGCGTTTGCCACGCGTTTGCTGGTGGAGCAAGGCGCGTCGGTTATTGCCGTGGGAGATCCTTCTGCAACCGGTGAGATTCTCGGCCCCGCAATGTTTGAGCAGTTTGCCGTGCGTTATCTCAATCAGTTTGTGGATAGCGTACATTCTCTCGGTTTCCTGGTCATTATTCACATCTGCGGCGATCTAAAGCGCGTGCAGCATCTGCTGCCAAAGCTCCGCTGTGATGCACTGAGCACGGATGCAATGGTGAACTTGGTCGCGCTCAAAGCAGAGTTCCCGCAGGTCACCACCATGGGAAACCTGAGCACGTATTCGCTGCAATGGCTTGCGCCGGAGAAGATCGGAGCCGTTACGCGAAACCTTGTAGCGAGCGGCATTGACATTATCTCCCCGGCTTGCGGCCTCAGCACCTCAACCAAACTGGAAAGCATTCGCGCGATGACCAATGCTGTAACGAAGGGGGACGAGTAACCGGTGACGACAGTTCATTTTATGCCCCACGATATAGCCGTTCCGGTTGTGCCTGGCACGCTGCTGGTCGATGCTGCCCGCGCGGCGGGTATCAACATGGAGACTCCTTGCGACGGTGCGGGCACCTGCGGCAAGTGCAAAACGAAAGTGAGTGATGAGTGCCGGAAAAATCTGAGCGAGAGCAGTCACGACTCGCCCAACCGGGAAGCGCGCGAAGGTGGTTGGGTGCTTGCCTGCCAGACTAAAGTGCTGGGCGATGTTCATGTCGAGGTTGAAGCCAAGAGCGGGGATGGCCTGCAGATACTGAGTGAGGGGCAAACGCTCGCGGTTGAGATCGATCCATGGATTCGCAAGTGCTTCGACCTACCGACGGACTCGACGCGCGTCTACGCAGGTGATGCTGTGCTCCTCGAGGAGCCGGGCGACACAACGGCACATAGCTACGGCGTGGCGATCGACATTGGAACCACTACGCTTGTGGTTACTCTGCTCGATCTTCGCACTGGTGCAGAGCTTGGCGTGTCATCGAGCCTGAACCCACAGGCACTGCTTGCTCAGGACGTGCTATCGCGTATCAAAATCGGCTCGAAACCCGAGGGCCTGGCGAAACTCCATGGCGAATTGATCGAGGAGATTGAGCGGCAGATCGCATATCTTGCCGCACAGGCGGACGTCTCGTTGGATCACATCTACGAAGCCGTATTCAGCGGTAACACAACCATGTTGCATCTGGCTACACGCACCGATCCCGCTTCGCTCGGCAAGTACCCGTATGCGCTTGCGCTCGAAGGAGGTCAACACGTCCGGGCTCGGGAAATCGCGTTAGGCATCTCGCGGCATGGGCTTGTGTACCTGCCACCGATTATGTCCGCCTATGTTGGGCCAGACATAACGTCAGGAATTCTTTCAACACGGCTCCCCGAACAAGCGGGAATTGTTCTGCTAGTGGACATTGGCACGAATGGCGAGATAGTACTTTCCGTCGATGGCAAACTGACGGCTACGTCGACTGCAGCTGGTCCTGCATTTGAAGGCATGAACATTGCATGTGGAATGCGCGCCAGCCGGGGAGCGGTTGAACTCGTTTCGCTCGGCGATCACGGAATCCATGTCGAGACTATCGCCGATGCTCCGGCAGTTGGTATCTGCGGCAGCGGCCTGCTGGATGTCGTGGGCGAACTTGCGTCGCAGGGTGGGCTCGATAAGAACGGACGCTTTCAGAACAACGGCACAAGCCACGCGCAGCCGTGGCGAGATCAGTGGGAGAAAGTCGACGGCAAAGCTACCTTCCGAATTGCCGGGCCGGTGTATCTGACGCAAAAGGACGTTCGCCAGGTGCAACTCGCCAAAGGAGCCATTCGCACTGGAATTGAGATGCTGCTGAAGTCGAACAAGGTGGAAGCCGCGCAGGTGGATCGAGTGCTGATTGCTGGCTCGTTCGGCTTCCATCTGCGGACGGCAAGCCTGATTCACTTGGGGCTATTGCCGAAGGAGTTCGGCGATCGCGTCGAATTCGTCGGCAATACGTCGAAGTCTGGTGCACAAGCGTTTCTACTGAATCGCCACACGCGCGACAAGATGAAAGAGATTGTGGAACAAGTCGAAGTCCTCGAACTGGCGAACGATCCAGCCTTCGAGAAATCTTTTGTGCAGTCATTGCTGTTTTAAGTAGGAGACCATGTCGAAGAATTCTGAAGCAACATGTTCTGATTGCGGATTGCTCAGCTGCTACCGCAGAGATAAGAACTTTCCGCCGTTTTGCCTCACCGAGGCCAGCGACCCTGAAGAACTTAGCAAGGTTCTGGAACTGTATCAGGGCGATGGGGAATACGCGCGTGCTTCGCGCGCTGCGGCCGAAGTCGAGGGAGCATACTACGGCAAGCTGACGCGGGTGGAGGAGATCATCGCATTTGCCAATCGCATCGGGGCAAAACGCATCGGCATCGCCACCTGCATTGGCTTGATTGAGGAAACACGGATTTTCGTCAAGGTCCTCGAGGCGCATGGGCTGGAACCTTATACCGTCCTCTGCAAGGTAGGCTCTGTAGATAAGACCGATGTTGGCATTCCGGACGAGTTGAAGATTGCTAGGGGGTGCCACGAATCGATCTGCAACCCGATCTTCCAGGCGAAGTTGCTCAACGCGCAGAAGACGGACCTCAATGTGATCGTCGGGTTGTGCGTGGGACACGATTCGCTGTTTATGAAACATTCCGACGCACTGGTGACAACGCTCATTACCAAGGATCGCGTACTGGCCCATAATCCCGCGGCCGCCCTGTACACAGCAGGTTTTTACTACAAGCGGCTGCTATCACCGGATAAGAAGCTTTAGTTCGCATATTAGTCGTGGATCGCATGTATTTTTCTGTGCCGAAAGAGGCAAGGTCGTGACGCACAAAGAGGTTATCGGAAAAGTTGTCCGGCTTGAGAAAACGCCATACTTACCGGTCTCGTTGCTTTCGGGAGGCGCATGGGCGCTGAACAGGAACGGCCTGACGATGGAGAGGGCTCTGTCGGAAAACCCACAAAGGTTGGCAGAGATCATTGCAAGCACCAACGAAGTCGTGGGTTGCGATATTGTCTGGCCAGGCTCCGGCTATCACAACCTGGCGATTCGGGGTGCGGGCGGCAAGATCAAGTTCCGCACTAAGGGTACACCCGATGTCATGGAACCACTGATTCGAGATTCCGCCCACCTCGACTGGTCACTGGTTGATCGAGTGAAAGAGGATGCGGGTATTCAAGTACTCGTGGAGGCGGCACGAATCCTCTCAAAGTCGATTGGAGAGCAGACGGTTGTGGGCACCAGCCAGTGGGCGCCATTCACCTTGGGCGGTCTTGCTTATGGGGTCGAGAAACTAATGCGTGGTCTTTACAAAGATAAAGCCGCGGTGCATGAGGTACTCAATTTCGCAGCTGAGTTATGCTTCGCCTACCTCGAACCGTTCATCGATGCCGGAGTATCCATCATCTCGTTGGCCGACCCTACATCTTCAGGGGATTTGATCTCACGCGACCAGTTCATAGAATTCTCACTCCCTTACCTGAGGAAAGTGGGGGCAAGAGTCAAAGAACGTGGAGTCTGGTTGACAGTTCACATCTGTGGCAACACAACCAACCGTCTCGACCAGATTCCGCTGGCTGGCGCAGACATCATGTCAGTGGACTACAAAGTCGATCTGACCGAAGCGCGCCGCATCTTGGGCGGCAAGATCGCGTTTGCAGGAAACATGAACCCTGTCGCCGTAATGCAGAAGGAAACACCCCAGGGCGTGGTGGCAGCCTGCCGCGAGGCCATTGCCAAGGCTGGAAACATCAGCGGCTACATCTTAATGCCGGGCTGCGACATTCCGCCCAGCGTGCCAATTGAAAACGTTAAAGCCATGGTCGAAACCGCCCATGAATATTCCCCTTCATAAGGAACTAATCCGTGAGTACAAAGGCGATTCAACAAGCTGGCGTGGCTGTAAGACGAGGCAAGGGCACTGTATGTATCCAGGGCGGCTACGTGCCGAAGGTGGGCGAGGCAAGAGTTCTACCGATCTTTCAATCGACGACCTACAAGTACGAAGACCTGGATCAAGTGGAACGCCTCTTTGCCCTTAAAGAGGTGGGCTACAAATACACGCGTACTGGTAATCCCACGGTTGCTGCGTTTGAGCAGAAGATTACGGAGTTGGAAGGCGGCACCGGTGCGGTGGCTCTGGCTTCCGGGCAGGCCGCGAACCTGTTAGCGATCACAAACATTGCCAGTGCAGGCGATCACGTCATCGCGGCGTCCACGATTTACGGAGGCACCTATACACTCCTTCACCGCACGCTCAAACGCTACGGTATTGAAACAACCTTCATCGATCCGGAATCTTCCGAGCGAGAGCTTCAAAAGACGTTCCGGCCGAGTACAAAGTTGATCCTTGCGGAGACGATTGGCAACCCCGGCCTGGGGATTCTTGATTTCGCTAAGTTCGCCTCGTTATCGCGCAATAACGATGTTCCATTCATCGTTGACAATACCTTGGCTACCCCTTGCCTTTGTAATCCGTTCAGCCTGGGCGCCAACATCATTACGCATTCGGCGACGAAGTACATCGACGGCCACGCGACCAGCCTTGGAGGTGTGGTGATCGACGGTGGCAACTACAACTGGGCCAATGGGAAATATCCTGACCTCACCGAGCCTGATGAGACCTATGCTGGTACACGCTATGTGGAGAAGTTCCAAAATATGGCTTACATTGCCAAGGCGCGTGCACAGTACTTGCGTGATTTCGGCGCCTGCCTAAGCCCCTTCAACGCATTTCTCTTTAGTCTTGGGCTGGAGACTTTGCATCTGCGCATCCTGCGGCATAGCGAGAATGCGCTGGCGCTGGCGAAGTTCTTGAGCACGCATCCGAAGGTCAACTGGGTGGTTTATCCGGGTCTGAAAGGAAACGCCAGCCGCGCCCGCATCAAGAAGTATTTCCTGCGCGACTCCGCCAGCGGCATCCTCACCTTCGGCATCAAGGGAAACGCTCAGGCAGCGAGAACATTCGTAAAGAATCTCAAGGTTGCCGCACTCGTTGTCCATATCGGCGACGCCCGCACAGGAGTGCTTCATCCGGCTACCAGCACGCACGCACAGATGAATGCGGAGCAGCAACTGAGCGCAGGTATCACTTCCGATATGATTCGCGTTTCGGTCGGCATTGAGGATATCGAAGACCTGATTGTGGATTTTGACCAGGCATTGCAAGCCGTCGGACGGAAGGTGAACTGAGATGTCAACGCACAATCCTCAGGAAGCTCTGCGCGTGGACGCGTCAACTTACCTGGCGATCGAGAGCCCGAAACGCATCCAGGAGCAGCTTTCCATCAAGGTGACCGGCCACTGTTTCCAGCCCCGGATTGATGATTTTGAAAGTGACTGGGTGGCTCAGGTTGCCGTGCCCGCATTCAAGCTATTTCGCCAACAACGCGGAGGCGCGCCGATTGAGTCGTTCTGCTCCATCGGAACTGGCTCGGGGCTCGACGTGTTATCTGCGGTCGAGATTCTCGGGGCAACCCGGGTCGGCCTGACGGATGTGCACGAAGACGTTGTCGCTGCAGCTGCTGACAATATCGCGCGCAATGTCATCGGAAACCAGGGACCGCGCCATCCATTTACTATCGAGGCCGGCTATGGCGATCTTCTCGCGCCATTGCGTCCCTATGCTGCCCGTTATGATGTGATCTACGAAAATCTCCCAAATATTTTGCTGCAAAGCGTAGAAGAAGTGGCCACCGAGCAAAACAGTTCCGCGTATTTGCCTCCCCGCGCGGAGAGCTTGCCCGAAATGGTAAAGCAACAGATGCTCGACCTCCACTACCTTGCTTTGGTGCAGGCGAGAGAGTTTCTGCAACCTGGTGGTGCGGTGCTTTCCTGCCTGGGAGCCCGAGTGCCGCTCCACGTATTTCTTTCGTTGGCGGAGTTGGCCGGTTACCTTCCGTCATTCCTAACTTATAGCTGGAAAGTTCAGGGCGACCCAGAACTGATGCACGACTATGAGCAGAACCAAAAGAACGGATTCGGACCGTTTTTCTTTTACCGCGCCGAAGTGCTGCAAGAAAGATTTAAACAGGTAGGCCTCGCCGAGTCGGGCGAAAACGCTTTGGAGATCGAGCGCACCTTGCTGCCGCACCGTCTGGACCCACCCAGCGCATATAGGGCATTCAGAAATGGGGACCGCATCGGACATACCGTGGCGGTTCTGAAGTCCGAACTGAGATGAGTATGTCCTCCAACCTGCCTTTCATTCTCAAACTGATAGGGACGATCCAAACCCACCTCCAACAGCGGACAGTCACGGATGATGCCGTGGGGAAAGAGGCAGCCAGGGTTCTCGAACTTCTGGAATCCCTTCCCTTGATCGAAGGTACATTCTCGCGGAGCAGTCATCCGTCCACTCGTTACCTTAACGCGGCATTCGAGGCGGGAAATGCCTCAACCGTCAATCTCCTCGATGCAATTCGCCCGGTCGCGCTTGATTTGCCGTGGCGTTACAGCTATGCCAAGAGAGACGACGCGCCCGGCCTCGAAGACAGAATCGCGTTTGCTGAGATCATCGGCCCCGAGGCTCCGTTTAAGAGCCAGAAAATCTGCCTCGGGCTCACCTTGATCGGCCCGAATACGTTATATCCGTCTCATGTACATCCCGCTATTGAACTCTATTACGTGGCAGCCGGAACGACGAGTTGGATTGCGAGCGGAGTATCAACGCTTAACTGTCCAGGTACTTTCATCCTTCATCATTCAATGGTGGTTCACGCTATGCAGACGCACCTGGAACCGCTTTTGGCGGTGTATTCTTGGAGCGGAGAAGACGTCAAAACGCTGTCCGCGTACGCCCCGTTCAGGTCACGCTGAGAGGCATCCGAAATCGCAAACAAATGGGCCGGAGTTCACGACAGGCGCAAGGTGCATATTGAGGTGGTGCGGGTTACGAAAAGTATGTGCTATGTAGGGCCTTCCTCACGTCCGGAGTCTCGCTTATCACATTGACCTGTGACGGTCTTCCGCGGTATAAAGAAGAGACTATGACGATGTGTTGCCAGACCGGTCGAATGATGTGCTGCCCGTGTTGTTGCGGCATGAACCTATCTGGCGCCCGGGAGATCATGGTATAGCACTCATCTAACCAGGATCCAGACTTACCAACCCACCCGCCAGGATTTAGGCAGGTGGGTTTTTCGTTTTGGAGAAACGATGCCGGAGCAGTTCAAGGAAACTAAGGCACAGCGAGCCGAACGCCTCAAGCGCGAGAAGAATCCGTGGGAATGTCTCCACGAGATTCGCGAGTTCGCTCGTGCCGGGCACGGCGCAATTCCTCCAGAGTGGCTCGGTACGTACTTCCGGTTCTGGGGAGTGTACACGCAGGGGGACGGTGCCGGTGTTACGGGCGGCAAAGGCGGCGAAGGGATTGCCGTGCCGTACTTTATGGTGCGCATCCGAATTCCAAATGGCCTGCTGTTGAGTCAACAGGTCCGTACGATTGCTGACGTTGCGGTGAAGTATGCACGCGGATTGATCGATATTACAGTCCGTCAGAACATTCAGCTGCACTGGGTACGCATTGAGGATCTGCCAGATTTGCTAGAGCAGCTCTGGCGCGCAGGGCTGACGACCATGGGCTCCTGCGGCGATGACACGCGCAACATTACTGGATGTCCGTTGGCGGGAGTCGCTGCGGGAGAGGTATTTGATCCGTCTCCGCTGGCGCTGGAACTAAACCGGTATTTTGTTGGTAATGCTGAGTTCTACAACCTTCCGAGGAAATTCAAAATTTCGCTCACCGGTTGCGACTCATGGTGCTCCTATCCGGAGATCAATGACGTTGGTCTTACCGGACTTGTTCGCAAGCGCAACAGGCAGGAGGATCGCGGCTTTTCGCTTCGCGTCGGTGGAGGACTCTCTACACAACCTCATCTCGCGCTCCGGCTCAATGCATTCGTCGGCTGGAACCAGGTTGTGCCGGTGGTGAGGGCAGTCGCGGAAATCTTTCGCGATGCTGATGTTCTAAGACAGAGCCGAGAACGGGCACGACTGAAGTTTCTCTTCCTCAAGCAGGGGTGGGACGCGGAGACATTCCTTTCCGAACTGCATCGGCGGCTGGGCTTTCAACTCGATGCGGCAGAAGAGGAGACGCTGCCCGTTGATCTACATCGCGACCACGTTGGCATCCATGCTCAGAAGCAACCGGGATACTTCTACGCAGGTGTGTCAGTGCTACGCGGCAGGCTCAATGCCGTCCAGTTGCGCGAAGTGGCCGATCTCGCTGACCGCTTTGCCGGGGGTGAGGTGCGCACTACCGCCATGCAGAACCTTCTGATCGTGAATGTGCGTGAGAAGAACACCGCAGTTCTGCGGCGTGGACTGGAAGACCTTGGACTGCCGGTGGAAGCCTCAGCATTCTGGCGCGGGACCGTCGCCTGCACGGGAACCGAGTTCTGCAAGCTCGCAATTACCGAGACCAAGAGCTTTGCCCGATGGGTGGTGGAGGAGCTTGAGGGACGCGTTCCGGGCTTCGATCAGCAACTCAAGCTGAACATCACCGGATGCCCGAATAGCTGCGGCCAGCACTGGATCGCCGACCTTGGCCTTGAAGGCAAGAAGATCAAAGTGAATGGAGAGCTTGCCGACGCCTACTACTTCTGCGTAGGCGGCTCGGTGGGACGCGTGCAGGCGATTGCAAGACCGGTCGGCTACCGCTGCCTTGCTTCAGAGGTCCCGGAATCCATTGCGCGCCTGCTCACCCGCTATACGGAATTACGTACCAGGGACGAGAACCTGCAACAGTTCTTCGCGCGTAAATCGAATGATGAACTGCGTGCTTTCCTGGCGGGTGGGGAGACTGAAGTCGCACAGCGCGACGTTCCAGCGGCTCCACCGCCGCACGGGGTGGAGGGCTAGATGGCTGATCTGTTTCCACTGTTTTTGAAGCTCGAAGGCCGCAGATGTGTGCTGGTTGGTGCAGGAACGATCGCACGTCAAAAGCTCGCGAGACTGTTGGACTCGGGTGCCGATCTGCGCATTATCGCCCCAGTTGCTGCCGTGGAGATTCAGGAACTTGACCGCAGCGGTCGCATCACGTGGACGAAAGCAGAGTTCAATGCTACTCATCTCGACGGTGCATTGCTGGCAATCGCCGCCACTGGCGACCCTGCCGTGAACGAAATGGTGCACAGGGCCGCCCTTGAGCGCGGTGTGCTTTGCAACTCAGTGGACGAACCCGAGCGCTGCGACTTCTTTTATCCGGCGGTCGTGCGCCGGGGCGATCTGCAGATTGCCATCTCCACCGCGGGCAAGAGTCCCGCGCTGGCACAACGTATTCGCCGCGAACTGGAGGAGCAGTTCGACGCGAGCTATATCGCCTGGCTGAACTGGCTTGGCTCGGTCCGCGAACTCTTCTTCCGTCGCCATGTGGAGCCGGAGCTGCGGAAACAGACCTTGCATCACATCGCAGGAAGAACGGTGTTCGAGCGCTTCCGGTCTTCACTCGAGAAGCATGGGACCTCAGTGGGTAAGGTTTATCTGGTCGGTGCCGGTCCCGGAGATCCGGAGCTGTTGACGTTGCGAGCGGCCCGTTTGCTAAAGCAAGCGGACGTCGTGCTGCATGATGCACTGGTCAGTCCGGAAGTGCTCGCTCTGATCGGGGACGCAAGAGTCATTGATGTTGGGAAGCGATGCGGCACAAAGCTTTTGACACAGCAGGAAATCAACTCGCTGCTGGTTGCGTATGCATCACAGCACGAAGTTGTGATCCGCCTTAAGGGAGGCGATCCCACGATCTTTGGCCGGGCGGGAGAAGAGATTGAAGCTCTCGTCGAAGCGGGGATTGTATACGAGATTGTCCCCGGCATTTCATCCGCGCTAGCTGCCGCTGCTGCCGCTGGCGTTTCCCTTACAGACCGGCGGTACGCCTCCAGCGTTGTGTTTACCACTGCGCATAGTGGAATTGATTCCGAGTTAACTGCGTGGAACCGACTGGTCAGCTCGCATTCGACCCTTGCCATCTACATGCCTGGAAGCAGTTACCGTCAACTCGCTGCGCAACTACGTGAAGCAGGGCTTCGTCCTCAAACGCCTTGCGCTGTCGTCTCCCATGCTGGGCGTTCTACGCAGCAGGTGCACAGGTGCGATCTCTCATCATTGGAGCAGTTGGAATCATTTGCTGCGCCAACCTTATTGATCATTGGGGAATGTGTGGCTCCGATGCATATCGCGGAACCGTCCGTTCGCGGCGAGTCTCTAATCGACGAACTACAAACCGAAAACCACGACGCGGCAGGTATGAGCCGCACATTCAGGAGTTAAAGATGTCCGAAGAGAAACGCGCAACCACAGCAACCCGACTGGGACTTTCACTTGATGTATGGGCCGTGCTTACCTCATTCCTGCTTGCGCTGCTGGTGCGCGTCGGAGTGCTCAAGCACGTCCCCTGGTAACTACTGCACCTTCGTCAGCGGTTGACACAATAAGGAGAACGCAATGGCCACATCCGTAGCTCTGCCGAGCCGGGAGGCTCATAATCCCTTCGCGAATGTCGTTCGGTTTATCCCCGGAGTGCTGCTGCTGGCGGTAATTGGATTTGCCGGAAAGCTGCTGGAGCAATCGATCAACGGTTATGCGAAGGCTCATCACCTTGTCATTCCCAACATCGAGTATGTGCTGTGGGCGATTGCGATCGGCTTGCTGATTTCAAACACACTGACGATCCCGAAAGTCTTTCTGCCCGGCATTGCCACATACGAGTTCTGGCTGAAGGCTGGCATTGTTTTGCTTGGAGCGCGCTTCGTAGTTGGTGACGTGCTCAAGCTGGGCGGTATCAGCATTGGGCTTGTAGTCCTTGAAATCTCCGGCTCACTCATCCTGATGACACTGCTTGGACGGCTCTTCAAACTGCGGCCGAAGTTGACCACCCTGCTCGCGGTTGGCTCGGCGGTTTGCGGAGTCTCTGCGATCATTGCGGCCAAGGGCGCGATTGATGCAGACGATGAAGACTCGTCATTAGCCATTGCCGCGATCCTTGCGTTAGGAGCCATCGCGCTGGTCACGTTTCCGCTGATTGGACACGCGCTGCATTTAAGCGACACCGCTTACGGCTTGTGGTCTGGCCTTGCAGTGGATAACACAGCGGAGGCCACAGCTGCCGGTGCGCTGTTCTCAGATGCCGCAGGAAAGGTGGCGGTGCTCGCCAAGACCACACGTAATGCGACCATCGGCTTTGTCGTGCTCGGCTACGCAATTTATTGGGCGAGCCGCGGACAGGCGGAAAAAGTGAAGAACAAGGGAGCATTCTTGTGGGAGAAGTTCCCCAAGTTCGTGCTTGGGTTCCTTGTTATCTCGCTGCTCGTCTCAGTTCACGTCTTCAACAAGGAGCAGGTTGGCGCTCTCGCAAACCTCTCCCGCTGGGCATTTCTGTTGACGTTCGCAGGTGTTGGGTTGCGCACGAACTTCCGCGAGATGTCGAAACAGGGGTTACGTCCTTTCGTCGTGGGGGCACTGGGGGAAATCTTGATCGCTGTGCTGACGCTGGGGCTTGTTGTCGGGGCGAATGCCATCTGGAAACTGTAGGAGAAGCTCGAGTTACGTTCGGGAGATCTGCATCGAGCGCGGACAATCACTGTCGAAGAGGAGAGCAATTGGCGTTTTACGAGATTCCGGCAACTCTGCAAAACGAGATCACAGAGCTAGAGTCATTGATCGCAAAGCATAGCAAGGGAGAGTTGGACGCAAACTCTCTCAAGGCGCGACGTGTGCCGTTCGGCTGTTACGAACAGCGCATGGACGGAACGTATATGCTGCGCATTCGCACCACGGGAGGCGCGCTCACTCCGGCTCAATTGCAAGCAATCGGAACGCTTTCCGGCCAGTACGGAGCGGAGGCTATTCACATCACCACGCGGCAGGAATTTCAGATCCATGATGTTGCACTGGAAAACGTAGTGACGATCATGCGTGCATTAGTTGAGGCTGGCCTCGCGACTCGAGGCGGGGGCGGTAACACCGTGCGCAACATTATGCTTTCGCCTGACTCGGGAGTTTCATGCGACGAAGTCTTCGATCCCAGCCCATACGCGTTCGCCCTCACTACGCGGTTGATTGGCGAAGCAGACTCATGGGTGCTCCCGCGCAAGTTCAAGATTACGTTTTCAGGAAACGACAAGGATACTGGCTACGCACAGTTTAATGATCTGGGCTTCATTGCGACCTGTCGCGATGGCATAAAGGGATTCAAGGTGTACGTCGCCGGAGGCATGGGAGCAAAGCCAGAAGTCGCGCACCTCCTGCACGATTTCATTCCAGTAGAAGACGTGTATGTAGTAGCTGAGGCGGTCAAACGCGTGTTTGACAAGCATGGCAACCGGAAAAATAAGAATGCCGCGCGGTTACGCTTTCTATGGAACACGCTTGGTGAGAAGCACTTCCGCGAACTCTATACGCAGGAAGTGGAAGAATTGCGGCAGCAAAGTCCCGCGGCGTTCGTTCCAGAAAATATTGTGGAGGAATTCGCAGCCCCGGACGTCGATCCAATTCAGAATAATAGTGCGGAGTTTATCGTCTGGAAGCGCCGCTACTGCGCAAAACAGCGACAGGAGGGGCTTTATTCCATCCTGATCCCGGCTCTTCTCGGAAATATCAACAATGACGCTGCCCTTGCGTTGGCGCAATTTCTCGCCCCTTTTGGAAGCCAAGTTGTCCGCGCAACATTTGGGCAAAATCTGCGTCTACGCAACATTCCCGAGGCCTATCTTGCCAACGTCTTTCCGATTGCGCTGAGGATTTCCGCTCTTTCTTCAGCCCCGGCGCTGCTGGCTAATTCGATTTCCTGCACCGGCGCCGACACCTGCAAGCTAGGCATCTGTCACTCCAAGGGCGCATTGACGGCTATTGCACGAAAGCTCGTCGGGTCTGGTTTAGATCTCGACCAACTCGCGGATTTCAAGATCAATCTCTCCGGTTGCCCCAACACCTGCGGCCAGCACATGGTTGGCGACTTGGGTTTCTATGGCAAGGTTGGCCGCAAGGATCAGCAGATGTTTCCCGCGTACGGTGTGGTAGCGGGAGCGATTATCGGAGGCGGGGAGGCGCGCCTTGCGCATCATCTGGACCGCGTTAGCGCTCGCGATTTGCCAGCCTTTGTCGTAGATGTGCTGGAGGTCTGGATCGAAAAGAAGTCACGCTTCTCATCTTTCGGCGCATACATCGACGCCGAGGGCGCATCTGATATCCGAGCTATCGCCGAGCGCTATCGAAGCATTCCGGATTTTGAAGACGACAAGAACTACTTCTTCGATTGGGGCGCCAGTGAAGTGTTTTCCTTGGTTGGCAAGGGCGTAAGCGAATGTTCCGCTGGGTTATTCGACCTGATTGATGTTGACCTCAAGCAGATCGAGGCGCTGAGCAACACGTTCTCGTCGTTGTTGAGCGAAGAAGAGAGGGGCGAAGCGCTCTATGGCCTTACCCTTTCTGCCTCACGCATGCTGCTGGTTACCCGGGGCATTGAAGCTTCAAGCGACGCGGCGGTCTTTGCGAGCTTCGGAAAGCACTTCATCGAAGCTGGCCTGATCGATGCCAATTTTAAGCCTCTCGTTGAAATTGCGCAGCAGAACGACATTAATGCCCTACGCGAAAAGTCCTGCGAAGTGCTCGCCTTGGCCGATGCCGTTAAAGCCCTCTATGCCAGCATGGACAACTCACTTCGCTTTGCGAACGAGTCGGCGCGAGAGTCCAAACCCACGGCTCCAGTTTCTGCTGTGGTCATCGCATCGCCCGACCGTGACTACCGTGGAGTCGGCTGCCCAACAAACTTTGTCAAAATCAAGCTCGATCTAGCACAGATGAAGAAGAGTGAGCGGCTGAAGGTATTGCTCGATGATGGCTCTTCTATCGAAAATGTGCCGCGTTCGGTCGTCTCCGAAGGTCACAAGATACTTGCGAAGGAAAAGGTCGGCGATCATTGGGCTGTCCTGATCGAAAGAGGCTAGCAGGCGGAAGATTACTGAATACCCACTCAAACATCACTGGGATAAGTCTCGTACTTTTATGAATACAACCATCGGCACGAACCTGAAGGAGCGTATAGGCAACACGCCATTGTTGCGCCTTGACCGAGTGACCGCCGGGTTCGACGGTGTGCTGGTGCTGGCAAAGGCGGAGTGGAACAATCCTGGTGGGTCGATCAAAGACCGTGCAGCTTCCAACATTGTGGCCGAGGCGCTGAAGGAAGGGAAACTGGGAGGCGGCAAGACTCTGCTCGACTCTACGAGCGGCAACACCGGTATTGCTTTCGCCATGCTGGGCGCGGCCTATGGAATTCCAGTCACGCTTTGCATGCCGGCTAATGTTTCGGCGGAGCGGAAGCGGATACTGCGGGCATACGGTGCGAAGATTGTTTATACCGATCCCGGTGAAGGCTCGGACGGAGCGATTCGGAAGGCGCGCGAGATGGCTTCCTCCGATCCCGAAAAGTATTATTACGCTGATCAGTACTCCAACCCTTCCAACTGGCGTGCACATTATGCGAATGGGACGGCCGATGAGATCTGGCGGCAGACCGGGGGCCGGGTGTCGCATTTTGTCGCCATGCTGGGAACGAGCGGAACCTTCGTCGGTACATCGCGCCGGCTGAAGGAACTTAAGTCCGATATTCGCTGCATCTCGCTGCAGCCCGACTCGCCTTTTCACGGTATCGAGGGCGCGAAGCATATGGCGACTTCGATTATCCCAAAGATATATGATCCAACAATTGCAGATGAAGACCTTGGCATTGGTACGGAAGCGGCACACGAAATGTGCCGGAGACTGGCAAGAGAGGAAGGCTTGCTGGTGGGAGTGTCGGCGGCCGGAGCACTGGTCGGAGCACTCCAAGTTGCGAAGTCTGCAGCAGCGGGCTCGGTGGTTGTAACCATCTTCCCTGATTCCGGGGATAAATACTTGAGTGAACAGTTCTGGGAAGACTCTGCTGTGAAGTAAGGGGAGCACGTAGCAATGGCACTGAGAATTCAGAAGGGTCTTCTCGATCAACTGCGCGAGCACGGGGAGCAAACATATCCGCATGAGTGCTGTGGCGTGCTCGTTGGCGACTTCGAGGATGCGGACAATAAGACGGTAAAGAGCGTTGTCGCATGCGGCAACACGCGCACGGACTCGCCGCAGAACCGTTATCATATTAGTCCGGCTGAACTGATTCGCATTCAGCGCGAGGCAGCGCTGGCGGGCCAGGATATTGTCGGATTTTATCACTCCCATCCTGATTGGCCCGCTAAGTGGTCGAGCACTGATCTTGACGAGGCGCACTGGACGGGATGCTCATACGTGATTACCAGCGTCGAAAACGAAAAGGCCGTTCTGACAAACTCCTTTCTGTTGCAGGGCGAGGAGCAAGACAAGCACTTTGAGGACGAACTAATCGAAGTGGTCGAATAAATCCAAGAACAACAGAGTCGTTAGAAGAGGAATGACATGCCGATCAAAGTTCTGATACCAACGCCGCTGCGGCCCTATGCTGGGAAGCAGTCTTCCGTTGAGGTTAATGCACAAACCGTGGGTGAAGCCCTGAATAACCTGGTCACCCAGCATCCTGATCTGCGCAAGCACCTGTTTGCAGAAGACGGCAAGCTGCGCTCCTTCGTCAATATTTATCTGAACGACGAAGATATCCGCTACCTGGCAAAGGACGCTACTCTGGCAAAGGAGACAGACACCATTACGATTGTGCCCTCTGTCGCCGGGGGCGTGTAAGGCTCAGCGGCTTGCTAGCGAAAAGAATTCGAGTGACTTGGATTACCGGAGATCAAAATTGGCTGCATTGAACGAGAGCATTCCAACAACCCTGAGCAATGAAGAAATCCTGCGTTACTCGCGGCACCTGATCATGCCTGAGGTCGCGATGGAAGGTCAGCAGAAGCTGAAGGCCGCTCGCGTTCTATGCATCGGCGCTGGCGGACTGGGCTCCCCTCTGGCGCTTTACCTGGCCGCCGCTGGAGTGGGTACGCTGGGCCTCGTCGATTTCGACGTGGTGGATTATACGAATCTGCAGCGCCAGGTGCTCCACTTTACCGCCGACGTGGGACGACCGAAGTTAGATTCGGCAATTGACAAGCTGAACGCGATTAATCCCTTCGTCAAGACTGAGCGCTTTGACACGCTGCTCAACAGCCAAAACGCACTTGAGATATTCAAGGGCTTCGACATTATTGCGGACGGCACCGACAACTTTGCTACGCGCTATCTTGTCAATGACGCTTGCGTGCTCACGGGCAAGCCGAATGTCTATGCTTCGATCTTCCGCTTCGAGGGTCAGGCGAGCATCTTCGCGACCGAGAACGGCCCATGTTATCGCTGCCTTTATCCGGAACCACCGCCGCCCGGGCTGGTGCCTTCCTGCGCGGAGGGTGGCGTGCTTGGCGTGCTGCCGGGACTTCTCGGTGTGATCCAGGCAACTGAGGTCATCAAGCTGATTCTCAGCGCAGGCGATTCTTTGATCGGGCGGTTGCTCCTGGTGGATGCGCTGGCGATGCGTTTCCGCGAGTTGCGCGTGCGCAAGAATCCAGAGTGCCCGGTGTGCGGCACGAAGACGCAGAAGGAGCTGATCGACTACAACCAGTTCTGCGGCATCCGCGGCGAGGAAACCGCGTCTGCGCCGGCGGCAAAGATTCCTGAGATTCAGCCCGAGGAACTGAAGCGCCGCCTAGATGCCGGAGAAGACATCTTCGTCCTCGATGTGCGCGAGCCGCACGAGTACCAGATATGCAATCTGCACGGCACGCTCATCCCGCTCGGCGACCTTCCTAAGCGCGTGCATGAGCTCGATTCCAGCCGCGAGATAGTCGTCCACTGCAAGATGGGCGGCCGCAGCGCCAAGGCCGTAGAGTTCCTGCACCAGTCTGGCTTTAAGCGTGCATTAAACCTAGTCGGCGGAATCCTTGCGTGGGCCGATAAGGTGGATCCTTCCGTTCCGAAGTACTAATTAGAGAAGGCCAATCTGCGCGAAGATTGGCCTTCCTCTCTGGCTGTGATGTAGAAGCGGCTCCAGGTACATAAAAGAATAATCCCAGGAGCACTGAGCCTTGCCATTCATGTCCTTGGCATGTCGTGGCTACGCCTTTGGGACGACTGGCTCACCGATGGGTGTGGTGGGGAGCGCCTGGGCTTCCTTGCGCAGTTCCTCGAAGAGGACCGTGCTGAGGTAGCGCTCGCCGAAGCTGGGAATTACGACCACGATCAGCTTGCCTGTGTTCTCCGGGCGTTTGGCCACCTTCAAGGCGGCGGCGACAGCAGCTCCCGAGGATATTCCAACCAGTAGGCCTTCTTCTTTGGGTAGACGACGTGCAAATTCGATCGCCTCGTCGTTGGTGATCTGGACCACTTCGTCGATCAGCGACGTGTCCAACACGCCGGGAACAAAGCCCGCGCCAATTCCTTGTATTTTGTGGGGGCCGGGCTTGCCACCGGAGAGCACCGGGCTGTCGGTAGGTTCCACCGCAATGGCTTTGAAGGACGCCTTCTTGGGTTTGATATAGCGGGCAACACCAGTGAGGGTTCCGCCTGTTCCTACGCCTGAGATGAGGATATCCACTTTGCCTTCGGTGTCTTTCCATATCTCGGGACCTGTAGTCGCGAAGTGAATTTCAGGATTCGCGGGGTTGTTGAACTGCTGGAGTACGTAGCCATTGGGAGTTGTGGCGAGGAGTTCCTCGGCCTTGGCCACTGCGCCCTTCATGCCGTTGGGGCCGGGGGTCAGCACGATCTTGGCACCGAATGCCAGCAAGAGAACACGGCGTTCTAGGCTCATCGTCTCCGGCATGGTTAGGATCAGCTCGTATCCCTTGACCGCCGCTACGAATGCGAGTGCAATTCCCGTATTGCCGCTGGTGGGCTCAATGAGAACCGTTTTGCCCGGCTGAATCTTGCCATCGCGTTCGGCTGCCTCGATCAGCGCCACGCCGATACGGTCCTTGACGCTGGCTAGAGGATTCTGGCTCTCCAGTTTTACCGCGACTCTTGCTGTCGCCCCGACGGTGATCTTGTTAAGGTAAAGCAGCGGAGTTTTTCCAATCAACTCAGTGATGCTATTCGCAATCGCCATTTCATCTCCATATGGTTCGTAATCGGCGAACCACAAAAGTTCACTACATCTGGAGGAGAACTCCCCCTGTTGGAATCGATTTGCTATCAAACAACGCCCGGACTGCGTCCCTGCCGCAGATCCCACAAAGCGGCGACCAGCGCGTCCACTTCATCGCATGTGTTGTAAAGCGCAAGCGAAGCGCGAAGCGTGCTCTCCAGTCCGAAGCGGCGAAGAATCGGCTGCGCACAGTGGTGGCCGCCGCGAACCGCGATGCCTTTGCGATTGAGGTAATCGCCTATCTCTTCCGTTCGGAAGCCATCCATCACGAATGACAGTACGCCTGCCTTTTCTTTCGCCGTGCCAATGATGTGCAGCCCCGGAATGCGCTGCAGACCTTCGGTGGCATAGACCAGCAGAATGTGTTCGTGGCGAGAGACGTTCGCCATTCCCACGCGATCCAAATAATCGATTGCTGCGCCGAGGCCGACCGCATCGGCGATGTTGCCGGTGCCGGCCTCAAAGCGTTGCGGAGGAGGCTGGTAAAGCGTCTTTTCGAAAGTGACGTCCTGGATCATGTTTCCGCCGCCTTGCCACGGAGGCATGTTGTCCAGCACTTCGGACTTCCCATACACGACGCCGATGCCGGTTGGCGCGAAGACCTTGTGTCCAGAGAAGACGTAGAAGTCGCAGTTCAGGGTCTGCACATCCACGCGCATGTGCGAGACGGCCTGTGCGCCGTCCACCAGCACGCGTGCGCCGTGGCGATGAGCGGCCTCGACGATCGCGTTCACCGGGGTGACGGTGCCAAGCGCATTTGAGACCTGGGCAATTGAGACCAGCCGTGTCTTCGACCCCAGCAGCTTTTCGTACTCGTCGAGCAGTATCTGCCCCGTATCATCCACAGGCGCCACGCGAAGGTGCGCGCCCTTTTCGGAGCAGAGCATCTGCCATGGAACGATATTGGCGTGATGCTCCAGCCAGGTGATGACAATCTCATCGTCCTTCTGAATGTTGCGTCGGCCCCAGCTCTGCGCCACGAGGTTGATCGCCTCAGTGGCCCCGCGAACAAAGATAATCTCACGGGCTGACCCGGCGTTGAGGAAGCGGCGTGTCTTCTCACGAGCCGATTCGTATGCGTCCGTGGCACGTGCTGCCAGTTCGTGCGCCGCGCGATGCACGTTGGAATTCTCGTGCTCGTAGAAGTACTTGAGACGGTCAATTACAGACTGTGGTTTCTGCGTGGTCGCAGCGTTGTCAAACCAGATCAGCGGACGCCCAGTCACTCGCTCGCGGAGAATCGGAAAGTCGCGGCGAATGGCTTCCACGTCAAACGAATAGGAGGAGAGGTTGAGGTCGTCGGGCAGAGCCGGCCGAGCGCCCACCGGAGCTTGCGCTGGAACGGTGTTTTCAGGAGAAAGAGGGCGCGGATGGTTCAACGGATCGTAGGAGGCTGGTGCGCTGTAATTGGGCTCATGAGCCACGACTCCTGAGAGCTGAGGCGCACTCAGATCGAGAGGCGATGCGAAAGGATTGGCGGTTGTTGCGGAGAGATCTTCAGCACGCGCTGATGTGTCCAACTGCGCTGGGGCAAAAGGAGCCGCCGGAACAGGACCAGGAACTGTGCGAGGATTCGAAAATAGCGGACGTGCTTCTTCCATGAAGGAAAAAGCCGGAAGAGCCGAGGAGTCAACCTTGCCAAAAGCACCTGGCAATGTTGGCGTGGGAGGCTGTGCAGATTCAGTGAGTTGGGATGGCGAAACGTCTGCAACCAAGAACGAAGGAATCGCAGCGAATCCCGCATCGCTTGGAACAGCGCTCTGAAAGGCCGTCGCAGGCGTATTCATAACTGTGGGTTTCGCAGCAGGTTCGGCAAACAAGGGCCGGACATCCTGCAGAAACGCGAATGCAGGCACCGCCGATGAGTCGGCATCACCCACGCCGCCGGGAATTGCTAGGGTAGTGGCCGGCGAGGCAGGTGGTTTTGCAACTGATACCGCGCCTCGATCGCGGGCGGGAAGCAGAACGGGTTGCCCCGCCGCCGAGTTCGACAACACCCCGGGAAATGCGGGCGCAGTAGGACCCGGCACCTCCGCAAGCGGGTTCACGTTGACTGGAGATCCCGGCGGCACTGGCGCTGCCGGTAAGACGGACAAAGACGGTTGGACTTCCTGCAACGCCGTGAAGAACCTGTTGGAAATATCTGGCGATTCAACCGTACTCAATGCGCCGAGCCCCACAGGCTTGGGCGGTTGAAACGCGGAAGGCTGGGATGGCGGAAGGTCCGCGATCAATGACGAGGGAATCGCGGCAAATCCAGCATCGGTCGGAGTGCTCGGTTGAAACGCGCTCGAAGGCGTATTCAGAGCCGCTGGTTCCGCCACAGGTTCCACGAACAAAGGCCTCGCATCCTGCAGAAAAGCAAACGCAGGCGCAGCCGACGGTAAAGCCGCGCCAACACCCCCAGGAACAGCCGGGGCTGTGGTCGACAGAGCAGGCGGATTACCAAATGGTGGCGCGCCTCGATCGCGGGCGGGAAACAGAACGGGTTGCTCCGCCGCGAAGCTTGACAGTACCCCAGGAAATGCGGGCACAGTTGGGCCTGGTGCCGTTGCAAGAGGATTCACGTTGACCGGAGAGCCAAGTGGCACCGGCGTTGCCGGTCCTACCGATAAAGGCGGTTGGAGCGCTTCCGGCAGAGCGACGAAAAACTCGTTAGCCATGCGCGCCAGCTCTACAGGATCGAGAACGCCGGAAGTTAGGCCCTCTGTCCACTGCACCTTCGCCAGGTCGCTGCTCGCCGGAATCGCTGCCGCAGTTCGACTTGCGTCACTTGTACTCATGGTACTGTCCCACGTCTACGTCTTCGAGCAGGGCAATGGCATCGTCGGTAAGTACAGCGGCTGAACAGTACAGCGCAATCAGGTATGAGGCCAGAGCTTTCTGGTCGATGCCCATGAAGCGAACCGACAAACCAGGACTCTGCTCTCCAGGCAGCCCCGGTTGGAATAGGCCGACGACACCTTGTTTTCTTTCACCAACGCGTACTAAAAGTATCTTGGACTTTGCGTCCTTGTTTCGGACCTCGATCTTGTCGGTGGGAACTAGCGGGATGCCGCGCCAAGTCAGGAATGGTGTGCCAAATAGCGTGACGGTGGGAGGTGGAACGCCACGACGGGTGCATTCCCGTCCAAAAGCGGCGATGGTGCGAGGATGAGCGACGAAGAAGGACGGTTCTTTCCAGACTTTCGTCAGAAGTTCGTCCAGATCGTCTGGTGTTGGTGCGCCCTTCCGCGTCTTCAGTTTCTGAGAGGCTGGCACGTTATTTAGAAGTCCGTAGTCAGCGTTGTTGAGAAGTTCGCTCTCCTGCTTTTCTTTCACTGTCTCAATAAGGAGCCGCAACTGCTCGCGCACTTGATCGTAAGGATTGCTGAAAATATCGGAGATGCGGGTATGGACGTTAAGAATAGCGCTGATGCTGCTTAACACATATTCCCTAGGCTCCTCCTGATATTCAACATAGGTCGGGACTAAAGCCGACTCTTCCGTCTGGCCGCAGGTGGATTCGATCGCTTTGCTTTCATCGACGCGATTTACCCTGAATGTGCCTGCCTCAAGCGGTTTCCAATCGAGTAGACGAACCAGCCATCGTGGGGTGATGGCCCCATACTGCGGAGCGGTTTTGGTAACGTTTGCGAGTTGAGACGCTGCATTCTCGCCAAGAGCACTACGGTTGCCGTCAGCTGCCACAGAATTGCCTCCTTGTCATACCAAACCAATCGCGCAAAATTCTACTTCCCGCACAAGACTAATGCAAACCGCTGAATGATCCTGAGATCACGAATCCCAAGATAGGAACGTAACCAGCGAATCGTAGGCTTAATTGCGGCAGTCTGCAATTTGACCTACTCAGCTTTCGATTGCAGCATTCAGCGTGCTTCGTATCCATTCCGAAACGGTTTTGTTGCTGGCCTTGGCCAGTTCGTTAATGCGCTCGATTTCTTCGGGAGTAAAGCGAACGTGGACGATCCGGCCTTTGGCTGTTCCGGTTGGCAACTTGGGGCGACCTCCTTTCGCAGGCTTAGCTAGGCCAATTGCGCCGCCGTGCGTTACCGTGACGCGGCGATTGGTGTCGATTGTGTCGTCTGTCATAAACCAACTATCAGAAGTTAAGAGTTACTGTGTTACAAAAACTAAAGCACCAAGAGTTACCGTGTTACAAGAAGTCGTAAGTCAGGAGTTATTGAGTTATCGTGTTACAACAACTCTTCGTAAACGTTAATCCATGACAAAACTCACCTTTGGCGATCCGACTCGGACACGCCTAAATCCCCGCGCCGTAATCGGCGAAGTTGCTCTTATCGAATTCGCTGCGGTATTTGAGGCGCTCCTCGTCCTCGTTGTCCCACCTATTCGCAGTGTCATTCACCGGCGCGCTGGACGCCTCCAGGTGAGAGATATTGTCCAGACGTGCGCGCAGGATGTTAACGTCCTGGGATAGCGCGATCAGCGCATTGCTTAGGGGATCTTTGATTTCGCTCGGATCGGTGATGAGCACCCGTTTGCCATCGCGATAGACGATGTGTGCTGGAACACCGACGACAGTGGAGTCCGGAGGCACGTCGCGTAGCACCACTGAACCGGCACCGACGCGCGAATTAGCTCCCACTACGATGTCTCCTAGAACACTGGAGGTATTGCCGACAACCACGCCGTTGCCGAGCGTAGGGTGCCGTTTCGTTTTCTGCAGGCTAGTCCCGCCCAAGGTTACGCTGTGGTATAGCGTCACGTCATCGCCAACGATGGCCGTCTCGCCGATCACCACTCCCATGCCGTGGTCGATAAACAATCTTCGCCCGATGGTTGCGCCAGGATGAATCTCAATCCCCGTCCAAAACCTGGCCACCTGCGAAAGATAACGCGCCAGCAGGCGGATGCCACGACGCCAAAGCCAGTGGTTGAGATGATGCATCCACACTGCGTGGAGTCCGGGGGAATTCAACAGCACTGAAAATCTGCCGGTTGAGGCCGGATCGCGCTTCAGTACGGATTGAATGTCCTCGCGAATCGTTTGCAGCAAAGCTCTGGCCTCGTCTACCGGGTTCCCTCTTTGTTTGCAGACAACTGCAAAATCAATATTTCCGCACTCGGTGATCGACGCGATCGGACCAGGCGTGGATTCCACCAGTGAGATTCCAGACCTGAGTGAAGCCGGCCATGTGCAAAACCTGCACTGCTTTGGCGCCGCGTGGTCCCATTTTGCAGACGGCTACGATCTTGCGCGCAGAGTCGAGTTCATGCACCCGTTCGGCCAGTTCGGGGAGCGGGATGAGGTGCCCGCCGATGTTGGACGTTTCGTACTCGTTCTCGCTGCGTACGTCGAGCAGAAACAGGTCTTCGCCAGCATCCAGCCGCCGCTTGAGGTCTTCGGCTTGAATTTCAGGAACGCTCATTGGTTTTCTCCCCAAAACAAATCCAATTAGTAAGTGCAAAACATCTGAAACGGTTCGTTTTCATCCCAAAACAGAAAACCCACCTGCCAGTTCAACTTCTGGCGGTGGGTCTTAAATGAGATGCCGGCTTGTAGATTAAGCTTTTAGCCTTGCAATTTCCTCACGCCAGAAGACACGTGCATGTGACACATACACATGCAGCAACACATCGCGGCCTTCATGGCGTTAGAAATCATGGGACAACGATAGCATCGTTCCATGTCCACAGCAATAGGAAATTTGCATTGATTCCGGTATTCTCTTTAGAACTTTGCGCGCAGGCGAAGCAGACTTGATCTCTTGTGTGCGCGTGCTTTATTTCTCGATTCGTTTCTAACCACTGCTTTTACGTTGTGAGGTGCCCATGGCCGACGATCAGCTCAACATTGCGACCCGCCTGGTTCATGCCGGAGAGCGTCGCGGCCCGCTCGTGGGCCTGCCGGTTGCTACGCCCATATATGCTTCCACCACGTTCACGTATACCTCCATGGCGGAGGCCGATGCCGTGTTCGGAGGCGAGAAACCGGGATACGTCTACACCCGCTACGCCAATCCCACGGTCTCGGCGATGGAGCAGGCGATCCTCTCGCTGGAGGGCGGCGTTGCTGCCTGCGCGTATGCCTCAGGCATGGCCGCGCTCCATGCTGCGCTGCTGGCGTGCGAACTGTCTCCGGGCTCTACGATCCTCGCCTCGCGCGATCTTTACGGCGCCACGCTCGACCTGTTGGTACAGATCTTCGGGCAGTTCGATGTGAAGACGGTGACAGCGGATTTCTCTGACCTGCCCGCGCTTGCCGCCAAAGCTGAAGAAGTGAAGCCGCGTGTGCTGGTGGCGGAGACGATCTCCAACCCTTTGCTGAAGCTCTGCGACATCGATGCCTGCGCGGCCATCGCGCGCGCCCATCATGCGCGGCTCATCGTGGATAACACCTTTGCGAGTCCGTACCTCTGCCGTCCGCTTGAGCACGGTGCCGACTTCTCTGTGCACAGCGCCACCAAGTACATGAGCGGCCACGCCGACGCGATGGGCGGCGTAGTGATCGTACGGGAGAGCTTCGATCAAGCAGCACTCATCAGCGTGATGAAGCTCGCTGGCGGCGTTCTGGGACCATGGGAGGCACATGAGATTCTGCGCGGCATTAAGACGCTTGGGCTGCGCATCGAGCGCAGTTGCGCCAACGCCCATCGCATTGCCACCCAGCTTTCAACGCACCCGCGCGTGGCCCGCGTCTACTACCCTGGGCTGCCCGGTGCAGAGTTGCCGGAGACATTGCAACGCATCCTGCTGCCGCCCTACGCAGGCGCCATAATCTCGATCGTGCTGGCGGAAGACTCGCGCGAGGCCGCGTTCCGCTTCATGGATGCGTTGCGCGTCTGCGTGCGCGCCACCAGCCTGGGAGACATCTTCACCGGCGTGCTGCATCCGGCGAGTTCGTCGCACCGGGAGATGTCTCCGTCGCGTCGCCGCCAGGCAGGAATCACCGACGGAATGGTACGTATCTCCGCTGGCATTGAAGACTTGCAAGACCTTTTAAATGATTTGCACCAGGCGCTGGATGCGTCCTCAAACAGCGCGACTCCGGTGGAGCGCGACAAATAAGCTGTCGAGAAAGTGGAAGAACTGCTTGCACCCACAATCCAGTTTCAGGTAGAGTGTCAACTCATGAAGCCGATTATGCCGATGAACGATTGTTGTGTGTGCCTGTGTTGTTGCGGCTGCGCACGCGTTCGTCATGGCATTCGGGACTAATCGACCGGTTATAAGTTTCAGTCGACCCACTGCCGAAATGCAGTGGGTTTTGTGTTTTCGGCAAGTTGTATTCAAGCCCAATATGAGCACGGGTGGCGAAGTGGCTAACGCGGCGGCCTGCAAAGCCGTTATTCATGGGTTCAAATCCCATCCCGTGCTCCAGATATTCTCGCGATGTTTTGGAGCTTTGAACCAAGGATGACCATCAACCTTCACACAAACGGAGTTTTCTCCTTCAGCCTCACGGCGAACCGCATCCCGGTTGCCATGAGTGCGTGTTCGCATTCGCACATGCGAACCGTGGGCGGAAAGGCCGAAACGTAGAGTTCTAAGCGTTACGGAATATTTCTTAAGGCTCACGATCACATCGTGGGCCTTCTTTCTTTATTGGCGAACAGGAGTATCGAATGGCGCACACCTCTAACTCTCAGTCCGAAAAGAGACTCACGCATATCTACGTGCGGGATGCTCGGGAGGGATTCATTCGCCCCTGCTGGGCAGCTTGGTAAGGAGGTCTTTTGCGGCATATATATGAGGGGCGCGGTTCAGCCTGCGGTCGGTCAGGTTTGCCCGATCTGCTCAAGCACTGTCGAACGCATTCTGCAGGTTGCAAGCAGCAACAAGGATTGTGCAACCTCGGTGGAATCATCGGGGCTCATTGGTGGAGACGTCTGAATTCAGTTCGGCGTCCTCGGAGAATAAATGAACCGGTGGAAAATCGGCCCGATGAAAGGCATGTCATTGTGATTCTTGTCGCTCAGGATTATTAGTGCTATGGTACTGACATGATGTTCAACGCTATGAAGACCGGAACGTGTTGTTGCGCGTGTACGTGTTGCGCGCACTCGTCTTCTGGCGTTGGGAAGCTAGGCCGATTCATCTAGAGCCGTAGTTTCAGCTTAGATTTTTTGAGCCCACCGCCAGGAGTTGACCTGGCAGGTGGGCTTTCTGTTTGTGGTCAATGAAGAAGCGTTCAAGCCGCAACACACGGCGCATAAGAGCCTTCGAGAAACACTGAAAGCTCTTCTGCGCAGGCGTAATCGTAGAGTTCTGCTTTTGGTGAGCCCTTTCTGCCACCTATCGAGTCACGCGGGTAACACAAGGAGGGAATCTGCATGGAATGGAACGTGAGAAGTCTCTTAGTCGTAACTGTGCTGTTCCTGCTCGTCAGCGCATCGTCTGCGACAGATGGTTACTTTGTCACCGGATATGGTGCTAAGCAACAGGGACAAGGCGGGGCCGGCATTGCATTGCCGGCAGACAGTCTTGCGGGCGCGACGAATCCCGCCGGACTTGTCCTCGTGGGCGATCGTTTTGATGCAGGTCTCACGTGGTTTCGCCCGATTCGCGGCGCCACCATCACCGACAACCAGTTGCCGCCGGGATATCCTGATGCGAATGGCAACTATGACGCCAGCCGGGTTAAGAACTTCTTCCTGCCTGAGCTGGGTTATAGCCATTTACTCAAACCCAAGCTTGCCCTGGGAGTATCAATCTTCGGCAGTGGAGGATTGGACACGTCTTATACCGCTCCAATTCCATTGCTGGGCAGCACACGGGGCGGCGTTGATTTGGAGCAGCTGTTTGTCTCTCCCACCATTGCGTACAAAGTGAATTCACACAATTCCCTCGGAATCGCGATCAACGTCGCGTATCAGCGCTTTGCCGCTGAGGGCTTGCAGAATTTCGCTTCCAGCAGCACCTCCAGCAGTCCAACGCAGGTGACCAATACAGGACACGCAAACTCCTACGGAGCAGGGGTGCGCCTGGGATGGCTCGGAGAACTGAACCATGTTATTAACGTGGGATTCACCTATCAAACCAAGACCTACGCCAGCAAGTTCGATCGTTACAAGGGATTATTCGCCGAGCAGGGTGGCTTCGACATTCCGGCCAATTTCGGGGGCGGCGTAGCCATTAAGGTTCGCCCCAAAACAACCGTCCTGTTCGATGCGGAGCGCATTTTGTACAGACAGGTGAAGTCGATTGCGAACCTCGACTCCAATCAGGCGCTGCTCGGCAGCAACAATGGCCCAGGGTTCGGGTGGCATGACATCACAGTCATTAAGGCAGGCGTGGTTCGCAGCGTTACCCCTGCGTTGACCATCCGTGGTGGTTACAACTACTCCCAGTTGCCCTTTGATAAGAGCCAGACGTTTTTCAATATCCTTGCGCCCGCTGTGGTCCAACAGCATTTGCACCTTGGCGCCACCTGGATCCGGCCAGCCGGACAAGAGATTACACTTGCCTACGTCCATGCTTTCCAGAACACAGTCAACGGCGTGAACTCGATTCCTCCAACCGCAGGTGGAGGCAACGCCAATCTTCGGATGTATCAGAATTCCATTAACCTCGATTTCGGATGGGGTAAGAACAAGAAGTAACAAGCTCAAAAATAGGCAGGTAAACATATGGCTATGGCATCGTGGGGTGCTACTCTCTGGCCCTGGTACGTGGCAGGGCCAATCATTGGACTCTTCGTTCCTGCCCTATTGATCGTGGGCGACAAGTTGTTCGGGTTCTCGAGTAACCTGCGCCATCTCTGCTCTGCGATCATTCCCGGCAGGGTCGAGTTCTTTCGCTACGATTGGAAGAAGACAGGGCTTTGGAATCTTATGTTCATGGCCGGCACCCTAATCGGCGGCTTCCTCGCGTTCCACTGGGGAACGCCCCACGACGTTGCTATCTCTGCGCAGACCAGAGTCTCATTAGCGAAGCTGGGCATCCACGATTTCGCAGGGATAGCCCCAAGTGAGTTGTTCACTTGGCATGCGCTGCTCACGTTGCGCGGATTTGTCTGCGTGGTAGTCGGCGGCTTCCTTGTCGGCTTCGGGACGGCGTACGCGGGAGGCTGTACGTCCGGTCACGCTATTTCCGGACTGGCGGACTTTCAGCTCCCGTCGTTAATTGCTGTAATCGGTTTTTTTGCCGGGGGCCTTGCTGCTACCTACCTGATCCTTCCGCTGCTGTTCTGAAAACGATGATAACCAATCAAACTAGTGATTCCTTATCCTCCACGCCGACTGACCACGGACCAGCCTTACTGGTATACCTGTTACTCGGCATCGCCTTCGGAGTTGTGCTGACTAAGTCAGAAGTGCTCTCCTGGTTTCGCATTCAGGAGATGTTCCGATTCCAATCTTTACGCATGTACGGAATCATAGGATCGGCGGTGGTGACGGCGGGTGTTTCTGTCGCGCTCATCAAACGTTTGCGACTGAGGTCAGCTTCCGGCGAAGTCATAACGATTCCTTCGAAGCAGTTGGGGACAGGCATACGTTACGCCGCCGGAGGCACCATCTTTGGCCTGGGGTGGGCTCTCACTGGTGCTTGTCCCGGCCCGCTCTTCGCTCTCATCGGTGCTGGCGTTCCTGTAATGGTCGTGGCGGTTCTGAGCGCACTGCTCGGCACGTGGATCTATGGGTGGCTCAGGCCAAGGCTTCCACATTGATGGCAAGAAATCCAAGGTGCGGTGGCAACCGAATTTGGAGAAGTGAATGACTCAACTGAATGTGCTTGCCCTGAGAACACGAGCGCTGCACGTAGGTGAGGAGCCCGATCCGACGACAAAGTCGGTCGAGGCTCCGCTCATCTTGTCCACAAATTTCGTGACGGACCCAGATAGTTCGGGCTTCTCGGCCGTGGACCTCAAGGATGGAGATCCGTACTTGTATGCACGCTGGTCTACCCCGACGGTTAGGGGGCTTGAAGAGAAACTGGCGAACTTAGAGGAAGGTGAAGATGCACTCTGTTTTGCCAGTGGCATGGCTGCGGCGGCGGGACTTTTGCTGGGCACTCTGAAAAGTGGTGATCACCTTGTTCTCAGCGATGTCTGCTACGCCGGTGTTGCAGAACTGGGACGCGACACACTGCCCGGTTTTGGTATTCAGGTGACGAACGTAAACTTCTCTGACTTGAACTCCGTCGAGGCGGCGATTCGTCCGAATACCCGGCTACTGTGGGCTGAGTCGCCCTGTAATCCCATCCTCCGTCTCACCGACCTTGCAGCTGTTTCCTTAATTGCACACAAAGCGGGAGCGCAACTCGTGGTTGATTCCACGCTCGCGACGCCGGTCGCTACTCGTCCTCTCGCACTCGGCGCCGACTGGGTTCTGCATTCTCTTACAAAGTATCTCAACGGCCACGGAGACGCGCTTGGGGGCGTCGTGATCGGCAGGAGTGAACCACTGGCTGAACTCCGCCGCCACGCGCTGATTCATTTCGGTGGTGCGCTCAGCCCTTTCAACGCGTGGCTCATCCGCCGCGGCTTACACACACTCGGGTTGCGCATGAGGGCTCATGAGGAGAGTGCATTGAAGGTCGCGAGTTTTCTCGAGTCGCACCCTGCGGTTGAGCGCGTTATCTACCCCGGGTTACCGTCGCATCCTCAGCACGAACTGGCGCGACGGCAGATGTCGAACTTTTCAGGGATGCTTACTTTTCAGGTCAGAGGCGATGGTCTGACGGTCGCACGGCAGATTGCAAAGCGCGCCAAGTTATTTAACTATGCTGTGTCCTTGGGCAAGCAGCGCAGTCTTATCTACTACATTCCAACCGATGACATCTTGCGGAGTTCGTTCACCCTCGAGGGGCCTGCAGAGGAGAGCTATCGCAGTTACGCCGGAGATGGTGTGTTCCGCACTTCAATTGGGCTGGATGACCCTGACGACCTTTGTAATGACTTGAAAGATGCGTTGGCGAAATGAGTAACGAAATACGAGGTCAAATCTTCTCAGAGAATCCTTAGGGGCATATGTCCAAAGACAATGTGGTTTGTCAGCGCGGCGCAATCATGGAAAACATACTCGAAACCATTGGCCAGACGCCGTTGATCCGGCTCCATCGTTCGGTCGAGCATCTTGCTCCGAGTATCTGTGTGAAGGTGGAGTACTTCAATCCTGGCGGCAGCACGAAAGATCGCGTCGCGTTGAATATGATTTTCGCCGCTGAAGCTAGCGGTGTGCTCAAACCAGGAGGAACAATCATCGAGGCCACCGCCGGAAATACAGGACTCGGTCTGGCGCTGGTGGGAGCGGTTAGAGGATACAACTGTATCTTCGTGTTGCCTGACAAGATGAGCGAGGACAAGGTGAGATTGCTGCGAGCTTACGGTGCAGAGGTTGTAATCACGCCTTCCAATGTTCCTCCCGATTCGACCGAAAGCTACAACGGAGTAGCCAACCGCCTTGCGCGCGAAATTGAAGGTGCCTGGAGGGCGGGACAATTCACGAACCTTGAAAACCCTCAGACCCACTACGCTCAGACTGGTCCTGAAATCTGGGAGCAGACGGAGGGACAGGTAACTACTTTTGTGGCAACTGCCGGCACAGGTGGAACCATCAGTGGCGTGGGTCAGTATCTTAAAGAGCGCAATCCTCGCATTCGTGTGATAGGTGCTGATATCGAAGGGTCGATCCTGAGCGGAGGCGCTCCGGGCTCTTGGAAAGTTGAGGGCATCGGCGAAGATTTCGTTCCCAGCACATTGAATGCGCAGGTGGTAGATGAGTGGATTCGGATAAGTGACGCTGAGTCTTTTATAACGGCACGCAAGGTCGCGCGTCAGGAAGGCATTCTTCTCGGCGGGTCGAGCGGAACCTCGCTGGCGGCGGCCTTTCGGTATGCGCAGCGGTGTACGCCTGAGGATTTGATTGTCGTGCTTTGTCCCGACACTGGCCGCAATTATCTCAGCAAGATGTATGACGACACGTGGATGGCTCAGAACGGATTTGTAGAAGTCGCGCCGGAACGCACCACTGCTGGAGATCTCCTGCAAGCGCTAGGTCGTGAGGGTAAATTAGTTTGCCTGCTGCCAGACGACTCGCTCCAACATGCAGCAGAGGCCTTCCATGAGCGCGGAATCTCACAGATGCCTGTCGTTGAAAACGGCAAGATCGTCGGCGCGGTTCAGGAGATTACGATCGTTCATGCTCTGCATCGGGGTGTGGACTCGCGAACTGTCAAGGTGCAAGAGGTAATGGCGCGGCCTTTGCCTGAAGTGGATATCAATGCACCGCTTCAGGAGATTTATCGTTTACTGCTGGCTGGAAATCCTGCGGTAGTTGTCTTGAAACTGGGACTACCTGCTGGCCTGATTACTCGCTCTGATCTTATGGCGTTCTACGAAAACACTAGCCGCAGGCTTAACAAGCAAACGAGCTGTATAAAGTGAGACACATGTTGTTATTCTGAGTTGCGGATCACGTGTGTTGATGTTATTCTCGAAATCCAATGTTACCTAATGCCAAAAAGACCGGTACTTGTTGTTGCGCTTGTACGTGTTGCGCACACGTGTCTTCTGGCATTGGGAGGCTAGGCCGAGCTTTATAAAGGCATAGCTTTAGCTTCTGTTACTTGAGCCCACCGCCAGTTTCACTGGTTGGTGGGCTTTTTCTTTTTTGTTGTTCTTTCCCTAAGTCTCTGGAGGTTTTTGCGATGAGTCATCGACTTACTCGAAGTACATCCATCCTTGCCGCACTGGCATTACTGTTAATTTTGCCAGTCGCATCGTTTGCACAGGTATTCCGCGGAGGAATCATCGGAACAATTATTGACCAGTCTGGCGCCGCTGTCGCTGCTGCGCAGGTGGATGCCGTGGAGTCCGCCACCAACGCTTCATATAAGACGGTCAGTTCCAGCGCCGGCGAGTTTGCCTTTGCGAACCTGCCACTGGGCAGCTACAACATCACGGTGAAGGCCGAGAAGTTCAAGACGATCAAGGTTGACAAGGTTCCGGTAACGGCCGGTGTGACTTACACGTTCCCGGTGAAACTGAGCGTGGCTTCCGCTGCCGAGACGGTTGAGGTCACCGCTGACTCGCTGACCCTGGATACGCAGACAGACACGCAGGCAACGGTGTTGTCCGAGGCAACGGTGGCGAACCTGCCCAACAACGGACGCGACTATACGCAGTTAATCGGACAATCGACCGGCTTTGGCGGCCTGACCAACGGCGGCGGTGGATACCTTTTCTCCATCAACGGCACCCGCTCCAACGACGTCAACTATCAGATCGAGGGAACCGACAACAACGACCTTTGGTGGAACATTCCGGCGGTGAATCAGACAGGCGTCAACGGCATTGCCGGCGTCCTCCTACCCGTGGATGCCATTGAGAATTACTCATTTGTAACCTCCGGTTCCACGGAACTAGGACGTAATCCCGGCGGCACAGCCAACCTGACCATCCGCAGCGGTGGCAACCAATTGCATGGGTCGGTTTACTACGTCAATCATAACGAGCTCTTCCAGGCGCAGAATCCGTTTGCTGATACCACGCCGAAGACGCGCAACGAGCACATCGGCTTTTCGCTGGGCGGTGCGCTGAAGAAGGACAAGTCGTTCTTCTTTGTTTCCGGTGAAAAGCAGTGGTTTCTGCTGGGAGCAGCCGCTCAGAGTGGGTTGGAGCCCTCGACCGCCTACCAGAACTTGGCACTCGGAGTTCTGAACACTTACGGCGTGGCACCCAATCCGGTTTCGGCAAAGCTGCTCTCAAGCCTGTGGCCAGCCGACGCGCTGACCGGTCCAGCCACTGCATCGGGCAACTATCAATCCACCGGCAACGTGGTTGGATACAGCTACAACAGCATCATCAAGCTGGATGAAAACCTTTCGAGCAAGGATCATCTTTCCATCAACTGGTTTGCCGGGGAAGGCACACAGACGGCGCCGACTAGTTCGTCGCTTCCCTGGTACTTTGAAAACGCTCCGATCCACGTGCAGAATTATTCGGTGGTCTACAACCGGGTACTCTCGCCCTCCATCACCAATCAACTGGCGGCAGGCGTCAGCTACTTCCACCAGACCTTTTCGGATGCCAACATCAGCTTAGATCCCAACTCTTTGGGCCTGGATACCGGCTCCAGCGTGCCCGGTGCACCCTACATCAAGATCGGTCCGACGTCCGGGTCCAGCGGCGGGTTGTTTGCCAGCGGTGGCAGCGGGTTCGATCCGATCGGAGTCACCAATCCGTCGGGACGCACGGACGGCACCGGTCACCTCAATGACGACCTGAACTGGACGGTCGGGGCACACCAATTGCACTTTGGCGGTGAGTACCGCCGCGAGCAGGTTTACGACTTCTACCGCAGCAATGCGCGCGGCAGCCTCTACTTTGATGGCACGCAGGGCCCTTGGTCAGCGAATGCAAGCAACCCCGACGCCAACGTTCGCAACACTGCCTACCTCGCCGACTTCCTCGCCGGTCTGCCCGACAAGAACTACTCGAATATTACGTGGGGAGATCCCACCCGAACGGTCAAAATCAATACGTTTGCCATCTATGCGCAGGATTCATGGAAGGTGCGTCCGCGCCTGAGCGTGAACTACGGCATTCGCTATGACTATGAGGGAGTGCCCTACACCGGCAAACAGGACCTTTCGGTCTTCGATCCTTCGCTGACGACTGGTCTGGCTGTGGTGGGCAAGGATATCAGCAAGCTGTACAACAACTATTTGGGTGCCTTCAGCCCCCGCGTGGGTTTTGCCTATCAGGTCGACAATAGCGCCCGGACGGTGCTGCGCGGCGGCTACGGCCTCTACTACGATTCAATCTATCTGCGCGAACTGCTGTATAACACTTGGCTGACCAACGGCGGCGTCTTCGGCCCGCAGTTCAACCCGGCGGGAACCAACCAGGTGGCCACCACTTCGACAGTCGGCGGCACCATCACAGCCGGCTCGCCGGTGTTTAACAGCTACACGCAGGCGCTGGCCGGCCAGCAGGGGGCAACAACTGCGATTTCCACATTCGATCGAAACTTCCGCCCCTCCTACACGCAGAGCTACGACCTGAATGTGCAGCACAGCATCACACAGAACATTCTGGCGCAGATCGGATATGTGGGAACCAAGGGAACGCACCTGACGGGCATCTACGACATCAACCAGGGCGCGCTGGGCAGCGCGAACATTTCGCCTGCGGCTCTGCAGGCATCGCGGCCTTACGCAAACCAGTTCCCCTTCTCGGTCATCAACGAGCTGCGCAGCAACTTGAATTCCAACTACAATTCGCTGCAAGCGACCCTGAAACTCGTTAACTTCCACGGACTGAATTCGCACCTTGGCTACACCTGGTCTCATGCTCTGGACTATGAAACCGGACTGTTGCCCTATCTGCCGCAGGATTCCACCAATGAACGTGCCGAATACGGCAACTCCGATTACGACGTACGTCACGCTTTCTCCGGCTTCCTGAGCTACGCTGTGCCTTACTGGCGCGGACCGAGCAAGCTCACCAAGGGCTGGGAGTTAGATAGCGGCTTCGCCTTCCACGGCGGCGTACCTTTCACGGTAGCCTCCGGCAGCAATCCGAGCGGCAACGGCGAGGGCAATGATCGCGCCCAGTTGCAAGTTGCCAATCCATTCGCCGGGGTCAGCCACGCAATTATCAACTCCGGCGGCTCAAAGTACGTGCAGTGGTTTAGTCCCACGGCGTTCGCGGATGCCGCCCCGGGCGTCTATGCGACAACTCGCCGCAACCAGTTCTCAAACCCCGGCTACTACGACTTTGACCTGGCGATTGTGAAGAATACGGCGATCACCGAACGGGTGAGTGCCCAACTTCGCGCCGACATCTTCAACCTCTTCAACCACACCAACCTGGCACCGCTCGGAGTATTGTCGAACGCCAGCGAGAAAGGAACCATCGGCTCGACGGTGGGCGTTGCTCTCGGCAACCCCGGCATCGGTCCGGGAGAACCCCTAAATGCTCAGTTCTCGTTGCGGGTAAGTTTCTGATTTGAGCTACCGCCGGGGATTCCGGCGTAGTTCGGGCGGCGCCCGGGGCACTACGGGCGCCGCTTCTTCTCGTAACCCTGCTGTAATGCCGGAGACGGAGTCGTCCGTCCCTTTGCTGGAACTGCCTTACAGACGAGGAAATCAAACGCGTTATGGACCCGATGGAATCCTTCTTCCTCCAATTCAAGGAAGAAATTGATACGAGCAGTCTAACGCAGGCAGAGCTCGCCTTCGAAGGCTGTATTAGAGTGACGCTGCCTGATGCCCGCAAGAGTTCCGGCATTTCGTGAGAAGTTGTGATGCTGCTGCTCGCGGCATGGTGTCTGGATTACTGCCGGCAGTCTTTCTTCGGGAAGGACGTGCCAGAAAGATCGTACCCGGCCAATCGGGTTGGAAAGGACTGTGCTCGCTCCTAACGTGAGCACAGTAGCCAACTGTGACATGGACACAGTGTCCAGCCGTGAGTGGCGTCTGCGTCATGGCTCAATTGGCCTCAGTGAAACACCTTACGGCCTGTCCTTTTTTTCTGTAGTGCTCTATTCTGCTGACATCATTGGAACTGATGCGATCATCTACCGCCCGCCGTCCTCTTCGGCTATAGGAGAACCTCGGCTTTTGTAGATTGCACATTCTAAGCAACTTCATTGAGGTTTTTCGTGGTTACCATCCTCATACTCGACCGCCAATCGATATATCAGGCTTCGCTATCAAACCGCCTTAGCCGACTTCTTCCGGAATCCACACAGATAGCAGACTGTGCCACTGAGGCCGAGCTCGCCCGTCGCATGGCGAACAATCCAGGAGCAACTCTGTTTCTGGGACGGGTATCTCTTCAGTCAGAGACAATGAAGCTCGCCCGGCGGTTCTCTTGCGCTGTGGTCTGGATCGCCGAGCACAGAGATGAGTATCTGCCTCTACTTACACAGCCTGCGATTCGTGGAATCATGTTCCGCACCGCGAAAGCTGCTGATCTGGCCGAGTGCGTTGCCGCTCTGCGGGTGCGGCGCACTTGGGTACAGTCACTCGACGGTCCCGACGCCGCCGCGTCGTCGCGGCACGAGAAGTGGGCTTGCTGACGCCAAAGGAAAGGCGGCTGACGGCCTTCTTGCTAGTCTAGAAGGATTGCAGAGTAAGGAGATCGCGGTTCAACTCGGTACGACATGCCAAGTCATCAAGAACAGGATCGTTCTGATTTACGACAAACTCTGCGTTCGAAACCGTTACGATTTGCTCAAGTATCTTCTGGAGACTCCGCCAACGCGCGAAAGTGTCTCCACGGAACCACGCGGGCGCGAGATGTAGCCACGCAATACTAAGGTATCCCCAGCGCTACTGGTGTACCTCCCTGGTCGTAGCCAACATCTCCGTCGACACTTTCCGCGAGAGAAGCCTAAATCTCTCAAGCAAATCGTCAATCCGCACACGTTCGATTGGCTTGTTCCACTGCACTATCTGCGGCTCGACGCCGGGAAGCTTTTGGTCTGGATGCCAGGCGAAGAGTGGCGGCACCCGGCGCTCAAACTTCGGGAACAGATACTTGCCGCCATTCGTGACCTGGCTCTCCCAATCACGCAGGTTCAGTTTGTCACTGACGAACAGGTGCCAGAACTTTGCGGAGGGCAAAATGACTGAGCTACTCATTGCCGGCGAGTGGGACTCTCGATGCTCGGAACACAGGTATTCCGGTCTATGATGTTGCAGCGTCGGTAAACTGCGGAGCTGCCCATCGAATGCAGTCTGGCGGCATGCACGCGGCCGCCCAGACATCGGACATGACGCTGGAAGCTGGCGTCATCAAACTGCTCGCTTACGAAAAGGAGTCAGGTAATGATTCGGAATGAGACGGAATATCAAGAGGCGGTGAAACGTCTGTCTGAGGAGCAAACGCGCCTTGGCCAACATCGCGCTCGCCTGAAAGAGACCGGCCTCAGCGACGAGGAAATTAAGCACGTTATGGACCCGTTGGTATCGTTCTTTCTCCAATTCAAGGAAGAAGTTGAACATTATGAACACTCGGCCACAGGAGATTGAAGAGCTCCCCTTCGAAGGCCGCTTCAAAACGAACTATATTACCATTTATTAGCACTTATGCTATATTGTACGCATGAACCTAGCGTTCCAGGTCGCCTCATATCGCGATAAGGGGTTCACGTCCGAGCAGGCAGAAGTCATCACCTTGATGCGGGTTGCCGCCGGCGTGCTGTTTCAATGCTTCCCGGAGTCGTTTTTGTTGTTTGGCGGCGCTGCCTTGTTGCTGTTCCACCAAAGCGTGCGCCATTCTGGCGACCTCGACCTACTCGCGAGGGCGGATGAACGCCCGGCTGCAGAAGCCATTCAGGCTGCTCTCGCAGAGGGACTCTCGTCAGCCGCCAAGGCCTTGAATTTCGGCGTACTTCAATTCGAGGATGCGTCTACTGGCGACCTGGATATGAAGCTGTGGATTAAGGCTAGTGGCGGCCGGCGACTCTTCCGGGTAGACATGAATCGATTCGGTTCTGTGCTCGAGAGCGAGATAGTGGAATACGCCGTCGCTGTTGACGACGACCACATCGCAAGTGTGAAATCCGCATCACGCGATTTTCTTCTGCTACAAAAGGCCGAGTGTTTTCTGCTTCGCCGGATCGTGAAGACGCGCGACGCGTTCGATGTCCGGTTGCTGAAAGATTCTGGTGCAGTGCTTGACCAGAATCTCAAGAGCGGTCTCACTGACACGCTAATGAGTTGGGAAGTCGATTCCGAAGACATAGTCAAGAGAATCGAGCAGGTCGACGCGAGGCGCTGCACGGCAGAATTGCAGCAAGTCCTGCCGCAGGCGGTATTCGAGACGCTCGCGAGAGAAGGATTCAAGCCTCTTCGAGATGTGCTGTATGAGATGTACGCAGATTGGCTGTAGCGAGGACGACAGATGGATTGGGTGACGACAATTCGCGACGAAGCGCAGCGGAGTTCACTCCTCCACACGGATGAGCTGGCCCGCAAGTACAAGATTGTGCCGGTCGCCGTCACGCAGGCACTGTCTCGCCAGGAGCGGAGAGGTCTAGTCGAGCACATCAGCAGTAAGATCTACTTCAACTACTTGGCAACGGATGCTACGCCGCGCGAGTTGGTCAACGTTCTTCGCCCAAAGGCATACATCTCGCTGGAATCGGCTCTGCACGAATACGGCATCAGTACTCAATCCCCACAGGTGCTCACCTGTGTCACCACAGAACGTCCCCGGGACTTCAACGCCAGGACTATTCGCATCAGCTATCGCGGAATCAGTTCGCAGCTGTACTGGGGCTATCGGGAAATACGAACCAGATACGGAAGATACCAGATTGCAGAGCCAGAGAAAGCGCTGCTTGACTGGATTTATCTGAACCTGCAAAGCGGGGTCGAGCCTGCACTGGATGAATTCGAATTTGGCAACCTGAGCCGACGCACACTCGTCGAATATGCCGAGCGATTTCCGTCAACAGTGCACAAGCATTTGCTGCCTGTGTTTGCTACGGAGAACTTTGCGGCCTGACGTCGAGACGCGCCGCTGAACTACGCACAGCTTTCAGTGGTTCTGGAATCACGCGCTCCTCCACTTCGGCTGAATCACATTGTTCAGCAAGCCCTCGGCTTGTTTCAGGTCACGTCCGCCGCGCGCGTAAAGATCCAAATAGGCTTGGATTGGCGAGACGACCAGCGCCGTGCCGACCGGCTTGGAATACATGAACACACCGGCATCGTAGGGCGTGATGAAACGAAGCTTAGGCCCAGTGTTCAGCCGCGAGTTGAGATCAAGAAGCTCAGCTCCAAGCTGACCATTTAAGAGGAAAATATCAACCAAGTCGATATCGACGAATGGGGCATCGGAAGCTGCCGCAATCGCCCCGCTGAATGCATATGCTACCTGAATCGCGCGACCGATCCCTTCCGCGATGCCGGCCAAGTCACCTCCGAACGGGTTACCGGTCTGAAAAGAACTCCGCAGGCGCCAGCGGTATCGTTCCTTGTACTTCTCTCCCCACTGCTGGAGAAGGCGGACAGGTTCGGCAACGATCACCGCGGTTCCACGCCGACGTACCCCAAGCTGCTCCTCCAAGCCGGCCACCACTTTAGAGACGGATCCGAGGCTGATCCCGAAATCAACCGCTGCATTCGGGAACCGCTCACTGGATCGCGTGCTCTCGGCCTCAAGTTCGCGGGCAATCTCGGTAACCGTCCACGATTTTGGATTTTCTAGCAGCACACGGAGGACTCGCGAAAACCGTCCAGAGAACACATTCGCGCTTCGCACGTTTTCAGTTGGTGTGCCCGACCGTTCGCTTGCGCGCACACCGCTGCGCTGTAGGGTGAACTTCCCCGGAACATTGATGAACAAATTGCCCGCCAAATCCAGGAAATCAATTCCGTTCTGAATGCAGAATGCTTGGGCCTGGGGCGACAGCATCGGCGCAAGCACGGCAACTGAGATGTCCGCACGCAGCGATTTCAGTCTCCGAATCCAAGGACCGATCTCTTCGAGAAGCCGGGGCGAGAAAGACGGTTTGATTTCTCCCAAGACCTGCACCTGATTGGGGCCAGAGCGAATCTCGAAGCTGATGTCAAAGGGCTGCTCAGGCTGCTCGCATACATTTTGAATAGACACTCCCGGCAGCCCTTTGACGGGTACTTGGCTGCGCAGCGCCTCGGCCACGATACGCTCTGTCGAGTTGAGAATAGGAGCATCCATGGGTTTAGTTTCTCAATTGGGAATCAAGTTGTAAAGGAAATATTTCCTATATGAACACATTCTCTATTGGGAAAGTACCGCTCGAGAAGCAGTTGGGTACGCTGCAAGGAGCGTAGCGGGAACGCGGCAGATGATCGAGCTTCTATCGCACGGTTCACGCGAGGGCTGGGACCGGCTGCGGTCTGCGGTGGAAGAAGCACTCTCGTTAGGTTGTCAGGATGTCGCGGCGATCCGCCACCTTCT
>Ga0181517_10000577_pt1 | contig 47956 bp, 34 predicted proteins | sample PEATcosm2014_Bin_31_FD_119748 | JGI IMG/M metagenome (GOLD analysis project Ga0181517, IMG submission 119748) | Peatland microbial communities from MTU Mesocosm Facility, Houghton, MI, USA - PEATcosm2014_Bin01_30_metaG | ecosystem: Environmental > Terrestrial > Soil > Wetlands > Peat | place... | reverse complement strand
GTCCGTTCGACTCGGGAAAATCGCGGATCGGCTCGCGGCCCAGCAGATAGCTCACCAGCTTCCCATCCTGCACCAGCGTGACCTTCTGCGCCGGCACACCCTCGTCATCAACGCTGTAGGCGCCGTTCAGTTCCTTGCCGGAGAACGTAGTCAGGGTCGGATCGTCGACCACCGTGAGGAAATCCGGCAATACCCGGGTGTGATAGCTGGAGTTATACGCGCCCGTGGTGCGCGCCGTGGAACCCAGAGCCGGCGCGTGCGCCTCAACCGCGCGGGCAAAGAAATCTTCGAAGCTGTGGGCGCTGGCATTGCCAGCCAGCAGCACCGGACCGTGGTACTCCTCGGTCACCACGGGAGCCTTGCACAGCTCGTCCAAGCCGGTCAGGGCGTGCAGCGAGCCCGTGCGGAAGCGCTCCGCCGTGCCCAGCCCATCCGCCGCCGTGGCGCTGACCGGATACGAGCGCTCCAGATGCATGCCGTCCGCCGCCTGCGCGCTGAACGAGGTTTCGGCATGGTATTCGGCATAACTCTTGCGCACGATGGCGCCCTCGGTGTTGACCAGGTACTCGGTGCGGATGCGGCCTCGCACCTCGCCCTTCGACTCTTCAATCTCCGCGGCAAAGCCCTTCGCCGCGGGATCGCTCAGAATGAGCCCCGAGCCCTCGACGATATTCTGCTTCCATGTCTCCCGGTCGAGCGAAAGATGCCGCGCCGGTTCGAGAACGATGACCGGCTTCTCCTGCGCAAAGCTGTTCGCCTGCGGCGGGGTCTGCACGGTCTTCAGCTCCGCCTGCTTCTTGGCTAAATCGTCCAGCGCCATTTTGTACGCCATGTCCGCCGCGTTCCACAGGCCGAAGCGGAGAGCCACCGGATCGTCGTCCACGACCTCGATCGCGATCATGCCGTCGCCGCCCAGGCCGAAGCGCTGCAGCATCTGCAGAATCTGGTTATCCACCTTGGCGTGCGAGTTATCGAACTTGTAATCGCCTACGCGGACGCGCACGCGGGCCACGCGGCTGTGCGATTGATGTTCCCCGGTCAAGGCGCCGTAGGCCGCCCGGGCGTTGTACTCGACCACATCGTCGATGCGGAACTCGATGAAGTACGGCTTCTCTGAATCCTGCAACTGCAGGCGCTTCTGGTTGCGCGCCAGCTCGACGAGCATCGCCTTCAAGACGGGGTCCTGCTCGGCCTGCGCCCGCGTCGCCGGCGATTGCGTCGTGGCCGCGGCCTGGCCGTATGCGCAAGAAAGATGTGAAACTGCGGCCAGCGCGGCCGCGCAGGCAAACCCAAATAGAATGCGCATCTATTGAACCTCCGTTGCGTTCTCTGCGGTGGGCGAGGGAAGAATCGGCGGACGCGCTTTGCCCTGCGGCGCCTTCTGCGTTTCGATTCCGCTGAACAGCATCGCCGGGGCGATGGCCGAAACCGGCACGCTGCCCGACTCCGCGCCGCACTCGCCGTTGAAGACGCCCGGCTTGTCGCCGGTGGCGAGAATCTGCTTCAACGCGGCCTGGGGCGTACCCACAATCTGCACGCCGCGCACCAGTTCGTCCGGCCGTCCGTCCGCATAAACGCGGTAGACGAGCTGCGGAATCACCTGAAACGCCTGCGGAGTGTAACGCTGCGTCAGCGTGTATCCCGATGCGATGTCTTCAAAGTAAAGGCCGTAGGGCTTGTTCTGCTTCTTGATCTCCTCGATCAGCAACTGGCGCAGTTTCTTTTCCGGCATCGCCTTGCTCGAGGTGACGATCAGATTGCCCTGCCGTCCCGTAGGCATCCTGCCCATCTGCGCGCGGCCGTGGCCGTTCGACGTGTCGAAGTTCGCAATCGGCATGCGCGACATCAGAAATTGCTGCAAAACACCCTTTTGAACCAGTTCGACCCGCTGCGCCGGCTGCCCCTCCTCGTCATAGGTGTAAGAGCCGTTCAGATAGGTTCCATCGAAGCTCGCCATGGTGGGGTCGTCGGCGACGGAAAGGAACGCCGGCAGGATGGGCTTGCCCACATCCTTGGTAAAGGTCTCGCCCTCCTGGTTGCCGCGCTGCCGCTGGCCCTCCAGCCGGTGGCCCAGCACCTCGTGAAAGAAGACCGCCGAGGCGCGCCCCGACAGCAGCGCCGGCCCGTTGTAGGGCTCCGCCGTGGGAGCGGTGCGCAACGCATCGAGTTGCCCGGCAAGAATCTGGATTTGCCGCTCAAGCTCGGCCTGCGCAGGCAGATCGCGTTCCGTACGGCTCTCGAAGGTGCGCGCCAGCGAGATATCCATGCCGTCGTCGGCGCGGGTTCCGGCCACCACCACGATGCGGATCAGCTGGTGCGGATAAACGAGCCGCGAGCCCTCGGAAGAGACAAAGTAGTTGTTCACGCTGGAGACCGTGAGCGCGACCATGTTGATGTTGATCTGGAGATGGGCGCGAAAGATGAACGAGAGCGCGCGAATGCGCTCTTCCCACGCCTTGCGGTCGAGCGGCGGCGGCGCGACGGGCGCCAGTTGGGCGTGTACCGCATCCTGGCGCGAAAAATCGGGCGAGGTGTCTTCCTCTTTCGCCTGCACGGCCAGTTCCGACTTCACCTTCAGGTAGGACTGCAAGGCGTTCCCATAGCAGGCGTTGGTGCCCCACCACAGCGTGCGCGCAATGGCGGCGCGATTGTCGCCGAGCGGCAGCTCGATGGAGTGCAGCGCGCTGGTGCGATGCAAGCCGTGGGTGTTGTCGACCTTCCAATCGCCCACGCGCACCGTAATATCCGCCGTGCGCTGCCGATTCTCCTCGGACGAGAGAATCGCTCCCTGCTGGGCCACGATGTTCAGCCGGGTCGCGTCGTGCGCGTCGTAGCCGATGTAGTAGGGTGGCTGCTGGTTGGGCTGCACGGCCTTGCTCAGCGAGGTCATGGCGCGGCTGAGTTCCGCCGTCATCGCGTCCAGCAGCGGCGAGGCCGAAGTGGAAGCGGGAGCCGATTGCGCTGCGGCCGTGAAGCAGTGCGGCAGCAGAGAAAAGCACATCGCCAGGGAGAGGATCTGAAATTTGCAGCGGAATTTTGGCATAGTTGTCCTGCGTCGCAAGTATAGAGGAGGATTCCAGCCAAAACGTTCGCTTCAAAATGCGGGAATCCTCGATCGGCGGCCAAATCCCAGCCAGAAACACCGTGATTCGCGCCGATTCCATCGGAAAAGATCGCCCTGCGCGCTGTGTGAGTTTTTGGTGAATCCCACCGGAAATCGAAGTTGAAAGATGTGCCGGGCGAGTTCCGATCCGGCAGAGCATTCCGCCGTACTTCCCTCTCGGCATCCTCCGGCCCAGCCTCCGCATCCGCCCCTCCCATAACCCCTCGACCTTTGCTATACTCAATGAGTTCACCCCAATGCGGAGGTGGCGAAATTGGCAGACGCACCAGCTTGAGGTGCTGGCGCTCAAAAGGCATAGGGGTTCAAGTCCCCTCCTCCGCACCAGATTTCTTTCGTCCGGTCGAACCGGACTGACTTGGAAAGCAGCTCAAGAATGCAGATTCTTCTTTATTTTGTGGTCGTCCTGCACGTGATTGTGTGCCTCTTTCTGATTGGCGTCGTCCTCCTGCAACAGGGCCGCTCGGCCGACCTGGCAGGCGCATTCGGCGGCCAGGGTTCGCAGACGGCTTTTGGCCCCCGCGCCGCGGCCAACGTTCTCACCCGGCTCACCACCTGGTCGGCGGTCATCTTCATGGTCACTTCGATCAGCCTGACCGTTCTCTACCAGCGCTCCGCCGGTTCGCATTCGGTGCTCGACAACACCAAGACCTCGGCGCCCGCAAAATCCGGCAAGTAAACCCCGCATTTTCAGCCCAATAGGGCATGGACGGCAGGCCACGCGGCCTGCCGTTTTTCTTTGTCCGCAATCGCGTCCAGCAGTTTCTCCTCAAATTCACAAAAATACGATTGACAGATATATCTTTCAGATATATCTTGCAGCTATATGAACCACAACCGCACCGCCTACGTGATCCTCGGAGGCCTCTCCATCCAGTCGAATCTCTCCGGCTATGAGCTTCACAAGGCCATCGAAGAGAACTTCGGCAGCTTCTGGGGCGAGAGCTACGGACAAATCTACCCCACCCTGAAACGCCTGGTGGCCGAAGGACTGATCGTCCCCTCCAGGTCAGCCTCCGCGCCCAGGCAGCGCCGCCAGGAGTACTCCCTGACCGATGCCGGCCGCGCCTGCCTCCGGGACTGGCTTGCCCAGCCCTTTCAGAACGATCCGCCCCGCAATGAATTCCTGCTCAAGCTCTTCTTTGGCCGCGAGGCAGCGCCCGGCGTCGCTCTCGCGCACGTCCGCGAGCTGCAGAATCGAAACCGGCGCATGCTCGCCACGCTGGAGGGAATCGAGAAGATGGCGCGCGCGAGCCAATCGCAGGATCCGAATATGCCGTACTGGATGCTGACTCTGGGACTCGGTCTGGCGCTGACCCGCGCCGCCCTCGACTGGGGCGAATCGGCGCTGCAAGAGCTTGCTTCGACGGAGGCAGTCTCCGCTCAAGGCCCGCAGCCGGCCGGGGACGACCCGGCCGCCGGCACGTCCTGAATCTTGGCCTGTGAGGATCGCTCGCAGGCTGTTAGTACGAACGCTGGACCTACTAGGAAAGGATCGCACGATGCCTACGAACGTTCAATCCAACCGCCGGCCGCAGATTGTGGCCTGCGCTGTCGCCAGCCTGTTCATCCTCGGCAACTTCATCTCACCGGTGGGAGCATTGACCGGTCCGATCCTCGGCGCGTGGTTCGTCGGTACGCAAAAGCCCCGCCGCGGATTCCTCTGGATGGTTGCCTTTTCCTTTGTTCCCGGCCTGATCTTCGGTTGGCGAAAGATCCCGCTGGCTGGCGCAGTTCAAGCCTTCGAATATCTTGGCTGGGCGCTGGTCGCCGCCGCGCTCGGCGTTTTGCCTTTTACCTTCCATCGCCTGGTCAGCCCGCGTCTGCCGGAATTTCTTTCCACTCTGCCCCTGCCGCTCGCGGTAGTCGCGATTCCGTCGCTTGCCCTGGCTCTTCACATCGGCGCAGCTTCAACGCCTGGCCTCTTCACATTTCTTATCTTTTGGTTTGCGGCGACGGTCGTGTGGCTGTGGAACCACGAATCTCGCGCCACGGATCTCGTCTTCGGCGCGGGCTTCATCGTTGTGGGGGTCTTCGCGCTCTTCCGCCACTTCGGCGGCGCCGCGCTCCCTGTCAATTTGCCCATCGGCGCGGCCTTTTCCTGGATATGCCTTGGCGCAGCCCTGCTTCTGAGCGTCTGGGCGCTCTTCCACCCGATCGAGCAGAAGGCCTGGGCCGACCGGCCGCAGGCCCTTGCCCTGTTGCAAAGCCCCTTTACCCGCGAGCCGCTGAAACTTGCCCACGAGCAGGGCGGGGATGCATTGGTCAGCACCTCCGGCGAGCGCTTCCCCATCCGCAACGGCATTCCCGCCTTCCTCAAGCCCGAAGATCTGAGCGGCGACAACGGCAAATACAACAAGCTGTATGAGACCATTGGCGGCTTTTACGACGACACGCAGCGTGTCGTCGCCGCCTTCCGGGGATTGGAAATAGCCTCTTACTTCCGTGTCTATATGGATCTGCTCCAAGTCAAATCGGGCGACTCCGTGCTCGAGACATCCGTCGGCACCGGCCTCAACTTCAAATATCTGCCCCCGGGCGTCAAACTCTCCGGTCTTGATCTCTCGCCGGAGATGCTGGCCAACTGCCAGGCCAATATGCGCCGCTGGAAGATGGACGCCGACCTCTATTTGGGCAATGCCGAGAGCCTGCCCTTCGCCGACGCCAGCTTCGACGTGGTCTTCACCTGCGGCGGCTTCAACTTCTTCAGCGACCGTGCCAAGGCCATCCGCGAGATGATCCGCGTCGCCAGGCCGGGCGGCCATCTGATGATCGAGGACGAAACCGAGGAGTACGCCAAGAGCACCTACGAACGCCTCCCGATCACCAGCAGCTACTACAAGAATCGCAAGGACCCCGTTTCCGTCCCCATCGATCTGGTGCCGCCGGAGATGGAGGATATCCACCTGGAAATGCTCAAGGACGGCAAGTTCTACGCCATCACCTTCCGCAAGCCGGCGCAGGCATAACCGGCCGCGGCATAGAGGTTGGGGCAGCACGCACAGCTCCCCCGTGCAGCCCCAACCCGCCACGCCCTACAATGAAACCATGATCCTTGAAACCTTCCCCGTCGGCCCGCTGCAATGCAACTGCACTATCCTTGGCGACGAAGAGACTGGCGAAGCCATCGTCGTCGATCCCGGCGACGAGGTCGCGCGCATACACCGCCGCCTGACCGAACTGGGCCTCGAGCTCAAACAGATCATCGTCACCCACGCCCACATCGACCACGTGGGCGGCGCGCTCCAGTTGAAACAGCTCACCGGCGCTCCCATTTTTCTGAACCAGAACGACCTGCCGCTGCTGAAAATGATGCACATGCAGGCCGGCTGGCTGGGCGTCGACCCGCCCGAAACCGCGCCGCCCGATGCGGGCCTGGCCGACGGCCAGCGCGTCGGCCTCGACCGCTACCCCGCCCAGGTGATCCACACTCCCGGCCACACCCAGGGCTCGGTCTGCCTCCACTTTGCCCCGCTCAAGATGCTCATCGCCGGCGATACGCTCTTTGCCGGCAGCATCGGCCGCACCGACCTGCCCGGCGGCAACTTCGACCAGATCATCGATTCGATTCAGACCCGGCTGCTGGCCCTGCCCGACGAAACCAAAGTCCTGCCCGGCCACGGCCCGGCCACCACTATCGGCGACGAGCGGCAGAACAACCCGTTTATACATAGGCAATAACCGAGTGGATATCGATTTTTCATACTATTTAGTATCAATAACTTACAGAAACTACCTCACGCATCGCTTAAGGTCGAAGCCGGGTAATATTACTCCCTTGATCCGTTCCTAGATAATTAACGAGAATGGTTACTCCAGTACTGAATTCCAGCTCCGGTCCGAGCAGGCTCACCACCAGCCAGCCGGATTCCGGCATTCCGAAAAAGTAGCCGGGATGGACCCAGACCCCGCGCTCCAGAAGCGCCAGCACCGTCCGCTCGTCGGCTTCGAGCGCCGGAATCCGCAGCACCGCGTACCAGCCGCCATCCGCCTCCAGCCTGGTCACCGCCGCAAGCTTGTCGAGCTGCCGGTCCAGTTCCGCCAGATTGGCCGCCACACGCTTTTGAATCTGCCCCTGGATCGCTGCCCGTCCTTCGAGCCACGCCGGCAGCGCGCACTGCACCGGCGCATTCATCGAGAGAAAGGTATCCGCGACCACCTCCAGACGCTCCAGGGCGGCGGCGGCTTGAGGTCCCGTGGCCACAATCCACGCCGCCTTCATCTGTGGCAGTCCGGCAATCTTGCTCAGCCCGCTCACCACAAAGACCGGAACCCCCTCCAGTCCCGCGGCGAAGCTCTTCCCTCCCTCGCCGAAGCCGTAATCCAGAAAAACTTCGTCCACGATCAGCGAAAGGTCAAACTCGCGGCAAAGCCGGGCCAGCGCCTCGCCCTCCCAGGGCTTGGTGAAGTGGCCGGTCGGATTGTTCGGATGAACCAGCACAATGGCCCGCGTCCGAGAGCTGATCGCCCGGCGAAAACCCTCCGGATCGATCTGCCAGCCATGGTCGTAGACCAGCAGCGCGGCCTTCAGCCGCACATCGTCGAGCACGGCCAGGAAATCGAAGAGCGGATAGCCCGGCTGCCCGACCAGAATCTCGCTGCCCGCATCGCAGAGCAGACGGAATAGAAAGCTGTACGCCTCGCTGGTGCTGGTCGTGAGCACAATCTGCTGCGGACGAAGCGCAACGCCATGATCGGCATAGTAGCCGCAAATCGCCTGCCGCGCGCGCAGGCTGCCCCGCGGCTGCGGATCGTAATCGAGCGCCTCCGGCCGCGCAAGCGCTTCAAGCAAATCGGAGGGATAGGCAAATCCGCAGCGGGTGGGATTGGACGCCGTCAGATCGGCCACCGGCAGCCCTGCCTGAACCCGCAGCCGGTGGGCCCGCGCCAGCTCGCTCTCCTCCGTATTCCAGTCCGTCCTTCGCGAAAAACGCATAAACCTCATCCAATCAATCGCGTATAGCTGCCAGCCGCGCCGCGCCCGGCGCCCGGCGCGGGCTCGTCGTGCACAATAAACGCAGGCGTCCCTTTCAACCATACACGGGCGTCCACCGGAGGAACATTGGCTCTGCGCGCGGTTGTCTTCGACTATGGGAACGTTTTGACAGGTCCTGAGGACCCCGCCGCTCATGCGGCTCTGTTGCGCATCACCGGGCTCGCCGCCGGCCGCTTCAAGAGCCTCTATTGGCACAATCGCCACGCCTACGACGAGGGCAAGCTCACCGGCATCGCCTTCTGGAAGGAGTTCCTCCGCGAGGCCGGCCTCGAGCACATGCTGAACCAGGCCACCGTGGAAGAGCTGAACCTGTGGGACGCCCGCATGTGGACCGCCCAGGACCCCGCGTTGCTGGCCTGGCAGGAGCAGCTCAAGCGCCGCGGCCTGCTCACCGCCATCCTCTCCAACATGGGCGACAACGTCCTCGAAAACATCGAACGCGAGTTCGCCTGGATTCACCGCTTCGACGTGCTGGTCTGGAGCTTTCAGTTGCACATGGCCAAGCCCGACCCGGCCATCTATCTCCACACGCTCATGGAACTCGGCGTCCGGCCGGAAGAAACGCTCTTTCTCGACGACAAGACGGTCAATGTCGAGGCCGCGCGGGCGCTGGGCATGAACGCGCTCGTCTTCACGACCGTCGAGCAGCTCCGCGCCGACCTCGTCGCTCACGAATTCTCGTCTGAACTCCCCTTGCCGGCCTGAGCGCCCTTGCCCGCTTGCGGCGCAACGAAGGATCCTCCGGCCGGAGGCTTTCTGGCTGGTGTCCCTCAAAGCGGTCTGTGCCGAAGTGCTCCGCGCCGGCAATCGACAGTCGCCCCGCGCCGTAGGCGCAGTGTGGATTAGCCCCGCGCTTCAGCGTGGGGTCGGCGCAGGATGATCTGCCAACCCGCGCAAGCCGCGCCAACCGCCTCCCGCCGGACCCCACATACAACAGTCAGCCGGGTGTTCTAAACTAACTTGTCCCCGCACGGCGGCAAGCTAAACCGTTTTATGCAAGACGCGGTCCGGACGAGCGGACCCTTGCTCGATTTGCGTCTCAAAGCGATGCCGATCCGTCGAGACATTTGTCAGGAGTTCCAACAGTGATTCTTTTGGGAAAAACGAGAAGTTTGAGCGCGGCCAAACGGGCCGTGCAGAAGCGGGCGGCATGGGGAGCGGCGGCTCTGGTGCTGGCCTCGACCATGGCTCTGGCGCAGAGCGTGCCGGTGGTCACCGGCGACGCGCGCGTTGACAAACTGCTGAGCCAGATGACGCTCGAAGAGAAGCTGGCGTTGATCCACGGCACGCACGAAGACCCGGCCGTCTATCAGGCGCAGGCCGGCTACCTGGGCGGCGTTCCCCGGCTCGGGATTCCCGGACTGCGCTTTGCCGATGGCCCTCCGGGCGTGCTCACCCGTCATCCGTCGCAGGGCGAAACCGCGACCATGGGCGTAGCCGCCACCTTCAGCCGCAAGACGGCGGAAGATAACGGACTGGTGATCGGTCGCGAAGACCGCTCTCTGGGCATCGATGTCTCCCTCCAGCCCTTTGTGAACATCGACCGCGACCTCCAGTTCGGCCGCGCCTACAACACCTTCGGCGAAGACCCGTTTCTCACCTCCGAGATGGGTGTGGCCGAGGTCCAAGGCATCCAGTCGCAGCAGGTCATGGCGCAGATCAAGCACTTTGTCGCCTACGACTCCAATGGAACCAGCACCTACGTGGACGACCAGACGCTGCACGAGGTCTATGTGGCGCCCTTCGAGGCGGCTGTCCGCGCCGGCGTCTCGTCCATCATGTGCTCCTACAACCGCATCAACGGCACCTTTGCCTGCGGCAACGATTCCACTCTGACCAAAATCCTGCGCGACGAGATCGGCTTCAAGGGATTCGTGACCTCCGATTGGGGCGCGGTCCACGCCGTCAACTTCATCAACGCGGGCCTGGATATGGAGATGCCCGGCGAACCTCTGCCCGGCGAAAAGCATCCGATGCCCTCGTTCTTCGATTTCGTGCCCGCTCCGCCTCCGCCTCCCCCAGCGCATCCCGCCAAGGTCGATGACGGCGGTAACATGTTCGGCGGCCACATTCCCGAGGAACCGGCGCCGGAGTACGGCGGAACCAGCGACTTCGGTCTCAAGCTGGACCCGAAGAAGATGCCCGAAGCCCTCAAGGATGGCACGGTGAACGAAGCCGCCATCACCCGCGCCGCCGGCCGCGTGCTCTATGAGATCGTCCGCTTCGGCTACATGGACGGCCAGCAGAAACACGAAGTGACCGCGCAGGCCATCGAGGCCAACGCAAAGATCATCGAAAAAACCGGCGAAGAGGCCGCGGTGCTGCTCAAAAATGAAGGCGCCGCGCTGCCCTTGAAAGCCTCCAACCTCGATTCCGTGGTTCTGATCGGCCCCACCGCCGGTCAGGTCGACTCGATCGGCATCAATGGCGAGCGCTCCGTCGGCCTACCCTGGCGTCAGGTTGGCCCGCTCGATGCTCTCAAGAAGATCTCCGGCAACACCAGGATTCGCTTTGCCGTGGACGACGACATGACCGGGGTCCCGGTTCCGGCCAGCGCCTTCAGCCACGACGGCAAGCCCGGCTTGCTGCGCACCGGCAGCGGCGCGGAGCAGACCGACGCCGGCGTCAACTTCACCGTCACCGGCGGCAATGCCCTGCCTCCCGACTCCACCGTCACCTGGAAGGGCTCCATCACGCCGCCGCACGAGGGAACCTACTGGCTCTATCTCCAGGCCCTGGGCACCAACGCCAACATCTCGCTCGACGGCAAGCGGCTGGCCGAAACCGGCGCCTACCAGGGCGCCGTCCATGGGGACATCCTGCAAGCCAACCAGGACAACGTCGTTCCCACCACCGACGGCCTCGACAACGTGCGCCGCGCGGTCGAGTTGACGGCCGGACCGCACCAGATCGTGATCAAAACCAGTCCCGACTCCTCCAAATCTCCGGTCCAGGTGCGCCTCAACTGGTACACCCCCGAAAAGCGGAAGGCCGACCACGAAGCCGCCGTCGCCGCCGCCAAAAGCGCCAAGGTCGCCGTGGTCTTTGTCTGGACGCGGCTGCAACCCGTCTTCGGCCTGCCCGACTCACAGAACCAACTGGTCGAGGAAGTAGCCGCGGTCAACCCCAACACCATCGTCGTCCTCAACACCAGCCAGCCCGTGGCTCTGCCCTGGGTGGACAAGGTGAAGGCGGTCCTGGAGATGTGGTGGCCCGGCGATGAAGGCGGCTGGTCCACGGCCAATCTGCTGCTGGGCAAGACCAGCCCCGCCGGACGCCTGCCGGTCACCTGGGCAAAGCAACTGGAAGACTACCCCGCCACCGATCCACGGTATCCCGAGCGTTCCATGAAGGGCGTGGATGGCAAAACCATCTATAGCGAAGGCGTGAACGTGGGTTACCGCTGGTTCGACAAGCAGAACATCTCCCCGCTCTTCGCCTTCGGCCACGGCCTCAGCTACACCACCTTCGCCTACTCCGGATTGCAGGTCGAGAAAGCCTCCGATGGCGGCCTCGACGTGAACGTCCAGATCAAGAACACCGGCAAGACGGCCAGCGACGAGGTTCCGCAGGCTTACCTGGGCGCGCCCAGCGAGCTTCCGCCGGGCGTGCAGTTCCCGGTGCGGGCTCTCGTGGCCTTTGACCGCATTCACCTCGCCGCCGGCGAAGTCAAAACCGTCACGCTCCATGTGGCGCCGCGCCAACTGCAATACTGGTCGACCAAGGACGGCAAATGGGTGACCGCAACCGGCACGCGCACCCTCAGCGTGGGAGCCTCTTCTCGCGATCTGCGCCTCAACCAAACCATCGACTAAGAAACATCGCCGCAAACTAGAAATGCCGGGGCCTCGGCCCCGGCATTTCTTTTCGCAAAAGGACGCCGCCCGGCCCAAACACCAGCAATCACCCCCTACTCCCTACTCCCTACTCCCTACTCCCTACTCCCTACTCCCTACTCCCTATTCCCTACTCCCTATTCCCTATTCCCTGCCTTTACGACGCCATCCCCAGACCCACCAGATTGGCGGCGGCAATAATCACCAGCATCCCCGCCCACAGCAGCCGGATCGGCCTGCTTCCCACGCCGGCCCACTCGCCCAGCGCCAGCCCCACCAGTCCGCCGCACAGCACGTACCCGCTCATGTGCAGCATCCAGTTCACATAGGCCAGATGCTGCGGAATGTTGGCCGCGCCCCAGGCATAAAAGAAGAATTGCAGATACCACATGACTCCGCCGGTTGCGGCCAGAGAGGCATTCTTCAGCAGCGTCGGCCGCGTCTGGGCCAGATCGGCGCGCAGTGAAATCTCTTTCTTGCAGGCCAGGCGGACGAAGCAGTAGGTCAGATTGACCACCGCGCCGCCGCCCATGATAAAGACATAGCTCGGCAGCGCCGCATAGAGCGGGTTGACTCCCAGATGCAGCGCCGCGGCTTTCATCGGTTCCGCCGCACTGATGGCAAACGCCATGCCCGAAGAGAAGATGCCGCACAGTACGGCAAGCAGCAGGCCCAGCTTCAGATTGAACTCCCTCGGCTCGCCGCGAAGCTGAATCTCCTTCTGGTGTCCGGCATAGGAGACGACGGCCACGCCGATCAGCGCCACCAGCACGCCGGCCATGGTCAACAGGCCGCTCTTGGTCAGAAACAGCAGGGCGAACTGCCCATGAAGAAGCGGCGGCGTGAGCGTGCCCACCACCAGCGTGACGCCGATGGCCACGCCGATGCCCAGCGACATGCCCAGATGGCGCATGGTCAGGCCGTAACTCACATTGCCGACGCCCCACATGGCCCCGAAGAGCGCAGCCTTCAACAGCACATGCCCATCCATGGAACCGTAAAAGGCGCGGAAGTCCGGAAGCAGAAAGAGGCTCACGGAGATGGGCAGCAGTATCCAGGAGAAGAAGCCGGCTACGGCCCAGGTGGTCTCCCACGACCATTTCTTCACCTTCTCAATGGGCGCATAGAACGAAGCGGCCGACGCCGCGCCAACCATGTGCCATCCGATCCCAGCCAGTATCGACGTCACTCTTTCTCCCTTTCTTCAAGCCGCCGGCGCAAACCTGACTGCCAGCAGGAGGATTGGCCGCACCGCGGCGAACGCAACCGCACAAAGCCCCGTGCGCCATCCTTCCCGTCATTCTGAGCGAAGCGCAGCGGAGTCGAAGATCCTGCGTCTTGCCATCTGCCGCAAGGGTGAGAAGCCACAAACCTCGAGTCAGCCGTCGCACTGGAAAATCTACTCCATGCTTACCGTAAAGCGATAACTTCCCGCCGTGAGCTCGAAGCCGCTTTGGCCACTACGCATTGTGGCCCTGGCCAGCTTGCTCTCGGTCAGCGGCGCGCCCTCCAGCCTGTACTTCGCAGCCTCGTCCGCGCTCAGACCCAGCCAGCCCGTGGTGTTGGCCGGAAGGGTCAAATACCACTCGGCGGTGGTTCCCGTCACCTTCCAGTCGGAGTGGATCGGCCCATACGCCGAAACATAGTCAAACGCCACATGCCCCAGTCGCTCATCGAAGGCCGGATGCAGCATCACGGTATGGAAGCCCGCGTCCAGCGGCGTTGCGTCCACGCCTGCGGCATAGCGGTAGATCCAGTCGGCCACCGCGCCATAGGCGTAATGGTTGTAGGAATTCATGCTCGGATCGTCCTTCATCCGGTCGCCGTTCCACCGCTCCCACATGGTCGTTGCCCCGTGCTCCACCTGGTAGCCCCACGACGGGTACTCGGTGTTGAGCAGCAGCTTGTAGGCCAGCCTGGAGTAACCCGCCTTGGTCAGTTCTTCCAGCAGATACGGCGTGCCCAGAAAGCCCGTGCCCAGCAACCCGTGATTGGCTTCGATCTTATCCGCCAGCTTCTGTGCCACGGCCTTGCGCAGCTCCTCCGGAACCAGATTCATGTGCAGCGCCAGCACGTACCCGGTCTGCGTATCGCCGCCTTGGCTCTTTGCATCCGGATTGTTGATGCCGCCGAACGGCGACGCGCTGTTGTCCGCGCCGGCCACAAAACCGTCGCCGTGAACAAATCGCTTCTCGAACGCGGCGCGAATCTTCTCGAAGAGCCGCGCGTACTTCTCTTCGTCCTGCACGCGCCCGGTTGCGTGAGCCATCTGCCGCATCAGCGTCGCGTCATAGGCCCAATAGGCGGTAGCGATCAGCGTGTAATCGGTCTTTCCCTCGGGCGAAAGCCAGTCCCCGAACGGAATCCCGCTCGCGTGCTCCCAGAGTCCATCGGGGTTGGCGGCCTCGATGGCGTTGAGATACTTCTCCATCGCCGCCCAGTTCTCTTCGATCACGCTGGTATCGCCGTTCTGCAGCCACGAGGTCCAGGGAATGACGACGCCCGCATCGCTCCAGCCGGCGCCGAAACCCGAATTGGGCTGCGCGGTCCCCGGCGAATAGATGCCAAAGTACGGCGTTCCCACCTGCGTTCCGCGCATGTCTCCGGCAAATTTGCGCGAGAAGGCCGCTAGGTCCATGTTGTAGCTGGCCGCGCGCCAGAAGACCTGCGCATCGCCCATCCAGCCCAGCCGCTCGTCGCGCTGCGGGCAATCGGTGGGCACGCCCACAAAATTCGAGCGCTGGCCCCACAGAATATTGCTCCACAGTTGGTTGATCATCCCGCTGCCGGTTTCGAGTTTGGCGGTAAACGGCGCATCGGTGTGCAGCACGAGGGCCGTCACGGCGTCCTTGCCCGGCGCGGAAGGCAGTCCGGTCACTTCAACATAGCGGAAGCCATGGAAGGTGAACTGCGGAGTGAACTCCTCCATCCCTTTCCCATCGAGAATAAAGTGGTCCGTCGCCTTGGCCGTACGCAAATTGTCGGTATAAATCGTCCCGTCCGCGTTCACAATCTCCGCAAACCGAAGCCGCACATCTGTGCCCGCCGGCCCTTCCACGCGCAACCGCTCCACTCCGGAAAAATTCTGCCCAAAGTCGTAGACATGCACGCCCGGCCTGGGCTCGTTGACGGATTTCGCCTTCACCGTCCGCTCCGCGCGTATCGAGGGATACACCTGCGCCTCGATCGCCACCCGACTGGGCTCGAGCGCAACTGCGCTCTTCCACTCCGCGGCATCGAACGCCGCCGTATTCCACCCCGTCTGCTTCAGCCGCGCATCCTGGCTCTCGCCGTCGTAGATCTCAGAGTGCAGAATCTCCGTCCTGCCGGCCCGCCAGCTCGCATCGGTGACCACCCACTCCACGCTGCCGTCGGTGTGCTCGATGCGCAACTGCGCCCGGAGCGCGGGCGGCGTATCGCCATAATTGTTCGGTTGCTGAAGCCACTCCAGCGACGTCTCGTACCACCCCGGCGCCAGCAGCGCACCGATCGCATTGGCTCCGTGCGCCACCAAAGCCGTCACATCGTAGGTCTGGTACTTTACCCGCTGGCGATAGTCCGTCCATCCCGGCGCGAGCACATCGTCGCCCACGCGCCTGCCGTTCAAAAACATCTCGTAGGCGCCCAACGCCGTCGCGTAGAGGCGCGCCGACTTCACCGGCAGATTCACCGTAAACGCATGGCGCAGCGTCTTCACCGAATCGGGAATCCACGGGTGCCCCAGCGCCTGCGTCGAGACGACCGCGCTCTTCCATCCCGAGTCGTCGAAACCCTTCCGCTCCCAGCCCGCCGCCGCATGAACCGCCGTCTTCCACTCCGTTCCGCTCGCAAACGTCGCTGTGCTTCCATCCGTGAACTCGACAAAGAGCGTTGCCATCAGCGGCGGCGCATCGGCGGCGGCCATTCCGTTGGGATTCACCACGTAGTGCACCGACTCAATCGCAATCGTGTTCTTGCCCGCGCTCAGATGCGTTGTCACTTCGGCGCGCACAAACTTCCTCCACGGCATCTGCTTCCAGGCCGGGAGCTTGTCGGCCGCAAGCACCTGCGCTCCGTTGATCCACGCTGAAACGGTGTCCTGTCCGGTCGCATAGAGCGTTGCCCGCCGCACCGGCCGGGCCAGCACAATGCCCTGCCGGTAGGCGTAGCGCTCTTCCGCTGCCTTCTCCGCGGCCAGAACCTTTGCGTCCGGGCTCGTAATCCATGCGGCCTGCGCATGGCGCACCGCAGCCTCTTCCGCCGTCTCGTAACCGATCCACTGGGCGCGCCAGCCGCCCTGCGTCACGAGGCCCGTCTCCCACCAGCCTGTTTCGCTCTCCCCATACGGCTTCCCCACCGCATCCCAAACCTTCACCCGCCAGAAGTATCTTGTGCTGGGCTGAAGCGCGGCTCCCTCGTAGCGAACGTTCAAAGACGCGTCCGACTCGATCCGCCCGCTATCCCAAACGTCCGTTTGGCCCTGCCCCAGCAACTCGGCCCGCGTGGCAACCAGCACCTCATAGGCTGTCTGCTTCGCGCCCCGCGCCGGGTCCTGCAACTGCCACGAGAACCGTGGCGCCGGATCGTCGATGCCCAGTGGCGTCTTCACGCTGTCGACGCGCAACTCCACCGGCCCGGTGAATGCCGGAGCCTGCGCCGCCGGCCGCAGCGCCGTCGCTCCCAGAACCAGTCCCCACGCCATCGCACGCAACATTTCCTTTTTCATCTCTTTGCCCACCCCCGGAATCAAGCCTGTTCCTTGTCCATCGGCGCACCGGCCTGGGAAACACCTCCAAGGCTCCAGCGTCTCAGATTTACCAAATGAAATATTTTCTAGACGGAAGAACTTTAAGCAACCCACATCGCCTTTGTCAAAAATCCGCGCCGGGCGCGCCGGCCCCTGTTCAACGCGTCTTGCTACCGCGGCGTAAATCGTACCCCGTCCTGCTTGCAGATCCTTTGAATGGCGGGACGGGCGGTCATCGGGCCGGCCGGCAGCCCGCCGCCCGGCATCACCCATTGGCCCACCATCAGGAAGCGCCGCAATCCGGGCAAAGTATTGGGTAAGGGCCGGAACCTGCCGCCGGGTGCGGGGAACCACCCCTCCATGCTCCCTTTCCAATTGCCTGTGTAGCGAATAATCGTGGCGGGCGTCGAAACATCGATGGCCTCGATCGCCGGGCGGATACCAGGCACCTTCTTTTCCAGAATGCCGATCGCCGCCTCGGCGACGCGCTGCTTCTCGGCCCGATAGCCGGCCAGATCGCTTTCCCGCAGATCGGCCCAATATTCATTGTTGCGTGTGGGAAGGAAACAGGTAACCACGGTTTTTCCCGCCGGCGCGAATGTCGGGTCGAAGTGAAAGATGCGGAAGGAGACTTGGTGCAGTTCGGTGCCGGGGTCCACCCGGAGCGGCGCATCCAGCAGCCGCGTGAGCATCGCCGGCAGCTCCGACAAATCCAGCGCCACGCCCAAAGAAACCTGCAAATAGGAGGGAAAGATTTCCAGCTCTTCATAAAACTTGTTGATTGCCTGGTCCGCGTACTTGCCGCCCAGGAGGTCGTAGATGGTAGCGTGGCCGTCGGCGGCGGAGATCACCCAGTCGGCCGCGACGGTCTCTCCGCCGGCCAGCTGAACGCCAACAGCGGTGTCTCCCTCCACCAGGATGCGTTCAACCCTGGCGCCGAAGCGCACCCGCCCGCCCAGGCTGGCCAGCCGCTCTTCGATGAGCCGGATGAGGGCCTGCGATCCGCCGATTGCATAGTTCGCGTCGCCCGCGCTCATCCACGCAAGAGCGAAAAAGATGGCCACCACAGAGAGCCGCCCCATCTCGCCCTCGCCGAAGAAGCTTCTCAGAAGCGGGTCTTTGAATCTCTCTCCGTACTCCATGCAGCTGATCTTCGTGATCTCGCGCAGCAAAGGCATGCAGGGCAGATCGCTCAGGAGCGTCAGCCCGTTGCGCACCCAGCCCGCGGCCGGGTCGGGCATCCTGAACTTGCGAATGCGCCGCAGACTCGCTGCGAAGCGCCGCACCTCGGCCGCGTCCTGCGGCCCCCGCTTCAGCATCTCCGCCCCCAGGCGGTCGATGTCGGTGGGCAAATGCAGGCAGGATCCGTCTTCCGTTTCCAGATGCGCAAATTCCTTCGGTTTTACGAAAGCGAGCTTGTCGATATCGCACACTTCCTGCCATTGCGCATGCATCGGCCCCTCGGAACTGGAACCGTACAGCCAATGCAGGCACGTCTCAAAGGTGTAGCCGCCCCGGCGCCAGCTTGTCGCCAAACCTCCCGCCATCTCGTGCATCTCGAGAACTTCGGTCTCGTAGCCGCATTTTTGCGCATAGACCGCGGCGCAAAGTCCCGCGATGCCGCCGCCGATGACGATGATCTTCCGGGCGTCCTGCTCCATGTTGGTGAGCCTCCGTTGCTGGTCCCGCGCATGATGAAACGATCCCCTGCTCGGCTGCGCCGCGATGATTCGGCCGATTGCGCTGCCGCAAGGGCAGCCCGGCAGCTTCCGCAAAGTCGTTTTCCTGTGAGTCTCAAGCCGGGTCTGGGACCAAGCTTTCTGTCCCGCGACGCATCCTAGCCTTCGCACTCCCGCCCCGCTGTGACGGAAAACACGCCGCGAACGGGGTGCCAAAATGGCAATGGGCCGATTGAGGAAAAATGGCGGCGCAATAAATGTTGGGAGAAACCGCGTTTGCGTGCCCAGCCCATTACACTTTCTCCATGCCACTCCGCCTCTACGCCGCCACCACCAGCCAGGGCAAGCTGCGCGACTTCCGCACCGCCGCTCAAACCCATTCCATCTCCATCGATCCCCTGCCCGCCCACGCGGCCATTCCGGCTCCCGAAGAGAACGGCGCAACCTTCCAGGCCAACGCCACGCTCAAGGCCGTCTACTACTCCCGCTTTGCTCCCGGCGAGTTGGTCGTGGCCGACGACTCCGGCCTCGAGGTCGATGCCCTGGACGGCGCGCCCGGTGTCCGCTCGGCCCGCTTTGCCGCGGACTCCGGCCTGGTCGACTCGCCCGGCGCCGACGACAACACCGACGTGTGGAACAACATCGTCCTTTTGCAGCGGCTGGCCACGATTGCGCCGGAGGAGCGCACCGCGCGCTATCGCTGTGTGCTGGTGGTCGCGCGCGACGGCGAGGCGCTTCATACCGCCCAGGGCACAGTCGAGGGCCTCATCCTCGGCGCTCCGCGCGGCACCGGCGGCTTTGGCTACGACCCGCTCTTCTACCTGCCCGGCCTGGAGCTCACCATGGCCGAGCTGGACCTCGAGACCAAGCTCTCGCTCAGCCATCGCGGCCGCGCTTTCGCCGCGCTGCTGCCCATGCTGGGTAACTGACCACCCCGCGGCTCTCGTCCCAATCGTCGACGGCGCAGGCAATGGCTCATCGTCCGGGTTGAAGGCCCCGGCACAATGCGCGACTCGCGTAGCGCGCAGCCAGAGGCATTCCTTCTATTCCCTGGATTCAAGCGCGGATTCGATCTCCCGATTGGTCATCGCGGCGGCAATCTTGCCTCTCATGTAGTTCAACGAGACTTCGTGGTGCGCGCGATCGTAGGAATCGATGCAATCCAAAGCCAGCACCACGGGCCAGTCCCGCTGATAAGCGTCGATCGCCGTGGTGCGAATGCAGGCGTGGGTGTTGATTCCGGCCAGAATGAGGACGTCCGGTTTGAACTGGGCCAGCGTTTCATCCAGCTCCGTCCCGAAGAATGCGCTATAGCGCTTCTTCACGAGGACGGTATCCGATGGGGCGGGAGCCAGCTCCGGGACAATCTGGCAACCCCATGTCCCTTTGATCGTGATTTGAATCCCTTTCGCCTTCATCTCTGGAAATGCATCGTGCAGATCGGGCTCAAACTCTTGCCGGATCCAGAGGATCGGGGAAGAATGCCCTCGCATCGTGCCCACCAATTCGTTGATGCCGGCAACAAGCCTTTCTCTGCACCCTGGTTCCCAATGGGCCAGATAATCGTTCAACATGTCGATAACGATCAGGACCGGGCTTTTCATGGAGGCAGCTTAACAGAACGCCTGTTCCTCCGGGGTTCTGGGCAAATCGGGAGCTGACCCGGCGCGCGCCCGGAGCGTCTTGAGCCGGGCCCCGCGGAGTGGGTTGACGGGGCCAGTGCAAAGCCCTAATAATGCAGGGGTAACAGACAAGCTTTCCCGCTCTCAAAACCGAAACCGCCTCGCACCGGAACCTGGATCCCCATAGGAGCCGAAACTGTCATGGCAACTGCTCAACCTCCCGCCGCACCCATTCTTCGCGGCGGCGTGCAACCTCTGCGCGCCGGCCAGGGAACCAGCTTCCTCTGGCGCAAGCTGCACTCGCTGCTCGGGGTCATCCCCATCGGCGCCTTCCTCATCGAGCACCTGCTCTCGAACTTCGAGGCCCTCAAAGGCCCCGCCGCCTATGGAGCCCAGGTAAAGTTTCTCAACAGCCTGCCCCTGGTCCGGGTCCTCGAGTGGACCTTCATCTTCCTGCCCATCCTTTATCACGGCCTCTATGGCGTCTACATCTGGCTCCGCGGCAAGTCCAACCTCGTCTACTATCCCTGGGCCGGCAACTGGATGTACATGGCCCAGCGTTATACCGGTCTCGTCGCCATCCTCTACATCGGCCAGCACGTCATCCGCCAGCGCTTCATGGGCGTGCAGCTTCCCGAGCACCCGTATGCAGCCTTCGCCAAAGTGCAGATGGAGCTGGCCAATCCCTGGATGCTCGCCGTCTACATCGTCGCCATGATCGCCATCTGCTGGCACTTCTCCTACGGCATCTGGCTCTTCGCGGCCAAGTGGGGCATCACGCCCGGCGCCGTGGCCCGCAAGCGTTTCGGCTACGTCTGCGCCGCTCTCGGCATCGTCCTCGCCGTCATGGGCCTGGCCAGCATCTGGGCCTTTGTCAGCCAGCCGCTAGCTGCCAGCTTCTAGCCGCTAGCTTGTTGGTGCGAAAAGGATGTCTTTCGAGTTTCGCGATCCCGCTTTGAAAGGATCGCATGGCTTCAAGTTCGCAGCTTTTAGCTAGAGGCTAGAAGCTAGCAGCTAGGAGCTTTCAGAAAGGATTCGTACACTATGGCAGCACCCAGAATCATCGTGGTTGGCGGAGGCTTAGCTGGCCTGGCTGCGGTCATCAAGATCGCCGAGGATGGAGGCACCGTCGATCTATTTTCCATCGTCCCGGTCAAACGCTCTCATTCGGTCTGCGCGCAGGGCGGCATCAACGCGGCCAAGAATCTGAAGGGCGAGGGCGACACCACCGACAAGCACTTCGACGACACCATCTATGGCGGCGATTTCCTGGCCAACCAAACCCCGGTCAAGGCCATGTGCGAGGCCGCGCCGGCCATCATTGATCTTTTGGACCGCATGGGCGTGCCCTTCAATCGCACCCCCGAGGGTCTGCTCGATTTCCGCCGCTTCGGCGGCACGCTCTATAACCGCACCGCCTTTGCCGGCGCCACCACCGGCCAGCAGTTGCTCTACGCGCTCGACGAGCAGGTGCGCCGCTACGAGGCCGCGGGCAGGGTGCGTAAATTCGAGGGTTGGGAGTTTCTCTCCGCCGTGCTCGACTCCAAAGGCGCGGCCCGCGGCATCACCGCGCTCGACCTGCGCTCCATGGAACTGCGCAGCTTCCCCGCCGAAGCCATCGTCCTGGCCACCGGCGGCATCGGTGCCATCTTCGGCAAAAGCACCAACTCCGTGGTCTGCACCGGCTCGGCCCAGTCGGCCATCTTCCAGCAGGGCGCATACTACGCCAACGGCGAATTCATCCAGGTGCACCCCACCTGCATCCCCGGCGAAGACAAGCTGCGCCTGATGTCCGAGTCGGCTCGCGGCGAGGGCGGCCGCGTGTGGGTGCCGCGCACCGCCGGCGATCCGCGCCCCATCAAGGAAATCCCCGATTCCGAGCGTTTTTATTTTCTTGAGGAGTGGTATCCCAAATACGGCAACCTCGTGCCGCGCGACGTGGCCACCCGCGCCATTCACAAGGTGGTCTACGAGCTGGGACTGGGCCTCGACGGCCAGCCCATGGTCTATCTCGATCTCACCCACATCGATCGCGCCACGCTTAACCGCAAGCTCGAAGGCATTCTCGAAATCTATGAGAAGTTTGTCGGCGACGACCCGCGCGACGTGCCCATGAAGATCTTTCCCGGCATGCACTACACCATGGGCGGCCTGTGGGTGGACTTCAACCAGATGACCAACATCCCCGGCATCTTTGCCGCCGGCGAGTGCGAGTACCAGTACCACGGCGCCAACCGCCTCGGCGCCAACTCGCTGGTCAGTTGCATCTTCGGCGGTTTCAAGGCCGGCCCCAATGCGCTCAATTACACGCATGGCCTGGAATGCCCCAATGGCGATTGCGGCCACGATGCCGAGCTGGCCCGACAGGCCGAGATCAACGGCAGGCTGCTCAAGAACGAGGGCACCGAGAACCCTTTCAAGCTCTGGCGCGAACTGGGCCAGACCATGACCGAGCACGCCACGGTCATCCGCTACAACAAGGGCCTCAAGCAAGCCGACGAAAAGATCGTCGAGCTGCTCGACCGCTTCAAGAACATCAACCTCAGCGACCGCAGCCAGTGGGCCAACACCAGCTTCGCCTTTGCCCGCCAGTTGAAGAACATGCTCGAGCTCTCGCGCGTCGTGGCCAAGGGAGCGCTCTTGCGCGATGAGTCGCGCGGCGCGCACTTTAAGCCCGACTTCCCCGACCGCAACGACGAGCAATTCCTCAAGACCACCAAGGCCAGCTTCACCGGCTCGTCCTCGGGGCCGCGCATCGAATACGAAGAGGTCGATACGCAATACATCAAGCCGCGCCCGCGCCGCTACGATGCAACCAAATAAGCAAAGGGAGACTCGCCTCATGGCAAACAAAACCGTAGCCTTTGAAATCAAGCGCCAGGCCAGCCCCGATGCCCCAGCAGTCTGGGAGAACTTCGAGCTCCCCTGGCGTCCCGGTATGAACGTCGTCTCCGCGATGATGGAGATCGCCGCCAACCCCGTCACCGCCGACGGCCGCCCCACCACCCCCATCACCTACGACTCCAATTGCCTGGAGGAGATTTGCGGCTCCTGCGCCATGCGCATCAACGGCAAGGCCCGCATGGCCTGCTCGGCGCTGGTAGACAATCTGGAGCAGCCCATCCGCGTCGAGCCGCTCACCAAATTTCCCCTGGTCCGCGATCTCCAGGTGGACCGCTCGGTGCTCTTCGACAATCTGATGGCCGTCAAGGCCTGGGTTCCCGTCGACGGCACCTACGATCTCGGCTCCGGCCCGCGCGTCTTCCCGCAGCAGCAGGAAGCCAACTACCCGCTCTCGAATTGCATCAGTTGCTGCTGCTGCATGGACGTTTGCCCGCAGTTCAACGAGGACACGAACTTTGTTGGCGCGGCCACCATCGCCCAGGTCAAGCTCTTCAACAATCACCCCACCGGCAAGGTCTTCAAGGAAGACCGCCTGCGCGCCCTGGCCGGCGACGGCGGCATCCAGGAGTGCGGCTTCGCGCAGAACTGCGTGGAAACCTGCCCCAAGCAGATTCCGCTCACCAACGCCATCTCCGACGTCAGCCGCGACGTGATGATCCAAAAGGCCAAGGACTTCCTGCGGGGATAACTCAGTTCGGATTTCGATATGGGTGCTTCATCCTTGCCGCGCCATTGTTTTTGCGGCAAGGGTGGCAGAGCACGAACCCGAACCCAGGTCGTTCATCTGCGGGTGCCCCAAGTCCCGCCTTTGGGACCTGGGATCGAACCTCACCCTCTGAATCGCCTCGCCGTCAACTGCCGCTTACCCTTTTTTCCTGCAACTCGCTCATTCCAAGCGTCAAAACCCAATCGCCCTTTTGCACACTAATTCCCGCCCCAGCGCACAATGGAAGTAAGTATCCTCCGGCATAGGCGGAGGCTCTATGGTTGGTGGCCCCTCAATGGGATCTGTGTAGAAGCGCTCCTTACCGGCAGCAGCCCGTCGCCCGCGCCGTAGGTGCAATGGTTGTTAGCCCCGCGCTTCAGCGTGGGGTTGGCGAAACCAACAATTTATCCGGAGTCCCATAGGGACGGCGCTCATGCCCCGCGCCCTTCCAACGTGTTTGCCGAAAGTAGGTAAAAAAACCGGGGGCGACTCTCGCAAATGTCAAACTTCTACTGCCTCCCCGGCAAGGCTGGGGGTTCTCCCAACCGAATAGAACGCGCGAGTGCCCTCTGGCTCCAAAGCAGCGCCCCGTACGCTGCAAGCTATGCGCTATAGCGTTTCCAGGAATGATGTACCTCGGAGCCAACCCCGCTCAAGTCGACGTGAGCCCCAGCGAGCGGCGACACTGAATGAAGTCAAAAAGGGCATAGCATTCCTGGAAACGCCGTAACTCCTTACGCATCAGGATTCTGCGGCTAAGTCCAGCCATATGAGGAATTTACCGCGCCGCCTGCACTGCAAACGCATGAAACAAAAGAGTTTATTTGCAGAATATGGGGCGGGAGGGGGTACCAATTAGTAGATAGGGCAGGACCCGTCAATCCGCCCTTGCAGCAGCGCCGGGGAGCAGCCCAGCCTGGATGCTTGGGTGCCCCATCCTTGCCGCGCCGTTGTTTTTCCGGCAAGGGTGGGATAGAACAAACCCGAATCGCGATCCTCCATCCGCACGCGCTCTCTAAAGCGCCGGGTAGAAGCTCGCGATCCATCCTTGCAGCAGCGCCGGGAAGCACCCCAGCACCACCACGGCCGCCGCAATCCCCACCAGCACAACCAGCGTGACCGGATGCGCCTTGATCGGCGACTCGTCCACGGCCGGCATCACGTAGGCGCGCTTCAGCACTTGCAAATAGTAGTAGAGCGAAACCGCGCTCAGCGCCACGGCCAGCGCCACCAAGGCAAACGGAACCGCGCCGGCCGAGACGCCCAGCACCGCGGCAAACAGATTGAACTTGGCCCAGAAGCCCACCAGCGGCGGAATCCCCGCCAGCGACAGGAACAGCACCAGCAGCACCGCCGCCAGCACCGGATTGCGCTTGTGCAGGCCGAGAAAGGAATCCATCCGGTCGCTGCCCGTAGCCCGCTCGACGACAGAGACGACACCGAATGCGCCGATGGTGGTCAGCCCATAGGTGAGCACGTAATAGAGAACGGCGTTGGCGCTGCGGAAGGCAATTCTCCATAGATCGTGATATGAGAAAGGCAGCGCTCCGAGGCCAAGAGGACTTGGCAGAACCGCAACACCCAGAAGGATGTACCCGGCATGAGCAATAGCCGAATATGCCAGCAGCCGGCGCACACTGACTTGAGCGAGAGCAGCAAGGTTACCAACAACCATCGATGCGGCAGCCACAACGAGCAGGATGGTAGCGAGTGGCGGCCAAGTTTGATAAAGCGAGTGAAAATACTGGCTCAACGTGGCCTTGTCGCCCTCAATCATCCAGTTCGGCAAGAACCATGCATCGCTGATTGTGAGCAACAGTGCAAAGCTAGCCACCTTGGAGACTGATGCGATGAACGCCGCAGCCGGAGCGGGCGCGCCCTCATACGTATCCGGCGCCCACAGATGGAACGGCACTGCTGCCACTTTGAAGCCCAGTCCGGCTACCACCAGAATCCAGGCCACATAAAACATGGGACTCGGTCCAGAATTCGCGATGACCCGCTGAATCTCATACAGATTCGTGCTGCCGCTCAAACCGTATAAGTAGCTGAAGCCGAAGAGCAGGAAAGCGGCCGACATCCCCCCAAACAAGTAATACTTGACTGCTGCTTCGGCGCTTTTGCCTGAACTCTTTGCAAAGGCGGTTAAGATGTAGAGCCCGAGGCTCAGCAGTTCCAGGCCAATAAAAATCACAAGCAAGTCAAATGCACTCGCCACCAGCAGGCCGCCCGCGGCCGCCATCAACACCACAGCTACATACTCGCCTACATTCGGCGTGAAATCCGATCCTATGAACAGCAGTAGCGTAACCGCAGTCAGCACCAGGATTCCCGCCTGCGGGACCACGGTGTACATGTTCAACTGCACGCCAAGCCCCAACGGAACCAGGTCACAGGTGAAGGGATACATTGCATGTAACGCCCAAATCGCCGCCCCGCATCCAGCCACGCCCAGCAGCGCCGCAACAACCACGCGCGTTTTGAGCGCGGCCTTGCGCAGGAAACCTAAATCGACGATCAGCACCAACAGCGCTGCCACTTCCAGCGCCGTTTCCGGCAGCGTTACGCGGAAGAGATCTGCGTAGTTCATTGCACTCCTCCCGCAAGCAGCGCCTTCACCGCCGGTTCGATTGCATCCAACAGAATTCTCGGATAAAGTCCCACGAACAAACTCACTCCCGCCAGCAGCGCCACGCCGGTCACTTCAGGCCAGGTAATCGCGGCAAACGCGTGTCCGTGCTCAGCCTCAAGCTCATGCACTCTGGGGTGCGTATCGCTGAAGAACGCCTTCTGCAGCGCGCGCCACGTATACGCCACGCCCACCACGATGCCCACGCCCGCCACGGCGACCCACCAGGGCTTTACCATCCACGCGCCCACCAGCACCTGCAACTCGGCCACAAATCCTGAGAAGCCCGGCAGCCCCATCGAAGCCATTCCGGCGATCACGAAGGCCCAGGCCGCAAAGGGCAGCCGCCTGGAGAGATGCATCGTCTCCAACTCAGCCAACTGCCGCGTATGCGTGCGGTCGTAGACGATACGCCCCACAATGGCGAAGAGCAGTCCGGCAATGATCCCGTGCGAGAACATCTGCAACACCGCGCCGATCACGCCAATCTGGTTCAGCGTCATCAGCCCCAGCAGCACAAAGCCCATATGGCTCACGCTGGAGTAGCCAATGACGAATTTGAAATCCGTCTGCACCAGCGCCACCAGCGCGCCATACACAATTCCAATCACCGCCAGGATGGCGAAGACATCGCGCCACGATCCGATGCCGATCAACGAGAATCCCCATGGATCGAGTCCGCGCGGGAAGAGCGCAATGCCCACCCGCAGGCAGCCGTACGCGCCCAGCTTCATCACCACGCCGGCCAGCAGCATGGAAGCGGCCGTCGGCGCGGCCACGTGACCGGTCGGCGCCCAGGTGTGGAAAGGCCACATGCCGGCCAGAATCGCAAAGCCGGTGAAGACCAGCGGGAAGCACCACATCTGAAAGCTCACCGGCAGTCCGGCGTGCGCCAGCTCAATCAATCCCGTCGAGTGGCTGCCCGCCGTGGCGTAAGCCGCCAGCAGTCCGATGAGCACCATCGACGAGCCGACAAACGAGTAGAGCGCCAGCTTCATCGCCGCATACTCGCGCCGCGTCGAGCCCCAGATGGCGATCAGGAAATACTTAGGTACGATCGCAATCTCATAAAACACAAAGAGAAGAAAAAGATCGAAGCTGAGAAAGACGCCGTAGACGCCGCCGATCAGCGCCAGAAAGAAGGCGAAAAACTCGTTGGTGCGCAGCTCGATGTTCCAACTGAACAGCACCCCGGCCACCGCGGCCAGTCCCGTCAGCAGCACCAGCACGCGGCTGATGCCGTCGGCCGCCAGCAGGAAATGAATTCCCATCGACGGCACCCAGGGCAGATCGACAATCGTCGTGCGTCCCTGCCCCATGCCGGCCACAAATCCTTGCACGCCCAGCGCCAGCCCGGCCACGGCCACGGCCAGCGCGAACCAGCGCGCCAGTGCCGGCCGGCTCTTGGGCAGCAGCGCCAACACGAGCGCCCCGGCAAACGAGAGATAGATCGTCCAAGCAAGCATCAAAATCTCCAGTGCGCCAGCAGGTTCAGGACCGTTGGGTTCACGCTCTCCACGATCAGTTGGGGAACCAGGCCGATGAGCAGCATCAAGCCGATCACCGGAGCCAGCGCCATCCGCTCGCCGTGGTGCAGATCCGGGAACCCTGCGCAGTGCTCCGGCACCGGGCCCCAGAAGACTTTCTGAATCACGGTCAGAATCACCGCCGCCGTCACCAGCAACCCCAGAAGCGAAACTGTCGCCGCCACCCACGCCAGCGGAAAGACGCCGCGGAAGATGAGGAACTCGCCCACAAAGCCATTCAGCCCCGGCAGCCCCAGCGACGAGAAGAGCGCAATCCCCATCAGCCCGGCCAGCACCGGCGCGGGTTTGCGCAGCCCGCCAAAGTCGTCGATGCCGCGGTGTCCGCCCGTCCGCGTCTGCATCATGGCCACAAACCAGAAGAGCGCCGCCGCCGTCAGGCCGTGGTTGAACATCTGCAGAATCACGCCGTTCAGCGCCGCGGCCTGGCTCGTCAACGCCGCAGCGCCAGTCACGGGAATCGCCAGCGCGAAGATGCCCAGCACGCAGTAGCCCAGGTGGTTCACCGACGAGTAGGCAAAGACGCGCTTCAGGTCCTTCTGCGACGCCGCCGCCCATGCGCCCATCACCACCGTGGCCACGGCCAGCGCCAGCAGCGGCGTCCGCAGTTGCGCAATCTGCGGCCCAAAGAGCGGCACCGCAATCCGCAGCAATCCGTAGACCCCCATCTTCGACATCGCGCCGGTCAGCAGCATCGTCACCGGCGAAGGCGCCTCGGCGTACGCCGCGGGCAGCCAGGTATGGAAGGGAAAGATCGGCACCTTCACTGCAAACCCGGCCAGCACGCCGATCGCCAGCCAGAGCATCGCTGCCGGTCCCAGGTGGGCCTTCACCATCTGCTCCAGCACACCGGTCGAGGCCAGAAACGCAAGATGGCCAAAGTCCATGCTGCCTGGAGCATCAACGCTTTTCGTCGCGGCAAAAAGGGCCAGAAACGCCACCAGCAGCGCCGCGGAGCCAGCCATGGTGTAGACAAAAAACTGCGTCGCCGCCGGCCCGCGCCGCGCCCCGCCCCACAGCTTGATGAGGAAGAACGCCGGAATCAGGCTTAGCTCCCAGAACAAGAACCAGTGGAAGAAGTTCAGCGCCGTGAACGATCCGAAGAGCCCGGCTTCCAGCACCAGCACCAATCCAAAGTAAAGTCCCGGCTGATGATGCACGCGATGCGCCGCATCCACGCTCATCAGCGTGACGATGGCCGAAAGCACCAGCATCAGCGCGCCCAGCCCGTCCGCGCCCAGGTGATACTCGATGCCCAGCGACGGCGCCCAAGCGGCCCGCTCCACCAGCCCAATGCTTCCATTCGCGGGAATCTGCGTCCACGCCGCCAGCGCCAGCGCCAGGCTGAGGAGCGTCGTGACCAGTGCCACGGCCCGCGCGTGCTTGCCCGACCAGAGCGCAATCGCCGCCCCCACCAGGGGCAGCACGGTCAACAGCGTCAATATCGGAAATCCGCTCATGCCCGGCTGCTCCAGATCAGAATCGTCACCAGCACCGCGACCCCTAGCGCCAGAAGGCGCAGATACGTCTGCACGCGGCCGTTCTGCACCCGCGCCAGCAGCCCTCCGCCCGAGGCCAGCTCTTCGCAGCCCTTGTCGAAGCCGCCATCCACCCACTTGTTGTCGAGGAACCGGTTGAACTGCGCCCATCCGCGGAAGGCCCACGCAACCCCGGCCACCACTCCGCCCCAAACCCGGCGGTCGAGCCAGTCCGCAACCCGCGCCCACCAGCCATAAAACGCAATCGCCGTCGCTCCGTAGAACTCATCCACGTACAGCCGGTCGCGCAGCCAGCCCCACGGCCAAGGCACAGCCGCTTCCAGCACATCCGGCTCTTCCGGTCTCGACGCCCGCTCGCCATAGAGCCACCACCCCAATCCAAGCCCGATCAACACCACCGCGGTCGAACTCCCCATCAGCGCCATCAACCCCGGCTCGGCAAATCCGTGCAGATCGAAGCCCGCCGCGCGCCCGTCGAGGAATGCCCGGAACCACGGCCACGCCGGCGTCCCAATCGCTCCCAGCGCCATGGCAAAAAAGGCCAGGATCGCCAGCGGCACAGTCATGACTGCCGGACTCTCGTGCGCCGGCTTTTTGCCGCGCCAGTGGCCAAAGAAGACGTAGCTCACCTGCCGCGTCATATAAAACGCAGTCAGCAGCGCGCCAAAGACCAGCATGTAAAACGGCGTCTTCGCCACGCTCCAGTGCCGCGCAGCCTCCAGAATCCCGTCCTTGCTCCAGAAGCCCGAAAACAGCAGCGGAAATCCGCACAGCGCCAGCATTCCGATCGCATACGTCAGGAAGGTCAGCGGCATATCCGCCCTCAGCCCGCCCATGCGCCGCACATCCTGCTCCTCGTGGCAGCCGTGAATCACCGAGCCCGCGCCCATGAACAGCAGCGCCTTGAAGAAGCCGTGCGTGATCAGGTGGAACATGCCCACCGCCACGCCGCCCATCCCCAGCCCGGCCATCATGTAGCCAAGTTGTGAGACGGTCGAGTACGCCAGAATCCGCTTGATATCGTTCTGCGCCACCGCGATCAGCGCGGCAAAAACGGCCGTGAACGCGCCCACCCAGGTGACTACAGTCAGCGCCGTGGTGGTCCCGCCGGCCAGCCCTCCAGCCGCCATCAGCGGATACACCCGCGCCACCAGATAAACGCCCGCCGCCACCATCGTCGCCGCGTGAATCAGCGCCGAGACCGGCGTGGGGCCTTCCATCGCGTCCGGCAGCCACACGTGCAGGGGAAACTGCCCGCTCTTGCCCGCCGCTCCGGCAAAGATCAGCAGTCCAATCGCGCCCGCCGCGGTCAATCCCAGCGCCGCGTGCTGCGCCAGCAAGCCGCTAAGCGCAGCAGCCTCCATCGAACCCGTCCCGCCGTTATAGAAGAGCAGCGTGCCGGTCTGCGCGAACAACCAGACGATTCCCAGCAGGAAGAAGACATCGCCGACGCGCGTAACCAGGAAGGCCTTCTTCGCCGCCGCCGCCGCCGCGGGCCTCTGATACCAGAAGCCGATCAACAAGTAAGAAGTCAGCCCGACCAGCTCCCAGCACATGAACAGGAGCAGCAGGCTGTTGGCGATCACCACGCCCAGCATCGCTCCGGCAAAGAGCGAGAGAAAACAGAAGAAGCGCGTGAAGTTCTCGTCGTGCTCCATGTAGCCAATGGAGTAGATGAAGATCAGCAGCCCGACAAAGCTGACCATCGCCAGCATCACCGCCGAGAGCGGATCGAGCACCCAGCCCAGGTCCACGTTCGTCGCGCCCACCTGAATCCATGTAAAATTCACCGTCTCGCGGATTGCATCCCCGTGCAGCCAGCCAACAACCACATGGCCGAAGGCAACCAACGCCAGCAGCAGCGAGATGCTCAGCGATCCGATGGCCAGCGTGGCCGCGCTCCTGCGCTTCGGCTGCTTGAGCAGGGCCATCGCGCCCGATGCCAGGATGGGCAGCGCGGGAATCAGCCACAAAATCTCCGCAATCGGAGAGGCCGTCGTCAGCGGAGTGAACGGAATTGTTCCTTGCATCAACCTCTCACCCCTTCATCCTGTTCATGGCATCCAGATCCGTCGTGTGCGCATGGCGATGAATCTGAATCACCAAACCCAATCCAACCGCCGCTTCCGCCGCCGCCACGGCAATCGAAAAAATCGCGAACATCATTCCCGTCAGCGCCTCGGGATGCGGCCCGTAGCGCCAGAAGGCAATCAGATTCAGGTTGGCCGCGTTCAGCATCAGCTCGATCCCGATCAGCACCAGAATGGCGTTGCGCCGCGTCAGCGCTCCGGCCAGGCCGATCGAAAATAGCAGCGCGGCCACCAGAAGATAATGTGCAAGCGGCGTCACTTCTGCCTCTCTTTCTCGTGCATGGCCACAATCACCGCGCCAATCATCGCGGCGGTCAGCAGCAGCGCCACAATCTCCAGCGGCAACACATACCGACTCACCAGCGCGTTGCCGATCTGCAACACCGTCACTGTGGGCGCCGCAACCGCGCCCTGCGGCAAGCCGCCGGCGCTTTGCAACACCGCCCATCCCAGCACGGCAAACACCGCCGCGGCAATGAACAATCCCGCCAGCCAGTTCCTGCTATACACGCCGTCCTTGGGCGTCTCCGAGCCCCGCGTCAGCAGAATCGCAAACACCACCAGAATCGCCACCGCGCCGATATACACCAGGATTTGCGCAAAGCCGGCGAACTGCGCGTCCAGTTCCAGAAACAAGAGCGCCAGCCCGGCAAAGGCTACCGTCAGCGCCAGCGCGCAGTGCACGGTGTTCTTCAGCAGCACCGCAGCCAGCCCGCCAGCCAGCGTCAGCGCCGCAATCAGATAAAACGCAAAGCTCATTGGACGCCGATCCTTTCCTGAGCGCGCCAAAGCAGGCTGTCATCCTGAGCGGAGCGCAGCGAAGCCGAAGGACCTGCTTTTCCACCGTTTCCCAGCCACAAAAGCTCCGTGCCCCATCCTTGCGGCTTCTTTCTGCCGCAAGGGTGGGAAACCGCCAGCCGGGTGCCCCAATTTCCCCTTTTGGGACCTGGGATTTCATGCACTCGACTCTCCCAAATCTCACTCCGCATAGCGGTATCTCCTCGGCCCGAAGTGCCCACCGCGCATCCCCGACCAGCCCATCACCAGATAAGCCAGCACCAGAATCGCCGAGCAGATTACCCAGCGCTCCCATCCCTCGCCCAGGAAGCGCCATAGCGCGGCCACCATCAGGTTCAGCAGCGTCATGGGCAGCACAAACTTCCAGGCAAAGTTCATCAACTGGTCCTGGCGCAGCCGGGGCAGCGTCCCGCGCAGCCAGATGAACACAAAAATCGAAAGCATCAGCTTCGAGAAAAACCAGATCCACGACGGAATCCAGCCCAGCCACGAGAACGGCGCCGACCATCCGCCCAGAAACAGCGTGGTCCCCAGTCCCGAGATGGAAAACATAGCCAGATACTCGCCCAGGAAGAAGAGCGCAAATTTGAAGCCCGAGTATTCCGTGTGATAGCCGGCCACCAGCTCCGATTCGCCTTCCGGCAGGTCGAAGGGCGAGCGGTTGGTCTCCGCCGTGGCCGCGATGGCGTACATCACAAAGCCCGCGAAGCCCCACGGCGTGAAGATGTACCAGTGCGGGAAGCCCCAGGTGTAGTGGTCCTGCGCCTCCACGATCCGGGTCAGCGAAAGCGAGCCGGTAATCATCACCACGGCCACGCTCGACATCAGCAGCGGCACCTCGTAGCTGATCATCTGAGCCACGGCGCGCATCGCGCCCAGCAGCGAATACTTGTTGCGGCTCGACCACCCCGCCATGAAGACCGACAGCTCGGTGGATGCGCCCATGGCGAAAAAGAAAAGCAGCCCCGCGTCCATCTCCACCAGCACCATCTTCCGGCCCATGGGCAGCACGGCGAAGCCCATGAAGACCGCGACCACCAGCACCAGCGGCGCCAGAAAGTGCACCGCCGCATCGGCGCTCAGCGGCACAATGTCTTCCTTGGTCAGCGACTTGATGCCGTCGGCCACCGGCTGCAGGATTCCCAACCATCCCGTCCGGTTCGGCCCGATGCGGTTCTGAATGCGCCCCAGCCCCTTGCGCTCGAAAACCGTCGTCAGCGCAAACAGCGCCGGAAACAGGCACACGATCACCACCACGCTCAGCACCACGCGCGCCGCGCCCTGCCACGCGGCGGGCAAAAAGTCCGTCAGCCAATGCTGGAGGAGAACGAAAACCTGGTCCATCGTTCCGATCATGGGCTAGTCTGCTCCTCCGGCGGACGGCGCCAGAGCCTTCGCCGCGGCGGCATCGGCCGCGGCCTTGGCTTTGGCGTCTGCCTTGGCTTTCTCGGCAGCCAGATGCGCGTCGACCTTGGCCGCTTCCGTGGGATGGATCTTGTGGTAGTACTCGTTCGGTTTAGCCAGTTGCTCGCGGTCCAGCAGCAACCCGCCAAAGCGGTCGTCCGTGGCCAGCTCAAACTCCGTATCCATCTTGATGGCCTCGAACGGGCAGACCTCGACGCAGATTTGGCAGCTCATGCAGACCGAAATATCGATATCGAAGCGCGCCGGATAGTACTGCGCCTTGCCCAGGTAGTCCAGCTTCTTGTCCCTGGACTTCTCGATGTAGATGCACTTGGGCGGGCACTCTTTTTCGCAGATCTGGCAGGCCACGCAGCGCATCCCTGCCTCCCACTCCGGCCCACCGCCGTCCCGGTTCTCCACGTCGTAGACGAGAAAGGGAAATACGCGCGCCGCCTCGATCGGTGCGATCCGTTCTTCCGGATACTCGACCGTCGTCAGCCGCTCCGCGGAGACGAAGCTGCCGGCAAAGTTCTTCGCCGTCTCCGCCAGCCCCTTCAGTATGCCCTCACCCAGCAAATGAAACCTCCAAACAGTTATCAGTTGTCAGTGATCAGTTCTCAGTTAAATGCGGTCAGTTGTCGTTCGGTAACTGATCGCTGACAACTGAAAACTGACAACTATCTGTCCACTTCTCCCAGCACAATATCCACGCTGCCAAAGATCAACACCACATCCGCCACGTTCTGGCCCAGGCACATATCCTCGAGAATCGTCAGGTTGATCAAACTCGGCGGCCGCACCCGGTAGCGGTAAGGATTCGGCCCTCCGTCGCTGATCAAATAAAAGCCCAGTTCGCCCTTCGGCGCTTCGATCCGCCCGTAGGCCTCGCCCGGCTTGGGCCTGAAGCCGCGCACCTTCGCCTTGGCGTCCATCACCGGCCCTGAAGGAATATCCTTCAACGCCTGCTCCAGAATCCCGATCGACTCCCGCATCTCCAACATGCGGATCATGAAGCGGTCGTATACGTCCCAATGATCGCCCAGCGGCACGCGGAAGTTGAAGCGGTTGTAGATGCCGTAGCCGTCCACCTTGCGAATGTCGTAGTTTACGCCCGAGGCCCGCAGCATCGGCCCGGTCACGCCGGCGTTGATCGCCAGCTCCGGCCGCAGGATGCCCACGCCCTGGGTGCGCGCCATCAGAATCTCGTTCGAGGTCAGCAGCCGGTCCATCTCGTCGATAAACCCCGGCAATCCTGCAACCACCCTCCGCGCCGCATCCAGCCAAGCCGGCGACGCGTCCACGCGGCAGCCGCCGAAGCGCATGTAGTTGCACATCATCCGCGATCCGGTCAGCGACTCGAAGAGGTCGAGAATCTTCTCCCGCTCGCGGAAGGCGTACATCAACGGCGTCCCGCTGGCGCCCATCTCCTGAATCAAGAATCCGATCGACGAGGCGTGGTTCTGCACCCGCGTCAGCTCGCCCAGAATCACTCGCAGGTACTCGGCCCGCTCGGGAACCTCCTGCCCGGTCAGCTTTTCCACCGCCAGCGCGTAGGCCCAGTTGTTGGTCAGCGAACACATGTAGTCCAGCCGGTCGGTATAGGGCATCGAGGCCAGATAGCTGGCGCCCTCGGCGATCTTTTCGTGGTTGCGGTGCAGGTAGCCGAAAACCGGCTTCAGCCGGATCACCCGCTCGCCGTCCAGGGCCACGTCCATGCGGAAGACGCCGTGCGTCGAGGGATGGTGCGGCCCCATGGCCACTTCCAGCAACTCCCCTTCGCCGTCCGGCTCAATCACCGGCGGCCGGTTCCAGCTTTCGAACTTCTCCGCTTTGGTTTCCGCTAGGCTCATGCTGCACCCGGTCGCTGTCCACTGTTCACTGTTTGCTGTTCACTGTCTTTATGAGCTTGCGCCCGCTTGAGCACTTCGTCGCGCGCCGTCGGTTCGTACTCAAAGTCGTCCGGCTCCACATAATCCCGCCGCATGGGGTGGTCTTTGAAGCCGTCCCACATCAGTAGTCGCCGCAGGTCGGGATGCCCGGTAAACACAATGCCGAAGAGATCGAAGACCTCGCGCTCCTGGAACTCCGCCGACCGCCAGATCGGAGTCAGCGACGGCAACTCCACCTGGTCCGTGCGATTCACCGTGCGCATCCTGAGCGTCAGCGGTCCCTGTTTCAGAACCACCGAATAGAAGTGATACACCGCCTCCAGGCAGCCCGGCTCGATGCGCTTGCGCGTCTCCTCGACGGTTTCCTCTGCTGCCTGTTCCACGCCGTCCACGGTCTTCGTCACCGTGCGGGTTACCTTCACCTTCTCGGCAACTTCCCTGTCCGGCCAGTCCACGCCGGTCACATTCGACAGGTAATCGAAAGACAATTCGTCGCGCAGAAACTTCGCCACTTCGATCGCGTGGTCCGGCTTGAGCCGGAGCGAGTGCTGCGCGCTCGGGCTCGGGTTCGGCACGATCTCCACTCCCGCGCCCGGCACCGCCGCCTCGATTGCCGCCTTGATTTCCTCAACCGTCTTCAATCCCTCGTCCCTCAGTCCCTTAGTCCCTTAGTCCCTCAGTCCCCTAGTCCCTGCCTTAACGAATCACCACAGGCAACGGCCACACACCTTTGTTCGACGTGGGCTCCAGATCGTGTTCTCCCTCGACGGGCACGGGAAACTCGCCCTGCGCCGCGCCATCCAGGAACCGCGGACGGCCCTCCCCGGTCAAAGGCTGGGCGTCGATCTTCTTTTGCAGCGTCATAAAAGCCTGAATCAGCGCCTCCGGCCGCGGCGGGCAGCCCGGAATATGCACATCCACCGGAATGTACCGGTCGATCCCTTTCAGCACGTTGTAGCCCTGCTTGAACGGCCCGCCCGAGATGGCGCACGCGCCCATGGCGATCACGTATTTGGGCTCGGCCATCTGGTTATAGAGCCGCACCACCTGCGGAGCCATCTTCTTGGTCACCGTGCCGGAGATAATCATCAAATCGGCCTGCCGCGGCGACGGCCGGAAGACCTCCGCGCCGAAGCGGGCCAGATCGTAGCGCGCCATGGTCGTCGCGATCATCTCGATGGCGCAACAGGCCAGCCCGAACTGCATCGGCCAGATCGAGCTGCGCCGGCCCCAGTTATACAGTTCCTCGATGGTCGTAACGAAGACGCCCTGCTTGCCCAGTTCGATCTTCAACCCGTCATCCATGGTCGCTTCGCTCCAAGTTTAGTTGTCAGTGAACAGTGGATAGGGATCGGTTTTTTCCGTTCCCACAACCAACAGCTTGCTCAGGCCAACTTGAACTGTCCACTGCCCACTGTCCACTGTCCCCTGTCCCCTGTTCACTGTTCACTGCCCACTGCCCACTGTCCGCCTGCGGCGGCCTCACTCCCACGTCAGCACGCCCTTGGCCCAAGCCCACGCCAGGCCCTCGATCAGCATCAGCACAAAAACCAGCATCGCTCCGCAGGCCGCCGCGCCCAGTCCGGTAAACGCCACCGCAAACGGCAGCAGAAACACCGCCTCCACATCGAAGATGAGAAAAACAATGGCGTAGAGGTAGTAGGCCGAACGGAACTGCATCCAGGCGTCGCCCTTCGACACCAGTCCGCACTCGTAGATCGCGTTCTTCACCGCGTTGGGCTTGGCCGGAGAAAACACCTTTCCCCACAGCCACGCCAGCGCCAACGGGGCCAGTCCAAAGCCCAGCGCCGCCACGAACAAAACCGCCAGAGAAAAATAAGGATTTGAAGCCATCTTGGGAAAAGAGATCCTTCTGAATCAACGTACCAGTTCGGGGGCATTCCTGGCTAAGAAGATGCGCCTCGCACCCCGTCCAGCTTCATTTTCTCTCCACTCATCCCACCCTGTGAACCGTTCAGCTCAAACACCGCAATCCTTTGAATCGAAACCTCCCAACCGCCCGCTCCGCCGGCGCCTCCCATGCCGGATTCGAGCCGTTCAAAGCCGTGCGCCGCCTCTCCACCTTTCGATGGAAGACAGCACCTCCCTCGCCCCTGTTACGGTCAATGTGTTCCCGCGGCTATCCCCGTGTTTCCGGCCGTCGGCGTAGCCGTTCCCCTCGGAGATCACCGGATCATGTTCAAGCCCGCGTTTGACCCTGCGCCCAACTCCCGGTTGCCCCGCCTGCTGTTGGCCGCCGTCCTCGCCGCGCTCGCCGCCGCGCTCCCCTGGGCCGTCCGCGCCGCGGAAGACCCCTCCCCCTCCACTACAACTCCTGCCTACTCCGCCTCCACCTCCATCGCCGGCCCCACATCGGCCTTCCACGATTCCGTCGCCGCCCGCTACAACTACGCCTTCGGCAAAGAGTCGCCGTTTCTGCCCTCCAACGCAACCTCGTCCAATGGCCAGTTCCTGAGCCCCAAGAGCTTCTATTCCGCCCAATACTGCGGCCACTGCCACCAGGAGGCCTACCATCAGTGGCGTCAGTCGGTCCACTCCAACAGCTTCCGCGCTCCCTGGTACCTGAAGAACGTGAACATGCTCATCGACGAGAAGGGCGTGCAGTTCTCCCGCCACTGCGAGGGCTGCCACAACCCGGTCGCGCTGCTCAGCGGCGACCTCTCGCAAGGCATGCCGAAGAAGCGCCCCTTCGAGGACGAAGGCATCACCTGCTCCACCTGCCACTCCATCCAATCCACCGGCACCACCGGAACCGGCAGCTACGTCATGGGCACCCCGGCCGTGCTGGTGGATGAGGCCGGCGCTCCCGTCACCCGCCCCGTCTCCGACGCCGAAATTCTCGCCCATCTCGACCGTCATTCCAAGGCCGTCATGCGCCCCCTCTACCAGACCGCCGAGTTCTGCGCCGCCTGCCACAAAGCCGCCATCACGCGCTCGCTCGACGACTACAAATGGCTCCGCGCCTTCACCGTCTACGACGAGTGGCTGGGCGCCAGCTTCACCAAGCAGTCGCCGCTTCCCTTCTATCGCAAGGATTCGGTCTCCACCTGCCAAACCTGCCACATGGTCCGCGAAGATTTGCCCGCCGGCGCCGTCGATCCCGGCGCCAAGGACGGAAAGCTCGTCTCCCACCGCTGGCTGGGCGGCAACACCCTCATGCCCCAGTACTACAAATTCGACGAACAGGCCCAGAAGCTCGAAACCTTCCTCAAGAACGCCGCCGACGGCAAGGGCGGCTTGAACGTGGATATCTTCGCCCTGGAAAAGGAGAGCGCCGCCGCCACGGCGAGCGAACCGGGGTCCCCCGCGACAGGTCCTGGTCGCGGGGGTGGGGATCAGGCGCTCGTCGCCCCGCTCGGCCTGACCAGCTTCTCGCTCGCGCCCGGCGAGACCCTCGTCGCCGATGTCGTCATCCAGAACAAGGGCATCGCCCACTCCTTCGTCCCCGAGCAGCGCGATTTCTACGAGGCCTGGGTCAACTTTGCCGTCAAAGACTCGTCCGGCAAGCTCCTGGCCGAAAGCGGCTTTCTCCAGCCCGACGGCAATCTCGACCCCGCCGCCCACTCCTTCACCAACCGCCTCATCAACAACAAGGGCGAGTTGAACGACCTCCATCAGATTTGGCACAACCGCGTGCTGGCCTACAACAACACCATTCAGTCCGGCCGCTCGCAACTGGTCCGCTACCGCTTCCGCCTGCCAAAAGAGATCTCCGGCCAGTTCTCCATCGCCGCGACCGTCCGCTACCGCCGCTTCAACCAGCACTTCATCGACTACGCCATGAGCGAAAATCGCTACCCGCAGCCGATCGTCGATATCGCCTCCCAAACCCGCACCTTCAACATCGGCGAAAACGGTCCTGTTCCACCCCCATCTTTGGAACCTTCGCCGGGGGCGCAGCCCTGGATGCGCTGGAACAACTACGGCATCGCGCTGCTCGACGCGCAGCAATACCAGGCCAGCGTGCAAGCCTTTGAGCGCGTCGCGGCCCTGCGCCCCGACTATGCCGACGCCTATACCAACATGGCCGTGGTTGAAATCTCCTGGGAGAAGTACGACGACGCCAAGTCCAATCTCGCCAAGGCCCTCGCGCTGCTGCCCGGCGACCCGCGCGCCCTCTACTATCGCGCCCTGGTCGAGCGCAACGCCGGCCAGGTGAGGGAAGCCATCGCCGACCTCGAAGCTGTTCTGGCCAAATATCCCCGCGCCAAGGACGCGCTGCGCGAGCTGGGCTTCAGCTACTACCAGCAGCACGACTATCCGCAATCCCGCGACATCTACCAGCGCCTGCAAGCCATCGATCCAGACGACCTGGCCGCCCACTATCAGCTCGCCATCCTCTATCGCCGCCTGGGCGACAAACAGAAGGCCGCCATCGAGAGCGCCAAGTTCGCCGACCAGAAAGACGACCCCACCGCCTCGACCTACGCCCTGGAGTTCCTGCGCAAGCATCCCGAAGTCGCCGGCGAATCGGTCGTCTGGCACACCCACGACCTCACCGGCGACAAACCCAAGGAACCGCAAAAGATCGAATACAAATACATCCCCGGCGCCGGAGAATAGCCAATTCGCCACAGAAGCTGGGCACCCCAGCTCCCGACTTTGGGACCTGGGAAAGCACGGCGTTCAATCGCCATATACGAAATCATGCGGTCAAAGCCCTATTCGAACTCCGCACCTTCCTCTACCGGCGAAACCACCTTCCCCGCCGCCACAATCCCATACTTCCAATCCAGAAACTCCTGCAACGCCTCCGGCAGCAGCGCCGCCAGTTCCTGCCACGTCATCACCTTGCAGCGCACGCGCATCTCCGCGCTCTTCACCGCCGCCATCACCTCAAACCACGCCTCCCGCAAATCCGGCCTGCGCTCATCGTGCAGGACACAGAAGCTGCACCTCGCCGCATACGCCGCCAGCACATTGCGAATCAGTTGATACCCCCCATAGCCCGTCTCGGCCGGCTCGGCCTCGCGCGCCTTTATCGCAATCCCCTCTTGAAACGCCCGTGCCGCCTCCTCATCCCCCGCAGCGCCCTCCCATTCCTGCGTAAACTCCTCGGCAAACTCCGCCGCCGCCCGCCTTCGCGCCGTCCTCAGTTCCACCCTCGGCAGCAAATCCCGATCGAACACCGCGTCGAAGTCTCGATATCCCTCCACCACGCTCGCCGCCCGCGTCTGAAAATCTCCCTCGGTCAGTTTCGCCTCCACCAGCAGCGATCCCCAGCGCATATCCACCTCGGTGCGATCGAAGCGTCCGTTCGCCAGCGGCACCCGCGCCTTCCACCCGAAGACCGGGTCATCCTCCCCATCCACTCCCAGAGCCTGCCGCACCGCAGGTGCCGCGCAAAAGACATTCATCAGCAGCGCATCCGAACTCATCGACGAGTCCAGTTCCCGCCAGCGCCGGCCCGATTCCGCCTTGGGCAGCGCCCTTCCCTGCGCATGAATCTTGTCGAAGCGCCGCATCCATTCCGGCCGTTCCGCGATGGCCTGGTACGCCCCATCGAAGAAGTTCCCATGCCGCCCGCCCTCCGGTTCATACACGATGACCGGCGGATCGCCGTAGCTCTCCACGTGCGCCCGTCCCCGCGCCCAGCGCCGGTTCCGCAGTCCCAGTTCCCATCGGAGCTGGCTGGCATACCCACTCGCTTTCACCGTCATATCGAGCAGCCTACACCCGTCCCCCTCGTCAGGCCGCTCCCGCAACCGCGACAGCCTGCCGGGCGGGTTCCCGTTCTCATCATTCGCGTTTTCCGCCGGCTGTAACCTCACCGCAACCTTCCCGTAATCTGCCTGTCGCATTGCATTGCTAGCTTCAGAAAAGAAACAAAGCAAGGCCAGCACCCCTCTCATCCGGGCCTCATAAAAAAACAGCTTCAACCACCTTTGGAGGAACATCGTGACACACTCGCTCGCGAGCGGACGGAAACGTCTATTCGCATTGGCTCTATCCGTGTTCTTGCTCTTCTTCGCCTCGGCTCTGCACGCACAGACCACAGCTTCAACAATCGCCGGCGCCATCGTCGACGTACGAGGCACGGCGATCGCCAACGCCACTGTGACCGTCAGGAACGATGCAACCCGTGCTCTCAAAACCGCTCATACCGACGCCAATGGCCATTATTCTGTCGATGGCCTGCCCGCCGGCTCCTACACGGTGGAAGCAACTGCCGGCGGCTTCGCCAAGATGTCGAAGACCGGCATCGTGCTGGCCGCGGGACTAACGCAGCAGGTTGCTCTCACGCTCAGTATCAGCTCGGCCGCCGAGCAGATCACGGTGAATGCCGGCGTCGATTCCATCGCCGCCCAATCTGCGCCCAGCGGCGGCTTCATCGAGGAGCGCTCCCCGCAGTCCCTGGTCTCCAATACCTATATCGAGAACTTCACGGCGCCTATCGCCGACTTCGGCGAAATCGTCCAGATCGTTCCCGGCACTTTCACCACCAGCACCGACGGCGTCGGACTGGGCCAGAGCAAGACCTACTTCCGCGGATTCCCCGACGGCGATTACAACATCGATTTCGACGGCATTCCCTTCTATGACACCAACACTCCCACCCATCACTCGTGGGCCTTCTTCCCCGCGCAGTGGATCGGCGGAGTGGACTTCGACCGCAGCCCCGGTTCGGCCTCCACCATCGGACCTACGCCCTTCGGCGGCTCCATTCACCTGCTCTCCAAGCCGCTCAAGAACGAACTCAATCTGCGCGGCACCGTCTCCTACGGTACTTGGAACACCAAGCTCTACGACGGCGCATTCAACTCCGGCAACTTTGGATTGTTTGGCGGCCCGGCCAAGTCCAATCTCTTCGTCGATGTGCATCACATGAGCAGCGACGGCTATCAGACCTTCAACTACAACACCCGCAACGCCGGCTCGCTGCTCTACCAGTACCAGATCTCGCCCAAAACCGTGCTGACCGGTTTCAGCGGCGTCGTCCTATTGAACTCCAATGCCCCCAATATCAGCTCCACCCGCTGCATGTTGTATGGCGTCTCCGCAACCGGCGCCTACAGCTGCACCAGCGCGGATACGGCCAACGGCCTTCTCCCGCACACCGGCGCGGGCATCAAATTTCTGTTGACCGACAACTCCGACCCCGTCAGTTGGTTCGACTACAAATACAACACCTACCAGGTGCCCACGGACTTCGAGTATGTCGGCCTCAAGACCGAGTTCGGCAAGGGCTGGTATATGGAAGTAAAGCCCTACACCTACAACTACGACAACGGCGAGAAGTATTCCAACGCCACGCCGATCACCGAAAACGACACCCTGGCCACGGTTCCCGGTTCAGTTCTCATCGGAACCGGCTCCAAAGCCGCGCTCTACTACGATGGCGTGGTCGTCGCTCCCTGCGATGTCCAGGTCGTCAAGAAGGGCATCGCGGCCCTTCCCTGCGGCATCGACAAATACAACAGCTATCGCAAGTATGGTGAGACGGCGGTTGTGACCGAGACCTCGAAGCTGGGCGTCTTCCGCGCCGGTCTCTGGTATGAGTGGGCAAAGACCAACCGGCATCAGTACCCCAGCGATCCCTTGAACAACTGGGCCGATCAGCCGCTGCCGAAATTCAATGAGACCTTCTGGACCAACTCCTATCAGCCCTACGCCGAATACGAGTTCCACGCGACGCCGAAGCTCAACATCACCGCTGGAACCAAATTCGCCGCCTACACCATCGATGTGCTGCACCACGCCGACGACGGCGCGACCGTGGGCGAACTCTCCTGCGCCAGCACCACCGCCGCCTGTTCGGCCACCGTCTCTGACAACGGCAGCTTCACCGCCTGGCTGCCTTCGCTCGATTTCAACTACCGCATCCAGTCCGACTGGTCCATTTACGCCCAGGTCGCGACCGGCAGCATTGTCCCTCCCAGCGCCGTCTACGACTACTACCAGACACCCACCGCGGCCATCCCCCATCCCCAGCTCGCCACGCCGCCCAAGCAGCAGAAATCCACCACCTACCAGATCGGCTCCGTCTACAAGGGACAGCGCATCACCCTGGATGCCGATGCCTACCACATCCGCTTCCAGAACAGCTACTCATCCACTGAAGACACCACCGTCGGCGACGTCGATCTGGGCGACACGCTCTACTTTCTTCAGCCCAGCTCCATCACGCAGGGCGTCGAGTTCGAAAGCAACATCGTGCTCGCGCACGGCCTCAGCCTCTATCTGAATGCCACGGCAGCCAACGCCTACTACGTTGGAAAGCTCAATGCTGGCACGCTCGATGCCCCCTACTACGAACGCGCTCCCTCTGGCCTCTGGGTTGCGCAAACACCCTCCGACACCGAGCAACAGGGCCTCACCTACCAGGACCATGGCTTCGACCTGGGCATCTTCAACCATCGCGTCGGCGAGCAGCGGGTGGATAATGGCGCCTACCACAACCAGGCCATCGTTGCTCCCTTCAGCACCCTCGACACCTACGTCAACTACACCGTCCGCAATCACTCCATCTTCGATCAGACCAAGATCCGGCTGAGCGCCACCAACCTGCTCGACTCGCACAACGTCCAGAGCCTTTCCCTCGCCGGAGCGGTTCCAACGCAGACGATACCGGGCACCACGCTCACCGATCTCTTCAACACCAACGGCGTCACCCCGGTCAACGGCGCCGACACTCCTGGGCTGATGGCGGGACGCAGCTTCTCCGTCGCCGTCACCTTCGGCTTCGCGCCGAAAAACCGCCCGTAGCGCACTTCGAGTCGCGTTTCGGCTTTCAACCTCTGGGCCGCGTCCGTGGAACCAATCCACCGGCGCGGCCCAGCGCATTTCTGTCGCTAGTCTCTGACCGCTTGTATCTGAACCAATGATGGGTGCCCCTTGATTTTTGAATCTGGGAAAGCACGGCACCCCATTGCAACGCACAAAATCATGCGGTCAGTGACCTACCGCAGACTCTTCAGCGCCGGATACAGCTTGCGCCACTGGGCATAGCCAGCCGCGTAAGCCTTCAAATCCGCTTCATCCGGCTCGATGCGCTGGGCAACCTCGATGGCCTGGCCACAGGCTTCGTCCAGATTCGCCCAGTGGCCCGCGCCCACGCCGGCCATCAGCGCCGAACCGAACGCTCCGCCCTCTTCGGCGGTCAGCACCTCGACGGCATGGCCGTAAATCCCGGCCTGAATCTTCCGCCACAGCGGCCCGCGCGCTCCGCCGCCGCCCAGGCGAATCCCGCTCACCGGAATTCCCAACTCGGCGAAAAGCGAAAACGTGTCTTCGAGCGAGTAGGCCACGCCCTCCAGCACCGCGCGCACAAAATGCGCCGCCGTGTGCACGGTGGAAACGCCGGCAAAGGCCGCCCTTACCTCGGGGTCCAGGTGCGGCGTCCTCTCGCCCAGCAGATACGGCGCCCATTCGAGCCCCTCGCTGCCCGCCGGAATCTTCGCCGCCGCCGCGGTCAGCGCGTCATAGCTCTGTCCGGCAAAGAAAGTTTCCTTGAGCCAACTAAAGCTCAGCCCGGCCGACTGCGTTACGCCCATCACGTGCCACAGCCCCGGAACCGCGTGGCAGAAAGTGTGCAGCCGTCCCTTGGGGTCCTTGGTCGGGCTCGCCGTGGCGGCAAAAACTACCCCTGAAGTGCCGATGGTGGCCGAAACCGAACCCGGCTGCAAAATGCCCATGCCCACCGCGCCCGCGCCCTGGTCGCCTGCGCCGGCCACCACGGGCGTGCCCGCGGTCAATCCTGTCAGTCCCGCCGCGCCCTCGCTGATGCGCGCGCAAACCTCCGGCGATTCATATACCTTGGGCAGCCAGCTCTCGGGAATCCCCGCCGCCTCGGCCACTTCCTTCGACCAGCGGCGATGCGTCACGTCCAGCAGCAGCGTTCCCGAGGCCTCCTGCACGTCGATGGCAAACTCGCCCGTCAGCCGGTAGCGCACATAGTCCTTCGGGCACATGATGTGGCGCGTCTTGGCGAAGATCTCCGGCTCGTGCTCCTTCACCCACAGCAGCTTGGTCAGCGTAAAGTTGGGCAGCGCCGGGTTGCAGGTCAGCTCGATCAGCCGCTCGTAGCCGATCTTCTCCGTCAGCCAGTCGCACTGCGGCTGGGTCCTCGTATCGCACCAGATCAGCGACGGACGCAGCACCTGGCCGTTTTCGTCCAGCAGCACCGCGCCGTGCATCTGGCCGGTAAGTCCAATGGCGGCAATCGGCTGATGCGGCTCGGGAGCCGCGGCCAGCGCCCCGCGAATGGCTTCCTGCGCCGCGCGCCACCAGTCTTCGGGCTCCTGCTCCGCCCATCCTGGATGGGCCGTCTTGAAAGCCGCATGTTCGCTCGATGCCCCGGCAATCAGTTTGCCCGCACCATCCACCACCACGGCCCGCGTCCCACCCGTGCCCACATCCATTCCAAGGAACCACATATCCGTTCTCCCCCGATGTAAATCGCTTTTCCCAGCGCTGGCAGCATACCAGCACAGACCCTGCAGGCGAAAGGCCCTCGTAAGACAGCGTTCAGAGATCGGAGATCGGGCATCGGGAGAGAGCCCGTGCTCGTGCCGCCGCGTCTCCTCCCCTCAATCCGTACCGCGCACTCCAATCCCTATTCCCTGATGACTAGTCCCTATTCCCTAGTCCCTGCTCCCTGCTCCCTGCCCCTCCCATCCCGCCATGCGATACAAAGCCCCGGACTGTGACCCTTGGCACAGGCGCTCGCCCTTCGCAGGGGGAAAATAGATGGGTAAGGTCGGCCAGCCATGCGCTGCGCCGGTCAGGAGAGAATAATCATGAGTGATCTTGCCCCGCTGGCTGAAGCCGTCGCCCTTGACCCGCTGGTCGGCCACCCCGCCGACTACCACGTCTTTCACAAGTTCATCGAACGCTGCAAGGACCTGCCGGCGATCACCACCGCCGTCGTATGGCCCCTCTCCGACGTGGCGTTGAAGGGTACCGTCGAAGCCGCAATCGAGGGCCTCATCGAGCCCACGCTGATCGGCGACGAAGCCGAGTTGAAAGCGTTGGCCGCCAAGATCGGCGTGGACATTAGCGCCTATCCCATCGTCCAGGCCGAAACCGAGCGCAAGGCCGCCGAACTCGGCGTGGCCATGTGCCGCAATGGCAATGCCCAGGCCATGATGAAGGGCAGTCTGCACACCGACGAGCTGATGAAGGCCGCCATGAAGAGCGATACCGGCCTGCGCACCTCCAAGCGCATCTCCCATGTCTTCATCATGGATACGCCAGCCTACGCGCGCACCCTGCTCATCACCGACGCGGCCATCAACATCACCCCCGAGCTCGAAGACAAGATCCACATCGTGCAGAATGCCATCGATCTGGCTCATGCGCTGGGCATCCCCGAGCCCAAGGTCGCGCTGCTCTCGGCCGTCGAGACCGTCAACCCCAAGATCAAGTCCACCCTTGACGCGGCGGCCCTCTGCAAGATGGCCGATCGCGGCCAGATCACCGGCGGCATCCTCGACGGCCCTCTGGCCTTCGATACCGCCGTCAGCGCCAAGGCAGCCGGCATCAAGGGACTGGTCTCGCCGGTCACCGGCCAGGCCGACATCCTTGTCGTTCCCGACCTGGAAAGCGGCAACATGCTGGCCAAGCAGCTCGAGTACCTCGGCGGCGCGCAACTGGCCGGCATCGTGCTCGGCGCCCGCGTGCCCACCATCCTCACCAGCCGCGCGGATTCGGCGGAGACGCGCCTCACCAGTTGCGCCGTGGCCGTGCTGCTCCACTACGCCACCCACCCAGCCATCAAGGTCTAGTAGATTGATTCCTGAATAACACCGCAACGAAAGAATTGTGGCGTAGGCTCCTTGCAAACCATTGCAAGGAGCCTTGCCGTATGCCTTTCGTGAACCATCGCACGCGCTTGCAACTGAGCCCGGCCGAGATGGAGATGCTGACCGCGCTGTCGAAGTCCAGAACCGGGGCGGCTGGATGTGTGTAGCGAGCCTCGATTTTGTTGCGTAACCACGCGAGTGGGACCGTTTCAGAGATTGTCAGAAGTCTGGGTACGAACCGTCCGCGGGTCGACCGATGCGTGCGCAAGGCTTGTAATTCGCCGAAGCGCATTACCCGGCCGGGGCGCGCATCCGCATCGCGCTCGACAATCATTCCGCGCACATATCAAGGCAAACACGCACTTTCCTGGCCACGCTGCCGAAACGCTTTGAATTCACCTTCACGCCCAAGCACGGCTCCCGGCTCAGCCTGATCGAATCCTGCTTCGGAAAAATGGCCAAGACCCTGCTGCGCGGAATCCGCGTCGCCTCGACCGATGAGTTGAAGCGCGCATCGATCGATACCTGAAAGAGATCAATGAAGCTCCAGTGGTCTTCCGCTGGAAATACAACCTGGAAAACCTCCCCGTCGTCTAGTCCCTCGATGTGTTATTTGGGATCACGGTACTAGGTCTCTGACCGCATAAAAATGCACCTTTTAAGTCACTTTTCAAGAAGGCGAAATGGCCGCACGATGGGGGCATGCAAAGCTATCATCGGCTGCACGTTCAGTTGGGGAGGGGTGATC
>Ga0181517_10000575_pt1 | contig 48035 bp, 26 predicted proteins | sample PEATcosm2014_Bin_31_FD_119748 | JGI IMG/M metagenome (GOLD analysis project Ga0181517, IMG submission 119748) | Peatland microbial communities from MTU Mesocosm Facility, Houghton, MI, USA - PEATcosm2014_Bin01_30_metaG | ecosystem: Environmental > Terrestrial > Soil > Wetlands > Peat | place... | reverse complement strand
GGGTTGCGGGCATCGTCTTCCTTGATCTTGAAGACGATCTTCATCAGATCGGAGCCGATGTCGGCGATCTTGGTGAAGATGCCGCCAGCGATACGCAAAGCCGCGGCGCCGAGGGATTCACCGATGGCGAAACCGATGAAGCAGGGGCCGGCGTAGTTAGCCGGGATGAACAGAAGGATGCACAGCATGATGAGCAGCTCGACCGAGATCAGCAACATGCCGATGCTCATGCCGGCCTTCAGCGGAATATCAAAACATGGATACGGTTTGCCGGCCAAACCGGCGTGTGCGGTCCGCGAGTTGGCAAAGGTGTTCACGCGAATTCCGAACCACGCCACCCCGTAGCTGCCCGCGATGCCGACCAAACTGAACCCCAGGATGATGGGCAGTGTAACCGCAACATTTCCCACCGGCGCCAGCCAGCCGAAGTACATCGAGATAATGACGGCGATGAAAACCCAAAGCAGAAGGATGAACTTGCCCTGCGTAATCAGATACGTTTTGCAGGTCTCATAGATCAGTTCGGAAATCTCGCGCATCGAGCGATGAACCGGCAGGTTCTTCAACTTCGTGTAGATCACCAGGCCGAACAAAAGGCCGCCGGCGCAGAAGAGCAACCCGATCATCAGAAGGGATCTTCCGTCCATGCCGAGAAAATTCACGCTTGACAGATCCGGCAACCTCAGGCTGGCTTCGCCGCCTGCGGATTCCTGCGCGTTGGCGAGTGTGGGAAGCAGAAGACCCAGTACAGCCACCACGATCTTGGACTTCTGCTTCAAAAAGGCCACGAGCAATGAAATCGCGCTCACGGCAAGTAAGAAATACACCGAATACTGTGCAGTCACATTTCCTCCAAACCTGTTGTTTGCATCTGAATTTCCTAACCGCCCCGGATTACGCGACCTCTCAGTACAGCGGGGAAAAGCCACCGGAAGGCTATCATCCGGGTGTTACAGTGTCGAGTGACTGCAGTCACAGCCCGATACGCCGGATTCCCATGTTCGGAAATCGTTGTTCTGAAACGGGTTGGGCCGCAAGCCTCACCAACTACTCGATCGGAATCTCGATTTTGTCGCCGGCCAGCGGAACCTGCAGGTTTTGAACCGAGGGGTCCCGAAACATTCCGGGCGCCAGCGGATGCAACTTGAAAAGCACCAGCATGTTGCGCTCCGGATGGTCGAAGGCGCGAAAAACCGCAACCTGCTCGAGCACATAATGGCCGTGCAGATCCTCAAGCGTACCCGGGTCGACGTCGTTCCAGGTAGCGAACCAGCCCGGCTGGTAAGCAACCAGTTTGGGCACCAGTTCCTGGGTGCCAAAGTCGTCGCAAATGCTGGGCACATGGTTGATCAGGGTGAGTTCGTCGCCGCTGATTGAAAGAAGCAGCCGCTTGCCGTTCGGATGCGCATCCATATATAGGGCCAGCCGCTGGGCCGCGTTCACAAACGTGTACTCGGGATGCGCCGCAAAATTCAGAGTCCAGGCGCCGTTGACGCCCATGGCCAGGACGATCGGCGCAAGAACAGCCCAACCCACCAGCCGTGACTGATGCCGGCGCTGCCTGGGATCGGAAATCAGATTTGTGGGGACAACCAGTTCCCCTGCCCCTTGCGCCACTACAAAGAAGCAGAAAACAGCGGCCACGGCAAAGTAGCGGGGTTGCGGATGGTTCTGGACCGTCATGAAGAAGATGCACCCGGCAATGATCCAGAGTGAAGCTCCAAAGACCGGATCCATCAGCAGATTTCGGCTCCACTGGTTGCCCCGCATACCCGAACCCGCCGCCGATGCCCACGGGCTCAACCAGGTCAACAGGGCGGCAAAGGCCACCACGCCGGCCAAGGGGAAAAGAACATGATCCATCCACAACCCGCCGTGGAACGACCACCAGAAACTGGAAAGAGGCCAGTAGAACTCAGGCGGCTTGGCGTATTTATTCACAAAGAAGTAGTACCGGAAGTCTTTGAATAGGCCATGGCTGGCGATCAAAGCCATCCACGCGCCGAAGGTGAAAATGAACGCACCTGCGGCGGCTAGCGAGCACCGCAACGCAAGTTTGACGTTGGGCCAGAGAGGCAATACAAGCGCCCACGCCAGCGCCGGCAAAAAGAAGACGGCGGTGGTCTTGGTGAGCACCATCAACGTGAAAAGCAGGCCGATTCCGGCCGATGCCAACATCGGGCGGCGCAGGCGGTGCACGCAGACGGCGACATTCAGCGCAGCTAAGGTCAGTGCTATCAGCAGCGGCTCAAGAATGGCCAGGCGGCTGAAGCAGTAAAGAAACGGGCTGGTGACCATGAAGGTTAGCGCCAGCAGCGCCATCCAGCGAGGCCCCCTGTTGCGCAACAGCAGATAACTCAGCAGCAGGTTGACAAAGAAGAAGGCAACGGCCAAACCACGGGCCGCCTCTACGGTGACACCGGTAAAGAAGAAGAGAATCCACTCCAGAAATTGCCATACGGGAACTGCAACCGCAGGATTGAAGTCTCCCGGCAGATACCAATTGCCCGACAGATGGGCGCGAATCGCGCCATTGCCATACCAGCCTTCATCGGTGTACTTGGCCCAGTCGGCCATCCAGGGCGAGTGATTGGGAAAGTCAGCGCGCAGATTGAGAGCATGCAGCACCGCGAAGCCAGCGATCATGACCAGCCAAAGGGCGTAGAGCCAGCGTTTCGAAGTGCTTGTCAATGGCTGTAACCTCGCGGAAACTGAGTTCACGGTAAAAGGCATTTCCACACTTTTTCTTTCCCGTGCATGGGAAAAGCGCAGAGATGCATAAGAGAACGCCTGGGAGGAGTTGAACCAATTATAACGCGGCTCCGCCGCGGCGAGAGTAGCAGCGCCGGCCTCCCGGCCCTCAGGACAGCCGACCGAGAAGCCGGCGCCACAGGTTCAAGCGGCGTGTGAGAAATGCCGACTAATGCCCCAGTTGCTCGGCGAAGAAGTGATCGAGCCTGCCAAGCGCGTCGGCAGCATCGCCAGCGCGATACCCGGCGGTGTTATTCGGGTTCTCAAAGGCGTGACCGGCGTCGGGATAAATCTTTGCGTCGACGGGTTTGCCGAGCGACTGCATCGCCGCCTCAAAGGCATGTACGGCGTCCGGGGGAATGCCGTGATCCTGGCCGCCGAAGTTGCCCAGCACCGCGGCATGAATCCTGCCCAGCTCCGTCTTGTCGGTGGCCAGCGAACCGTAGTTGATGCCCACAGCTTTCAGCGAAGGCGCCGCAATGGCCAACTGCAACGCGAAGCCGCCGCCCATGCACCAGCCCACTGCGCCGATGCGGTCGCGTTTCACGTCTTTGCGACTGGCCAGGAAGGCCACCGCAGCGGTCAAATCGCGCACCCCCTGGTCCTGCGGCAAGCCGCGGGAGAGTTCGTGGGCCAGGTCCGGCGTGGTAGCTACCTTGCCGCGATAAAGGTCCACAGCCAATGCCACGTATCCCTTGGCCGCATAACCGGCTGCTTCCTGCTTGATCCAGTCGTTCAGGCCCCACCACTCGTGGATCACAACCAGGGCCGGATGAGGCCCAGCTCCCTTGGGCAAATAGAGCAGGCCCTGGGCCATTGAGTCGCCGCTGGGGAAGGTGACCGGCTGCTGCGCGCTGCCGGCCAAGGCGACCAGTAGCAGGAGAACTGCACAGAGAATCGATCGAGGGATCTTCATGAGTAGACCTCGTTTTTGAGATAGTTGAGTGACGGGAAAGGCGGGAAACGCAAGATTCGAGTGGGCAAGAGCCTTCCCCGGGATTTTCATTGTAAGTTGCGCGGGGCCTGAAACGCGATAAACCGTAAACCCCGGCGGTGTGCGATGCGTCAGACACAGTACGGGCGCGATGTCAGGGAGATTGGATGCGGCGAGATGCCATGCGGTGGGCGGTTGCGATAGGAATTGTTGCGGCCTGCGCCGTGGCCGCTATTGCCCAGGCCCCGACTGCGCCGCCGATTGCTCCAACTGCGACTTCCAGCCTATCTCCCACAGCCCCAGCGCAACCTGCCCAAACGGTAACCGGAGGCAAACTCCACGGCGTAATCAAGAGCGGCAGCACACCGTTGCCCGGCGTCACCGTGACCGCGCAGAACACGCTTACCGGCAAGCGCTACCAAACTACCACCGACATCAGCGGCGCCTGGTCCCTGACCATTCCGGATAACGGCCGCTACGTGGTTCGCACCCAGTTCGCGGCCTTCGCCCAGGGCTCGGCAGAGGCGCTGCTGAACGCCGCCAGCCACGACCAGGCCGTCAATCTCGACTTGATGCTGGCCTCGCGGGCTGCGCTCGAAGTCCGGCGACAGGACCAGCAGGAACAGGGCGCACCAACCGCAGATGCCCTGCAAGCCATCCAGCGGATAACCGCGAGTGGAGCGCAAAGCCTGAGCCTGATGGGTGCGCTTACCGGCGACACCGAAACCCAGAATGGCGGTGGAGTGAGCGGTGCGGCTCTACCCTCCATCGCCGGCAACTCTGACTTCGCTGGAGATTCACTGGCCATCAGTGGCCAGGCGGGCCAGGTAAGCCCGTTGGCCGGCATGGACATGGACCGCATCCGGGATGCGATTGAAACCGTGCGCTCGCAAGGCGGCTTGCCGGGTGCACAGGGTGGCGGGCTGTTTGGGGGTGGCGGCTTGGGCGGACCGGGCGGTGGCCTGGGCGGAGGCGGATTTGGCGGGCCGGGTGGATTTGGCGGTGGCGGTGGTGGGTTCGGCGGGGGTGGTCGCGGCAACTTCCGCGGCTTCAACCCCGGCCAGCCGCACGGCGCCATCTTCTGGACCGGCAGCAACTCCGCGCTCAACGCCGAACCTTTCGCCCTGAACGGACAAAGTCAGGTCCAGCCGGCAAACGGCACCAATCGCTTCGGAATCACCTTTATGAGCGCGCCCTACCTGCCGCATCTCACCAAGCCCAGCGGCAAGGACACGTTCTTCCTCACCATCTCCGGCGCGCGGAATTCGAGTCCGATGGACGAATACGCAACGGTGCCCACCGATGCCGAGCGCGGCGGCGACTTTACCGGTCTGCCGGCGATTTACGACCCTGCCACCGGCTTGCAGTTTCAGGACCCTGCAACCGGAAAGCTCAACGTGATTCCCTATGCACTGCTCGCCGGTTCCCCGGCTACCAAACTGCTCTGCCCGAGCAACGGCGCAGGCGGGCCGAACTGCACGCCCTACTTTCCCGTACCCAATCTGACCGGAAGTGCAGCGACCAACGGCTACAACTATCACCTGCTCACCACCGGACAGACGAATACCTCCCAGGTGGGGCTCCGCTACATGCGCGCCCTGGGCAAGAACGCCACATTGCTCGGAGGCCGGGGCGGTGGCCGCCGGTCGCAAACCAACCAGGGCCTTCGCCAAAGTATCAACTTCAACTACAACTGGAGCCACAACGCGCAGGACGATGTAAACCTTTTTCCCCTGCTCGGCGGCAACGGCTCTACGGACGGGCAATCGGCGCAGGCCGGCTACACGGTGGGCTACAAGAAGGTGACCAGCATCTTCAACGCCAACTGGAACCTGAGCAAGAGCCAGACGCTGAATTACTTCACCAACCGTACCGACGTTGCCACCAGCGTAGGCATCCTGGGACCAGACGGCAATGCCTTGAATGCCGACCCGCTCAACTTTGGCCTGCCCAATATCGCCCTGAGCCAGTTTGCCTCGCTCAACCAGCAGCAGTCCAGCCTCTCGATATCCCAGACTCTCTCTCTGTCTGAGACCCTGAATTGGATTCACGGCAAGCACAACCTGCGCTTCGGCGGCGACTACCGCCGCGTGCATCGCGATTTTCTCGGCGGTTCGAACTCGACCGGAAGCTTCACCTTCAGCGGCAAGTTCACGGAAAACAATGGCGACCCCACCACAGGATCGGCGCTGGCCGATTTCCTGCTCGGCCTTCCCCAGGCGACTTCAATCGACGTCGCCGCCGGGAAGAGCTACCTACGCGAAAACGTGATGGACCTGTTTGCGCTGGACGATTGGAGGGTGCGGTCGAACCTGACCTTGAACTACGGCATCCGCTATGAGTTTTTTGCGCCGTTCACTGAGGAATACGGCCATCTGGCGTTTGTTGACACCAATCCCATTGCGTCGGGGCAGACCGATGCATTCAGCAGCCTCACCGAAACCCAGGCGGGCCAGACCGGCGTCTCCAGCGGTCCGCTGCCCAACTCCCTGGTTTTTCCGTTCCGTCTGGGCATCGCGCCGCGCGTGAGCTTTGCGCTGCGACTGCCCAAGCAGACGGTACTGCGCGGCGGCTTCGGCATGAACTACACCAACAGCCAATACGCCACCTTCGCCACCGCCATGGCCCACCAACCGATGGCCAAGCCCGGCGATCTTGACTTCGTGAACGAGCAGAACAACATTGCGGCCGCCCCCGGAGCGTACACGCTGGCCAACGGGTTCCCCACACCGGCTACCATCGGCAGCTATTCCGTTGACCCGCACTACAAGCTGCCTTACGTCGAGGTCTGGAACCTCGATATTCAAAAGACCTTGCCCTGGGGCGTGGTGATGAACGTCGGTTACAACGGATCGAAGGGCAATCATCTGGACATTACCAGCGCGCCGCACGCGGCCCAGGGCAGCAGTGACACAAACCCCAACAACGTACCCTTTAACTTCGAACAATCTGCGGCCTTCTCCAAGTTCAACGCCGGCACGCTGCGCGTCAACAAGCGCTTGAGCGGCGGCGTGGCCCTGGGCGCGAATTACCAGTATTCGCACTCCATTGACAACGCCGGATCGGTAGGGGGTACGTCGTCCGTGGTGGCGCAGAACTGGCAGGATCTCGCCGCCGAGGAAGGCAACTCCAGCTTCGACGTGCACCACCAGGTCACCGGGACCTATCTTTACGAGCTGCCCTTTGGCCAGGACAAGCGCTGGCTGACGGCCGGAACTGCTTCGCACATCTTCGAAGGGTTTTCCGTATCGGGCAGCTTCACCTTTGCCACTGGCCTGCCACTCACACCCGGCTATTCGGTTGCTGTTTCCGACGTGGCCCACGGCACCGCCGGCACGCTGCGGCCCAATCGCGTTGCAGGCGTTTCGCCAACCGCGGGCGGAGGGTCGCTGAAACAGTGGTTCAAACCTGCCGCTTACAGCCAGCCCACCCCCGACGCGTTTGGCAATGCCTTTGGCAATGTGTCGCGCAACTCAATTGCCGGGCCGGGGAAGATTCTGAACAACATGTCGCTTTCAAAGACCATGCAACTGGGCGAAACCCGCAGCATGGAGTTCCGCGCCACGGCAAGCAACGTCTTCAATACGGTGCAGTACTCCGGGATAGACACCCGGCTCGACACCGCCAACGCCGGGCAAGTCACCGCGGCGTTGCCGATGAGGTCGTTCAACTTTTTGGCACGGTTCAGATTTTAAGGAGTTAGGAAGTGTGGGAGCCTCTGAAAGTCTCCGTGGTCTTGAAGGCTACGGCTTCCCAGCTTGGGGAAGAAATTCGCGGGAGAGGAAGAAGCGTCAGGGCACGACTTCACAGGCTGCGGAAAAACTCGGTGGATTTGAAAGGGCACGGCTTCAGCAGTGCCGCAAAGTTCGCCAAACGAGAATTGGCTTTAGCCTCCGAGGGAATGCAAAGGTTGAAAATGCGTCCCCTCAGGGGCTAAAGCCCAACATGTATTTTTGCTGTCGTGCGGCACGGCTGAAGCCGTGCCCTTTCAAAACAGGATAAGCACGTTTCTGCGGGCTTTAGCCCCTGGGGGAATGCACTTTGAACGGCTTGGCAAAGAAGATCGGAGCATTAGCCGCCGCACTCTCGCTGGCCCAACCCGCGCTACCGCAAAGCTCCGGCCAAACCCCGGAGACCCAAGTCTCCAACACGCCGCAAGGCGGCTACCTGCTGAAAGTGACCGGCGAACTGGTGTTGACCAACGTTGTCGTGCGCGACTCCAAGACCGGCGAATTGGTGCTGGGCCTCAAGCAGTCTGACTTTACCGTTTTTGAAAATGGCAAGCAACAGCAGATCGCCACCTTCGACTTCGAAAGCGTAGACAAGGCGACTCCGCTGAACGAGGCAACCGTGAGCGGACTGGCCGCCGGAAGCAGCGGCAGCAAGGCCGTGGTGGTGGCCAAACCGGAAGACCTGCGCAATCACCGGCTCATCGTGATGTTCTTTGACCTGACCTCAATGCAACCCGAGGACCTTGACCGCAGCGTGGAAGCGGCCCGCGACTTCCTGAAAAAGAAAATGCAGCCGGCCGATCTGGTGGCGCTGGTATCGCTCGGCGACACCCTCAAAGTGGACCAGGATTTTACTGCCGACAAGAATGCGCTGGCCCGCGAAGTAGCCGCTTACAACGGCACCGAGGGCGAAGGTTTTGCCCCGGGCGCGACGGCGAATTCAAACCAGGTGGAAGACACCACCGGCTACACGCCCGACGAGAGCGAGTACAACGACCTCAACACTGACCGCGAACTGTTTGCGCTGCGCGCTGTCGCCAAGTCTCTTGAAAAGATCGGCGAAAAAAAGTCGCTGCTTTACTTCTCCGGCGGCATTTCGCGCGACGGCATCGAGAACCAGGCGTCTCTGAGATCGGCTATTAACGCGGCCGTCCGCGCCAACCTGGCCATCTACAGCGTTGACACGCGCGGGCTGCAGGCTATCGGTCCCCTCGGCGACGCATCGACGGGCAGCCTGCGCGGCACCGGCGCCTACAACGGCGGCGCGCTGATGAATAACATGAATTCTAACTTCGCCTCGCAGGAGGTGATGGCCACGCTCTCGAGCGACACCGGCGGCAAGGCGTTCTTTGACTCCAACGATTTTGCCCCGGCATTTGAGCGCGTGCAGCGCGACACATCGGCCTATTATGCCGTCGGCTTCCACTCCACCAATCCCGCCCGCGACGGCAAATATCGCAAGCTGACCATCAAGGTGAACCGCCCCGGAGTGAAACTTGAGTACCGCCCTGGCTACTACGCGCCGGCGGACTTCAAGCACTCTGGCCGCGAAGACCGCGAACGCGAGCTCGAGGAGCAGTTGGCCAGCGACATGCCCGCCACCGACATGGCCATCTATCTCGACGCCATGTACTTCCGCATCGACGAGAATCGCTTCTTCGTCCCGGTGGCGCTTATCGTCCCCGGCTCGCAGATTCCCTTTGTCAAAGGCGGCGACAAGGACAAGGCGACCCTCGATATCATCGGCTCGGTCATCGACGAAGGGAAGCGGCCCATCGGCCACGCGCGCGAAACAGTGAAGTTGAACCTCGACGGAAGCCTGCAGGCGCGGCAGAAGAACATTGAGTACACCACCAGCTTCAACCTGCCGCCGGGCAAGTACACGCTCAAATTCGTTGTCCGCGAAAACCAGACCGGCCGCATGGGCTCATTCGAGGCGGAAATCACCCTGCCTGAGATGAAGAAAGCGCCGCTCAAAATCAGTTCCATCGTGCTGGCCGCGCTGCGCCAACCGAGCAAGCAGCAGAACCCGCTGGTCCGCGGCGGCCAGGAGTACGTGCCCAACATCAGCCACGTCTTCCGCCAGGATCAGCACCTGTACCTGCTCTACGAAATCTACGGCCCGGCGCGCCAAAAACCCGCGGCCGACGCGCCCAAAGGGACCAAACCCACCATCAACCTGTTGAGCAGCCTGGAACTGATCCAAGGAGCCACGAAAGTGTACGAAACGCCGCTGGTCCGCGCCACGGCCATCAATGTAGAAGGCCGCGACGCGGTGGCCATCGAGTTGGATGTGCCCCTGGCCGGACTCAAGCCGGGCCAGTATCTCTGCCAGTTGAACGTGATTGACGATGCCGGCGGCAGCTTCGCGTTTCCACGCTTCGCCGTGCTGGTACGGGAGCCGGCCGCATTGCCGGCAACGGTTCCAGCGGCTCAATCTTCGGCCGGCGGAGCCTCCGCGGCTCCATAAGGACAGTGCCGGCATCCCGACCCGCAGCAGAAGCCGCGCTTGAGCAGATAAGCAGCAGTGAACACCATATGTGGACCATCATAGTAATAATCCTCTGGTGTGAGCGGTTCATCGGGCGCGGGGCTGCCGGGATCCTGGTCCATGGCTCCATTCTCTCGCAAATGGCCCTGCATTAACGTGGCAACTCCGGAGCAATGAGTAAAATCGGAGCATGACACTCTCCGCTGAAGATCGCGCCCGCCGTATCAAAATCATTCTTTTCGATGTCGATGGAGTTCTGACCAACGGCGGCATATGGCTGATTCCCGTCCCGGTTGCCGCTGACGGCAAAATCACCACCAAAATGGTGGAGGCCAAAGGCTACAACGCCCACGACGGCACCGCCATCTCGTTGGCGCGGCTGGGTGGAATGAAGTTGGGCATTATCACCAAGCGCATTTCAGATACCGTGGCCATGCGTGCCCGCGATCTGAAACTCGAATTCGTCTACCAGGGCGAGGCCTTCAAGATGCGCCCGGTGCGCGAGATCATGGAGAAGGAAGGCATCACGCTGGACGAAATCGCCTACGTCGGCGACGACGTGATTGACCTGCCTGTGATGCGCGAGTGCGGCTTTGCCGTTGCCACGGCCAACGCCAGAGAACAAGTGAAGGCCGAGGCGCATTACGTGACCCCCAACCGCGGCGGAGACGGCGCAGCGCGCGATGCGGTCGAGTTCATTCTCGCGGCCAAGGGTGTTCTGACCCAATGCATCGAAGAATACATTGACGAAAGCAACCCCATTTCGCCTTCCATGGACATCGGCAAGGGCGGCGATCTGGCAGGCGTGAGCGCAGTTTCCTCGCAGTCCGGAGAAACAAAATGACAACCTGGGACGTTGTGGTGGTCACCGCCTCTTCAGCGAGGCAGGCCACGCTCTATCGCGATGAAATTCAGCGCCGCCGCCAGCAAGGGATGCTGCCCGAGCAGACCGAATTCCTGGTCGTCCCCGATCCTGAAGACCGCCGGGTGGGCAGCGGCGGAGCGACGATTCACGCGCTCGGCGTTCTGGGCAAGAGCCGCGAATGGTGGAACAGCCATCGGGTTCTGCTGGTTCACTCCGGGGGCGATTCGCGACGGCTGCCGCAGTACTCGCCGGGCGGCAAGCTGTTTGGCGTGCTGCCCTCGCGCACGCAGCCGCGCGGAACCACGACGGTCTTCGATGAAACTCTGGCGCTGTCAGCGGCATGGGCAGAGCGAATTCCCAACGGATTGCTGGTGGCGTCAGGCGACGTGGTGCTGCACTTCGATGTAGCTAGCGTCCAGTGGGATCGCCCAGGCGCCACCGGAGTGGCGATGCGGCTGAGTGCGGAAACCGGCAGTCATCACGGCGTTTATGTGGTGGGCGCCGACGACCAGGTTTACACCTTTCTGCAGAAGCCCACCGCGGCAGAGGTCAAAGCTGCCGGCGGCATGCTGGAGGATGGACGAGTCGCTGTCGATATTGGCCTGCTGCGCTTTGATGCCGAGCTGACCGCTGCGTTAACTGAGTTGGCGGGATTCAAAGCCCTGCCAGCGGTGGATCTATACGACGAAATCACGCGCGGGCTCACCGGCCAGTGGAAGCCGGAGCCGGGCGCAGGAATCTTCTGGCGGGAACTGGAGCGAATTCTTCGCGGCTCCGAACACCCGCCCGGATTCCACTGCGCCGTGGTTGATGGCGAGATGATCCATACCGGGACGACCCACTCGTTCCGTGAACTGGCGGCTGGGTCGGGCGGCATTCTTGACAGCGTGATTGGCGGCGCGTGCAAGGCCGGGCATGACGCCGTCATCCTTGAATGCGATATCAACGGAGCGGTAACCGCGCGCCGTGGAGCAATCCTGCATGGGCTCACCGGGCTCACCGGTCCGGTCGAGGTCCCAGAAGACACCGTGGTTCACCAGTTGCCGGTAGAGTCCGCCGCCGGAGACGGCTGGGTGATTCGCGTTTACGGGGTCGAAGACGATCCGAAACAGTTGCTTCCGAACGCCACATGGTTCAACCGGCCGATTCAAGAAACCCTCGACCGGCTTGGGCTGGCAAACAGTGAAATATGGAGCGGGAGCGAAGCGCCTACGTTGTGGAACGCAGCGCTCTTCCCCGTTGCCGCCCCGGACGAGGCCTGGGCCTGTGCGCGGTGGATGATGGGATACTCCAGCAGCTACAACCTGGACAAATGGCGCAGCGCGCCTCGGCTGAGCCTGGCTGAAAGCGCCCGTTGCGCCGATGGCAAGGCCCTGGCCGAGGCCCGCAACCATCGTTTGCAGAGCATCTGGCAAGAGACGGTTGTAGAGCTGGCGGAGTCCGGCACTGACCTGCGGCCGCTGCTCGCTAACCTCCCCGGCCTGGCGCCTGCCGCTGCGGCTGGCCGTACTCTCAAGAGCCGCGCGGAACAATTACGGCAGAACAGCCCGGACAACCTGACTCATGCCGCCAGCCTGTTGATGCACGCAGAGCACCTGTTACGCCGCGCCGGCCTTGATCGGGAGGCGGCGCAGGCGGAGGGCGAAGCTTTCACCTGCATCCACGATGCGGTGCGCCAGGGAACCTTCGGCGATGTGGATCCGGCGTTGTCTCCATGGCGCTTTGACAGGGTTCATGTTTCGGCGCCGCCGCGCATCGACTTGGGCGGCGGCTGGTCAGACACCGCGCCCTTCTGTTTCGACTGGGGCGGCACGGTGCTCAATTGCGCGCTTGAGATTGAGGGCGGGTATCCCATAGCCACCGAGATCCGCCGCATCGACGAGCCGGTCATCCGCTGCAGCGCGGACGGTCTGGGAACAGCCGCCGAGTATCGCACCACGGAGCAGTTAATGGAGCCATGCGGGCCGGGCGACGTGTTTTCAATTCCCCGCACCGCGCTTAACCTGCACGGCATCTGCGTAAAGGGCCAAACCCTCAGCGAGACTCTCGCCCAATTGGGTGGCGGCCTTGAAATCCGATGCAAGGTCGACCTGCCGGTAGGCTCCGGACTGGGAACCAGCAGCATCCTGGGCGCCACGGTAATTCGCGCGCTGGCCGTCATGGCGGGCCGTACGCTGGGCGATCACGCTCTCTCTGAAAATGTGATGCAACTGGAGCAGCGCATGACCACCGGCGGCGGCTGGCAAGACCAGGCGGGAGGCATCTTTCCCGGAGCCAAGCTGCTGATTACCGGGCCCGGCTTGCGGCAGCGGATTCGGGTGCAGCCGGTGGACTGGAGCGACCAGCAGCGCGACGAATTTTGCGAGCGCATGGTGCTCTACAATACCGGCATCCAGCGGGTTGCCAAGGACCTGCTGAGGCAGGTAGTTTCCCGTTACCTGGCCCGCGAAACGGCCACCGTCCAGGTGCTGCACAGCATTAAAACGCTGGCCGTGGAGATGTCCTACGCCATGGGTGAAGGCGATTGGAAACATCTGGGTGAGTTGCTTGACCGGCACTGGAAGCTGAATCAGATTCTCGACCCGCACACCACCAATGCACCTATCAATGCGATCCTTGACCGGGCCCGCCCGTACATTTACGGAGCCAAGCTGGCCGGCGCGGGCGGCGGCGGATTTCTGCTGCTGCTGGCCCGCGACGCGGACGCGGCTGCGGCACTGCGCGCGGCCCTCGCGCAGGAAGGCCCGGAGCGAGGCGCATGCGTGGCCTATCGCATTGCCGGCGAAGGACTGCGCGTGAAGACCTGCGGAGGAAACCATGGCGACTGAAACAAAACGCGCTGTCGTGCTGCTCAGCGGAGGCCTCGACTCCGCCACGGTTCTGGCCATTGCCAAGAGCCAGGGCTACGAGCCATACGCGCTCTCGTTCTCTTATGGGCAGCGGCATATTGTTGAGCTTCAAGCCGCGGCTCGCGTGGCGGCATCCATCGGCGTGGCCGCGCACAAGGTGGCGGCTTTCGATCTGCGCTCCTTCGGCGGCTCCGCGCTTACCAGCGATATTGCCGTTCCCAAGGGGCGCTCGACAAACGATATGGCGCACGGCATTCCCATCACCTACGTCCCCGCGCGCAACACCATCTTTCTCTCTTTCGCGCTGGCATGGGCTGAAGTGTTGGGCTCGAGCGACATCTTTATTGGAGTGAATGCACTGGATTACTCCGGCTACCCGGATTGCCGCCCGGAGTTCATTGAAGCCTTCGAGAAGATGGCCAATCTGGCCACCAAGGCCGGCGTGGAAGGCGTCCAAAGGCTCAAGATTCACACCCCGCTGATTGCTTTGACCAAAGCCCAGATCATTGCCAAAGGCATCGAACTAGGCGTGAACTACGCGCTCACTAGCAGTTGCTACGATCCTTCGACCGCCGGCGCTCCGTGCGGAGAGTGCGACTCCTGCCTCCTGCGGCAAAAGGGTTTCCGCGAGAATGGCATCTCCGACCCGCTCGAATACCCCGGAACATAGGCGGCAAACTTGCAGGCGCGCGATCAAACTTCTCGAGAGATGAACGAGCCACCTTCAGCACGATGGACTGAAAATTGGGAACTGAAAGCTGATAACTGTCCTTATGAGCTACGCCGTCAAAGAGATCTTCTACACGCTGCAGGGCGAAGGCGCACAGGCCGGCCGTGCCGCTGTCTTTTGCCGCTTTGCCGGCTGCAACCTGTGGACCGGGCGCGAGGCGGACCGCTCCACGGCAACCTGCCAGTTTTGCGACACGGATTTTGTGGGCGTGGACGGACAAGGCGGCGGCAAGTTCGCGTCAGCGCAAGCATTGGCGCGGGCGATCGAAGAGAAATGGCCGGTGGGCGGATTGCTGGGCAGGCGATTCGTAGTCTGCACCGGAGGAGAGCCGCTGTTGCAACTGGATCGAAAGCTGATTGAAGCGCTGCACGAATGCGATTTCGAAATCGCTGTAGAAACCAACGGAACGGTCGCGGCGCCGGATGGATTGAATTGGGTTTGCGTCAGCCCCAAGGCCGGCGCACAGTTTGTGCAAAAGAGCGGCGACGAATTGAAGCTGGTCTTTCCCCAGACCGGCGCCGACCCCGTGGACTTTGAAATGCTTCCCTTCCGCCATTTCTTTCTGCAGCCGATGGATGGACCAAGCCGCGCCGCAAATACTGAACTCGCGCTCAAGTACTGTCTCGATCATCCGCAATGGCGGCTGAGTTTGCAGGCCCACAAAATTCTCGGCATTCCATAGGAATATGAGGAAGTTTCGTGCACGATTGCTGGGTGCCCCAGGTCTCGCTTTTGAGACCTGGGATACCTCGGGCCTGGACCCTTTCTTGTATTTCCATTCCTCAGCCCTTGCGGGCTTCCACTTCTCCCAGCCATCCCCGCCGCAATTTCTCTGCAGGAACATTCGACAGGTAAGGTTTGATATCCAGAATTGGCGTACCATCCAGCATGTCGATGCCGCGCACCCGCAGCGAACCGCCCTCGCGGCCGAGCAACTCAACCACCGTTAGAGCAATCGGATTGGGCCGGCGTGGCGAGCGGGTTGTGAACAGGCCGTGGGGCCGGCTGTCCGTAGGCGGCGTCACCATCAGGTCGAAGCCGTCCGAGCGGTCGAACGCCCACAGCACGATCAGGTGCGAGTAGCCCTCAATGTCGGTGAGTCCTGTCTCAAACGCAGGCAGAATGCGCAGTTCGCCCTCTTCGGGATGCTGCGCGCCCAGTCCTTTGGGAATCGAGCCTGTGTCTTTAAAGGGACTGCTGACAAATCCAATCGGCTGCGGTGTGAACATGAGCGCGGACGCCTCCGCTCTTGATGGTAAGCCAATCCGCGGCCTGAGGTCGCTCACCCGGTTGACAAAGAGAAATTCACGCATCGTGCCAGGCCGTTGAACGACGAGGCAGTGGCGGCAACCATGCCTTGCGCAAGCGGAACTCGAGTCTCAATCCGTTTCCCGAGCGTAGCGTTTGAAGTAACTGAGAACGCTCCGCCATTCGGCCTTGTAAGTGGATACTTCGAAAAATGAAGCTGACTAATTCACCAGTTGAACATGCGGGAATTGAGGCTCATCCTCTTTCGGGTTCGATTCAAAGCAGGATCGCCGCGGTTGAGTGCGGCAGTGCCAGTCTCGTCCCAGACGGGGGGCTCGTTCGGGGCCGGCATGAGTCACCGTGGCCATGTAGAACTGGAAAAGCTGCCCGAATTCTGCAACCAGGGCCTTACGCGTGCGAAGAAATAGGTGCCAGGAAAGCATGGGCACCTGCACCTGCTTTGAGATGGGCTTCAATCGGCGCTCCAGAACATTTGTTTGGTTGACCGGAGTGCCCGCCCTGGATACAAGGACGAAATCCTCCGGGCCGGTAAACTTCTCCCGGCCCCGCAACTTCAGCAGGATCTGGAGCAAGGACTGAGAAATCGGGAGGTTTCTAACACGGCAATTTTTGACGCGTCCCAACTCGCCCCTGTACCACTGTTTTCTCACGGCAATCGTTCTTGCCGGAATGCTCTCACCATCGGTATCCTGCTTGGCGTTCGAGAGGTTTACATATTTCCATTGAAGCCCGCATATCTCCACCACATTCAGACCGGCAAAGACGGCGATCAGCGTCATTTCCCTTTCGGGGTATTCCATTGCGCCGAGAACCTCTTTTGTCTCAGCAAACGTGAGCGCGCGGTCCTGCTTCCGGGGGCGATCCGCGAGCTTCACGGGGCTGGCGGGGTTCTCCCCGGTGAAGCACCGTTCCTTCTTTGCGTGCGAGAAGATGGCGCTCACCACATTTCGAATGTGGCTGACTGTTTGCGGTGAGTAGCCATGCGCCAACGCCGCGGAAACCAACCCCTGTATGTGTTCAGGACGTGCATCGCAGAGACGGAGGTTGCCCAGGTACGGCCAATCCGGAATTGTCCTGAGTTTTGTTCTTGAAGAGCCTGCGTCGGAGTGAAAGACCCGATCGACTTCCTCCGGCGTCAAGACATGTTTCAGGATGGCCTGGTAATGCGCCCGGCCTGAGTATCTTTTAGCCGCGATGTGTTCGGGCGCGAACTTGTGCTCCACGAACTCTGCCAAGGTCATCTCACTCTGTTTCGCAAGCACATCGCGCGCCGGCCGGGCCATAAAGTAATTGGATGCTGCCCAGGCAATCCGGTGCGCCTCACTCTCCGACAGCTTCCCTGTTCCCGTGGCCGGACCCAGCCAAACCGGTTCTGATTCCAGTCGTTCTGCCTGCCCGTTCGAGTTAGCCAGGGCTTCGCGCCGGCGCAGCTTCCAGAAGCCATCTTCCTGATAAACATCGTCGTGTGGCAGAGTTCCTCGATTCATATTGTCTCCAATTGACTTAGCCTGCGAACCGCGGAGAGAATGGACTCCCCGCACATTCCCTTGACATGTCGTGCGAACCCAGTCCGCCGGGATTTGCACCTATCTTTGGCTTGAACTTTCTTGAGAGAGAGAAGACTTATGAAATCAAATGACCTTGCCGAACCGCGACCTATTCAAGCCGCCGTCAATTGCTGGGATTCCAGCCTTAGGAATGCCACCTTTCCAGAACCTGACGGATATGTCATTTTTCCGGCAGGCGCAAAACAACAAGCCTCCCCGGGCTGCGATCTACCCGGCCGTTGTCCTGGCAGCTTTCGCCTCATTGCCAATGGAGTCAGCGGTTCATTTCTTTCTTCGTTCAGCGCGCCTTGGAGCTGGAGCAAACAATCTTAAATGACTAAATTGCTGAATTCCCCAAACGGCCTTTTATCACTGTTCCATTTGATGATGATTTAACTTCGATTCCGATTGATTGTTCATCGTCAACCTTCATGCAAAACCGCGAAAGGCCATCACGAATTCATGCAGCCGGCTCAAAGTGAACTATTGCTCTTCCCTTCCACGGTTACCAAGGCGCAAATTGAATGTAACATCCATTACAAAGATTGAGACAAGGAGTGCTCAGCGGGCAGCAAAGGGCGCCGCATTCTTGAGCGTGAGGCGATGGCGGGCCCCCCTGCCGCATTCCTATTCAACCACGAGGCCGTCGGCGTGAAACTGGCCAATGGAGACATTCACCCGGTCTCCCCGTTTTACCGTCCTGGTTGGATTTGAAAACGCCATCCAATACGAGCGCCCTGCCTCAGGCGAACTGCTCTGGCGCAGCTTCCCTACCTTTTCCAGCGTCGGAATCACCAGCTGTGCATTGGCATCCGGGGCAATCAGAAAAGCCTCCGTTTCCTTATCGTTGATCGCCTTGGCTTTGCTGGGGTCCAGCACTTCGTAGGAGAAGCGGATCAGTTCGCCCGACTCAACTGCCTTCACGCTTAGCGAATCAACTCCCCACACAGCGGCGTAATACATGCGTGCCCGCCCCGCGAATTTGTCTGGCCGGTAACGTGTTGGAGACGATTTGGAAGGCGCCGTTGAAACGGCTTTGCCCGGAGCGGGAGTTGACTTTTGACTGTCGGCACCTGACTGCGCGCCAACGACTTGAATAAGGAGGGCGCCGAGAACAAGCCCACCAAGAAGCGAAAAACTCTTGCCTGACATTTCGGTCCTCACCATTTTCTTTCTCCTCGAACTTGAAAGGCCCTGGCAAACGCTGTTTGGTCGTTTGCCAGGGTCAGTTTGTAATTCAGTGTTTTCGGTTGTTTCATGCTGCTCATGAATTACTCCATGAGCAGCATGGCGGTCGTTGATCTTGATCAGTGCCGCGGGTTATGGGTTGGCATGACCGATCAGCGCCCCGGTCTGCGGACTGCCGGCTGCGTTGTCGGTAAAGGTTATGGTTCCGGTTCGGTTTACTCCTCTTGCCGACAACACGTTGGTGAACCTGACCGCCACCGTGCAGCTTGCTCCCGGCGCCAGGGTGGTTCCCGTGCAGTTGTCAGGTCCGGCAAGTGCGCCGTTGCTGAAGAAGTAAGTGAGGATCGACCCGCCGGAGGCTGCCACGCTGGATACCGTAAAGCTGGCGCCTCCTGCGGCTGTTGTGTTGTGTAAGGTCACTGTGCCGGTTCCGGTAATGCTGCCGGTTGGCAAGGTGATGGTTAGCGGATTTGGCGTGATCGAGACACTCGCCTTGTTAGCCACGCCCGTACCGGTCAGTGTTACCGCCGCCGGAGTCACTGTGGCTCCGGTGTAGGCAGCGGTCAAAGTTCTTGCATAAGCCGCCGCGGTGGTTGGCGAGAACACCACGTTATAGGTGCAGGAGGCGCCAACTGCCAGGGTTGCTGTGCAGGTTCCGCCCGCAGTAGCCCTTGCGAAGCCCGCTGGAGTGCCGCCGCCAAAGGTGAAGGTGCCGCCGGCCAGTGGTGCGTTGCCGGTGTTGGTTACCGTCAGCGTCTGCGCCGGGCTGGTGGTGGTGCTAGCCCAGGTTCCAAAGGCCAGCGAGGTTGGGGTTACGGTCGCGGTCAAGGTCGGAACCAACCCCGCGCCGCTGAGTGGAAGCGGTGAACCAATCACCGGAACATTGGCCGTTACGGTCAACGTGCCGCTGGCGCCACCAGGAGCCGCTGGGGTGAACGTCACGAAGATAGTGCACGTTCCGCCTGCGGCCAGGGTTGTGCCGCAAGTGCCGCCCGCCCGGGCGAATGGCGCTGTGGCGGCTACGGCGATGGTGTTAATCGCCGCCCCCGTCGGATTGGTTAGAGTTACAGTTTGCGATGCGCTGGTGGTTCCATCGAGGACCGTGCCAAAGGCCAATTCCGAAGGCGACAGGTACGGCCGCGGAGTATTGGTTCCCTGGAACTCGATGGCGCCAATGTCGGTGAACGTTCCCAGGCTATCCGGTCTCGTATTGCCGGCGAAGTCGGTTTTGATCTGCGGCGCGATCGGGATGTCTGTTCCGTTGAACACCGTGTACGGAATGCGGCCGATAGCCGGCGAACCGGATGCCAGCGCGTAGTTGCCGAGCATGGTGTTGGTCACCGGGTTCACCAGAGACAGCGGTCCCCAGCTCATGTTCACCCAATTGTTACCTTCGTCCACCGTCGCCGAGGGAGTCAGGCTGAAGATCGGGTTGGGAACTGTGGCATCCGAGATTCCCGGTGGCACGTTGAAGTTCCCGGCTGCATACTCAGGTGGAACCCGCGAACCATTGCAGTACTGGCTGACTACATTGGGATTGGCAGACAGGTTGTTTGTCCCGGTGCCGGCTTCCGATGAGTTGGTCAGTAGCGAATAGGTTGGAGCAAGCGTGACCCCGGAGCCATGATTGCCAGGTCCCGTGTCACCGCGTACGCCGATGTCCCAGAAGCTCGAGCCGTTTACGCAAGAGCCGGTTGTGGTCTGGTTCAGCGGCTTCGCTCCGGTGAATGCGTCATACAGCGTGACGATGTTCTGCTGGTACGCAGGACTCAGAGCGCCCACGCCAATGTAAAAGGCGCGGTTCTCGAAGAACAAATCGTTCGCCATGTACGGGTACGACACCTGCGCGCAGTGCGGATGGTTCGCGGGACAGGTAAGTGTCAACCCGGCGATCGAAGCGACCAGGTTCGGGCTGTTCAGCATCGCCACCACTCCGGCGGGTTGAGGCGCCGACGTGGTTGTCGACGTGGTTTGCTGGTTGGGAGCGGCGCCGGGTGCGCTGGCTTCCGGAGCTCCAAGGGTGTTGAACAGCACTCCCGCCGTTGCGGTAGTGTCGTTGGATGCAATGGTGTTGTTAAGCAGGTTCACGTTCAGTGCGTCCTGCATCGATACGCCGGCGCCGTCCCATCCGGCAACGTTGTCGGCAATCACGTTGTTGGTGACGTTGATTGAATACCATCCCGGGCTGACCGCTTTATTGGTCGGGTTCGGGTTCCTGGGGAAGAACGCGATCTCGGTACCGTTGACAGACTGCAAGCGCAGACCGCCGCCGCTGCCGCTCTCCGCGGAGTTGCCCATGATCAAGTTGGCATTGATTACCAGTCCGGGACCGGTTCCGTCAGGCAGACCGGGCACGCAATCCAGGTCGGTAACACTGCCGCACTCGGGACCTCCCGGCGCCGTGGTGCCGTCAGGAGCCGCGCCCATCACGATGACACCGCCGCCGTTGGTTGAGATGGTCGGATTGAGACTCTGGTTGAACAAGATCGAGTTATGCTCGACATCGCCATCCCAGATGAACCCAACGTGCGCCAGTCCGCCACCGTCGCCGGTGCTCATGTTTCCGCACACCCAGTTGTAGTCGAACTTGTAGAGGTCCGAACCGGTGCAGAGCGTTACGCCGCCCGCTCCAGCCGGAGTTCCGGAGAACACTTCATCGCCGATCGAAGAGTTCGCCGTGATGGCATTGTTGTGAATGCTCACGTTGATGTCAAAGCAATACGGCAGTTGGGTGTTCGCCGCGAGGCCCGGAGGCGATACGTTCTGGATACCGCCGTAGCCTGGATGCAGCGGGGCTCCGACAGCGCCCGGAACAAGGGCGTTGCAGGTCCACGGCTGCTGGTCAAACCCGCCATGTTCGGCGGTTGTGTTGGTGATGTCGCCGGCCAGTGGATCGCCGCCGTTGCCAACCAGCAGAGCATCCGGAGATTCACCCTGACCGACGGTGATACCGCCAGTCATGGTGCCGGTGTTGTTGGTGATGCGGTTGTTTGAAATTTCAAGGTTGTGGCCCCAGGCGTGGACGAAGATGCCGCCTCCGCCCTGCGAGCTGTCGGTGATGCCCAGGCCGTCAATCCGCGACGGGTTGCACATGTAGCTGCTGGGGAACGGATTGGCCACGTAGCCTGCGGAGCCCGGGGTTCCGGTTCCGCAATCGGCTACGGTGTTTTGGAGAATCACCGAGCCCAAAGGCATCTGGCCTTCGTGCGCGATGTTAGACCCTGCCGTAGTATCCTGCCCGGTTCCAAAGGTATTGAAGCCCGGGGGATACCGGATGCCCTTGGAAAGGACGGTGATGCCAGCACCTTCATACGCTCCCATCAGCGATGGCTCGTTCAGCAGCTGCGCCAGGTTGCCGTTGACGGTGGTATCCCAGCCGACAACTGCTTCCAGGGGCAGGCGGTCAACCTGCGACTCGTTGGGAACGCCGTTGAAGTAGTTCCAGCCGGTTGCCGGGCAACTGGTGGCCCCGGTCGCATCATACGGATTGGGCGCTTCAAAGTCAGACGCGCTGTTGCTTGGGTTGGCGCCGATTGCGGCCGGAACAGGCACAAGCTGGGCGCCGGGCTGGCCGAATTGACCAATGCTGTAAGGCTGGCCGTTGAGAGCCAGGCCGAACAGGCAGTTGATCTTCTGCCGCCAGGGGTCCATCTTGCCCGCGGGCTGCGTGTTGGCGTTGATGGTGGCTGAAGCAGCTCCGACGCCTTGCAGCCGAACCGGCTTCCACATCAGCAGTAGTTCCTGGTAAACACCGGCAGGAACAATGATCAGGTCGCCCGGTGCTGCTGCATCGATCGCGCTCTGGATGGTGGTGAGGGTTCCGGTGCCGACAATCGTCGGGGCCTTGCCGCCAATGGTGACGGTTACGGCGTCGACGGATTGCTGCCCGTTGCCCGCGGTGATAACCAGTTGGCCGCACTTGGCATAGTTCGCGGTACTGGTCGGCCCACCATATTGCGGTTGCTGCTGCATCGCGCAATTCGGCACGCCGGATGGCACGGTGACGGTTATCTGCGTGTCGCTCCAACCGGTAACGGCTGCTTTGACTCCGCCGATGGTCACTGAGCCTGTTCCTTGGGTAGCGCCAAATCCATAGTGCCGGGTAATGGTCTTCTGGTTAAAGGGAGGGGTGGTCGCCGAGGGTCCAACATACCCGTAGTTTTGCACCACCTGGTCGCCCAGCGCTTTGATGGTCAGGGTGTGACCAGCCGCGCTCACATAGGGTCCAACAGTGTCGCCGTCCACTTCGCTTACTGCCGGCGTCAAGTTGGGATAGGAGCAATCGGGGTTGTTGTAGCCGGCGCCCACAAACGCTGCGGTCGGAACCACAGGCGTATCCAGGTACTGTGTTTGGCCGGGCATGTACGGCAGTTCGTAGCAGAACTGGCTGTACTCCGGATTGAAGAGCGGGTCCGGTGTCGTTCCAGTTCCAGGGTCGTTCATGCAGAAGACCATCATGGTTGGCGAATAGCCGGTTGGATTCGGCGGATTCACTTCCCATGTTGAGTACGTCATGCCGTCGTAGTCGCCCCACCAGTCGGAGTAGACGCGGCTGATTTCAGCTCCGGTCCAATCCTTGACTGCCACCGGCAGGTTGGCCGGCGAAAACTTCTCGCCGAACTGCGGAGAGAACGGATCGAACTCTGAAGTGAAGTCGTCCGTGATTACGCCGGTGAACTTCGAGGCTTTGTGGGTTGAGGTGTAGACGTAGAACTTGGCGATTGCGCCTGCCTGGTCGCCGAGGGTCACTTCCTTGCGGTCGCAAAGATTACGGGTCGCACCGGCAAACGGCGCCACCTGCTTCGACTCCGGATACAGGCTGATGTAGTCAGGCACAATGCGGGCCTGGCCTACGCACGGCCACACGGGATCGGGAATAAACCCTGGGACGATTCCCTCCTCCGGACTGGCCCCGAGGCTCTGCGTGGGGTTCTGGGCGTTGTTGGCGTTGTAGCCAGGACCCGGGTACTGCTGGGAAGCAGCCACCGAAGCCTGATCGGGCATGATGAAGATATCGCCGAGGGCACCGAACTCCTGTGTAACCGGCGCGATGAAGTTATCGCCGATCAGGATGTTCTTGTCCTCTTCCTTCACGATTTCAAAGCCCGAGGGCGGCACCACTTCCACCACGTACTTGCCCGGAGGCAGCATGTCCTCCTTGCCGTACCGGAACGAGTCGGTAGCGTCGGGATTCTTGGTGCAGATGGTGCAGTTTGTGCCCGTCGTGTTGCCGGTTTGCGGGTTTCTGCCGGTCACGCTGGGGAACGAGTACATGCCGTCATACGGAGCCGGCTGCAGCTGGTTCCAGTTGTGCATGCCGTCATAGCACTTGTACTGTGAGTTGTCCGGCAACGAAGTCACGGCAGGGCCGCCGTGCGCCGCGTTGTAGGAGTTCAGGTAGAACGGCTGGTTGTACAGCGAGAAGTAGAACAGGTCCGCGGTGGACTGGCCGGGGCAGTTCATGTTGGGAATGCCATCGGACCGGAAGCCCTGCGCCCAGTCGTCCCAACTGCTGGTTTGGGTGGTATCAACCAGGGTCAGTATCGGGGTAATACCGTCTGCGGCAAACCCTTCCTTGTAGAGGTTGATGGTGACGTGGGGAACCAGCGGCTCCCACTGTGTCTGGACCAGCATCTGCGGGTCGTCAAACGGACGGGTGGAGGCATAGATCACGTGGCCCTTGATGCCGCCATTCTCGCCCGGTACGTAAGGAGTCTTGCCAAACTCGATGAAGTTGTTCTGCCCTGAGAATCCCTGCCAGCCTTCTGCAGGAACCCAGGCCGCATCGACGCGGCCTGTCGAGCCGCCCGGACCGCCGCCGGTCGGATTGGTCGTCAGGTTCACGTCCGTGCAATCCGCAACTCCGCAGTAGACAGAGCCCGGAACGCGCAGGTTGGTCGGCAGTGGAATTGTTTCTGCCGTGTTGGCCAGGAACTTGCCGATCACGGATGTTCCGCAGGGCGGGTAGCCAGGCTGGCCGCAAGCAGACGAGCCGTCCGCGGGGCCGCCGGAATCATAGACTGTATGGATGCCGGTCGTCTTGTAGCGGGTCGTGTCCGTTTCAACCACGTACCAGTTGAACAGCGGAAACGTCTCGTTGAAGTCGGCAGTGCCGGTGAAGTCCGTCTGCAGGTTGTTGGCCATGCTGCCGTCGCGGTACCTGACGGTGACATTGAGGAATGGAATTCCGCCCTCGGATGACTGCGAAACACCATCCTTGTTGTCGTCGATAAATGTCCGCGTGTAGACATTGGACTGCCACTGGTTCATAGCAATCTGGCCCACGTTCACGGTCGATCCGGAGGCGCTATTGCCGATGCCTACCGGTGTGGAGAGGCCGTCCACAAGCATGTCGTTCCACTTGTCGAAGACCGTGATTCTCCAGTCGCCCGGCGGGATTCCAGTCAGCGTGAAATTCCCCTTGGCGTCGCAATCGGTGAACGCAAAGTCTTCGCCATCGGGATCGCCCAGGCTCACATAGCACTGGGTAAAGAAGAAGCTGTCGTTGGTGTCGCTGCCGTAGAGCCGCTCATCCGGCGTCCTGCTCATGCGCTCGGTGGTCACATTGCCCGTCACCGTGTTATTGCACTTGCTGCCTGTCGGGAGCGAGAGGTTCACATCGGTTCCCGCGCAAACACCCGCCTTGCGGCCATTGATGATCTTCGGGTTCGCAAACCCGATGGTGACGTGATAACCGGCTGGCCCAAATTCCTGGAAGTAGCTGGGCTCGCCGATTCGGATGAAGGAATCGTGAGCCTTCTGCCCGTCCAGGGTGTTGGTCTGCAGCCACTGCTCGCCTTTGGCGATCCGGTCTGCAGCCGGCGTAGCGATCACGCCGAAGCGGCCCGGCATCAGGTTCTTGACCAGGGCCTGGCCCGCATACGGCGAGAGAGTGGAACCGTCCGACTCGAAGGTCGGGCAGGTAACAATCATTCCCGTAATGCCAGCTTGCGTCCCGTCGCCATTCAGCACGTTGTTGGTAATCATCGACGAGATGGGGCACGCATCGTTCCCCGTGGCCGGATCTTTTGTTCCCGCTAGGCTGTTCGACAGCGGCTGGTTGAACATGTCATAGGTCATCTGGCCGGTGAAGTCGCCGTTGCCGCCCATGGCGTCCCAGAGGTGAATCTGGAAGCCGCCGAGGCCCGGCTCGTTAGTGGCCAGCACGTCGATGCCGCCACCTGCATCCATCTCGCCGTTCAGTGGGAAGTCGTCCTCAAACACCATGACGGACAGGTCGCCTGGGGGGTAGGGACTGGCTTGGGTCAGCACAGAGACCGACGTCTGGCCTGCCGCAATTGGAGCTCCGCCCATGCCGTGGCCATTTGCGCTCGCCCCGTAAAACGGGTTCGCCGCATCGCCCGGCAGCACCGAGATGTAATAGCGCTTGGTCGGATCCAGAACAACCTCGCTCGGATTCACCGCGATCTTCTGCGAGGCGGTGGTTCTGCACGCGCCGTTGCCGACGTCGCATACCGCGGGCAGGTGCGAGTTAGAAACCGGGTCATAGACCATCTGGCCCGATTCGCACGATTGAGGCCCGGTGCAGCCCTGGGCCACAAAAGGCATATCGCTGGTGTGGAAGTTGACGCCGAGCAGCGGAGTGATCGGAGCGCTTGGGCCGCCGTTCGTCGTCTTGGTCGGATCAACGTAGAAGGTCCTGTCCTCTTCAATGATCCACTTGTAATCGGGAATGGCAGCCTTCGTCGCGGGGTCCAGAACCGTTACCTGAAGACCGCTGCCCTGCGGGAAGATCAAGGTTACCGTCGCCGCGGTCGCACTCTGGGTTCCCTGTGCATTCTGCGCGTTGTAGGTAAACGTGTAAGTGCCGGGTGCGCCGACCGTTGCGTTGAAGCCGCCGTTGGCATCCATGTTCAGCGTAAGACCGCCTGCGGGTGTCACCGATGAGGCGACAACTGAAAGCGGATAGCCTGCGGCATCCTTGTCAACCGACAATACCCCGGGGGGAGGGATGATGATGTGGCTCGCCGTGCTGGCCGTGTAGGAAATGTTGTGCACGGTGATTCCGCTCGCGCCCTCGATGGCCGCGGCGCCCAGGGTCACCGTAGCAGTTAATGCCGAGGAGCACGCGCTTGCCGCGACAGAACCGTTGGCGCAATAGGTGAACGAGTCCGCTACTGCCGTCCCGGTTGGAACATAGGTAAAGGTTCCATTCCCGTTCAAAGTCACCGTGCCGTTGGCAGCCTGGGTCAGCAGTTGCACGCCATAGACGTTGGTGTCGTTGGCGATGACGCCCTTGGACGGATCGGACACCGTGAACGTCTGACCGGCAACCAGGGAGTCGTAAGTGTCCGCCCTGGCAACCGCAGGTGTTAGCCCGCCGGCCGCCGGCAAGGCCGCACCGTTGATGCCGATGTAGGCCAGCATACCCGCGTCGCGTCCGATGGCGTTGCCGGAAAGACTCAACTCGCGATCGAAGACCGGCAGCGCTTTGCCGCCGGAAGCAGGGACGTTCACCATGACGTCATAGGTTTTTCCCGCAGCCATGAACACTTCGCTCTGCACGCGGGGAATGCCAGGCAGCCGGTTGCCGTCTTCCGCGATCAGCGCAAAGCCGGTAGGCGGAACGGTGGCCGGTGCAACCGCTGTTCCGGTTTGCGAACCAACGATAGAGGGCACATGCATGCGCAGGCCAGCATTCACCATGCGCACCAGCACGCTACCGGTTATGGGAGTGGTTGCCGACCCTTGCGAAACGGCAAAGAGCGATGCCGAAGGACTGGTTTTGTTGAATGCCACGCCGTTGATCAGGTAATAGAGCGGCGTATAGTTCACCGCCGGCGGATAGCACTGTTGATAGGTGGAAGAAGAGGGATTCCCACATCCGCCGGGCTGTCCGGACCAAACCATGGTCTCGCTGAAAGACGGATTATTGACCGCGGCGCTCACTGCGTTGTTCTGCACCGGGTCAATCTCGCTGAACAGCAGCGGAACGTCCGCGCTGTAGGTCACCGCTGCTTGGGTCGTTCCAACCGCTGGATAGGCCGTGCCGGGAGAGGAGGCCGACGTGGGAGCGGTGGTCACCACCAGCATGCCGACAAGGCCCATCGGGCCCTGGATGGAGGGGTGTGTGCCGGACTCAATCAGGTAGGTGCCGGGTTGCAGGCCTGCCGTTGACCAGGTCAACGCCGTGGTTGTTCCTGCCGCCACTTCCGTCGCGAACGATTGAACGCGCGGCCCTTGCACGGGCGGCGTGCCGGCCTGCGCCGGAGCGCCGACGGTGGACCAGGTAACCGTGGACTGGGCCAGTGAGTGGTCCGGGCTGGGCGTCGTTGTCGGCGCTCCGCCGAGACCGCCGCCAACTTCACCCACGATGGTCAGCGAGGTGGGAATCTTATTGGCGCCAAAGATAAGATTGTTGGTCAGGTTGATGGTTAAGGCTTGTCCCGTGGGGACGGTAATCAATACGGGAGACCAGCCCGCGGGCGCTGTGGTGGCCGGGGCCACGGTGCTCAGCGCTGCGCAGGTGGCGGTGGACCCCGTAATGGCGGTGCCGCAACTGTAGCCCCACATGGGCACTGTCGAACCATCGGGCAGAGTTATTGCGGTGGGCCCCGCGGTCAAATTGACCTGTTGCTGGGCCACCGATCTAACCGCTCCCAGGAGGAGAACAGTTGCTATGAGTACCGCAGCCTTGAAGTTTTTCTTGAGACAGGTGAATCTCATTTCTGCTCTCCTCTTAGTTGGATTCGTCAATCACAAATTCCCGGGAATCGACCAGCATCATCATCAGCATTCCGCCAGGGAAGACGTTGTTGGTAGTGATCTCGCGCTCGTTGTGCGAGTGCCACATGAACGCCCAGCCACGCTCGTTGGCCGGGTTGGCCTGCGTATTGGCGGGCTGGAAATCGCTGGTTGTTCCGGTTGCGCGCGTGGTCGCATCCGGACCAAGATAGGGGCTGCCGCTATACCAGGCGCCATTGGTGAAGATGTTCGGGTCCGGTAGTGTTGCTGGGCCACCTCCGTTCACGTCTCCAAATGGCATCGCCTGCAACGGCTTGTTGTGGTCGGCGCACCATTCGTAGTAATTGATCGACGAAACCGGCGCCGGCGAGGGACTGTTCACCGTGTAGTAGCCATTGGCGTCCGGAGAACAGGGCAGCTTCGCCAGGGGATCGGCCGAGGTGGGATTGTGTGCGTACATATCCCAGTTCAGTCCCCTGCCCGTGAAATAAAAGATTCCGTCAAACGCCAGTCCCGGTGTCGTCGTGGTGGTGAACTGCAGCGGCCCTGCCAGACTGTTCGGATCTGTGGCGCTGAGAATCAGGTTTCCGTCACGGCCCAGAATGCGCACGTGATTGGCGTGCTCGTGGAAGGGATGTTGCCAGCGGCCCTGGCCGATCACCCGGATCAATGTCAGCTCGCCCGGATGCATGTGCGGATTGCCGTTGTACGGCTGGTGCGGATACTCCGCACCGTAATTGGGATCCATGTCGTCGGGCATCGAACGCCCGTTGATCACGAAGTATGCCGGATGGTAAGGCTCGGTCGGGACCACCAGGCTGCATCCCGGCGCTCCGGCCGTGCAACCTGAAAGAGCCGTAGCCTGGGCCAGCGCCGCATTGTGAACCTTGGGATCCATCTCCGCGAACTGGAAGAGATACTCGCGGTCGTAGCAGGTTTGCGGGTGGTCGTAGGCCGCCTGGGAAAGCCGGAAATCCGACTCGCCATGCGCCGCTTCAACCTGCAAATTCGCGGCATGCAGTCCGCTTGTGCAAGCCGTCGGCACATTGGCCGGCAAAACGATTACGGCACCGTACAGGCCCATCTCCACCTGCAAGTCGCTTTGCGTTCCGCTGTAGTAGGCGCGGGTCCCCGGCGACGAGGCGGTGAAGGTGTAGGTCACCGTACCCGCCGGAGCTGCCTCCTGCGTCAACAGGCCAGGTACGCCGCCGGTTGATGTCACGTTAAAGCCGGGAAACACAATCGATGTGTTGCCGGCCGCAGTGGGCAGATTGTTCGTCAATGTCACCGTGACCGTCTGCCCTTCCTTGACGATCAACGTGGGGCCCGGAACCTGCATGGTGGTGCAGGAAGCGTTGGAGATTGCCGCCGGTGCATAGCCCGAGGGGCTGCCGTTGCAACCGTAACCCCAGGAGTAAATTGCATTCCCGTCCGGTTGATTGAGATATGCAGGTTGCGCTATCAGGTTAAAGCTTGGCCCCGTGATGCCCGGAACCGCGGCATGCGCTCTCATGGTGAGCAGCAAGACCAGCGACAGCATCGCGGCGGAAAGCAGCCGTGTTTTCGACATGGTTCTCTTAAGATTCATTTGGCTCATCGCTGTTCTCCTGTTCAATTGCATGTCTTGGTCTGGGCGTTGAACGTCGTAGAACAAATGTGTACTTCAGTCATCAGCCCGCCGAAGTTTTCGGCATCATTCGACAAGTGGTCAAGATTCGGGGTGTAGAGGTAGTAAATGCTGCCCGGCGGATAGAGCGTCTGGTTGCTCGCATCCAGAATCACGTCCAGCGACTCACCGCCGCCCAGCGTGATCGAGTTGGTGTAGAAGTCCATGTTGTTGCCGGCCTGGTCGCGCAGCAGCTTGGCGTTGTATCCCACTTCATGCATGCGGATTCCCAGCGAGGCCAGCGTCTGATATTCCGAAACGTCCAGGTCCGAGATGCGCAGCAGCGCTCTGCCGCCGGCCGGAATGTTGATGACCGCGGGTAGTGGCTGTGAGAAGTGGTGCTTGCCGTCGGAGGAGATCGTCTCCTGCGGTCCGGTGGCAACCGTGTCCGGATAGCTGCGGCCGTTCAACAGGAAATACTTGTCCTTCATGTCCACAAATGCCTCAGGGTTGAAGGTCATGCCGACAAAGTGGAAGTTGGGATCGAACCCGTGGATTTGCAGGGGATATTCGACGTCGTAAGCGGTTGTGCCGTCGCCGTCGTTATAGACATAAGTTCCGCCACCGGTTGCGGTGGTAGCCACCGCGGGCATCGGGTTGCTGCACAGAATGTCGATGCTTGCGCCATTCGTTGGTCCCCCGTCCCCGGTGCGCCTGCAAGCCGTGCGCAAATCCGATTGCTGTGCCAGAAGACCGGCATTGAGGGTGGTCGTGGACGGTACCCGATTTTGCCTGGGGCGCACGTACAGTTGCCCCACCATGCCCATCTGCAGGTGCTCGGGAGGCGTGATGTGGCAGTGCCAGAAGTAAGTGCCCGCGTCCGGAGCAAGGTAGTAATAAGTAAAGCTGCCGCCGATGTTGATGGCCACCGATGCGTCCGGCACGCCGTCATAGAACGACGAAGCGTTAGGGTATCCATGGAAGTGGACGGTGTGTTGCTCGAACAGGTCCGGCCGCATGATCATGCCCACGTTTGAAAGGGTGAGGAAGAACTCGTCATCCTCGTCGAAGGCCATCAAGGGGCCGGGGATGTTGCCGTTCATCACGCCCACGTCCATAATTTCGCGAGGATCGACATGGCCGTCGATGCATGGCGCGAGCGTAGAATTCGTGCAGCCTGTGGTAGGCGCGCTGATCGTCACCGTCGGCGCGTTGATATACCCCTCGCCCGCGAACGTGATGTCGACGCCGGTAACCACACCGCCGGCAATGCTCACTTCTCCAGCAGCTGTCTGGCAGGCAGCGCCGGTACCTGAACATGGTACAGGCGGCCCGAAGGTCACCGACGTGGGCCCGTAATACCCGGTGCCCGGATTGGAGATGGTGACGTCGTCAATAATGCCGCCGGCAACTACCGCCACCGCAGTCGCGTTTGTGCCACCTGTCTGAGCAACCAGATCGGGATCGCCAATTAATCCCACCGCGCCGTTCCAGGTGAATGTGCCGCCGCTGCCGATTGTCGTCGCAGGATCGCCTGGTTGCAGCGTGAACCCGGCAGGCGTATTAAAGGTAGCCGGGAATTCCGTGCCGGGCAATCCGTTTGAGATGTCGGCAAGCCCTGAGAGAGGCCCGAAAGAGAACATGAATGTCTGCGTCCCATCGGCCATGGTCGAGTAACCGTCGCCACCCGAAATCTGCTGGCACTTGATAGCGCCATTCACGTTTGCGCTCGGCACCAGATATCCGCCGGTGCCGGCCGTGAACGTGGTGGGACCGGTGTAGGGATGTTCCGAGTTATTATTGGCCGCGGTAGGGTGAGTTATGGTGCTGGTTGGACACTGAACCCTAAATGACTGTGACGCTGCGGGCAATGCCGCAACAAAGATTAGCGCTGACAGAGACAGAATTGTGTGCAGGGTTCTGCTCGACATGCGTTGTCCTCCTCCCCGCCGACGGCGTCGTTCCTCTATTGGCGGTATATCTTTCCGCCGTCTTTAGTCTGGAGGCGATTCTCCTTTGAACCTTGGTTGCGGCACATTGCCCATACGCAAAGAATGTATGCATTTGTAAATTCAGGTAGACATTTTTTACAACTTCGATAGCTTGATAGATAGGTGGCTTGTTGCGCGCCATGATATCTGAACTTGCTCAAGCGCATATAACCCACAATTCACAGTTACTCATATTCTTCTATCCAGAGGCCGGTGCGGAATCTGTGAGAGCTTGTTTGTAAGGGTGAGTGTGAAATTGTCCAGTCCGCCTCCAACCTGCGGTCCATCCATTAATCTCTTTTGACAATTGAATGATTGTGTTTCAAGCCTCGGGAGGGCGATTGAATAATTGTACCTGCCCGCAACCAGGCTCATGGAGGAAGCAGAATGGAATGCACGCCAGAGGGCAGAGATGTCCCGCATAGTGCCAAGGAAACTCCGTAGCCCGGGTGGAAAAATCAGACCGCATTTCTCACAGTTGGTGCGACAAGCAGGAATGCGAAGTTTGGTGAAGTGGCGGAGAGCCGGGAGGCCCTCAGGGCAGCCGACCCGGAGGTCGGTGCCACAAATTAAGACGGCATGTGAGAAATGCGAGCCAGACTACAATCCGATTCCGTCTCGCGAATCACGAGCACCGGGCCCGGGGGGGGGTATGACCGGTCAGCTTCGTTCCGTTTCGAGTCACGTGGCCTGCGCCACGACCGGGATGCGCAATAGCGCATCCCGGCGCGTGGACTTGGGGCTTGTTGAGGCAACCGGCCTAGTAAAGGGCGGCTGCAGTTGCTTGCGACATCAGCAGCCGCTATTTACCAGACCGGGAGGGAGATTGACGTTGCACAGCCACTGCGGGAAAAGCGGGTCGTAGGATGCCGCAACGGCAGGCACTTGATAGCCGAGTCCCGCAGCCGCAGGAGCGCGGGGTGTGAAATTCGCGATGACCGGCGCCATGCAGTCGGCTGCGCTGGATGCACCTGTGCAATATGGCGCGCCGGGGATGATCGGATTGGCGAAATCGGGATCGATCCCAACCGTATTCGTGGAGCCGTATGAAAACGATCCATTGTCCCAGCTCTCCAGATTCGTGCCGCTGGGACTGTACGCGAAGTTTTGAGTTACTTGAACGCTGCCGTCGCTCTGCGTCACAGACAGTGGATAGATGGGGTTATATCCGCAGCCTGTTGCGCTGCTGGTGGCAACAAGGTTTGAGGTAGCCACGGTGGTGGTGGTCCGGTTCAGGTTTAGCTCGCCACACCCTCGCGAGTTCTGGTTGGTGTCGCGGTTATTTCCCCAGATTGTGTTGTTGCGGATATAGACGGTCGCGAAGGGCGGCAATCCGGAGTTGTTATGTCCGACCTCGAGACCGCGGCCTCCGTTTCCAATCAGGATGTTGTTCTCTGCCAGTACTTGCGCCCCATATGGCGCATGCAGGCCCTGCTGGCTTCCGTCAAGGGTATCGAAGATAAGTCCCTCGCCGTCGTATGGAATGCCGTAAGCGCAAGGGTCCGGGTCAGTGGTGCCATAGGAAAGATTGCCGGCTATGTAGATGTGTGTTCCAGCCGCCCAATCCGATTGGACCGGCTCATAGATGCTGATTCCGCTGTAGCATTCAGTGTTACTTTGAGCGGCGTGATAGACGATGTTGCCGACCACCGCGAGGTAGTCCACGCTGGCCAATATGCCGCGGTTGGCACTGGAAATCCCATTGCCCTGGCAACCATTGGCGACGTTGTTGGCAAAGATGATGTGGTGGATTTCCAAGGGAAGAAAATAGCTGGGAGACGCCTCAAAGCAGCCTCCCCAGATAGCTCCGGAGGTCATCGTGACTTCCCATCCCTGCACTCCCCAATAACTATGGTCAACCCACATTCCCGCGGGCTGATTGTCTGACGTGATCTTGCAAGCGTCAAACTGCTGGCACTGAAGCCAGGCTACGTTATCGCCGCTGGGGCATGAAACATTTCCCCACCTGCCGGAGCCGAAATTTGCGGCATTGTAGGACGTGCTTGGAAACGCCAGGATTACATCGCCACAAGTGAGAGAGTGGTTGGGCGTGAGCCAAGGCGAGTTGGAGGAGAGACCGTCGTTGCGGTCCGATCCACCTGGCGAGAGATAGTAAGTGGACCCTGCAAGCAGTGCAACGGGCCAGGAGCAAAAAAGGAGCAGAGCAAATTTTGCGATCCGGCGGAGCTTGCTTCCGGAAGACCGATTGACGATTTGGAGCGCGAGACGCGGATGACGGGGAAATTGTACGTTGCTCATGAATACCTCGGTTGCTCTAAAAGGTGAACCAAGGCATCCATTGCACGACGCAGTCGATCGCTCTGCCACGACGGCAGAGGTAATCGATCGGGGTCTAGCTGGCAGGCAGTGCTCTCTGGCACGCACGGCGCTGCCGCATCGATCGGTGCAAGGAAAAGTATGTAACAAGACAAATCAACGTGGCCGCGATTACGACCGCGCCAATTATGTAAAATGCCGCAAATCTGCTTTGGCTGATCTTGCGTTGATCTTCAAGAAGATTCCGGCTGGGATTCAATCGGGATGCGGCCGGAACGATCTTCGAAGCGCTCAAATGGCGCAGAAATATCCAGGCCCCGAGTTTCTTTCCAATTCGGGACAATTGGTTCAGGTTGTGAAGGAAGCGAAGCCGAGAGCTTGGGAATCGCTCTAACGACTTCCACAGAGACCATGATCAAAATCTAACGGTCTCAGATCTCGAGGTGCACCTCCAAGAACTGCGACCAAGGCAAACACTGTATGAGTGGCAATTTCTATCTTTACTTCCGCGGCCCTATGTGTGGTGAGCTCTTGGACATCATACATAGTGTGCCTTGGCTCAGCAACTGCAAATTCTTGCGAATTCGCGTTCCCTATCCTTTTGTGTATGTCTGGAAAAGCCGGATGCGCGGGGCTGGATTTCGGCTTTGGCCAGATTGGTTTGGTCTCGACGGTTCCCAGGTTACGGATCATCTGGATGTCGCCGCCGCCGAGACACACTACGGCACAGGCCATGCGGCTGCGGGCATGGGCAATTGCCGTTTCAACGTGTCTCGTGTTGGCTGGGATGTCTCCGATTCCGCTGTGAGATTATGAGACACCTCGCAACCACACTTCCGATTGCAGAGGGACGCTTCCCACTGGGAGATTTTGGATGGGGCGGGGAGAGGCGGGTCGAAATCTCCTGGCGCTTTCCAAAAGGAATGGTTCCATGTTTCCTATTGGAAGCCTATAGAGCGGAGTTCCGATGAAAGAGAGGCGGGGTGTTTTGCAGGGGGGGGCTTGCGGCGAGGAAAATCTGTTTCTGGAATTCCGGTTCGCGGCTAGGATGCTGCGCAAGTCTCCGGGATTCGCGTCAAGTCTGTTTGTGCGTAATCAGCGCTTCGACGTGCACCGAAAGTGCGGAAGGTCCGAATAAACGGTAGCACGACGCGAGTGGGCTTCCTGCTTCGCCGGTGGTCATCCGGGTTTCATCCATCGGGCGTAGCTTATTGCAAGTCGATGGTAAACGTGCCGGATGCAGTGGTCGACCCGGACGTGCCGGTTACCTCCACCGTGTAGCTTCCGGCAGTGGTGCCGGGATTGTTGGTATTTTTTCCACCACCGGACGCACTCCCTCCTCCTCCGCCGCCACAGGCGGACACGGCTCCAGCGAGTGACACGAGGAGGGCGAGCATTGCAAGCCTGCTCCGCCAGCGACGCTGCCTAGCTGGAATCCCGAAGAGGAGAATGCAGGCCAACGCCGTGCCGCCCGCCGGAAGCCAGTTTGATCGATGAGGTACGGGAAAGGCCAGCGCGCTGCTGGTCGGGGCCGTAGTGGCAATAGTCAGCGTGGCCGTTCCGGATGCGGTGCCGCTGATGGTTATGGGGCTTGTGGCGCCAAAACTCAAGGTCGGTGGATCCTGCGCGCCATTAGGACCGAAGGTGATGGCCGCAGTCAGCGCTACGGCTCCGGTGAAGCCATTAGCCGGCGTTACGGTAACCGTCGAGACGTTTCCGGTGGTTGCTCCTGGAGAAATGGTGACCGCTGAAGCGGAAATACTAAATGTGGGAGGAGGAAGCGTGATCGGTTGGCTGACCGCCACAGTCCCTGAGCCGGTCGCGCTTGTGTAGGTTGCGGAGCCAGTTGCATCGGGGGTGTATTTTGCGGTCAATGTATCGGTGCCGACAGCGAGCGCTCCGGCTGGAATGACGATCGATGCCAAGCCATTGCTGAGGTTTGTCGAACCCGAGGAATAGCTTCCGCTGGTAAGCACGACTGAGCCGGTGGGTGTACCTGCCCCCCCGCTCACAGTGATCGCAACCGTCAAAGCCTGAGTCGTGGTCGTGGATGCCGCAGAAGGCGTCACTTTAACAGTGGGCGTGATTAGTAAGCTTTGGTAGTCGTTCAGGAAGTTCGTCACGTCAAGCGATCCCCAGCCGGTTACAAGGTCATAGCCTTCAGTAAGAAGGAAGCCGGTTTGGCCGCCGGTCAGTCCGGTTGGGGATGGCAGGCTGTTGTTGCACATGCTGGGCGCGTCGACAGTACATCCCGTCACACCGCTGCTGGCTACCGTCGCGTCATGGAAAGCAGTAGGCGAGCTGACCGCCAATTCGTAGATTGCCGGGTTGAGACTGCCCTGCGCGCTTCCCATTTTTTGATCGAGAAGGGCCGCGACGCCCGCCATGCTGGGAGCGGCCGCGGATGTTCCTCCAAAACCCTCAAAGCTATAGGTGCCGGCCGATACAACACAACTTGCACTGCCGGCGGCGAAGCATCCGAAGTACGCGTCGTGACCCGCGGCCGAGAATGCAACGTCCGGCGTGTAGCGGCCCGCCCGCGCTGCGGGTACGCCCGCGCCAGTCTGCCACGCCGGGGTCGGTATGAACAGACTTACGCCCCCTCCCGAAGCTGAAGCAATAGTGGCAGTGCCGTTGAGAGGCTCATTCCAGCCGCCTTCGGGAATATAGCCGAGGACTGAGGAGAGATTGGCGCCGTTGGTGGAATTCCAGTAAGTGGCAGGGTCGCTTGCGTCGTTAAACTCGGTGCCACCCACGCAGGTTGTATAGCTTGACGAACAGAGGTAATTGGGGCTGTTCGGCGCAGGGTTTGCGGGAGGAACTGCATAGTATTGATCGCATCCGGATGCGCCGGCATCGCCTGAGGCAACGAAAGACGAAATCCCCTCCGCGGCGCCCTGCTTGAACAGAGCGTCCCAAAGGTCAACATAGGCTTCGCCGGCCTGCGACTCGCAGACCCCGAAGCTCAGGGCCATCACCTGTGCGGGAACGGGCGTGGTCTGCACCAGGTATTGACCGTCTGCCTCAATGCCCCCGCTGGCATCGCTGGCAACGACGAGCAGTAGTTGCGCCCCCGGCGCTGTGCTTCCGGCACGCATCACATCCAAAGTCACTTCGGCCTGCTCACTGATGTCGACGCCGGCCGCCGGTGGGGCAGTGAGCGCGGGTCCGGGGTCTAGCCCGCCAAACGCCGTGGGTACAATCTCGGTTGGATCGGGAAAAGACACACCGGTCAAGATCTTGTAATTGTCAAAATCGGCAGGATTGGCGCGCGATCGGCCAACAACGCCGATGGTCACACCTGCGCCGGTAAAGGCCGACGGGACATCGTAGATCGTCGCGAAGTCCGCCGGCGAAATGAAGTGGTCACCGCCAGAGACGGTCATTTCCGGCCGGGCGGCATGTGCCCCTGTCAGCCGGCGTTGCGGGTACTCCTCGACCGTGTAAAGACCATGAATCGCCTTGATCGCCGGAGACAGAGCTTCAGGAATCATGGGGCTCGAAGAAACCGACATGCGTTGGGCGCCGTGCACCTTGTAATAACGCAACTCAGTCTGAAATGCGCGGCCCAAATCCGCCGCCGTGCCGCCAAAGCTGATGAACATGCGGCTCGGCGCAACCCAGTTGATGCGCAAACCTTGCGACTGCAGCCAGCCCGTCACCGCTCCAACGTCGTGCTGCGAGGGTCCGAAGCGCTCCCCGATCTCAGACGAAGTGAGCCAGTGGTGGTAGTTCACTGAAGACGGGTCTTTCTGGGAGGCTATGAAATTCTCGAAAGCAAGTTCTGTTTGGGGCGAACGCGCCATGACCACCGTCAAATGGTCCAATCTCTGATCCGCGGGAACTGCGCCCGAGAGATTGCTTGGGTTAGCCCAACCGGGAAGATGATTGGGGAGCGCGCGCAGGCGAGTGTTATCGACTTCCTGCGTGACCTGATCGGTGGCCTGAGCATAAACCGCCGGGACGGCGGTGGTCGTAAGCGCAGCAAGAGACGCAAGAACCATGAGCCGCATCCAGCAAAAGACAGGACTCAGTATGCTGATTCGCCCGGAATACACGAAGCAAGAAGACACGCGCGACAGTCGACGCATGGGGAGGAGACCTCTCTTTACCGATCGATTATGTAGCGGAACTTGCTAGAGTGTCGGACTCTTTCTTCAAGCGCCTGGCGAGACGCACGGGGGCTGACGCAATGATCACCGAAGTCACAATGTAGTCTTGCTGCGCCAGGAAACGTCCTCTGATTTGGAAGCCTCTAGAGCCCTGCGTGGGGAAAGTTGGCGCCAGTATTGTTGCCTTGAATCTTCCTCTGTCGGGATCAAGTTCCAGAGATACCTCATCGAAACCGAGCCAGCACTTCATCAGCGGATACCAGGCCTTGTACATACTTTCCTTGGCACTAAACAGGAGACGGTCCCAACAAATAGGCGGCGTTGAAATACGAGGCAATGATTCGATCTCCTCTTTCCTGGCAATCACGCCTAACACCTCCTCCGGCAGAGGCTGATTTGGCTCTACGTCGATGCCGATACTAACGATGTCGCTGCAGCGCGCCGCCACGGCGGCGGAGTAACCTTCACAATGCGTGATGCTGCCAACGATACCGTCAGGCCAAAGGGGCTCTCGCTGCGAACCGCGCAAGATAGGTTGAATCGAAGCCCCGAGCGCGGCAAGAGCCATTCGAGCGCAGGTGCGGCCGGCTGCAAACTCCCGGCGACGACTTTCGACCGCCTGGCCCAACGCGCTCTCCTCCTCATTCCAGAGCGAGCCCGAGTGGCGCCCAAATTTCTCTGTGCTTACCACAGACGCTGGCAGTATTTTTGAGATCATAACTCGGGCGTCATTTACCTTGATTGGTGCGTGATACACGCGGATTGATTTCGGCAGTGCTGGCGAAGACGGTTATCTTGCTGTGCCACAAAGCCTAATTGTCAGTTTTAACCATCTTGATAAGTCGAAATCGCTTAATTTGAGCAAGCCTTCGCAGCACTTCGTCTATCAAAAGCATCATGCAATAGTCGCCTTATTCGTTGACGTCTACAATCGCAACCCTGTCCGTCCAGTGTGAGGAGATTCGCGTTTTGCTCTGCCGTCGCCAGATCGACGCGCGGGATCTATCGCTATCCATCGTCCGCATTTCTTGACATATCCCGCGTCCGCAGCGTAGCGGCCCGATTATACACCATTTTTCAAGACCCGTCTGATTACTTTCGAACCAGAAAAGTGTGCAATAGTGATCAGGGTCACGTCGCCGATTTAGATCAGAGCCTACCTTCGCAATAGGAAACCAATCACCCCCAGGAAGGAATCCGCGGCCCGCACTGCGATGCGTGCACGCGTTCGGTGAACTACGTGAAAAGGCAAGTTAACTTCAGCCAGAATCTTACTTCATCCATCTCTCAATCATCGGCGAATGATCTACTTAGCTTCGACAACGACTCAAAGTCAGATCGTCACAACGAACCTAACCAAGGCCAATTCAGCGGATTGAAACTCCGGTGCACCGGCCTGCTTTCCATTCTATGCCTCTGCGTATTCCTTGCGAGCTGCGGCTCAGGTACGGCGATGGCCAGTACGCCGACTATGTCCTCATTCTATTGCAACACAGTGGCCTTTACGGGAACCGGAACTGACACCTGCACCGTGCTTCTGAGCTCCGCGGCAACTTCAGCGATGACGTTCAACCTCTCGAGCAGCAGTTCGGCGGTAACAGTACCAGCCACCGTAACAGTACCAACTGGTTCAACCACAGGCGTTTTCACAGCGACGGCCTCGTCGGTGACAACGGCGCAGACGCCGGTTCTGCAAGCGATCGGTGGAAGTGTTACGCGGTGGTTCCAACTGCAATTGAATGCTGCGAAACCGACTGTCAGCGCGTCCTTGAGCTCTTTGTCTTGCGCTGGCCCCTCCATGACGGGAGCCGGGACTGTGGCCCTCGCAGTGAATTTGACTGCGGCAGCGCCGAGCGCTGGATTGACAGTGACCCTTTCAAGCAACAATGCAGAAGTCAAAGTGCCGGCCTCTGTAACGGTGCCGGCAAACGCGACAACTGCAGGGTTTACCGCTACTGTGTCGTCGGTGACCACCTCCCAGACAGCGACCCTGACCGGCACTGCGGGCACCGTGTCCAAGACTACTTCTCTGCAGCTCAATGCACCAGTATTGGTACCAACATTGACCGTCAGTTCAAGCAGCTTGGCGTTTGGCAGCGTGCAGGTTAACACCGCAGCCACGCCGCAGCTCCTAACCCTGACTTCGGCTGGCACCGGGGCTGTGACCATCAGTTCAGCGGTTTTGACGGGCTCCGGCTTCAGTTTGACGGGTGCAACATTCCCGTTAACACTGAGTTCCGGCCAGAGCCAAACCCTCAGCCTGCAGTTCAATCCAACTGCAGCGGGAGCGGCTACAGGTCAACTGACCATCACCAGCAACTCTTCGACCGGCACCACGAAGGCGGTAAGCTTGAGCGGTACGGCCACGGCGCCGGTAGTCGTCGCCATCGCGGTAACTCCCACTACGGGCTCCACTACGGTTGGAACGACAAAGCAATTTGCTGCCACGGTCTCAGGAACGACGAACACCGCAGTGACCTGGACCGTGTCGGGATCCGGAACAGTTTCATCTACAGGGCTCTACACTGCGCCGTCGACCGTACCCTCTCCTGCCACTGTCACCATCAAGGCAACCAGCGTGGCGGATTCGACCAAATCCGCATCGGCCGCTGTAACCATTGCGGCAGCCGCTACCAGCACTGGGACCACGTACTATCTTTCGCCGAGCGGCAGCGACTCGAACAGCGGTCTTTCCGCCAGTGCGCCATGGTTATCGCCAAATCACCCAACCAAGTGCGGCGACGTAATTCTGGCGTCGCCCAGCACAGCCTACTCCAGCTTCAACTTCCAGTCGTGGGGCACTGTATCTTGCCCAGGAAACAACAACGTCACCTGGTTGAAATGCGCTACGTTTGGGACTTGCTCTATCACCGCTACATCTGGGTCGGCTATGTCGATCAACAACTCTTATTGGGGAGTTCAAGGGTGGGTACTCAGCGCGACTACCGCGGCCACCTATGGGGCTTGCATTAAGGCGTATCCTACAGGCTCTACTACCATCCATCACATCATCATGGCTAATAACGTGGCAAATGGCTGCCAGGACAATGGATTTACGAGTTCCAACAATGGGTCAACATCAAGCGTGGATTACCTCGCCATTATTGGGAACGTCGTCTACAATGCGGCTCAAAGCAGCACTGAGTGCTACAGCGGCATCAGCATCAACCAACCGATGATGTCCGACTCGGCGCCGGGAACTCACATCTTTGTCGCTGGAAATTTCTCGTATGCAAACTTCGATTCACCTGCGGCATCATGCGGTGGACATCCGACAGACGGTGAAGGGATCATCTTCGATACCTTCGATAACCAACTTGGCGGATCTTCTACTCCGTATGCCGCGCAAGCCCTGGCGGAGAATAACATGTTGATTGGCAATGGCGGGCGCGGCCTGCAAGTGGTCGATAACAACCTGGCAACCCACGCGACGATTTACATCCGCAACAACACAATTTGGGGCAACAACAGAGACACAAACCAGAGTGCAACCGAGTGCGGCGAATTAACGATTCAGAATGACAGCACCACGATAGCGACGAATAACCTGATTGCGACGAGCAGCGCAACCGGGTGCGGCGCCTATCCAATCTCCGCAATCTCCGAGATTTCAAGCGACGCTACCAATCAGATCGATAGCAACTTTGCCTACGCCGTCAACGGTCAGAATGCCGAAGTCTACGGCGGAGGCTTTACTTACGGCGCGAACACGCTGGGTGTCAACCCCAACTTCACGAACCCGGTAGTTCCGGGTGCGCCAAGCTGCGGGAGCGCCTCAAGCGTGCCGAATTGCATGGCATCTGTGGTCGCCAACTTTACGCCCAAAACGGCGTCGGCTGTTGGTTACGGCTATCAGATACCGAGCTCGACACCGGTCGCCGATCCACTCTTTCCGCAGTGGCTTTGCAGCGTGAACCTGCCTGCCGGCCTGGTTACCCTGGGATGCGCGAATTAGACGCTAACCTGCCATCTATTACATCCCGGTTTGTCTTTTTGATCTCTGGAGGCCGTAACCCGGCCTCCAGAGACTTTTAGCGTTTGAGGACCTACTCTCACTTGGCGCCGCCCATCCAAATAGTCCTTCGATTCGAGATAGACTATGCATGTTCAACGGCGACTCCGATTGTCTGTCGGGCCGATTCGGCGGGTCGCATCTGATGGGCTTTCGGTCCGAGAATCACGCCAACTGCGTGGTTGAAGCGAGCCACGATTGAGGGGGGCTCAGTGTTGAACTCCCGGGAAATACTTAGGTAGTCGTTCTCGGATAGTGCGAATCGGAGCGTACAGGTTTTGGAGATATGATTAGTTTTGCTTTTGTGAGTGAAGAGCTGGCCCCCGAGCTCCAGTCTGATTTCATGGTAGCCGAACCGGCAGTAGGTATGTTGGATAAGTTCCCAGCATCGATCCGCTGTGGCCGCAGCCGCCAAGCCGTTCTGGAATGTCCGCAGCTCCATCTCGGCATTTAGATGATGCCTGAAGGCTGCGCCAAGCCGAATCAGCCGGTGGGCAGCCTCGAATTCTGCATACTCGAGATGTTGGATGCCAATGCAGGCTCCCACGCAAAGAAGAATGAGAATGAGCCCGCCAAAGCGCTCATGTTCGAAGCTCTGAAGCAATGAGAGTGCACCGCAAAGTCCGCAGACCATATATATGAGTACGACAGCGCGTCGTGGTGTGAATCCGCGAGCCAAAAGCTTGTGGTGTATATGGCCGTGATCGGCGCTGAATATAGGATGGCCTCTGAGGAATCGCCGGAGAATAGCAACGCTGGTATCCAAAAGAGGAATCGAAAGCGCAATCAAAGGCGCCGTCATACCAAGGATAGTGGCGGATTTCTGGCTCCAAAGAACACTGTAACAGCCCAGCAGAAATCCGATGAAGAGGCTCCCTGAGTCGCCCATGAAGATGGATGCGGGATTGAAGTTGAAACGCAGAAATCCGAGCAGAGCTCCGACCAGAGGAACCATAGCAAACGCCATTCCAATATTGTGGTCGAGCAGAGCGGCGATCAATGTAATTGTAGTGGCCACGAGACCAACTCCCGTCGCCAGTCCATCCAATCCATCTATAAGATTGAAGGCATTCGTGCATCCCACCAACCAAATGATTGTGACTGGGATACCAATCCAAGAGGGAAATTGATGCCAGGCAACGCCATTGATTTGGAGTCCGGACCAAACTGCGATGCCAGCAGCGACGAATTGCGCGCCGAGCTTTTGCCACGGTTTGAGCCCTATCAAGTCGTCCAGGAGGCCTGTTAAAAAGACCAGGATCGCCGCCGGACAAAGACTCTTTACGATACCCAGGTGGCCGCGGACCGTGTGGCTCCCCTGGAGATTTAGAAAAAGAAGGATGGCGAACGAAGCCAGGTAGGCGATGAAAATGGGAATGCCGCCAATGCGGGGAATGGGGCTCTTGTGAAACTTGCGGACTAGATCGGGTTGATCTACGAATCCCCACCGGATCGCAAGTCCGCGAAACAACGGCGTAAGGACCAATACTACGCAGAGAGATGAGACGAATAGTACAAGCAGCGAATACATGGCTGATTCAGACCCCCTGATTGATCCATGGGACGCGTGCAACACACGGCCCAAGTTAGCTGGACGTTACTCCGAGGAAGTTGGGAAGTGACAGCGGCCTTAGTTAGCAATGGTGAATGCAGTCGACTTATTGCCGCGGAGACGCCGCGGACCTAGACAGCTAAAGCTTTCCATGCAGCAACATTTGTCCTGCCAGAATCGATCCATCGTCCATCCGATCGAAGGATTGCCTATTCGCGCGGCACGCCCGAAGGGCTTGCTGCGCTTCACGAAGAGCGCCGTCCAGTTCTTTCGCGACCTGAATTACCCGAGGGTTATGCAAGATCGAAAAATGATCGCCATCGACCTCGCAAACCGTGACGCCGCCAAGCGTTACCGGACGCCAGCCAAGCGCCTCGTCATGGTACGGATCATCGTCGTGCCATTTCGCGCGGAACAGGAGAAGATGCCCATCGTACGGCGCTGGAATGTACTTTCGTGTTGCTGCGAGGTTGGCGGCTTGAATTCGATTTAGCGTGGATTCCAACTCCCCTCCGAATGCCAGCAAGTCCGGAGTCGCAAATTCCACTGGCATCTGAGTTCCGTAACTCCACCGTGCAATTCGAGCAACACTTCTTGCCAACTGAAAAAGGATTATGGCACGGCGCAAGAGGTAGGTGCCCCATTGCGACGGCTTCACACTGACAAGAGCACTTATATGATGGAGCGTCCGGCGAAAGAAGAATAGACAATTTAGGTAGAGCAATCTGGGTACTGGCAGAAAATGGCCGTAGGCAAAGTTACGTGTGTCGATCAGAGTTAGTAGGCCGACACTTTCTCCCCTTGATCGCAGACGGCGAGCCATCTCAAAAGCCACAATGCCACCATAGGATCTTCCGCCAAGGAAGTATGGGCCTTCAGGTTGCACCTTCTGGATCTCAGCGATGTAGCATTCGGCTGCTTCTTCAATGCTTGTGAACGGTACAGAATGGCCATCAAGACCGCGCGCCTGCAAGCAATAGAAGGGTTGGTTCGGCGGCATGGCCATCGCCAGTTCCCTGATATCGAGCACGTTGCCTCCTGCTCCGTGAACGCAAAAGAATGGCTCTCTCTCCCGGCCTTCACGCAGCAGAACAAGAGGCGACCAATCGGGCGGTCCGCCCTGTAAGGTAAGTGCGAACTGTTCGACGGTGGGCGCCTTGAGCAGTAAGGCGAGTGAGGGTTGAAAGTCAGGAACCACTGCGAGGACTTTGGAGAAGAGCCGAACCGCCTTAAGCGAGTTCCCACCCATGGCGAAGAAGTCGTCGCGGATTCCGATTCGCTTCATACCCAGGACTTCGGCCCACATTCCGGCCAGAGTTCGTTCCAAGGTCGTGCGAGGAGCGACGTAGCTCTCCCCTCGATCCAAAGGTGGCTCAATGGGTAACGGCAGCGCCTTCAAGTCGATTTTGCCATTGAAAGAAATTGGAAGCTGTTTCAGGATCACATAGGCCGATGGCAGCATGTAATCCGGAAGGCTATGCCTGAGCAGGTTCCGCATCTCGGACGCTGTGGGGGCTATCGGGGTGGAAGGCACAAGATAGGCCACCAGTTGTTTGTCGCCCGGAGCATCCTCGCGTGCGATTGCGACCGCCTGCTTGATCCCCGGCAGGCTTCTCAGGGCCGTCTCGACTTCTCCGAGTTCAATGCGGAAACCTCTGATCTTGACTTGGTGATCGATCCGGCCCAGGCACTCGAGATTGCCGTCGTCCCGATAGCGTGCCAAGTCGCCGGTGCGATACATACGAGCCCCACCGCCAACGAAAGGATCGGGGACGAACCTCTCGGCCGTCAGTTCCGGGCGGTTTAGATATCCGCGCGCCAGACCGGCGCCTCCTATAAATAACTCTCCAGTCACTCCTACCGGTACCGGCCGGCCCTGCCCGTCCAGAACGTAGCATTTTGTGTTGGCCACCGGACGGCCAATCGGGACCGTCTTCTCACCGAATGTTACCTCGTGGACTGTAGACACGATGGTAGTTTCGGTTGGACCGTAGATATTCCACGCCCTCTTGACCGACGACGCCAATTTGTCCGCCAAGTCCGCTGACATTGCCTCGCCGCCACAGGAGACTTGCAGGTTGGGTTTGCCAGTCCAGCCGGACTCAAACAGAAGGCTCCAAGTCACCGGAGTTGCCACCATGAGCGTGATGTCATGTTGTTCGAGCAAACGCTGCAATGCGTCGACGTTCTCCGCCGATTCGCGACTGGCTAACACCATTTGCGCTCCGACCAGCAAAGGTAGCCACATGTCGTGGCCCGCACCGTCGAAAGAAATTGTAAGAATTCCCAGCAGCCGGTCGTTTTCATTGAGCTGAAACATGTCGCACATGAACCACAAGAAGTTTGTAAGCGCGCCACGCGGGATCTGCACACCTTTCGGCTTCCCGGTCGACCCCGAGGTATAGATCACATAAGCAAGGTGCTCGGGGCGCACGTCGGTCGCATCGTTTTCCCGCGAGTTCGCTTGCCAATCCGCATCTTCCAACAAGATCGTAGTTCCCTCAAACTCGGGGAGCTTGCCGCAAAAACGACCCTGGGTCACCAGCAACTTAACCCCGCTGTCCTCCAACATAAACCGAATCCGCTCGGGCGGCAGCAGCGAATCCAGCGGAAGGTAGGCGGCCCCAGCCTTGACGATGGCAAGAAGTGCCACAACCATTTCCGCCGAGCGGTCGACGCACAACGCGACCAGTTTGTCAGGCCCTGCGCCATGCTTACGCAACTCGTAGTTCAGTTGGTTTGCGCGATCGTTCAGTTCGCGATATGTGAGCCGTTGTTCGCCGCAGACCACGGCCACCGCCTCGGGAGTGCGCTCCACCTGCGCTTCGATCAACTTTTGCAAAGGTGTATCGCGCGGATAGTCTCGGTCGGTTGAATTCCATCCCTCCAACATTTGCTGCCGCTCACCAGGAGATAGAGCGGATCTCGCGGCACTTCTTCGTTGAAACGGGGGCTCGAAGGTCGTGCTGCGGATTTTTGCGAACAGGGATGGCGTAACCCACTGCGATAGTGGAGCCCACCATTTCGAATGAAGACTGGCAATGGATTGCCTGAAGATTCTCACTGGGTGCGATTTCCTCTCCGCACCGACGACGGGGCCCGTCAAGGTTGGTCGACAAGGTATCGAGCGCCGGAACCGTTGACCACAACTTGTCACTTACTATGACTGAAAGACTCTAAGAGTTAAGTGAACGGTGATAAGTCGGGGTAGTTCGTTTAGGCGGACGAGGCTTTTAGTGCGTTCACCTAGCCTCACACCGAAAGGCAGTTTGCAGGCCGGAGTTATAAGTGAAGATGGTGTCCGGATCATTCCGAATACTTGCGCATCCCGGTCAATTCCATCCCCAGATGGAATAAGAATCTCGGACCGTCGATAAAATCGCGCCTCCAGAGTTTGTTAGGCTCTTTGCTCAATCGATACGCCCACTCCAGTCCCACGGAACCGAGCCATGCCGGGCATCGCTTGACAGTGCCCGCAGTGAATGCAAACGCCGCGCCCACCCCGATCGCCACTGGCACCTTCAGTTTGGCCAATCGTTCATGGATCCAGCGGTCTTGTTTCGGCGATCCAAGTCCCACCCAGAGAACGTCCGGGTGGGCGTCGTTGATTCTCTCGATTGCTTCCTTATCTTCCTGCAAGGTTAGCTGTCTGAATGGCGGGGAATACATGCCAGCTATTCTGTGCCCGGGCCAGGTTTCGGAAAGACTAATCTGAAGCTGTGTCAATGTGGATTCGGTGTCACCGTAGAAATAGCTGCTGTAGCCGCGGACGTTTGCCCTTCGGAAGAACTCCCTCATGACCTCCGCTCCAGGCGCTCTCTTCACTTTGCCGTAGCCGCGAATGCGTGACACCCAAACCGGCGCGATGCCGTCAGGTATCGAGAGGTCGGCACGGTCTAACATGCTCCGGTAATCGGAGTCTTCATATCCGACCCAGAGCTCATGAAATCCGGTTACATTGATCCTTCTGCAGCGTTGGCCCCTCTCTTCGATCCAACGCTCCATTTGGTCTACAGTTTGGTCGATCGTCACCAAATGGACAGGCGAGCCGAGCACACGAATTGTGGACAGTTTAGCTAGAGCATCAGGCATGCTTGTTCTCCTTTCTTCACTTATGAATGAGTTACATGAATGGCCGGAACGAGTTCACAATGAGCTGGAATCGGACCGGATTTGGGCACGGCGGCCCTGAGAGATCTGACGACGCATGATGGAAACATAGATTCCCTCCAGCAGTGTGCACACGTTTTCGAGTCCATGAAAGCGTTCGACGTGGCGGAAGCCTGCGGCCCCCATTGCGGCTGAAGAATGGCTATCCGTCAGCAGTCCCACGATTGCCTGTGTCAAGCTCTGAACATCTCCAGGCGAAACGAGCAGACCATTTTCACCGGAGTGGACCAGTTCCGGGATTCCGCCGACGGTGGT
>Ga0181517_10000574_pt1 | contig 48058 bp, 35 predicted proteins | sample PEATcosm2014_Bin_31_FD_119748 | JGI IMG/M metagenome (GOLD analysis project Ga0181517, IMG submission 119748) | Peatland microbial communities from MTU Mesocosm Facility, Houghton, MI, USA - PEATcosm2014_Bin01_30_metaG | ecosystem: Environmental > Terrestrial > Soil > Wetlands > Peat | place... | reverse complement strand
TCTGTTTCCATCGGGTCTTGCCGCGACCTGAGGCGGCTGGGTTCAACCGCCGGATGCGGAAAACCGCACGTCCGGTGGTGTGGGAGGGTGACGGGGCGCAATCCCCGTCACTCCACCCGATCCTGAAGGCTTGGCCCCACACAAGGCCGCGGCTACGCCGCTGCCGCCGCGCCGCGCTGTAGTTGCGTGTGCGCTTCGTAGCGGCGGATTTCGTCGAACCACGCCGTTCCCACCGGCACGCCCATCTTCTCGCAGTAGTAGTCCCACACGGCCGTCCACGGCAGGCTCTTCTGCTCTTCGAGCATTACCAGGCGGCGCGTGAAGTCCATCTTCAGCTCGGCTTCCTTCATGGCGCCGGTGGGCTCGAGCAGCGCTATCAAGAGGGCCTTGATCATGTTGCGCGCGCCGATCACCCACGCCGCCACCCGGTTGATGCTGGCGTCGAAGTAGTCGAGGCCGATGTGTATCTTGTCGTGCAAATGGCCGCTGCGCACCAGCTCCCTGGCGATGGCCTGCAGCTCGTCGTCCAGTATCACCACGTGATCGCTGTCCCAACGCACCGGCCGGCTCACATGCAGCATCAGCCCGGGGCAGAACAACAGCACGGAGGAGATTTTCTCCGAGATCACCTCGGTGGGATGGAAGTGCCCGGCGTCGAGCGTCAGCAGCTTCTGGCGCGTAATCGCATAGCCCAGGTAGTATTCGGCCGAGCCGGTGGTGTAGCTCTCCGCGCCGAGCCCGAACAGTTTCGCCTCCACGGCGTCCAGGTGGAAGCGGGGATCGATCGGCTGGGCAAACATCTGGTCGAGCGAATCCGTGAGCCGCTCGCGCGGGCCGGTGCGATCCACCGGAATGTCCTTGTAGCCGTCCGGAATCCAGACGTTGGTCACCACCGGCGAGCCGAGCTGGCGGCCTATCTCGGCGCCGATCTGGCGGCACAATGCGCCGTGCGCGATCCAGAAATCGCGAATGGCCCGGTCGGGATGGCTCAGGGTGAAGCCGTCGGCGGCCTTGGGGTGGGAGAAAAACGTCGAGTTGAAATCGATACCCAACCGGTTGGCCTTGGCCCAATCGATCCAGCTCTGAAAGTGGCGCGGCTCAATGGCGTCGCGCTCTACGTACTTGCCGCCGTTATCGAGGTAGGAGGCGTGCAGGGCGATGCGGTGCTTGCCGGGAAGCACGCTCACGGTTTTTTCGAAATCCGCGCGCAGCTCGCCGATGGTGCGCGCCTTCCCCGGATAATTGCCGGTGGCCTGAATGCCGCCTCCGGAAAGCTCCGCTCCGGGTGTTTCGAAGCCGCCCACGTCGTCTCCCTGCCAGCAGTGCAGGGAAATCGGAACGGTCTCCAGCGTCTTCATGGCGGCCTCGGTATCCACTCCAATGCCCGCGAATTGCTCCTTGGCGATCTCGTAAGCCTTTAGGATGTTTGCTTCCTTCATTGCGTTCTCCTGTCGATTTCGGGCCGGGTGTACCCGGCCCCTACAGCGGTTTTTTCACCAGCGATTGGAAAGCGGCGTAGGCCCGGTCCCAGTCGCCGCTTCCCTCCGGCGAGTATGTCTGCGCCGGGAACGAAGTTTCAATCAGTGCGCGGGCCTCGTCGATGGACGCCACCGCGCCGATGCCCACAAGCTGCATGGCCATGTTGCCTAGCGCCGTGGCTTCGGCGGGGCCCGCCAGCACCCGGCATCCCGTGGCATCGGCGGTGAATTGGTTCAGCAGGCGATTGCGGCACCCGCCGCCGATCACGCGAATCCGCTCGAAGCGCACGCCGGCTATAGTGCCGAGCTGCTCCAGGACGTAGCGATACTTCAAGGCCAGGCTTTCGAGGATGGTGCGCGTAGTATCGCCGGGAGTCGCGGGCACGGGCTGTCCGGTTCGCGCGCAAAACGCGGCGATGGCGCGCGGCATATGCTCCGGCGCGCCGAAGAGCGCATCGTCCGGGTCGATCAGCGTGCGCAGCGGCTCCCTTGTCTGCGCCGTCTCCAGCAGCTCGTCATACGAGTACTTCCGGCCCTCCATCTCCCAGGCCTTGATGCAGCCTTCCAGGAGCCACAAACCGGTAATATTCTTGAGCAGGCGGAAGGTCCCGCCCACGCCGCCTTCGTTGGTGAAATTCAGGCGCCGGCTATCGGCGTTGACAATCGCCTGGGGGATCTCGGTTCCCAGCAAGGACCACGTGCCGGAGCTGATAAACGCGGTGGCGCCGCCGGTTTTCACGGCCGCCACCGCGGAGCCGGTGTCGTGGCAGGCGGGCGCAATCACGGTCGCGCCCTTCAAGCCTTCCCCGAAGACGAGTTCGGGACGCAGCCCGCCCAACGCCGCGCCCGGCTGCACGATGGGCTGTAGAAAATGGGTGGGAATGCCCAGATCGGCCAACAGGCCGGCGGCCCACGCGCCGGTGCGCCGGTCCAGGAACTGGGTGGTGGTGGCTTCGGTGTATTCGCACCGGATCACCCCCGTGAGCCAGAAGTTCAAGAGGTCCGGCACGGTGACCAGCGCCTCGGCGGCGGCCAGCAGGCGCGGGGTCCGGAGCGACGCGGCGTAGAGCTGGTACAGCGTGTTGAGGGCCATGAACTGGATGCCGGTGGCGTCGTAGATGCCGTCCGCCCCCACCACGCCGCAGGCCTTCTCCACCATGCCCTCGGTGCGCGCATCGCGGTAGTGGTAGGGGTTTTCGAGCAGCACGCCGCGCTCGCCCAGCAGCGCGTAATCCACGCCCCACGTATCCACCCCGATACTCGCCACCGGCCGGCCGGCATGGCTCCCGGCCAGGCGCAGGCCCGCCTGCATCTCGTGCCACAGCCGGAGGATGTCCCAGTGCAGCTCGCCGTTCGAGCGCACGGCTTCGTTAGGGAAACGGTGAATCTCCCGGATATTGAGTTTCCCGCCGGCCAGGCTGCCGAGGATGGCGCGTCCGCTGGTAGCTCCCAGGTCGAACGCGAGGACGTTGGTCTGTGCGGTGCTCATCAGTTGCGAGAGTCTCTCCCTGCCAGGCGCGGTCCAGGCGCGCCAATCGCTAGTCTATACCAGCGCGCAAGCGGAGCCAATGCGCAGAAAGAGCAATCGGGGCGCCGCGGGGCGAACCGAAGCTTGCGAGAGGTTCTTCGGCGCGTGCTCAGGCGGCCGGCAGCCCCAGCGCTTCGGTGTATGGTGGATGAGCCTCCGATCCAGCCGGCTTGCGCGGGATCGTGCCGGAGACGACGTACTCGCCGATTCGGCGCCACGTGTCCGCGTAACGCTCCTCGGCCGCCATGCGATCCGCCGCGCGAGCCCGTGCGAGGATGGCTTCCGCTTGCAGAAACTCCTCCAACAAAAGCCTCCCGATCTCCCCATTGCCCGGCGTACGGATTCCACGCGGCGTCATATCTTAAATTAGATACGACTCCGGGAGCTTCGACCGCAAGGGAATATACTGGGTAATTGGACCAAATCGCCTAGGCCGCGCCAGAGTACCGATATTGGGTGTTTACCGCGGATGGCGGATGCCGCCGCCCACGGTCGACAGGGGAGCCGCTTGTGTCCGCACTTGCGAAACATTTGCAAGAAAGGATGTTTTTGGTGTAAGCTGTACACAATTAGTAGCGCGTCCTTCATCGAGCGCACTACCTGTCGTGTGGTAGTCGATTCTTTCGACATCAAAGGCTACTGAATGGCAATTGCGCCAGCGTCGAGTGTTGGTACAATGGAGACTCTTTAGCGATGTCACACTCCGGCGAGCTTCTCTCATTGAAGGAAATGCTGTGCGCGAAATCCGTGCGCTTTGGCGACTTCACACTCGCATCGGGCACAAAGAGCGAAGTTTACGTGGATGGTAAGCTGACCACGTGCTCGCCCGAGGCGATGCCCCTAATCGGTCGGGCGTTTATCCGCGAAATGAGGTCTCGAGGTTGGCAACCGGAAGCTGTCGGGGGCTTGACCGTCGGGGCCGACCCGATCGCGTTCTCGATTGCCCGTGAGAGCTTAGACGAGAAGCCTCTTATCAATGCTTTTATCGTCCGGAAAGAGGCAAAGAAACACGGAATGCAGAAGTTCATCGAGGGTCTCGATCAGACGGACGGGCTTCGGGTCGTGATAATCGACGACGTCTGCACCAAGGGCGGCTCGACAGCGCAGGCTGCCGAGAAGGCCATCGCGGCTGGGATGAGAGTTCTCGGCGCTATGTGCTTGGTCGACCGTGAGATGGGCGCTGCTGCGCTTCTCGAAGACAGGTTTGGCCTCAGGTTAGGGAGTATATTCAAACTCTCCGATTTGAGGAACCGTCGAGCGACCCTTGAGGCCGAAGCGGCGTAGCCAGCACATTTGGAGACAGTGGAAGCCAGCGCTGCATTTCGGCGGTTTGAATCGGGCGGGTTCGAAAGCCTGACTGGCGCCGAACCTGCCGAAGTTGCAGCTTGCCTTGAACAGTCGGCAGTCTCGACGGGGAATGCCGCTCCGCTGTTTCTGTCGCAGGCTGTGCGCGCGGTAGACTCATTCATGCGCGAACACGACCAGTACGGGGGCGTTCGGGTATCGTTCATCCAATACATCGATAGGCTCGTTCATGACTGCCTGATGAAGGTGCGCGCTGGGACGAGTGTCACCGCCGCCCAAATCGCTAGGGACTTCCGGGATGAAGTGGGTGCATTACTAGGCCAATATGACTCCGGAAGGCCTAACGGCCTGTGAGAAGGTTGTGGAAACGTCCGCCGCCGCAGCCCCGTCTTCGGGTTTGTGAGGAGATGAAAATGCAGAGAATGAGAAACATCCCAGTAGCGCTGGCGATTCTGGCGGGGATGGTAGCCGCCCCTGCTTTTGCCCAGGCGCCTCCGTCGTTTGCTCCGGGACAGTTGGACCAACTGGTGGCGCGCATCGCGCTTTATCCGGACCCGCTTCTGGCGCAAGTCCTGGCCGCGGCGACCTACCCCAACGATGTTCCCGCCGCCGCCCAGTGGGCGGATCAGCACCATTACCTCAGCGGGCAGGCGCTGGCCAACGCCATCGCCGCGGATCAACTTCCTTGGGATCCCAGCGTGCAAGCGCTGCTCCCATTTCCCTCCGTTCTGGACATGATGAACGCGGACATGAACTGGACCACCCAACTCGGAAACGCGTTCCTGGCCCAGCAACAGGACGTCATGGACGCGGTGCAGCGGCAACGAGCCATTGCCCAGCGTTATGGGTACTTGAGGACCAACGGCCAGGTCGTGGTGAGCGGCGGGCCGTATATCACCATTGTTCCCGTGAACTGGGGCTATATGGTGGTTCCCTGGTACGATCCGGCGATCGTGTTCTTCGCCCCGCGGCCCGGCTTCGTGGTGGGCGGAGCGATCCGCTTCGGCTTCGGCGTGACCCTCGGCGGGTTCTTCGCGCCCTGGGGCTGGGTAGCGGGCGGGATTCACTTCGACTGGGGCGGGCACGCCGTATTCCTGAACAATGCACGCTGGGGCAGGACGTGGGCTAACCGGGCAAGCTACGTTCACCCCTACCCCTCGGTGCAACGATACCAGCGGGGCGCCGCGCGTCCCGCGGAGGCGCATGCGCTCCATCCGCGCTCGGAGGAGGAGCGGAATGCGCCGCGGCAAGGCAAAGCGATGCCGCGCGAAACGCACCGAAACGAGCGCCGCTAGACCTACGGCCTGACAGGAGATAACCAGTCCAATTGCCGACAACCGCTCCCTGACGGGGCGCCTCCGGGGCCCGGCTCGTTAAGAGCTTGGCGAGCCGCGACCGTTAGGGAGCGGTTGGGATATTATTTTATGACAAACGCATAGCGGCCCCTACTTGCGGGCCACATCCTGGGGGGTGGGCAGTTGCGAGGCGTCCCATCCGCCGCCCAGCGCTTCGATCAGAAGCACGCTGGCAGCCATTCTCCGGGTTTGCACGTCGATGGCGGCGCGCCGGTCCTGCAACTCGATCGTCTGCACCGTAATCACCTGCAGGTAATCGGCGGTTCCACCTTTGTATTGCGCGGTGGAGACCGTAACGGAGCGCTCGGCCGATTTGACGGCCTGCTCCAGGACGGCGACTTCGTCGGCCAGGATGCGAAGCGCGGCCAGGTTGTCTTCCACCTGCTGGAAAGCGGTCAGCACGGTCTGGCGGTAATTGGCCGCGGTGGCGTCGTAGCTCGCTTGCGCCTGCTCCACCTGGGCGGTACGCTTCCCGGCGTCAAACAGGATCTGCGCCAGTTGCGGTCCGATAGTCCAGAAGCGGCTGGGCCAGGTGATCCAGTCGAGGAAAGTGGTGGTTTGGACTCCGGCGGAGGCGGCGAAGGTCAGGGCCGGATAGAATGCCGCCCTGGCGATGCCGATCTGTTGGTTGGCGGCGGCGGCCTGGCGCTCGGCTTCGGCGATATCGGGGCGGCGTTCCAGGAGAGCCGAAGGCAATCCAACGGGAATTCGCGGAGGAGAGACCTGAATGGGCGCGGGCGGGATGGAGAAGCCCATGGGCGGCTTACCGGTCAGAATCGCGATGGCATGTTCCAGTTGGGCGCGCTGGACGCCCACGTCGGTCAATTGCGCCTGAGTAGTGTAGAGCTGGGTTTCGGCCTGCGCCACATCGGAATCGGAAGCCACGCCGCCGGCGAAGCGGTTGCGGGTGAGCGTCAGATACTCCTGGTAGGACTGGACGGTCTGCTGTAGCAGCGCGATGTCGCCGTCGAGGCCGTGCAATTGGAAATAGTCTTCGGCCAGCTCGGATTGATAGAGCAGGCGGGCGTTTTCAAGCAGCGCCGCCATGGATTGAGCGGTGTTGGCGCTGGCGGTGATGCTCCGGTGGATGCTTCCCCAGACATCGGCGGTGTAGGAAGCGCTCACCGGGATGTCGAAAGTGGCCTGCGGGCTGAAGCTTCCGCTCCGGTTGGCCAGCCGCGAGGAGGCCTGCGAACCGGTGATCGAGGGCGAGCCCGTGACCAGGGGGAACAAGGCCGTCCGCGCCACACGCACCGCGGCCTGGGCTTCGCGAAACTGCGCCTCGGCCTGCAACACGTTCTGGTTGGACAGGCTCACCTGCTCCTCGAGGGCGTTGAGCGCGGGGTCGCCAAAGATCTCCCACCACTTGCCGCGCAGCATGCCGTCGCTGGGCTGCGCTTCCTTCCAGCCCTGGGGCGGGTCTTCCTTGTAGCTCGGCGGCACGGGAGCCGAGGGGCGCTCATACGGGGCGACTTTGAGGCAGCCGGAGCAAAGCAACGCCAGGGCGGCGAGCAGAAGGGTCAATGCCCACCTGGCAACAACCTCCCCATTTCGACGTGGCGCGGCGGTTCTGGTCTGGCGCATGGTGTTTTATCCTTCCGATTCTATCGGATCGAGCCGCCTGTGCTCGGCGCCGCGCACACGCTCCAACCAATGCTTCAGGCGGTCGAAGTACAGGTAGACCACGGGGGTGGTGAACAAGGTCAACGCCTGGCTCATTAGCAGCCCGCCGATGATGGTGATGCCCAGCGGGCGGCGCAACTCCGATCCGGTGCCTGTGCCGAGCGCCAGGGGCAAGGCTCCCAGCATGGCGGCGAATGTAGTCATCAGAATGGGGCGGAAACGCAACAGGCTGGCTTCGAAGATGGCGTCCCGAGGGCTCTTGCCCTCGTTGCGCTCGGCGGCCAGGGCGAAATCGACGATAAGGATGCCGTTCTTCTTCACCAGACCGATCAGCAGAATGATTCCGATCATGGCGATGATGCTTAGATCGGTGTGTGTGAGCATGAGCGCCAGCAACGCGCCCACGCCCGCCGAGGGGAGCGTGGAAAGAATGGTGACGGGGTGGATGTAGCTTTCGTAGAGGATGCCGAGCATAAGATACACCGCCGCCAGAGCCGCCGCGATCAGGTAGGGCTCGCTGCTAAGCGAAGTCTGGTAGGCCGCCGCTGTTCCGGTGAACATGGTCTGAATGGTGGGCGGAAGACCGACCTTGCGGGCCGCTTGGTCGACGGCCACTTCGGCATCGCCGAGCGCCACGCCGGGCAACAGGTTGAAGGAGATGGTGACCGACGGAAACAGACCCTGGTGATTCACCGAAAGCGGCGCCACGGTGGGAGCGAAGTGGGCGATGGCGCTGAGCGGAACCTGCTGGCCGTTGGGCGCGTGCACAAAGATATCCCGCAAGGTCTGCGGGTTCTGCCAGTACTGCGGGGCGGCCTCCATGACCACGTGATACTGGTTCAGAGATTTATACATGGTCGACACCTGGCGCTGGCCGAAGGCGTCGTACAGCGTGTTATCGATCAACTGCGGCGAGATGCCGAAGCGCGCGGCGGTCTCACGATCGTAGGTCACCAGGGATTGCAGCCCTCGGTTCTGCTGGTCGCTGTTGACGTCGACGATGCCGGGGACGGATCTCAACTGCTGGAACATGCGGGGAGCGTAGGCGATCAGATCCTGCAGGTTATCGCCCCGCATGGTGAATTGATAGAGCGCGGCGCTGTTCCTTCCGCCCACCCGCAGGTCTTGCGCAGCCTGCAGGTACAGGGTGGCGCCGGGTATCCTGGCGAGCTTCGGGCGCAGGCGCTGCATGATGTAATCGACTGTGATTTTGCGCTCCTCGAGCGGCTTGAGCGCCACGAACATGCGCCCCTGATTCAAGGTGGACGCGCCTCCGCCTCCGCCGCCTCCTCCTCCGGTATAGCCGATGACGGTGCTCACCGCGGGGTCGGCGGCCACGATGTTCACCATCGGCAACAGGGTCTTGTCCATGGATTGAAACGAGCTGTCCTGGTCGGCCAGGATCTGGCCGCTCATGCGACCCGTGTCTTGCTGGGGAAAGAATCCCTTAGGCACGTGAATGAACAAGTACACATTCAGGCCAACGGTGGTCAACAGGACGAGCAGGGTCGCAAACGAATGGCGGAGCACCAGTGAGAGCGCCTTGCCATATAAACCCACGATCCAGTTGAAGACGCTCTCGACCGCCCGGTAGAGCCACCCGTGGGACTCATGCGCCTTCAGCAGGTGGGCGCACATCATGGGCGTGGCCGTAAGCGAAACCACCATGGAGACCAGGATGGCAACGGAAAGCGTTACGGCGAATTCGCGGAGCAGGCGGCCGACAATCCCTCCCATAAGCAGCAGCGGGATGAATACGGCGGTCAGCGAAACGCTCATAGTGACCACCGTCGACCCGATTTCCTTGGCGCCCTTCAGGGCGGCGGCAAACGGGCCCAGGCCGGCTTCCAGGTAGCGCGTGATGTTCTCGATCACTACGATGGCGTCGTCCACCACGAAGCCGGTGGAGATGGTCAGGGCCATCAGCGAGAGGTTGTCGAGGCTGTAGCCGGCCAGGTACATCACGCCGAAGGTTCCCAACAGCGACACGGGAACCGCGATGCTGGGAATAAAGGTGCTGCGGACGTTCTTGAGAAACACGAAGACCACCAGCACCACCAACCCTATCGAGATGAGCAGGGTCCGCTCCACATCGTGGACGGAAGCGCGGATGGTCTGGGTTTGATCCATGGCGACTTGCAAATCGATGGATGCGGGGATGGCGGCGTGAATTTGCGGCATCACGGCGCGGATGCGGTCCACGGTTTCGATGATGTTGGCGCCCGGCTGGCGGAAGATGATGAGCATCACGCCGGGCTTGCCGTTGGCGTACCCGGCGGCGCGGAGGTCCTCGACGGAATCCACCACGTCGCCGACATCGGAGATGCGCACCGCGGCGCCGTTGTGATAAGCGATGAGCAGGGTCTTATAGTCGATGGCGTTGAACAACTGGTCGTTGGCCCCCACCTCCCACATGAGGCGTCCGTCGGAGAAATGTCCTTTGGGAGTGTTGGCGTTGGCGGTGGCGAGGGCCGTGCGGACCTGCTCCAGGCCGATGCCGTATTTGTTCAACGCGGACGGATTCAGCTCGACGCGAACGCCGGGAAGCGCGCTCCCCCCGACGCCCACTTGCCCCACGCCCCGAACCTGCGCCAGTTTCTGCGCCATGATGGTGGATGCGGCGTCGTACATCTGGCCCTTGCTCAATACGTCCGAGGTCAGCGCGATCATGAAAATGGGGGAATCGGCCGGATTCACCTTGCGGTACGTGGGGTTGTTGGGGAGGTTGGTCGGCAGGTAGCCGCGGGCGGCGGCGATGGCCGCTTGCACGTCGCGCGCCGCGGCGTCGATGTTGCGGTTCAGATCGAATTGCAGGGTGATGCTGCACGATCCGAGCGTGCTCGAAGACGTCATCTCGGTGACGGCCGCGATGCGCCCGAATTGGCGCTCCAGCGGAGTGGCCACAGCCGACGCCATGGTCTCCGGGCTGGCCCCCGGCAGGGACGCGCTTACCGAGATGGTGGGAAAGTCCACCTGTGGCAGGGGAGATACGGGGAGAATGCGGAACGCGACCGCGCCGGCCAGCGCGATCGCGACGGTGAGAAGCGTGGTGGCCACCGGCCGGTGAACAAACGGAGCGGAAATATTCATGCCATCACTCCGCCGGCACGGGCTCCAAGCCGGGACTCGATTGCGTGCGCCCCGAAAGGCGCCTGGCCAGCCGGTCGAAGAACAGATAAATCACCGGCGTGGTGACCAGGGTCAGCATCTGGCTGATGATCAGACCGCCGATCATGGTGATGCCGAGCGGCCGGCGCAATTCCGAACCCGTGCCCGTGCCGAGAGCCAAGGGTACGGCGCCGAGCAACGCGGCCATGGTGGTCATCATGATGGGGCGGAAGCGCAGCAGACAGGCCTGGTAGATCGCGTCGATGGGTTGCATGCCCTGCTTTCGCTCGCAATCCAACGCAAAATCGATCATCATGACGCCGTTCTTGTTCACAATTCCGATGAGCAGGACGATGCCAATCAGAGAAATCACGCTGAAGTCCTGGCCACAAACGTTGAGCGCCAGTAGCGCGCCCACGCCGGCCGAGGGAAGCGTGGACAGAATGGTGACGGGATGGATGTAGCTCTCGTAGAGCACGCCGAGGACGATGTACTCGGTCGCCAGCGCCGCCAGGATCAACAGCCATTCGTTGGCCAGCGACGCCTGAAACGCCTGAGCCGTACCCTGAAACGCCGCTTGAATGCTGGCAGGCAATCCGATTTCCCGCTTGACCTTATTCACCGCGTCCACGGCATCGCCCAGCGAAGCGGTGGGAGACAGATTGAAGGAGAGCGTAACCACCGGAAACTGACCTTGGTGGTTTACGGTGATGGGAACGGCCACGGATTCCACGTGCGTAAAGGCGCTTAGCGGAACCTGGCCTCCCGTGGGGAATACAGTGGAGGACGCGATGGCGCTGCCTCCCATCGCCGTGGTGGCCAGGGCCGCATTGGCGGCGTTGGCGGCCGAGGTGGCGGCGGAACTGGCGTTAACGGGTCCTTGCGAGACTGCCGCGGCGGCCGAACCGCCCGCTACCAGGCCCGCGGCGGCGGCGGAGGATCCCGCTCCCGTGCGGATAAACAGATTGCGCAGATCCACCGGATTTTGCCGGAACGAGGGCTTAACTTCAAGCACCACGTGGTACTGGTTGAGTTGCGTGAAGATGGTGGACACCTCCCGCTGGCCGTAGGCGTCGTAGAGGGTCTGGTCGATGGTGGATGGCGTGATTCCCAGGCGCGCGGCGGTGTCGCGATCGAATACCAGCCTGGCGCGCAGTCCCTGCACCTGCTGGTCGGTGGCCACATCCCTCAGTTCCGGCAACTCCCGCAACCGGGCCGCCATTATCGGCGCGTAGACGTTCAACTCGTCCGCGCTGGGGTCCTCCAGGGTGTATTGGAACTGCGTGCGGCTGACGCGGTCTTCCACCGTCAGATCCTGCACCGGCTGCATGAACAAGGTGGCGCCGGCTACTTCCTCCAAATGTGGCTGAAGGCGGCGAATCACGTCGGAAGCGCTGATCTTGCGCTCGTCGAGCGGTTTGAGGTTGATCAGAATACGGCCGCTGTTCAGGGTGGTGTTGGTTCCATCGATGCCGATGAAGGAAGAGAGGTTCTGCACCGCGGGGTCGGTCAAAATCACCTTGGTGAGGCGCTGCTGGAGCGAGGCCATCTCGGGAAACGACACGGTCTGCGCCGCCTCCGAAACACCCTGGATGACGCCCGTGTCCTGGATGGGGAAGAAGCCCTTGGGGATGGCGTAGAACTGGTAGCACGTGAGGGCCAGCGTGCCGGCCGCCACCAGCAGGGTGGCGGTCTGCCAGCGCAGCACAAACCGCAATACTCTGCCGTAAAACGCGATCACTGTCTCGAAGGCGCGTTCCGAGGCGCGGAACAGGCGGCCCTGGGACGCCTCCGGCTTGTGCTTGAGCAGCTTCGCGCTCATCATGGGCGTCAGCGTCAGCGATACCACGGCGGAGACCAGAATCGTGACGGCCAGGGTGACGGCGAATTCGCGGAAAAGCCGGCCGACGATGTCGCCCATGAAAAGCAGCGGAATGAGAGTCGCGATCAGCGAACCCGTCAGAGAGATGATGGTGAAGCCGATTTGCTCGGCCCCCTTCAGCGCCGCCCGCAGAGGCGCCTCTCCCTGTTCGATGTAGCGCGCGATGTTCTCGATCATCACGATGGCGTCGTCCACCACGAAGCCGGTGGAGATGGTCAGCGCCATCAAGGTGAGGTTGTTGAGGCTGTAACCGAGCACGTACATCACCGCGAACGTGCCCACCAGCGAGAGTGGAACGGCCACGCTCGGTATGATGGTCGCCGCCACGTTGCGCAGAAACAGGAAGATCACCATGACCACCAGCCCCACCGTCAGCATCAGCTCGAACTGGACGTCTTCCACCGATGAGCGGATGGTGTTGGTCCGGTCCGTGAGAATGCTCACTTGAATCGATTTCGGCAGCGTGGAGGCGAGTGTCGGCAGCAGCCGTTTGATGCGGTCCACCACCTGGATGATGTTGGCGCCGGGCTGCCGCTGGATGTTCATGATCACGGCCGGCGCCTCGTTCATCCAGGCGGCCTGGCGAATGTTCTCCACGTCGTCCAACACGTCGGCGACCTGGGTCAGCTTCACCGGGGCGCCGTTCCGGTACGCCACGATGAGGGGGCGATAGTCGTCCGAGGAGAGCAACTGGTCGTTGGCGCCGATCTGGTAGGCCTGGTGAGGGCCGTCGAAATTGCCCTTCGCCTGGTTGACGTTGCCGGCGACGATGGCGCTGCGAAGGTCCTCCAGGTTGAGGCCATAGGAAGCCAGCACCGTGGGGTTCACCTGAATCCGGACGGCCGGCTTTTGTCCGCCGCTTATGCTGACCAGACCAACCCCGGGGAGTTGCGAGATCTTGGGGGCCAAGCGCGTGTCGGCCAGATCCTCGACATGCGAGAGCTGGTCGGTCTTGGAGGTCAGGGCCAGCGTCAGAATCGGGGTGTCGGCCGGGTTGGTTTTGGCGTAGATCGGCGGGACCGGAAGGTCCGAAGGAAGAAACGTTCCCGAGGCGTTAATGGACTGCTGCACTTCCTGCTCGGCGACGTCGATGCTCAGGCTGAGATTGAATTGCAGGGTGATGACCGAGCTTCCATCGGAGCTGGTTGAGGTCATCTGCTGCAGGCCCGGCACCTGGCCGAACTGCCGCTCCAGAGGCGCGGTGACCGAAGTCGCCATCACGTCCGGGCTGGCGCCGGGATAGAAGGTAATTACCTGGATAGTCGGATAGTCCACCTCCGGCAACGCGGAAACCGGCAACTGCTTATAGGCCACGCCGCCCGCCAGCAGGATGCCAATCATGAGCAGGGACGTCGCAACCGGCCGGAGGATGAACGTCCGGGAGGGACTCACTTCCGCTTTCCTCCGGACTTGCCGCCAGGCGCCTCGTCGGCCATTTGAACGGTGACCCGCGTCCCTTCCTGCAGCTTGTCGACGCCCGTCATGACCAGCGCGTCGCCGGGGGCCGCGCCACTGGTGATTTCGGCGTTGTCGCCTTCGGTGACTCCCACTGTGATCTGCCGGACGGTGACGGTGTGGTCGTCCTTGACCAGGTAGACGTAGGTGGAATTGGTGTTGCGCTGGATCACGGCGCCAGTTGCCAGTGTGACTCCATGCTTTTCCTCCACCAGCAAGCGCACGTTGACGAACTGGTTGGGGAAGAGTTGGTTGGCGCTGTTATCGAAGTTGGCGCGCAGGCGCAACGATCCCGTGGTTGGATCGATCTGGTTGTCCACCGTCGCCAGCGTCCCGGCGCCGATTTTCGTGGTGTTCGCACGGTCGTAGGCCTCGGCGCTCAGATGCTCCCCGGCGGCCATCTTGCGGAGCACCACGGGAAGATCGTCCTCGGCGACGGTGAAAACGACGCTGATGGGCTGGATCTGCGTGATCACCACCAGGCCGTTGGCGTCGGTGGCATGTACGATGTTCCCCGGGTCCACCAGCCGCAGGCCGACCTTACCGGTAATGGGCGCTCGGATCTCGCAGTAAACCAGGTTCAGCTTGGCGCTATCGATCTGCGCCTGGTCGGTCTTCACCGCTCCTTCGAGCTGCGCCACGGTCGCCTTCTGGGTGGCCAGTTGTTGCTCGGGAACGGCGTTCTGCGCCAGCAGCTTCTGGTAGCGGTCGACATCCACGCGCGCATTATCGAGGGTGGCCTGGTCGCGCGACAACTGCCCCTCGGCCTGCTCCAACATCACCTGGTAGGGCCGCGGGTCGATTTCCACCAAAAGGTCGCCCTCATGCACCAGGTCGCCTTCGTTGTAGTGGACCTTCATCAACTGCCCGTCTACGCGGCTCTTCACCGTCACCGTATAAATAGGGGTCACCGAGCCGAGACCGGTGATATAAACCCCGATGTCTCCCCTCCGGGCCTTGGCCGCCACCACGGGGACGGCGCCCGCCGCGCCCTTCTTGCCGCCCTTCGAGGGCGCACTGGTTGAAGCCGAGGGCGTCGAGACGGCCTTCGACCAGAGATACCAGGCGCCGGCGCCCAATAAGGCGATAACCGGCAGCCACAGCCATCGCAGGCCCGAGCGCCGCGGTTTCGACGACTTCGTCACGGGAGACGCAGCCGATGCGCCCTGCTCCATTGTCGGCGGAGTATGTTCTTCCATATCGCTACTTGCTGGATGTGTTTGCGTGTTTCGCGACGTCCTCGAAAGCGATGGTCCGTCCGAAAGTGACGGGTTCCTTGACCATTCTAATATGAGGGGACTCCAGGGGGCGCGATGGTTACACACCCATTCGGGCCATCCTCGATTAGCCCTTTCGAGCCGGTGCGCTGGGGCCATGCCTTTGGGCTGGCGGCGCGCTCGCTCGAACGCTTAAAATCTGATCGAGGATGATAGCTCGCCGAAATCTGGTGGTGATCGCCGTGCTGTCCAGCGCCGTGATGGAGGTGCTGGACACTTCCGTCGTCAACGTCAGCCTGCCCCATATCGCGGGGAACCTTTCGGCCACCACGGATGAAGCCACCTGGGTGCTCACTTCGTACCTGGTGGCCAATGCCATCATTCTGCCCATGAGCGGCTGGCTGGCAAACTACTTCGGCCGCAAACGCATGCTCATGACGGTGGTGACGGGCTTCACCGCGTCGAGCCTTTTGTGCGGGCTGGCGCCGTCCCTGCCGATGTTGATTCTCTTTCGGGTGTTGCAAGGCATCACCGGCGGAGGGCTCCAGCCGCTTTCCCAGGCGGTGCTGCTCGAGGAATTTCCCCCTCAAGAGCGCGGCAAAGCCATGGCGCTGTTCGGGCTGGGGATCGTGGCCGCTCCCATACTCGGCCCCACCCTGGGCGGGTGGATCACCGACGCGTATTCCTGGCGCTGGGTCTTCTACATCAACTTGCCGGTCGGCATCGCCAGCCTGATCCTGATCTCCCTGTTCGTCACCGATCCGCCCTACATGCATCGCGGCGCGCTGCGCGCCGACTTCTGGGGATTCGGCATGCTGGCCGTGGGCATGGGCGCTCTGCAGATCATGCTGGACAAGGGCCAGGAAGACGACTGGTTCGGCTCGCGCTTCATCCTCGCGCTGGCCATCGCCGCCGCCGTTTTCCTGATCGGCTTCATTATCCGGGAGTTGACCGTCGACCAGCCCATCGTTCACCTGGGTCTGCTGAAATACCGGAGCTTCGCGGCCGGCATCTTCTTCGTGACGGCGCTCGGGTTCGTGCTTTACAGCAGCCTGGTTCTGTTGCCCCTTTTCATGCAGACCCTGCTCGGCTGGACCTCGGCCACCGCCGGTCTTTGGTGCAGCCCGCGCGGCGTCGGCACGGCGCTGTGCATGCCGCTGGTGGGTTACCTGCTCGGCAAGGGCTGGGATGGCCGCTGGCTGCTGGCGTCCGGTTTCGTCGTCGCCGGCTATTCCCTTTTGGGCTTTTCCCACATGAACCTTCAATCCGGAACCTGGGACATCCTGGTGTGGCAGCTCAGCCAGGGTCTTGGCATGTCGTTCATCTTCGTCCCCCTCACCACTCTGACCATGGACCCCATCCCCAAGCGCGAGACCGGCTATGCCACCGCCCTCTACAGCGTCATGCGGAACATCGGATCGAGCGTCGGCGTCTCGTTCGTGACCACATGGCTTGCGCGGCGCGCCCAGTTCAACCAGTCCATGCTGGCCGCCCACGTGACGCCCTACGATCCAGCCGCCCAACGGATGCTGAGCCAGGCTCGGTCGATGCTGGTGCGGAATGGCGCCGATCCCGTAACCGCCAATCGCCAGGCCATGGCCATGCTCTATGGCATGGTGCAACGACAAGCCTCGGTGCTGAGCTTCCTGACGGTGTTCCGGATCATCGGCCTGGTGTTTCTGGCGATCATCCCGCTGGTTCTGATCCTGCGCAAGCCAAAGTATCTGAGGGGGCCAGGAGCCGCCGGCGCCCATTAGCGGAATGGGACCCGGCGTGCCCTACACCGCCTCCGCCACGGAGAAGCGGGCGCGCACGTCGGGGCCGACGCTGGCGGGCTTGCCGGTGACGGCGTCGATGGGACACCACAGAGTGCGCGCCTTCGCCAGCAGGAGGCGATCGCTGGCTCGCAGCAGTTCCGTATGCCGTTCAAAACGGATCCGGCTGGCGGCGCCGACCCACGTCTGGGCCACAATCTCGTCGCCCAGATAGGCCGGATGTTTGTAATCGATCTCGTGGCGCACCACCACCCACCAGAGCCTCGCCTGGTCCTTGACGTCCGCGATGGCCCGCCAGTGGGCAACCGCAACGTCCTGCACCCAGCGCAGATACGCCACGTTGTTGACGTGGCCCAGCTCGTCGATATCGGCCGGGTCCACTGGAATCGTGAGTTCGAACGGCGATGGTTCCGTGTTCATCCCTCTCAGTATGCGCGTTTGGCGAAGGGATAAAGAAAGGCGACATCACCCTATAATCGAACTCATGGGCGGTGATAAATGGAAAGGCGCGGCTGCCGCGCTGACGCTTTTCGCGGTCAACGCCTGGATCGCCGCCTGGCTCTTTCGCACGCCGTACACCATTCAGATGGGCTCCATCGAAGCCGCCTTCATCGGCTTGGCGCGCTACATCGGCGCTCATTTCGGCGACTTGAACTGGTTCCCGTTGTGGTACGGCGGCATTCCGTTTCCGGACAGCTATCCGCCGCTGCTGCACGTAGTTGTGGCCGCTGTCATGGCCCTCGGCCGCATCTCGCCCGGTCTGGCGTATCACGCGGTGGTGGCCACGGTCTATGCGCTCGGACCAGTGGCTCTCTACTGGGCGGCGCGGCGTCTGGGCGCGGGCCGCGCGGCGGCCTTCGCGTGCTGCCTGCTGTACTCGCTGCTCTCGCCGACCTGCTGGCTGGTGAGCGAAGTACGCGCCGGTTCCGGAGGTTGGTTCGGACCCCGCCGTCTCATCACGCTGGTCGCGTACGGCGAGGGACCGCACCTCACTTCGCTTCTGTTCCTGGCGGTGGCCCTCGGCGCCCTGCACCTGGCTCTGGCCCGGCGCAGGCCCCTCGATACCGTGGCGGCGGCCATGGCGCTCGCCTGCGTCGCGCTCAGCAACTGGATCGGCGCGTTCGCGCTGGCGGTAGCCGTGGTCTGCTACCTGCTGGCCGGTTGGGGCGGCCCCTGGATTCCGCGCTGGCTGCGCGCCGCCGCTATCGGCTGCTACGCCTACGCGCTGGCCGCTCCCTGGGTCACGCCTTCCACCATAAAGACCATTCGTACCAATGCGCCCAAACTCGTGGGCTGGAAATTCACGCCGCCGGAGGCCGCCCTGGTGGGCGTCCTCGTCGCGGGCGTTCTGCTCCTCGCCTGGGTCCTGCGCCGCTGGGGCATAGCGCCGCGCGTCCGCTTCGCCGCCATGTTCCTGTGGAGCATGGCCGTGATCACGCTGGGCGCCGAGTGGCTCCGCATCCGGCTGCTGCCCCAGGCGGAGCGCTATCACCTGGAGATGGATCTCGCGTTCTGGCTCGCCGTCACGCTCGCCGCCGAGCCCGTCGCCGCGCGCTTGAAAGAAGCCTCGTGGTTTCGTGTCCGCAAGGTTGCCTGGGTAGCTCTCGCGGCGGCGTGCATTCCTGTGATCGCCCATCAGCGCCACCTTGCGCGCCACCTGGAAAAGCCCATCGAGATCACATCAACCGCCGAATACCGCATTTCGCACTGGCTGGGAGAACACATGCCTGGACGGCGCGTCTTCGCGCCGGGCTCCGTCGCTTTCTGGATGAACGCCTTTAGCGACACGCCCATGCTTGTCGGCGGCTTCGACAACGGCATCCGCAATCGGTTACTCTGGGACGTCATCTACCAAATCTGGGCAGGCGAGAAGCTCGAGAACACGGCGGCCTGGCTCGAAGCGCTGGGCTGCGACGCCATTGTCGGCGGCGACAGTGGCACGGGTGAGGTTTTCCACCCCTATGATTACCCCGCCAAGCTGCACGGACTGCCGGAACTATGGCGCGACGGGGCCGAGGCCATCTACGCCGTGCCGCGCGGCCGAAAATCGCTGGCGCATGCCCTGCGCCCGTCCGATCTTCTCAAGGAAGCCCCGCCCGCATACGATGTCAGGCCCCTCGAGCCCTTTCTCGCCGCGCTCGAAGACCGGTCGCTGCCGGAAGCCGAGTTTCGCTGGCGGGGCGCCGGCGCGGCTTCCATCTCCGCCAATCTGCGGCCGGAGCACTTGCTTTACGCGCAGATCGCCTGGGACGAGGGCTGGCGCGCCAGCGTCGACGGCGCCCCGCGCAAGACCTGGCCGGACGCGCTGGGACAGATGGTGGTGGAACCGCGCTGCGACGGACCGTGCACGGTGGAGGTGCTGTGGGATGGCGGCGCGGAGATGCGCGTGGCGCGCGTGGTGTGCCCGGTGGCATTGGTCGCCGGCATAATTTGGATCTTGCTGGGAGAACTCGTGGGGCGAAGGATGGCATCCCAGCGGGACCAGGACAATTCAAGGACTATAACTAGCATTAGGCGGTGACTTATGACAAACAGACGGAATTGCGCCAGGATCGGCGCTCTATTGTTGTTCTTACTGGCGCTGTCATGCGCCTGGGCGCAACCTGGACGCGGCGAGGGGCCTCAGGGCGCTCCTCTGCCACAGGGCCAGAACCCCAACGGCATGCACATATTCCTTTGGGCGGGTCTCAAGTCCCATGGCGAGGGTCAGCACGATTACCCGCAGTTTCTGGCCGACTGGAGCAAGTATCTGACGGAGCGTGGGGCCGTGGTCGATGGCGCTCTGCATGTCCCCAGCAGCGCCGACCTCGAACATACCGACGTCGTCGTGATTTACAAAGGCGACGCCGGCTACTTGAGCGACCCCCAGAAGGCCGCGCTAGATGCGTACGTCAAACGCGGCGGCGGCTTTGTCGATTTTCACGACTCCTTGTGCGGTCCCGATCCGGTCTATTTCGCCTCGCTGGTGGGTGGCGGAAAGAAGCATGGCGTGGTGAACTACAGCGCGGGGGCGATTCATTACACCATCGTGGACAAGGCCGACCCCATCATGAAGGATATGTCCGACATCACGATTCAGGATGAAGCCTTCTACCTGCTGACTTTTGCGCAAAATCCCCCTATCCACGTGCTGGCGACCACGGCGATTTTGCCGGGCCGCGGCGATAACGACCACAGGGGCGAAGTCGTGCCGCAGATTTGGACGTGGGAACGCACCGTCCCCGGCGGTCAGCCCGCTCGCGCGTTCGTGTGGATGCAGGGGCACACATACGCCAGTTTCATGAATCCGCAGATTCGGCCGACATTGCTCCGCGGCATTGCGTGGGCCGGGAAGAAACCGGTCGATGAACTGCTGAACTACGTGGCGCCCGCGCGTCCCGCCGGCAGGGGAATGCCTCCGGCAGGGGGAATGCCTCCGGGGGGCGGTAGAGCGCAATAGGCGGCAAGAAAAGGCCCGGCGGTTCGGATCATGGCGTCCGCCGGGTCTGCCGCCGTATTTACGATACCCCGTCGTTATGTCGGAGGAACGCCGCTTTGTGATGCGAGCAGGAAGTTAGGATCGCCATGGAGACCTCCGGCAACATAATCTTGATCACGGGCGGCGGCTCCGGCATTGGCCGGAGTCTCGCGCAGGCTTTCCACGCGCTCGGAAACCGGGTCGTCATCGCCGGCCGCCGCCGGCAGGCGCTGGAGGAGACCACGGCCGCGAACCCAGGCATGACCTCCCTCGCGCTCGACATCGAAGATGCGGGCAACATCCGCTCTTTCGCGGCCGAGATGGCGGCGCGGTATCCGGCGCTGAACGTCCTCATTAATAATGCGGGTATCATGCGGGCCGAACGGTTGCAGGCCCAACAGGAAGATCTCGCCGACGCGGAATCCATGGTCGCCATCAATCTGCTGGGCCCCATTCGTCTCGCCGCGGCGCTCCTACCTCTGTTGCAGAGGCAGCCCCATTCGGCCATCATGAATGTCTCCTCCGGGCTGGCTTTCGTTCCGATGGCCCGAACCCCCACTTATTGCGCAACCAAAGCCGCCATCCACTCTTACACGCAATCGCTCCGCTATCAGCTCCAGGCCACTACCACGGAGGTTCTCGAACTCATCCCTCCATATGTCGCCACCGACCTCATGGACGGGGCTTCCGATCCGCGCGCGATGCCGCTCGAAGCGTTCCTTGCGGAGGTGATGGAAATCTTGAAGACCCGGCCCGCGGCGGTGGAGATCTGCGTGGAAAACGTCAAGCGCCTTCGCTTCGCCGCCGAGGGAGGTCGCTATGATTCCATCTTCGAGGGCCTCAACGGGGCCATGCGCTGAGCCGCGCCGGCAGCCGGCAGGCGCTGTGCCGGCTGCCGCCATTATGGGACCGCTGAACCTATGCTTAGATCGCCTGTTCAGCGCCTCCCGAAATGCTGCCATCCGCCGCCCACAATTATCCCCGCGCGCGGCGCGACCACCACTGGCGGAACGGCCACGCGGGGCGCATAGTAGCCGCCGTAGGCCGGATACCCGCAATTGTAAGCGCCATAGTAGCCCGGGCCGTAACAATACGGCGCGTACGGGGCGGCATAGCCATAGCCCAACCCCAAGCCGTAGCCGTACCCGCCGTAGCGATACCCGGGGTAGCCATACCCGCCGTAGTATCCGCCGCCGTACGCGCGTCCCTCGCCAACATACCCGCGGCTGGAAGGCGCGAATCCCCGGCTAACGCCGCCGCCGGCAAAGCCGCCTCGAACGGCGCCGCCTGCGAACGATCGCGCCCCAACTCTCGAACCACCCCCACCACCACCGCCGCGCCGGGATTGAGCGAATCCGGTTGACGCCAGTGTGAGCGACATCAGTACAATCAGCAAGCCCCGCATAGGACACCTCCCATCCTGATATTGCACTTGACTTGCCATCCATCAAACTACTGATTCTGAAAGACATCCTTCCGATTCCTGGAAGATCGTACCGGCTGGAAAGCACCAACGTGGTGCTGTTCGGCCAATCCGTGCCCGGCGCCGGGCGGCGCGCGATCTGCGTCCAACGCCAGGGGAGTCCCGCTTGTGGGAAATGGCTGGACACTGACGCGGAGCGCCGAGTTTCAAGACTCGCGCTACACTGTCTTTGCATGAAGAAATACTTCGTTCTTCCGATTCTGGCCCTTACGCTGCTGGTCCCGGTGACGGCCCAGCAGGCCAGCCCCTTCCTCGGCCGTTGGGATCTCTACCTGGTCAGCCAGCGCGGCCGGACCCCAGATTGGCTCGAAGTGACCCAGAGCGGCGGCGCGCTGGCGGCGCGGTATCAGCCCGGCGGCGGGGCCTCCCAGCCGATTCAGGGAGTCAGGCTGGATGGGTCGCATCTCATACTGACCGTCACCCGCGCAGCCACGTGGGACCTGACCGTGAGCGGCGACAAGATCTCCGGCGCGCAGAAGAGCGGAGAGACCGAGACCGCCAAGATCGAGGGCCTGCGCGCTCCCGCGCTGAAGCGCGCGGCCCCGGCCGGGTGGACCGCCCCGGAGCCGCTTTTCAACGGAAAAGACCTGACTGGGTGGGAGCCCACCGGCGCCAACAACAAGTGGGTGGCCGAGAATGGCGAACTGGTGAACGCGGAGCGGGGCGCCAACCTGAAAACTACGCGTAAGTTCGACGATTTCAAGCTACACATCGAACTGCAATGCACCGAAGACCATTGCAACAGCGGCATTTACCTGCGCGGCCGTTACGAGATCCAGGTCGGCACCGAGGGTGGGACCCAGCCCAGCCACGAACAGGGCGCGGTGTACGGGATGATCGCTCCGTCGGTCGCGTTGCCCCTGGGGATCGGCCAGTGGCAGGTGTTCGATATCACCTTCGTAGGCCGCAATGCCACCGTGATTCAGAATGGGACGAAGATCCTCGATAACGTGGAGATCCCCGGAATTACGGGCGGCGCGCTGGACGCCGACGAAGGCGAGCCCGGCCCGATCTACCTACAGGGCGATCACGGCCCGGTGAAGTACCGCAATATGGCGATTTCCGTGCCCAAGCCGTAGGGAACGCCCCGCCCGATGGGTGGGGACAATCCAGACGGAGGCGGTCATACTACGCCTGAGTGGCCACCGCCAGCCGCCGCTGCCTGAGCCAGCGCAGCCGGCCCTGATACTCCTGGTAAAGCGTGCCGAAGCCGGCCCACCAGTACCCCAGCACGAATAACAGCAGGAACGGCGCGGCGAAATAGTTGTACGTCTGGAAGGCGAAAACAATCATCCCCACGAAATAGCCGCCCATCAGGATTTCGGCGTATGGCAGCCAGCCGCTGCTCCGGCGGTATTTCTTGATTTCCAGATTGACCTGTCTCTCGCCGATGGCGAACTTGGGCGTGCGGGCGAACGCGGTCTGAATCCCGAACATCGCCTCCAGCACCGCGCGCGTGTTGATGATGGTGAGCCCCACGCCCACCGCGATGAGCATGGGAAGCATCAGCACGGAGCGCTTCCAGTTCTTGGGGTACAACTCGCGCTGCGCGATCACGTAGAACAGCGATATCGACCAGAACGCCGCGATGATCAGCGGCAGGTCGAGGAACACCATCTGCCACACGCCCATGTAGAACCGCACAATCATCACCGGCAGCATGAGCGCCGAAATCACGATCATCAGCGGGTATGAGAAATTCGGCGTGAGGTGCAGGAACGCCTCTATTTTCACGCGCGCCGGAATGTCGGCCTTCATAATTCGCGGCAGCAGTTTTCTGGCCACCTGCGTCAGGCCCTTCGCCCAGCGCGACTGCTGCACCTGGAAGCCGTGCATCTCAACGGGCAGTTCCGAGGGGCAATCCAGGCCCGGGAGGTACACGAACCGCCAGCCCTTGAGCTGGGCGCGGTAGCTCAGGTCGGAATCCTCCGTGAGGGTGTCGTGCTGCCAGCCGCCGGCGTCCGCGATCATCTTCTTGCGCAGAATGCCCGCCGTCCCGTTGAAGTTGAAGAAATAGCCCGCGCGCGATCGCGCCCCGTGCTCGAGGATGAAATGGCCGTCGAGCAGCATCGCCTCCACCTCTGTCAGGAAGTTATAGTCCCGGTTGAGATAGCTCCAGCGCGTTTGCACCACCCCCACCACGGGGTCGGCGAAGAAGTGAATGGTGCGCGACAGAAAATCGGACGGCGGGCAGAAATCGGCGTCGAAGATGGCCACGAACTCGCCGGTGGCAGTCTCCAGCCCCTCCTGGAGGGCCCCAGCCTTGAAGCCGTGCCGGTGCGTGCGGTGGTGGTATTCAATCGGGTAGCCGAGCGCCCGGTAACGTTCCACCAGCGCTTCGGCGAACGGCCCCGTATCGTCCGTCGAATCGTCCAACACCTGGATTTGCAGCAGCTCTTTGGGGTATTCGATCTTGAGCACTTCCTCGATCAGCCGCTCCACCACGTAGCGTTCGTTATAAAGAGGAAGCTGTATCGTCACCCGCGGCAGTTGCTCGAAACGCTTGGGAGGCCCGGTGGTGGCGTTCTTCCGGTGCTTAAAGTACGTGCGGATCACGTCGTAGCGGTGCAGCCCGTAGATGGAAAGGATTCCGAGGATCGTAAAGTAGGGGATCAGCAGGGCCCAGTCGAACCACGCCAGCTTGTGTATACCGGTGAAGGTGTCGTCGAACAGCCCCTGCACGAAGCGGTCGGTGGCCGAACGGAATAGAAAGAGCGCCAGAGGCATGCTCAGCATATATAGGTCCCCGCGAAGCAACCCGCCCCGGACTCAGGGAGGAACCGATAACCGGCAAATTCATGGTAACAAATCTCATCCACGTCGGGATCAACCGTAGAGCGGGCTTCCAGCCTGCCATGCCGGCATCCTTCCTACCGCAGCCCTTGGAGGAAGTAGTTCAGCCGTTTCTCCCGGCCGATGGTGGTGCTCTCGCCATGGCCGGGAATCACTACCGTATCCTCCGGCAGCGGCAGCAGTTTGTCGTGAATCGAGCGCAGGATCTGGCGCCCGTCGCCGCCCGGCAGATCGGTGCGGCCGATGCTGTCGCGGAACAGCGTGTCGCCGGCGATGAGCTTCCCCTCTTGGGGCAGCCACAGGCTGATGCTGCCGGGCGTGTGCCCGGGAGTGTGCAGAACGTGAAACTCGGTCGAGCCCACCACCAGGCGGTCGCCATCCTTCGCGGGCGAATCGATGGTCACCGGTTGGGGTGTCGCCATTCCCAGCCACGCGGCCTGTTCCCCCAGCATGGCCTGCAGTTCGTCGTCGTCCGGGTTCATGTAGACCGGCGCTCCAGTGGCCTGTTTGAGCTTCTGCGCGCCGCCGATATGGTCTATATGAGCGTGCGTGATCACGATGGCTTTCACGGTCAGGCCGTGCTCGGCGACGATCGCGAGCACGCGGCCGATCTCGTCGCCGGGATCCACCACCAGCGCCTCCCGTGTCCGCTCGTCTCCGAAAACCGAGCAATTGCACTGGAACGCTCCCACCGGAAGGATCTCATGGATCATGAACCGATTGTATACTCAACCATATGCCAGAACTTTTCGGCGTGCTCATGCAATGGCTGCACATTTCCTCCGCGGCGGTTTTGGTGGGCGGCCTGATTTACGCCCGCCTGGCCATGACGCCGGCGTCGGAGGCGCTCGCCCCGGAAGGACGCGACGCGCTCGGCGAAAGGGCCGCGGCGGCCTTCCGCCCCCTGGCCTTCGCGGCCATCGCCGGCCTGCTTATCTCCGGTTTCTATAACGTGATCAGTACTCCCGGCCACTCCCTGCGGTATCACGCCTGGCTGGGGCTGAAGCTGTTGCTGGCGGCCCACGCGTTCGCCATCGTCATTCTCATCGTCCATCCGAAGCGCCAGCGCCGGCCGCGCCTGATGATGAGCGCGTGCGTCTCCGGACTGATTGTGATTTTCATTGCGGCTTACCTGAAACACATCTTCTAGACTGGGATCATGCAAGAGGGCTATGCCGCGCTGCGCCGCGGCGCCGCGTGGATGGACCTGAAGGCGCGGGGCCGCATTCTGGCGCGCGGGCGCGACCGGGCGCGCCTGCTCCACAACGTCACCACGAACGAAGTCAAGAAGATGGCGCCGGGCGAGGGCTGCTATGCGTTCCTGCTCAGTCCCCAGGGACGCATACAGGCGGACCTGCTGCTGTTCTGCTTCGAAGATCGCTTCCTGATCGGCGTCGAGCCCGAGCTGCGCGAGAAGGCGGTCCGGCATATCCGCCGCTACATCATCGCGGACCAGGTGGAGCTGGAGGACATCAGCCCGCGTACCGCCGAGATCGGCATCGAAGGTCCCGGCGCCGCGGCGGCGCTGGCCGCGCTAGGCGCTCCGGCGCCGGACCGCGACTATTCCCACCTCGCCTGGAATGACAGTACCATCGCCCGCGCCAGCCTCACCGGGCAACCCGGTTTTCGCATTTTCTGCCCGGAGGACGCGGCTGGCGATCTCATCCGGGCGTTGGAATCGGCCGGAGCGACCCCGGCCACCGCCGAGGACGCTCGCGTGGTGCGCATCGAGAACGGCAAGCCCCGCTACGGTGATGACATCCGCGATACCACCCTGCCGCAGGAAACCCGGCAGATGCACGCCGTAAGCTTCACCAAGGGCTGCTACATCGGCCAGGAAATCGTGGAGCGTATCCGCGCGCGCGGCCATGTGAACCGCGCCCTCGAGCGCATCGAGCTCGAAGGCGCCGATCCGCCGCCCGCGGGCACAGTGATCGAAGCCGGCGGAAAGCAGGCCGAGATCACATCGTCGGCCTATTCGCCCGACGCGGGCAAGGTGGTGGCGCTGGCGTACGTACGGGAGTAGCGTGCTTGTGGATGCGCGCGCTCAGGTTCCGGCGGTTTCTCCGGTCATCGTGATAAGCTGAAATCGGGATGAGAACATTTTCCACTTCGTTGATGGTGCTGCTGGTGGTGGCGGCTCTCTTCTTTGGAAATTGCTTCTCCTGCCCGCAAATGCTGCTGGCCGGGCAGTCGCAACGGCCGTCGCATAACTGCTGCCCCAGGCCGCAACCGGTCTCCGCCGGCTGCCAGGCCCAGGGCCTGCGGCATTTCGTCAAGGCCGCCGATAGCGGCGCGCAACCGCTCGTCGTTCCCGTAGCCGCCGGGCTCGCCGAGGTCCCCGCCCCGATCGTTCTTCCCGGCGCTACTTTCATCGTTCCGGCCCCCGCCGAGCACGCCCCGCCCGGCACTCTCCCGCTCCGCGTCTAGACCTTTCCTCTGACCCAGTGGCGCGCGCCCTCGTGTGTGCGTATGTCCCTCCGCGCCCGGCGCCGCCGGCGCGCGCGATTCAGGTGAAAGGAAATGACTCTGAAACACTGCCTTTATCTTTTGATTATTCCCGCGCTGGCGGCTGCGCAGCCCCTGCCTGCGCTTATAGACGAAGCCCTGCGCAACAACCGCGAGATCCTCGCCGCCCAGAAGAAATACGAAGCCGCCCGCCAGCGCCCCGCGCAGGCCAGTTCCCTGCCCGAGCCCACCGTCTCGCTCGGCTACGCCTCCAGCGGCGCTCCCTACCCCGGAGCCGGCATCGGCAGCGTGCCCACCGCCAACGCCGGCGTCATGGTCTCGCAGGAAGTGCCCTTTCCGGGTAAACAAAAACTGCGCGGTGAGATCGCCGCCAAGGAAGCCGATGTGGAATTCCAGCAGTATCTCTCCGTCCGCCTGAGCGTCGTCTCCCGTCTCAAGCAGACCTACCACGAACTGCATCACTCCATCTTCGCCATCGCCTTCACCAGGCGCTACCAGGAGCTTCTCGACTCCATCCTGCGCATCTCCGAAGCCCGTTACGCCGCTGGCCGCGCCGCCCAGCAGGACATCTTCAAAGCCCAAACGCAGTTCTCCATCTTCGAGGCGCAACTGCTCCGCTACCAGCAGGAGCAAACGAGCAAGGAGATCGAGATCGACGCGCTGCTCAACCGTCCGCTCGACAGGCCCATCGACGTCCCCGCCGACATGGCCGCGGGCGTCATGCCCGCTACGCTGGACGAGCTGCTGGCCCACGCCCGCGCCGCTCCCGCCTTGGCCGGGTCGCAGCAGACCATTGAGCGCGCCGAGCTCGCCGCCAACCTCGCCCGTAGAGACTACTACCCCGACTACACCCTCTCGGGCGGCTATTTCAACCAGGGGGCCATGCCCCCCATGTGGCAGTTTCGGGTCGATTTCAAGCTTCCCGCGTACTTCTGGCGCAACCAGCGGGCCGCCGTCAACGAGCGGGAATCGAGCGCGGCGGAAGCCCGCCACGACTATGAGGCGGCCAGCGTCGCGGTGCAATCGCGCATCCGCGACCAATACGCCGTCGCCACTACCTCCCGCCGCCTGGCGGACCTCTACGAAAAGTCCATCATACCCGAAGCCCGGCTGGCGCTCGAATCGTCCCTGGCCGGGTATCAAACGGGGGCCGTCGATTTCGTGACGGTCTTCTCGAACTTCATGAACGTCGTGGACAACGAGCTCATGTACCACGAAGAAATCATGCGGTCCGACGTGGCGCTGGCGCGCCTGGAAGAACTCACTGGAATGGAGACCAACCCGTGAAGAGATTCGCCGTCGTTTTCCTGATTGCCGCCGCTTTCGCCGGCGGATACGTTTACGCACGCTGGTTCGGCAAGACCGCCCCGGCCGGCGCGCCGGCGCGGAAGATCCTGTATTGGGTGGATCCCATGCACCCGCAATACAAATCCGACAAGCCGGGCATTGCGCCCGATTGCGGCATGAAGCTGGAGCCGGTCTACGCCGAAGCCGCGCCGGCTGCCGCCCCCGAAGCGCTTCCGCCCGGCGCCGTGCGGATCGCGCCGGAAAAGCAGCAGCTCATCGGCGTGGCCTTTGGCGCCGCCCAATACGAAACCGTCACCGACACCCTCCGCGCCGCGGCCCGCGTGACGCTCGACGAAACGCGCATTTCGAAAGTCCAGAGCCGCCTGGAGGGTTGGATCGACAAAGTCTTCGCCGATTTCACCGGCCGGCAGGTCCGCCAGGGCGAACCCCTGCTCACCATCTACAGTCCCGAAGCGCTGGCCACCCAGCAGGAGTACCTGCTGGCCCTCCGCGCGCAGGGCGCCATGAGCGGCAACCCGGTGCACGAAATGACCGAAAGCACCGCCAACCTGGTGGCAGCGGCGCGAAAGCGCCTCGATCTTTTCGACATCGGCGCCCGCCAGCTCGACGAAATCGCGCGCACCGGCCAGCCCGTCGAGAACCTTACCATCGAAGCGCCCTTCTCCGGCTTCATCATGGAGCGCAATGCCTATCCCAAGCAACACGTAACTCCCGAAACCGTGCTCTATACGGTGGCCGATCTCTCGACGGTCTGGGTGGTCGCCGACGTGTACGAATACGAATCCGCGGCCGTGCGCCTCGATCAGCCGGCCACCTTGACGCTGCCGTCCGCGCCCGGCCGCGTGTTTCGCGGCCGCGTCAGCTACATTCTGCCCCAGGTGGACCCGGCCACGCGCACGCTCAAAGTGCGGCTGGCGTTCAGCAACCCCGGCTTCGCGCTCAAGCCCGACATGTACGGCGAGGTGCAGTTCCAAACCGGAGGAGCGCGGCGGATGGTTGTCCCGCAATCGGCGGTGCTCAATTCCGGCGACCGCCAGGTGGTCTTTCTCGATCGCGGCGCCGGCGTCTTCGAGCCTCGCGAGGTCAAGATCGGCGTCCAGTCGGGCGACCGTATTGAAATCCTCAGCGGTCTCCAGCCCGGCGAGCGCATCGTGACTTCCGGCAACTTCCTCATCGATTCCGAAAGCCAGCTCAAAGCGGCGGCGGGCGATGCCGGGAACGCGCCCAAGGGAAGACAGCAAGAGTCCGGCGCCAAGGGAATGCCGGACATGCCGGGGATGGAAGAGGAGGAATAATGATCGGCCGCATCATTGAAATCTCCGCGCGCAACCGGCTGCTGGTCTTGCTGCTTGTTTCGGCGGCGGCGCTGGCCGGCTGGTGGTCGATGGGCGCCATTCCGCTCGACGCCATCCCCGACCTGAGCGACACCCAGGTGATTGTCTACTCGCGCTGGGACCGCAGCCCCGATATCATGGAGGACCAGGTCACCTACCCCATCGTCAGCGCCATGCTCGGCGCGCCCAAGGTGAAAGACGTCCGCGGCTTTTCCGATTTCGGCTATTCCTACGTCTACATCATTTTCGAAGACGGCACGGATATTTACTGGGCCCGCTCGCGCACGCTGGAGTATCTTTCCAAGATTTCGTCGCGCCTCCCGAAGGATGTGCAGACCGAGCTCGGCCCCGATGCCACCGGCGTCGGCTGGGTGTTTCAGTACGCCCTGGTGGGCCGGACGGGGGGCCGGGATCTGGCGCAGTTGCGCTCCCTCCAGGATTGGTTTCTGCGCTACCAGTTGCAGGCCGTGCCCGGGGTGGCCGAGGTCGCGCCGCTGGGCGGCTTTGTGCGCCAGTATCAGGTGAACGTCGATCCCAACCGGCTGGCCGCCTTCGGCATACCAATCTCCAAGGTGGTGGCCGCCGTGCGCGGCGGCAACAGCGACGTCGGCGGCCGGCTGGTCGAGTTCACCGGCCGCGAGTACATGGTGCGCGGACGCGGATACGCCCGCTCCACCGGCGACCTGGCCCAGATCGTCCTCGCGACCAACGCCGCGGGCGTCCCCGTGCTGATCCGCGACGTGGGCACGGTGACGCTCGGTCCCGACATTCGCCGCGGCATCGCCGATCTCGATGGCAAGGGCGAAGTCGTCTCGGGCATCGTCGTCATCGGGCAGAATGAGAACGCGCTCCGCGTCATCGAACGCGTCAAAGCCAAGCTCCGGGAGATTCAACCGAGCCTCCCGCCGGGCGTCGAAGTGGTGACGGCTTACGACCGGTCCGAGCTGATCCTCGCTTCCATCGACAACCTCAAGCGCACCCTGATCGAAGAGCTGATCGTGGTGGCTATCGTCATCCTCATTTTTCTCTGGCACGTGCCCAGCGCCGTGATCCCCGTACTTACCATCCCCATCACCGTGCTGATCGCCTTCGTGCCCATGCGCCTCATGGGGATGAGCTCGAACATCATGTCGCTGGGCGGCATCGCCATCGCCGTGGGCGCCATGGTGGACGCCGCCATCGTGGTGGTGGAGCAGACCCACAAGAAACTCGAGAGCGCCGGCGCGGACTGGACCACCGCCGATTACCGCAACGCCATCGTCTCCGCGGTCAAGGAAGTCGGCGGCCCCAGCTTTTTCGCGCTGCTGGTGATTGCCGTTTCCTTCCTTCCCGTGCTCACCCTGGAGGCGCAGGAGGGACGCCTCTTCAAGCCGCTCGCCTACACCAAGAACTTCGCCATGATCGTGGCCGCCGCGCTGGCCATCACCCTCGACCCGGCCCTGCGGCTGCTCTTCTTCCGCAAGGATAAGTTCCGCCTGAAGCCGCGCTGGCTGGCCGCCCCGATCAATGCCATTCTGGTCGGGACCATCCACTCGGAGGAGAAACATCCCATTAGCCGCATTCTGATGCGGCTCTATCAACCGGTTGTCGCCTGGAGCCTTCGCTGGAGGTGGGCCGTGATTTTCGGCGCCCTGGCGCTGATCGCGCTCACCATCCCGGCGTACCTGCGCCTGGGCTCCGAGTTCATGCCGCCGCTCGACGAGGGCGCGCTGCTCTTCATGCCGTCCACCCTTCCCGGCATCTCGGTGGCCGAAGCGGGGAAGCTCATGCAGGCGCAAGACCGCATTCTCATGAGCTTCCCGGAGGTGGCCCGCGTGCTCGGCAAATCCGGCCGGGCCGAAACCTCTACCGACCCGGCGCCATTCTCGATGATGGAGACCATCGTCGAGCTCAAGCCCAAATCGCAGTGGCCCAAAACGCCGACCTGGTACGACAAATGGCCACCCTGGACCAAGCGCTTCTGCGGGCGCATCACCCCCGACCACATTTCCACCGAAGCCCTGGTGGATGAGATGAACCAGGCGCTGCGCTTTCCCGGCGTCTCCAACGCCTGGACCATGCCCATCAAAAACCGCATCGACATGCTGACCACGGGCGTGCGTACTCCCGTGGGCGTCAAGATCTTCGGCCCCGACCTCAAGCAAATCGAACGGATCGGAACGGAGATCGAACGCGTGCTGCCGCAGGTTCCAGGCACGCGCAGCGTTTTCGCCGAGCGCGTGGGCGGCGGCTACTTCCTCGATTTCGACCTCAGGCGCGACCAGCTCGCGCGTTACGGCCTCAGCGTGGATGACGCCCAGGCGGTGGTGATGAACGCCATCGGCGGCGACAATGTCTCGACAGCTATCGAGGGCCGCGAGCGTTACCCCATCAACGTGCGCTATTACCGCGACTCCCGAAGTTCCATCGAGCGGCTGGGCCGCGCGCTGGTCCCCGCCATGGACGGCAAGGCGCAAATTCCCCTCGCCGAAATCGCCACGCTCAAGATGACCACCGGCCCTTCCATGCTGCGCAATGAAAACGGCATGTTGAACGGCTACGTGTATGTCGACGTGGCGGGGCGCGACATCGGCGGCTACGTGGCGGAGGCCAAGCGCGTGGTGCGCGACGGGGTTGCCCTGCCGCCGGGTTACACCATCGTCTGGAGCGGGCAGTACGAAGCCATGGAACGTGTGCGGGAACGCCTCAAAATCGTCCTGCCGCTCACCCTGTTCCTGATCTTCCTGCTGCTGTACCTCAACACCAGGTCGGCGGCCAAAACCGTGCTTATCCTGCTGGCCGTGCCGTTCTCGGCGGTAGGCGCCATCTGGCTGCTCTACGGACTGGGCTACAACATGAGCATTGGCGTCTGGGTGGGCCTCATCGCGCTCATGGGGGTCGACGCCGAAACCGGCGTCTTCATGCTGCTCTATCTCGATCTGGCCTTCGAAGAGCGCCGCCTCGCCGGCGCCATGCGCAACGCGGCGGACCTAAGGGAGGCCATCATTCACGGCGCCGTGAAGCGCATTCGCCCCAAGGTTATGACCGTGGCAACCATGTTCGTCGGCCTGGCCCCCATCATGTGGGCTGTCGGCGCCGGCGCCGATGTCATGAAACGAATCGCCGCTCCCATGGTGGGCGGCATCTTTACATCGTTCTTACTCGAGCTGGTGGTGTATCCGGCTCTCTACGAGGTATGGAAATGGCATTCCGTAAAATCGCAAGTTGCTTGATCCTGGCGGCCGCCGCGCACGCCGCGCAGTTCCCGGCCACGTATAAGAAGCACGCCGGTGTCCTGACCGTGGACGAAACCGGCGTCTCCTACGCCGGCGAAAAGGCCCAGCACTGGAGCTGGAAGTTCCAGGATATCCAGCGGTTCACCCTGTCGCCGGACCGGATCGCGGTCCTGACGTATCAAGACAACCGCTACCTGCTCGGCGCCGACCGCAGTTACGAGTTCGTTGGTAAGATTCCGGCCCTGGAACTCTACGACTTACTCAAAGGGAGGTTGGACCAGCGCTTCGTCGCGGCGTTGGCGGACGCCACTTTCCCCGTGCAGTGGTCCGTTCCCGCCAAGCACCTGCTCCCTATCACAGGCAGCGAGGGCGTTTTGTCGTTCGGCGCCGATGCGGTCTCCTGGTCGACTACAGCCAAGGACGATTCCCGCACCTGGCGCTACCAGGACATTGCCAACATCGGCAGCAGCGGCCCGTTCGACTTCACAATCACTACCTTGGAAAAGACGTTCCACTTCCAACTTAAGCAGACGCTCGCCGAGCGGCGCTATAACGAGCTCTGGATGGAGATCGAGAAGAAGAACGGGAAGATTCAATAAGCGCCGGTTCCACCCGCCCATGCGGCCGAGGGCGTCCAACCGGGACGCGACGTAGGGGCCGGGCATGCCCGGCCCCTACAAATCAAGCGCTCGAAAACTTAGAAGAAGGTCAGTTCCTTCATCGGATAGTGCTTCCGGTTGCGGGTCCACAGCATCGCGCCGTTTACCACCGCGCACGCAGCGATTAAGGCATCGCCCAGTTCGACCCCGTGGCTCTTCCTGTAGCGTCCGAGATAATCGCCTGCCCGCCGGCCCGTTTCCGAGTCAATCGGAACACACGTCAGTGCGCGGAACAGGTTGTCGAGCGCGTCGTATTCCGCCGGCCGCGCCCCTGCCCACAGTTCGGCGACGCTGACCGGTGAATACAGGATGGCGACGTCGGAACCGCTCAACTCGATCCATCTGGAGATGAGTTCCGCGTCTCTCCCACGAGACGCTTCGATGAGGATGTCGGAATCGACCAGCACGCTCATTTTGCGGGTAGCCTGTCGAGCCGGCCGCCGCGCCGGAGACCGCGGACAATCTCGACGGCGCCCGGCGTTCCGGAAGCCGCCTTGCGAATTCCGACGAACGCCCGCATAGCTTTCATCCGCTCTTCCCGTTGCCCCACGTAGCGTTCACGGAGAGCCTCGCGAACCAATTCGGAAACCGTCGTCCGCCGGCTCCTGGCGCGCGCGTGGAGGGTGCTCCAAAGATGCTCGTCGAGATAAAGCTGGGTCCGCCTCACGATGTATAGTATACATCGTCACGGTCTCCGGAGAAAGCCGATGCGACCCCGAGGACCCCGCGCAATCCGTGCCACTCGGCCGCCACTTCTGGCAAAATGTTACTCTGAGTCCGGTGAACTTCACGCGGCGCCGGAATGGCCCCTGGCGGCTCGCTTCTTTCGCCGGCTCGCGGCTATTTTCCAAGGAGATTTATGAACATCCGGAATCACTCGTGCTGCATTCTCGTGTGCTGGCTCGGTTGGCTTGCGGTTCCGGCCAACGCGCAGCCGGACTTGGGCATCCCTCACCTGCGGAAACAGGGGACCGTTACGCAGTTCATCGTGGACGGTAAGCCGTTCGTGGCCCTGGGGGGAGAATTCGAGCCCGACACCGCCACCAGTCTCGAAAACTTGCGGCCTATATGGCCCACGCTGGTGAAGATGAATGTCAACTTCGTGTCTCCCGTGGCCCTTTGGGAGATGGTGGAACCGGAGGAGGGCAAGTACGACTTCACCCTCATCGACGGCATCATACAGGAGGCCCGGCGCAACCATCTGCGCATCGGCTTGGTGTGGTTCGCCAGCTTTAAGAATGGCCTGGGCGCCTTCGCTCCCTTGTGGGTGAAGAAGGATTTCCAGCGCTTCCCGCGCGCCCAGCCCCGGGGGCGCACGAGCATGGAAATCTTCTCCGTCATCGAGGGCTACGGCGATGCCACGCGGGACGCGGATGCGCGCGCCTTCGCCGCCCTGATGCGGCACATCAAGGAAGTGGACGGCCGCGAGCACACCGTCATCATGGTCCAGGTGGAGAACGAAGTCGGGGTGCTGGGAGACTCCCGCGACCGGTCTCAAGCGGCCAACAAAGCTTTTGCCGGGCCGGTCCCGAAGGAGTTGATGGATTACCTCCAGAAGCACAAGGAGACGCTGGCGCCGGAATTGCGCGAGCTCTGGGCCGCCAACGGGTTCAAGACCTCCGGGACGTGGGAGCAGGTCTTCGGTCCCGGCAAGCCCGCCGACGTCGTTACCGAAAGGCCGCTGAAGGAGGGAGAGGCCCAGACGGAGTGGCGTAAACTGCACTGGCCGGTGGATGAGATATTCATGGCGTGGAACTATGCCCGGTACCTCGACAAAATCGTCGAGCGGGGCAAGGCCGAGTACCCCATTCCGATGTACGTGAACGCCTGGCTCCAGCAACCGAATCTGCCATGGCCCGGGAAGTATCCGAGCGGTGGACCGGTTCCCCAGGTCCACGATGTGTGGCGCGCCGGGGCGCCGTCCATCGATGTTTTCGGACCCGATAACTACGTGTCGCAATTCGGCGAGGTGTCCCAACGGTTCATGCGCAACGGCAACCCGCTGTTGATCGCCGAGGCGAACGGTGGCGAGCGAGGCGCCGCCCAGGCGCTTTACGCCGCCGGGCAGGGCGCCATCGGCTTCTCGGTTTACGGGATCGAGTACAACCTGCTGTGGCAGGATGCCGCCAATGAGCTTGGCAGGGCTTATAAGTCCATCTCGCAGATCATGCCTCTGATCGTGGACCACCAGGGCAAGGAAGGCGAAATGGCGGGCGTGCTGCTGGAGGGCAATGAGCCCGAGAAGGTCCGGTTAGGCGACTATACCCTGACGGTTAAGTTCGCCGCCGACCGCCGGATCGAAGGGGCCCCTCCGCGGCCCGCGGTGCGGCGCGCTGGATTGCTCTTCGTGCTGACCGCGCCGGACGAGTTCTATGTCGCCATCAACAGCCAGACCGAGCTGGCCGTTACGTTCACTCCCAACACGCCGGGACCTTCGCTGGTCGGAGTCGGCCCCATCGAGGAGGGCAGTTTTGTGGACGGCCGCTGGGTGCAAGGGCGCCATTTGGATCACCGCGCGATTGCGAGCGAGGTCTGCGTGTACTGCCAGCCCGCCTTGCTGGTCCCCGCCGAATACTATTTTCAAGCCGCTCACAGCGAGCATACTATCTTGCGCGTCAAGCTGTACCGCTACCAATAAGACCCGCGAGAGACTTATATAGGAGCTATCGGGAGGTAACTATGAAACTTCGACTCTTGTTCTGCGCTATTCTCGCGTGCCCTCTCGCCCTCGTCGCGGGACAGGGCCAAAGCAGGCCGGCCCCGACTGCCACTGTTTCGGACATCCCGCACTTGCGGAAGCAGGGTACGGCCACCCAACTGATCGTGGACGGCAAACCGTTCCTCGCGCTGGCGGGCGAGTTGCTCAACAACAGCGCTACCGGCATCGAGCATATGAAACCCATATGGCCCAAGCTGGTTGCGTCCAAATTCAACACCGTCCTGGCGGGCGTTTCCTGGGCCCAGATCGAACCACTGGAAGGCAAGTTCGACTTCACTGTGCCGGATGGCATCATCCGGGATGCGCGCAGTCACAACCTGCATCTCGTGCTCCTATGGTTCGGAACCTGGAAGAACAGTCTCTCCAGTTACCCGCCCGACTGGCTCAAAAAGGATTTCGAGCGCTTCCCGCGCGCCCAGTTCGCGGACGGTACGAGCATCGAACTGCTCAGCCCCTTGAGCGATGCCAGCCGGGACGCCGATGCCCGCGCCTTTGCGGCCCTGATGCGGCACATCAAGGCGGTGGACGGCCAGCAGCACACGGTCGTCATGATCCAGGTGGAGAATGAAGTGGGAATGCATCGCGAGTCCCGCGACCACTCGCCCACGGCCAATAAGGCCTTCGCTGGACCGGTTCCCAAGGAGCTGATGGACTACCTGCAGCAGCACAAGGATACGCTCATTCCCGAGTTTCGCAAAGTGTGGGAAGCGGCCGGCTTCAAGACCTCCGGAACCTGGGAAGAGGTGTTCGGCAAGAGCGCCGTGACCGATGGCTACTTCATGGCCTGGAACATAGCGCGCTACATCGGCCGCGTAGCCGAGGCGGGCAAAGCCGAGTACCCGCTGCCGATGTTCTGCAACGCGGCGCTGTATGGCGTGGGAAGGGGCGCCGTCCAACCATCGAGCGGAGGCCGCCCGTGGGACTTCGTGATGGACGTCTGGAGGGCCGCGGCGCCGAAGATCGACATGCTCTCCCCCGACATTTACAGCGAGGGCGACTTCATGGCGTTTTGCGCCAAGTACACCCAATCCGGCAACCCGCTCTTCATACCCGAGACCGGGAACGGGCCGAGTGTCGCGCCCAGAGCGCTCTACGCCTTCGGACGCCACGACGCCATCGGCTTCTCGCCCTTCGGCATCGACCGGCCGGACCGTTTGGGCAACTCTCCCGATCTGACCGGCGTCTACGATCTCCTCTCGCGAGCGGCTCCCTTGATCCTGGCGCACCAGGGCAACGGCTCGATGTCCGCCGTCCTGCTGGGCCCGAAAGATCCGCCACAAAAGGTCCAGTTGGGCAATTACACGCTACAGGTCGCGCCCTGGCCGATTCGATATACGATGCCCCTGCTGATGCCCGGGGAACCACCGCCGGGAAACCCGCCCCCCGCGGCCGTAATCCTCATTGCGGCGGGGCCCGACGAGTTTTACGCCATCGGCAGCGGCGTGAAGATCACCTTTTCCCCGAACACGCCGGGACCCCCGTTCGCCGGACTGGGCACGGTGGAACAAGGCACGTTTGTGGATGGCCGCTGGGCTCCCGACATCCGCCTGGCGGGGGACGATACCGGGCAGGGCGAAGATCTGTTCGAACTCCAGCGGCATATGGGCATCCAGCGCTTCACGCTGTACCGCTACCGCTGAGACGCGCGAGGCCGGGCCGGACGTGTTCGGCCCCTACGCCTTGTAGTCCCACTCTTTGCGATAGGGCATGTCCACGTAGCCGTTGGCTGGTTGGTCGTTGGTGAACCGCATGGTCTTCGCGTCCCAGTACAGGACCTTGGAGCTGCGCCAATAGCGGGGCGCATCCGCGCCGCCGGGCGCATAGACTCCGGGGTGCGCGCCACCGGTGGTGCTCCACACGTCGGCGGAATCCGAGCGGCCATTATGCCCCCAACCCGTCGTGCCGCGTTCTCCTGGCATGCTGTAGCGGCGCAGCGTGGCCGTCCCGAGCAGAGCGAATTCCGTGTAATCGCAAGCGGTCTCGATCGGCATGATCGACTTCTTCCCCGCTTTGCACGCCCGTATCCACTCGGCGTAATGGTCCGCTCGCTCGCACCGCGGCAAGTACGGGTCGGGCTGCTTGAAGTCCTTGAACTTGCTCTCCGGCAGCAGCCAGCCGCCGGCGAATCCTTGAATCTTCTGCCCCGGCTTGAGATTGGTATGGTCCGGCAGCGAATTGCTCCCGCCATAGAACGCCGAAACCTGAACGCCGTTGTCCCCCACGAACATCATCCCCCGGCCCGGCATCCCCATCTCGCGGGCCATGCTCAGCGGACGCATCGGCTGCAGGCCGCCATCGTAGAAATACGCCATCATCTCCGGGTGTTTGCCGCGCGCCGGAAAATGCCACTGGACCAGGTTGGCGATGCTACAGCACTCGCTGTTCTCCACCACGCCCTCCTCGGAGAACGCCTGGCAAGCGTCGGCCGCAATCCAGTCCGGCGCCCCCATATCGAGTTCGTCGTGAAACACGTGCAGCGCGTGGCAAGCCACGTCGCCCAGGTTGCCCGTGCCGAAATCCCACCAGGGCCGCCAGTCGCCGTAATGATAAATCTTGTTGTACGGCCGCGCCGGAGAGGGGCCGCACCACTGGTCCCAGTTCATTCCCTCAGGCGGCTTCTGGACCTCCTTGGGCCGGGCCAGCCCGCTGCGGCAGTGCGTGCCGGTCCAGAAGTGCGCTTCCCGTATGGGCCCGATGGCCCCGCTCAACAGCAGCTCCGTGGTGGCCCGGGCGAAGGAGGCGCGTGAATCCTGAATGCTTGCCTTGGTGGTGACCTTGGAGGCCAGCGCCGCCGCCTTCACCCTCCGCGCTTCGGCGATGGTGCGCGTCATCGGCTTGGCGCAGTAGATGTGCTTGTTCATCGCCAGGCCCGCCAGCACCAGGTGCGAATGCCAGTGGTCCGGCGTGGCTACGATCAACGCATCGAAGTTTTTATTCTCCTTGTCGAACATCTGGCGAAAATCCCGGTAGACCTTGGCCTTGGGATACTGTTGGAATACCGGCGCGGCAAGCTCGTGGTCCAGGTCGCAGAGCGCCACGATGTCTTCGCTCTGGCAGCCGGTCACATAATCGGCGCCCACGCCGCCGACGCCCACGGCGGCGATCCGGAGTTTGTCGCTGGGCGCCTGGTAGCCCACGCCTCCCAACACATGGCGCGCCACCACCAGCGGCGCCAGGCCGGCGGCCACGGCGGAGCGCCGGGTCAATCCGCCGTTGGTCGATTCGTTCGAATTCATAAGAACGCTCCCCTAGGGACTTTAACACCTGGCTCCCCGAAACTGGACTATAATTGCGGCTATTATCTAAGGAAGCACCATGAAACTTCAAACTCTGTTCTGCGTCATTGTCGCGTGCCCTCTCGCCTTCGCCGCGAGTCAGGGCCAAGGCAGACCGGTCTCAACCGCCTCTGCTTCGGACATCCCTCACTTGCGGAAGCAGGGGACAGCCACCCAACTGATCGTCGATGGCAAGCCATTCCTGGCCATGGCGGCGGAATTAAGCAATGACGGCGCCACCAGCGTCGAGTACATGAAGCCGATCTGGCCCAAGATCGTCGAAGCCAAAGTCAACACCGTCCTGGCGGGCGTTTCCTGGGCCCAGATCGAACCACAGGAAGGCAAGTTCGACTTCAGCGAGCTGGACGGCATCATCCGGGATGCGCACAGTCACAACCTGCATCTTGCGCTTTTGTGGTTCGCAAGCTGGAAGAACGGTCAGTCGAGCTACCTGCCCGGCTGGGTGAAGAAAGATTTCGCGCGCTTCCCGCGCGTGCAAATTGTGGAGGGTACCTGGCCGGTGTTCGGAGGAGAAGCGGGGCAGCCGCGCGCCCCGTTCACGGGCAGCATCGAACTGCTCAGCCCTCTCGGCGATGCCAGCCGCGACGCCGATGCGCACGCCTTTGCGGCCCTGATGCGGCACGTCAAGGCCGTGGATGGCCAGCAGCATACGGTGGTCATGATCCAGGTGGAGAACGAAGTGGGAATTCAGGGCGACACCCGCGACCGCTCGCCGGTGGCCAACAAGGCTTTCGACGGGCCGGTTCCGAAGGAGCTGACGGACTACCTGTCGCAGCACAAGGACAGCCTGATTCCGGAGCTTCGCAAGGTGTGGGAAGCGGCCGGCTTCAAGACCTCGGGAAGCTGGGCGGAGGTGTTCGGCAAGGGCCGGCCGGCGGAGGAGATCTTTATGGCCTGGTACTTCTCGCGTTACGTGGGCCGGGTGGTGGAGGCGGGCAAGGCCGAATACCCGATACCAATGTTCACCAACTGCCCGCAGTCCGGATTTGGGAGGGCGCCGGCGCCGGTAAAAGGCGGACAGAGTGGCGGACCGATGCCCGACGCGATGGACGTCTGGAGGGCCGGGGCGCCGAAGATCGACATATTCGGGGTGGACGTTTACGGCTTCGACTTCGTGATGATGTGCGCGAAGTTCACCCAATCCGGGAATCCGCTGTGGATACCCGAAACGGTCGGCGGGCTGGAGGGCGCGGCCAGAATACTCTACGCTTTCGGACGCCACGATGCGATCGGCTTCTCGCCCATGAACGGGGGCATCGATAGGCGCCTCGCTCCCGACTACGATCTGATCAGCGGCTACGACCTGTCCACGCAATTGACGCCCCTGATTGTGGAACACCAGGGCGACGGCTCGATGTCCGCCGTCCTGATGGAGCCGAAGGATCCGCCGCGGAAGATCCAACTGGGGAATTACACGCTGTCGGTCGCGTTCATCAGGCCCCGGGCGGAAAAGCGCGGGGACCCGCCGCCGGAGCCGCCAACGCTCGCGGGCGCGATTTTCATCAACACCGCGCCCGACGAGTATTACGTGGCCGGATTCGGCCTGAGCGTCGCCTTTGCTCCGAACACGCCGGGGCTCCCGCTGGCTGGTCTGGACACCGTGGAAGAGGGCTCTTTTGTCAACGGGCGCTGGGTTCCCGGGCGGCGGCTGGCCGGCGACTCCACCATCGAGGGGGACTGCCTGGAACTGAAATGGCCGCGCAAGGGTGAGACGCCGTCGCTCAAAATGCGCCTCAGTACGGAGGGCATCGAGCGCGTCACCCTGTACCGCTACCGTTGAGACGGGCGCGAGGCGGGGTCACCCGCGGCAGGGTATCCCTGCCACAAATATTCCAGAGCCTCGGGCAGGGTTTGTTGCTTCACGGCGCCGTCGTTGTGCCCGGCGTTGCGCGCAAATACAAACTGATAATGATAGCCCTTGGCTGCCAGTACTTTGGCCATGTTTTCATTGGCCACGACCCAGTCGTGCATGTTATCGCGCATGACGTTCGGATTGAAAAGGTCCCTGTCGCCGGCTTCCATCCAGATGCGCAGCGGCTTGGCCGGAGTATTGGGGATGAGGTGTTCATGGAACTCCCAGGCGCCGTGGGGAGTCTGGGGGTTTGATGGCCACTGCTGGTTCACGTAAGTGCCCGAGTAGGTGAGAACGCGGTGGTACAGCTCCGGGTGATACCACGCCATAATCAAGGCGCACGAGCCGCCGGAACTGCCGCCCATGGTGGCCCGGCCCTCGGGATCCTTGGTCAGTTTCACGTTGTATTGCTTCTCGACGAGGGGCAGCACCTCTGTCTCGACGAACTCCGCGTACAGGCCCGACATGGTGTCGTACTCCAGGCCGCGCTCGCTTCCCTGGGCGTCGCCGCTGCCGTTGCCTATCGAGATGGCGATCATCGCGGGCACGCGATGCTGGGCGATCAGATTGTCGAGGGCCGTGAACGGAGTCCGGTCGCCGTCCGCCGTCACGATAAACGGAGCGGCCGTGCCGGGCACGTATTGTCTGGGGACGTACACAGCCACCCGGCGAGTGTAGTGAGCGGGGTGGCTTGTGGTGACCACCATTTTGGCGGGGTCGGCGGGGTCTGCCTGGCCAAGGGTGTTGGCCTCGCGCGCGATGCCCGGATAGATCTTGCTGTCGGCCGATTCGATGGTGAAGGTGAAAACCGCTCCTTGCGGCACGCCTTCCTGCACGGTCATCTCCGGCGCGCGGGTGTGGGTGGGGCCGAGGATGAAGTTTCCGTCGGAGGTCGCCGGAGCGCTGGCGCCGTCGGGCAGCTCCTTCGCCGTAACATAGCCGGGCGTGTGGGGATCGCGGGTTGGCGGCGACGGGCGCACTGGGGGCGCCGTCGCGGCCGGGGTTTGGGCCATGGCCAAGCCAGTCGTCATGCCGAGCAGGAACGCGATGTTCAGAGGACGGGACATCAGGGGCTCCTTTCTCTCTTAGCGGCGCCAATTCCCCGGCGATGCTGCTGAAGTCGCCGATTGGCCCATTGTACAGCCGTGCGCCGGTTGGAGTCGCCCGGAATGGACAAATGAGATAAACGGCTCGAATTAGGGCGATTGGACGTATAATCGCTACTGGCCACGAAGGCCAAGACGGAAATCCCCGCTCGGGTTGGCCCCCAGCCAGCCAAGGGTAAGAAATAGGGACCGGAAGGAGTCTGTATGCAATCTGAATCGTCTCGTCGCAATTTCCTGGCCGCGGGGCTGGCTTTGCCTGCTGCCGGCCTGGCGAAACCCGCAACCTCCCCGCTGCCTGCGCAGGCCCCTGCGAAGGTTCCTGCGAAGGGAGCGCCCCAGGTGAAACTCACCTATCGGACGTTGGGGAAGACAGGCCTGAAGGTGACGTCGCTGTCCTTCGGGTGCATGACGGCGTCGGACCAGTCCGTGATTGCGAGGGCGGCCGACATCGGCATTATCCACTTCGACACGGCGCGCGGTTACCAGGGGGGAAACAACGAGCGAATGCTGGGCGGGGCGGTGAAGGGCAAGCGAAAGCAGTTGGTCATCTCCAGCAAGACAATTGCCAAGACCGGGAAGGAGGCTCTGGCCGACCTGGACACCAGCCTGAAAGAGCTGGGCACCGACTACCTCGACATCTGGTATCTGCACAACCGGAGCACCCCGGCCGAAGTGACCGACGAACTGCTGGAAGCCCAGCGCGCCGCCAGGAAGGCCGGGAAGATCCGGTTCCGCGGCGTCAGCACCCACTACAACATGGACCAGATGCTGGCGTTCCTGGTCAAAAAGGGGCAGACCGACGTCGTCTTGACCACCTACAACTTCGCTATGAGGAACGTGGCCATGGACAATCAACCGGCGCGGATCGCGGACATGACCGCGGCGATCCAGACGGCGCGAAAGGCCGGCATGGGAATCGTGGCCATGAAGACCTTGGCGGGTGGGCTTAGCCGGGCCTCGCGAGGCGACCGGCTTTACGGGGCATCTCAGGGCGCGGTGGTAAAGACCCTCAACCAGGAGGGCGCGGCGTTGGCGGCCATCAAATGGGCCCTCAAGAATCAGTCCCTCGATACGGCCATTGTCTGCATGACCGATCAGGATCAGCTCGACGAGAACCTGCGCGCCATGGCCGAGCCGTACACGGACAAGGACGAAAAGCTCCTGAACCAGCAACTGGCCTACATCGGCCCGATGTACTGCCGCATGTGCGGGGCCTGCGGCGGCGTCTGCGACAGGGGCGTTCCGGTTCCGGACATGCTGCGCTTCCTGACCTACGTCGAGGGCTACGGGCAGTTCGCCCTGGCGCGCGAGAAGTTCCTGGAGTTGCCGGCGCGGGTCCGCGACATCCGGTGCAGCGACTGCGAGGCCTGCTCGGTCCAATGTCCCCACGGCGTCGAGGTGCGCGACCGGGTGCTCCGCGCTCAGGAGTTGTTGGCCTGAGAAGCACCCGACAGACCACGGAAACCGATGGTCTGTCCCACTTGGTCGTCATAACGGAAAGGAGAATCTCATGGACAAGCCAGCACCCGAAGAGCAGCGCCGGGGCAATTTGAGCCGCAGACGCTTCTTCAACTCGGTGGCCGTGGGGGCCACCGAGGCGGCCATTCTGACCATTCCCGACAAGGCGGAGGCGCAGAGTCCAGCCTTGGAAGCCGGCGCGGGCCAATTGGTCAAGGTCGCTCTGAATGTCAACGGGCAGACGCATTCCCTGATGGTCGAGCCCAGGTGGTCGCTGCTGCACGTGTTGCGCGACCGCTTGGGCCTGACCGGCACGAAGCCGGGCTGCGAGCGCGGCGAGTGCGGGGCCTGCACCGTTCTGATCGATGGCGTAGCGCGATATTCGTGCCTGACGCTGGCGGTGGAGGCGGCCGGAGCGCAAGTCACCACCCTCGAAGGCTTGATGCGCGGCGAGCAACTCGGGCCGGTCCAGCAGGCTTTTCTGGAAGAAGACGCGTTCCAGTGCGGGTATTGCACTCCGGGACAAGTCATGAACGTCGAGGGGCTTCTGCGGAAAACGTCGGATCCCACGATGGAGCAGATTCGCGAGGGCGTGAGCGGCAACCTTTGCCGCTGCGGAGCGTATGCCAATATTTTCCGGGCGGTGAAGCGCGCCGCGGAACTGAAGAAGGCGGAGAGTTGAGCCATGGCGGATACGAATCTGAAACCCTGGGGCGAAACCACGGTGGTGGGCAAGCCCCTCCCACGAATCGACGCCAAAGAACGGCTGAGCGGGACGGCCGTCTACCCGTTGGATACGATCTTGCCGGACATGCTGTACGGAGCGATTCTGCGCTGCCCGCATGCCCACGCCCTGGTCAAGAAGGTGGACGCATCGAAGGCCCGCTCGATGCCCGGCGTGCGCGCCGCGCTCACCGACGCGGACCCTGATGCTCAGGTCCCCTGGTTCGGGAGCGCCGCCGACAGGACCAAGATGGTAAGCCGTCTGTTCGACCCGCGCTGCCGCTACGAGGGCGAGGAGGTGGCGGCCGTGGCAGCCGAAAGCCCGCAGCAGGCTTGGGACGCGGTGAAGGCGATCCAGGTGGAATACCAGAAGCTGCCTTTTGCGACCGACATGGAGGCGGCGCTGAAGCCGGACGCGCCGGCGATCCATGAGGGCGGCAATCACGTGGGCGATCCCATAGCCTACAACCGCGGCGACGTGGCCAAGGGCTTTGCCGAAGCCGACGTGGTCCTGGAGGAAACCTACCGGACCTCCTGCGAGATCCACACTCCCATGGAAGTGCATGGCTCAGTGGCGCACTGGGAGGGCGACCGCCTGACGCTATGGGATACGAATCAGGGACCGTTCCCGATTCAGGGCGCGCTGGCGACCGCTCTCAAAATGCCCCTCAGCAAGGTGCGGGTAATCTCGCCTTACATGGGGGGTGGGTTCGGCAGCAAGCAGGAGCTGGGCAAGTACTCCGCCATCGCCGCTATTCTGGCCAGGAAGACCGCTCGTCCGGTGAAGCTGTTCCTGACCCGCGAAGAGACTTTCCTGTGCACGGGAAACCGGCCGGCCCACATCATGAAGCTGAAGGCCGGCGTGAAGAAAGACGGAACTCTCACGGCGCTGCAGTTGACCGGAACCGGCGAGGTGGGAGCCTATCCAGGCGGCTCGTCCCGCACCGCGGCCGGTTATCAGGTCCAGGATCTCTACAAGTGCCCGAACGTAAAGACCGACGAGTTGCAGGTATACATCAACGCGGGCCAGAACCGGGCTTTCCGGGCGCCGGGCTTTCCGCAATGTTCCTGGGCGCTGGAGCAGATGATGGATGCGCTGGCCGAGAAGATCGGCATGGACCCCATCGACCTGCGCCTAAAGAACTTCTCCCCTCTCTGCCAGGTGGAGGATAACAAACCATACACCTCCACCGGTCTTCGGGAAGCGCTGACGCAAGGGGCGGCGGCCTTCGGCTGGAAGGAGGCTCGCGCGCTCGCCAAGGGGAACGGCCCCTGGGTCCGGGGGGTGGGCGTGGCCGGCGGCATGTGGGGCCAGCCGGGCAGGCCGCCATCCACGGCCATCGTGAAGTACTACCTGGACGGCAGCGCGAACCTCAATATTGGCGCGGCGGATCTCGGCACCGGGACCAAGACGGTTATGGCCATGGTGGTGGCCGAGGAGTTGGGCGTGCCGATCGAGCGGATTGAAGTGGTCAACGCGGATACTGGCACGACGCAGTACACCGGCGCCAGCGGCGGCAGCAAGACGGTAATGACGGATTCCCCCGCGGTGAGGGCCGCGGCGGTGGAAGTGAAATCCAAACTGCTGGCCATGGCGGCCGAGCAGTTGAAACTTTCAGCCGCGAGCCTGACGCTCAAGAACGGCGAGATCTCCGGGCCGGGTGGCGCCCCCAAGGTTGCGGTGGGCGCTCTTCCAGACCTGCGGGCGCAGCAGGTGGTCGTGGGGGTGGGCATCCGCGGTCCCAACATCACCGAAAAATCGATCCGGCCGTTCGCCGCGCATTTCGCCGAGGTGGAAGTCAACATACGCACCGGCGAGGTGAGGGTGCTGCGCATGATCGCGGCGCAGGATAGCGGCCGCGTCATGAACCTCTCGACCTACCGCAGCCAGGTTATCGGGGGCCTGACGTTCGGGATCGGCTTCGCCATGACCGAGCGCCGCGTCCTGGACCCTCAGACCGGGAAGATGGTAAACGGCAACTGGCACGACTACAAAATCGCCACGGCCAAAGATGCGCCGGCGGAGCTGACCTGTCTGCCCATCGATTTGCACGACAATGAGTGCGACACCACCAGCGCGAAAGGGCTGGGCGAGCCGGCCACGGTTCCGGCCGCCGCGGCCATCGCAAACGCTTTCTACAACGCGACGGGCATCCGCGTCAAGGATGCGCCGATCACGGTGGCGAAAGTCGTCGGCCTTCTGGCCGAACGAAGGAAACAGGGGTGAGTCATGCTGAGTCAGTTCTCATATAAGCGGGCCACATCGGTCAAAGAAGCGATGGATGCCGCGGGCCGTCCCGGGACGCGCATTCTGGCCGGCGGGACCGACCTGTTGGGATGCTTGCGGGACGAGATTTTCAAGGCTGGCGCCCTGGTGAGCCTCAACGGCATCAAGGAGCTCAAGGGCGTCGGCGCCAAACCTGGAGGCGGTCTACGCATCGGCGCGCTTACCACGCTGTCGCAGATTGCGGACAACCGGCAAGTCGCAACTTCTTACCCGGTACTGGCGCAAGCGGCGGCCGCGGCCGCCAGTCCGCAGTTGCGCAATCAAGGGACCATCGGGGGGAATTTGTGCCAGCGCCCCCGCTGCTGGTATTTCCGCGGCGATTTTCCGTGCCTGCGCAAAGGCGGCCAGACCTGCTTCGCCGTGATGGGCGAGAACGAGTTTCACTGCATCTTCGGCGGAGGGCCCTGCTACATTGTCCATCCCTCGGATACGGCGCCGGCGCTGGTGGCGCTGGACGCCAAAGTGAGTATCGCGGGGCCTAATGGTGTGCGCACCATTCCGCTGGCTTCGTTCTTTGTGCTGCCGGAGGTCAGCGTGGTGAAGGAGAACGTGCTGACTCCGGGCGAAGCGCTCACGGAAGTCCTGCTCGATCCACCGCGGCCCGGCGCGCGCAGCGCGTACCGGAAGGTCCGCGAGCGCGGAGCGTTCGATTTTGCGCTGGCGGGAGCGGCCGTTGTGGTGGCGCTCGCCGGCGGCAAGGTGCAAACGGCGCGTGTCGTGCTCAGCGGGGTGGCGCCGGTCCCATGGAGGTCCGCCGAGGCGGAGAAGGCGCTGGTGGGAGGACCGCTCGATGCCTCGACTGCGGCCGCCGCGGCGGCCGCCGCGGTGAAGGACGCCACGCCCCTTCCGCGCAACGAGTTCAAAGCGCCGCTGGTGCGAGGCGTGCTTGAAGAAACGCTGATTCGGCTGTCGGAAGCTGGTTGACCTTGGCGCCCGGCACCGCCGTTCTTTCCGGGCGCCCCGTCACCGCCATGCAGCGCGGGACGGGGCCGGCATTTCGGCTGGCGGAGTGCCTTAATACTTCTTTCCCAACACGTCCAGGCCTGCGTGCGCGAGATCCTCGGGCGTCATGGCAATCCGAAACTCCACTTCGGCATTGAACGTTAGGAACCACGGCTCGGCCAGCGCCGGGACATCGGACGGGCTGTTGAGGTTCACCACAAAGGTTCCGCC
>Ga0181517_10000571_pt1 | contig 48124 bp, 59 predicted proteins | sample PEATcosm2014_Bin_31_FD_119748 | JGI IMG/M metagenome (GOLD analysis project Ga0181517, IMG submission 119748) | Peatland microbial communities from MTU Mesocosm Facility, Houghton, MI, USA - PEATcosm2014_Bin01_30_metaG | ecosystem: Environmental > Terrestrial > Soil > Wetlands > Peat | place... | reverse complement strand
GGCGCGCAGAACGGGACCGTCATTTTGACCTGGATCTAAACCCTATGGCAACACAATTCAGCGGTGGTACTTACGTCTCGACGACGTTCAGCACATCTTTCAAATCTGACATACAAGCGAACCTTATCGCTCAACTCATCAACGCGGGCTGGACGAACGTGCCCCAGGCCACCGGCCAGGGGCCGGGCAACGTGGGCGCGGTGACGCTCACGATTGCCGCTCCCTGCGTGGTGACGTGGAGCGCCGGAGCGCACGGCTTCCTGGGCGGCGAGAAGGTCATCCTGCAAGTCAGTTCCGGTGGCGCGCTGCCCGGCGGCCTGTCCGTCAACACGGTGTACTACGTCAAGTACGTCAACACGACCACGTTCAACCTGGCGACGAGTTTGGGCGGCGGAAACATCACGACTACCGGCAGTCAGAGCGGCACGATCACGCTGAACACGCAGTCAGTGTTGCTGCAATCTGCCACGCAGACAAACGTTACTTACCCAATTCGTGTGCTACTGCAAGACAATCTGGGCAACTGCATTCAAATTTCCCTTCAAAACCAAAGTGGATCTCTTGTGGGAACCAATTCCACCGCCAGCAACATCGGGTGTGCTAGTTTGCAACCCGGCACCACATCAGTGCCCATTACACTTCGAGTAATAGCGACCCAGTACCATTTTTTATGTTTTGTTCCGCTGGCAAACCAGGCCAGAGGGTTTGTCATGGCCGGGATGTACTACGTGCCTGCTTTTCTGACTGGTATAGCCAGTGTCGGCTACTGCATCTCCAACACTCATCCGGGCGACACCCAGACCAGCATGAGTAGTCCGTGTTTCAGAACAAGCTATCAACTGATGCAGAACACCGGGAATGGTGAGGGCGCTCAGACGATATGGAACACGGCTTTGCTGGATTTTTCGAATGGCAACAACCCAGGGCCGGGTGTTCCACAAGTGTTAGTTTTACCTTCCTCATTTCTCCAATCACAAAATGGTGGAGCAAGATGGGCAAATGCGGATCTGAATACCGCCGATGTTTTGTTGTACACCGGCTTAACGGCTTTTTATACCGATGAGGGCACCATAAAGGGCCAGTTCTTTGACATGATCTTCATGACCACTTCATTCCCTGTGGACACTACTGACACTTTCAACGGACACAATTGGTGGAATCTCACCGGCAGCAACGTATCGGGTGGCATCTGGGTGGCGACGAGCTAAGCCATGTACACAGTAGAATCAGGGTCACAAACAACGCAGGGCATCCCCACCGCCAGCTATGGCACCGCATCCATGGCCACCTCCGGCAAGACGGTTGTCATCGCCGCCACGGGCAGTTCTTGGATGAATCACACCAGGAAGCGGCAGGTCGCCATGTACATCGACAGCGGCGGCGGCTCTTCGGAGACCAATTTGGTGTTTTGATATGCCAGCACCCTGGTCCACCATGTCGCTCGACTTCAGCGACAGCTTCTCCGATCTCAGCCAATGGCCCTACGTGGCCTCCGGCTCAGTAGGCGCCATCGGCGGTCGTTCTGGTTACACGGGCGGCACTATGCGCCGGTTCTATTGGACGCGCACGAGCAAGATGGGAGTTCACATCGACCTGATCCCAGCGGGCGATGTGTATGGAACGAGCACGGTGCTGATGTTCGACTCGGGGACGTACAACAACACCCAGATGACGCTTTTCGGAACGTGGAACGGTTCCACTTGGGTGCTCCAGTTCATGGTTGGATCAACGGTGCTGGGGTTCGTGCCGGTGTCCACCGCCACGAACGTTTGGACCACGCTGGATATCTACCTGGAGGTCAGCAGCACGGCGGGCGTCCTGCAAGTATGGGTCAACGGCGCTTCGACGCCAAGCATCAATCTTTCCGGCATCAACACCCAGAACGATCCTTCGACGACCAACGTCTACGGCGTGAGCTTCTATTGGAACGCGTATTGGAGTATCGGTTGCGATTCTTTGCAAGTCTACCGGCCCGCGTCGATCCCCGCGTACTCGCCCCTCGCGCTGCCTTCCGGATCTCCGCTGTCTTCGATGCCCGCGTTGTTTACCGAGACGTTCGCCAACCTGAGCGCCTGGACCGTGGTGTTCTCGGGCGGTGCAGTGACGACGGCGACGCAGCCGGGCGGCTCGTCCCCGGTGGATTGCCTGGAGTTCGGCGCTGGCCAGTTCAGTGCTTACAGGAACACGACAAACTCCTCCACCTACGGCCTGCGCTTCCAGGCGCGCTCGACGTATCCGGCTGGCTCAAACAGCGCCAACTCGTTCTTCCTCCTTCAAAGCCCTTCGGGTGCGGGGACGCAGATCATGGTGTGGATCGACCCTCAGAACTCGCGCCTCCAGATCTACAGGGGCGCGGGCACTGCCAACCTCATCGTCTCGATGCCCCTTGTCTCGATGCCGTTGGGCGAGTGGGTATCCGTGGACCTCGTCGTCAAGGTCGGCTCCACCGGCTCCATCTACTGCTGGATGGCGGGCAAGTGCGTCTGCCTCGTGGACGGCCTCAACACGCTGGGAGATTCCGCTCATCCCACCATCGGGCGCGTCGTGATCGCCAACTCAGATTGGCCTATCGACCAGTACCTCGCCAACGTGAGCGCGTATGCTAGTGCGGGGACGCGTCGTCCGCGCAGCCAGGGTTATTTTCAAGGCGTCTGAATCGTTCTAACTTTTCTCGTAAAGGAGCACACCCAAATGTTTGCATTATGGCGTCACGCCGCAACTCATGGACTTTTCGGCTCGGACCCTGTCCTGCCGGCCAATGTCACCGCAGCGGTGGTGACTATGATCTCAGACCCCGGTCTCGACACAGTTGTGCCGAGCGAAAAAGCGGTTCGCACGAACCTCAACACCAAGCCCACCGCCGCGCTGGTCACCTCGGTGGGATCGCCGGGCGTTGACACCAACGTGCCCAGCGAGAAGGCCATAGCGACGGCCCTGGCCGCCAAGCCCACCGCCGCGCTGGTCACCTCGGTGGGATCGCCGGGCGTTGACACCAACGTGCCCAGCGAGAAGGCAGTGCGAACCGCCATCGGTGCGATTCCCGCTCCCGCCGGACTGCTGCTCAGCGGCGCCGACGACCCTACCGTGATCGGGACGGACGGCAACTTCTACCTGCAGCTCACCACGGGCGTCCTGTGGGTGCAGACGGACGGCGCTTGGGGCGCGAGCGGCTGGGTTCTGACCGCCGCCGGCAGTTAGGCCGTGAGCGACTTTGCGCTCGCCATCCCCATAGTCCTGGCCAACGAAGGTGAGGGCTATGTGGCCGACGACAACGGACGCGGACCCTCCAAGTGGGGCGTAACGCTCGAAAGCTACCAGGCATTCGATCCGAAGGCCACCGCCGCCGACATCGCTAGCATGACGCCGGCGGCGGCCACGCCGTTCTACCAGCAGGAATTCTGGCAGCGCTATCACATCGGCGCCATCGTGGACCAGAGCCTAGCGACGAAGACGTTGGACCTGGCGGTGAATAATGGCGGCACCACCGCCGTAAAACTGCTACAGCAGGCCGTGGGGCTGCCCGCGTCGCAGCAGGACGGCGTCCTGGGACCCATTACCGCAGGGCGGGCCAACGCCACGCCTGCCGCCACCGCGCTGGCCGGTCTCTGGCTGGCAGCGCGGGCGCACTATCTCGCCATCGTGGCGGCAGATCCTACGAAGGAGCCGGACCTGGCCGGCTGGCTGGCCCGAAACGACTCGACCGGCGGAAAGCCGGACGAAACGCAGTGAAGCTGGCAGATCTTAATCCGTCGTTCAAAACCAACGGAGTCCTGGTTTTCGACTGCCCCTGCGGCAAATGCGGACGCCGTATTCGAGTGCCACTGGAGCCGCAAGCAACCGGCCAGGCGTGGGAGTGTAATGGAGAGTTTCCGGACACCACCACGCTGGCACCGAGCATAAATTCCGGATGCTGGCACGGCTTCGTTCGCAAGGGCAAAATTATCACAGTATTTCCACAACCGGACGCGCGCCGACTCGCGCGAGAAGGAGAAATCCCATGAAAACAGCGATATCGATCGCGCTCTCTACTCTGCTGCTGGCCGCGTGTCTCACGACGGTTGGTTGCAGCACGTCTCAGATCGTCACGGACCTCGACATCGCGTCCGGCGCCATCGACGCCGTCGAGGTTGCACTTCCCCTCGCGGGCGCCCTTGTGCCTGCGCCGGTCGAAGCGATCATCGAGAATTACTGCCAGCAGGCTGACACCAACATCGTCTCGACCGTGGCGGAGCTTAACTCCACCGACGTGGCGGCGCAGAAAGCCGTCGTGATCAGCGGGATTTGGGGAACCACCGCTGTGCTGGACATTCCGGAGGTTCCAGGGACCGTTGCGAATGCTATCACCGCCGCAGTCAGCGCGATAACCAAGATCATCGGCGACGTGAGCAGCGGCAACATGGCGTTGAAGGCCAACGCCAAGACCGCGGATAAATTCTCGCTGAGCTGGTGGCAGCGGCACAAGCTCAATAGCGCGAGAGCGACCGCAGAAAAGACGCTGGCCAAGATCGCCGCGCGCCGCGCCGCGAGAAAGTAGCATCCATGCCGCCGCTCGCGCCGGGCACGATCATCTTCTACTGGGGCAGCGGTCTGTTCTCGCGCCTGATCGAACTGATCGGGCGCGGGCAGCCCTCCCACGTCCAGATCGTGGAGTCCGTGGCGCCGGGCGGCACCGTCTGGATCGCAGAGAGCACGGTGCTCGCCGGCGTCTCGGGCGTCCAGCGGCACCCGCTCGCACTGCGGATGGCCCAATATCCGGCAGGCACCCGGGTGGCGGCGGCCACCGTCAGCCCGCAGGTGCGGCTCCAGTCCTGGGACCGGCTCACGCCGTTCGTCGACGCGTGTGTCGGCAAGGTAGGCTATGACTTCCTGGGCTTGGCGGAATTCCTCGAGCCGGAGATCCTGCGCGAGGGTCAGCCGAACAATCGTCGCATGGTGTGCTCCGCTTTCGTCGCAGCCGCCCTCGAGGCGGTTGGCCTGCTGGTCGGCGTCCCGTACTCCCAGGTCAGCCCGCAGTGGCTGCTGGAGATGCGGATCTTCGACAGCTTTATTCCCCTCCGCGGCGACCCGAGGCCGCGCAACTTCAACAGCGTGTAGCCGGATCAAAATCACCCAGAGAAGAGGATTATAATCATGCCGTTTTCATTCAGGACCGGAAAGAAGAAGAGCACAGAGCCGCCGCACAAGCGCTGCATGTTCGCGCGCTACGCCAAAGCCGTCGTGCTCCCGAGCGCGCCGGCGATCGTCGATTACAGCGGGTTCCCCGGCCTGACCAACATGCTCTGGAACGACATCCTGGGATGCTGCGTGATCAGCGCGATGTTTCATCTGGTGATGCTTTGGGCATGGTTTACGCGCGGTGTGAAGCTGGTGCCAACGCGCGACGAATTCATCGCCGCCTACTCGGCGATCGGCGGCTACGTGGACGGCGATCCATCCACCGACAACGGCTGCGATCCGTACGTCGCGCTGCAGTACTGGCAGACGACGGGGATCACGGTCGGAGGCCTGCTGCACAAAATCGGTGGCTGGGCTAACGTGAATGTCTTTAACTCGATCGAGGTCAAGATCTCCGCTTGGTTGTTTGGCGGGCACTTTGTAGGCTGGCAACTCCCGAGTGCAGTCCTCCAGGATGGCGTCACATCCTGGGCTGTGCCGCCGGGCGGCCTGGCTGCCAATCCAGCGGACCCCGACAACGGCCACATGACCGACATCATTTCCGTCGATGCTGCAGGAAACCTGGGCATCTCGACATGGGGCGCGAAGTACCCCGCGACGCCGGCATTCCTGCCCGACTATGTCGCGCCTGGCGAGTGCTTCGTTATCATCCCCGAAGACGGCCAGGACTGGATCGGTCCCACGGGCAAATGCCCCGCTGGCTTCGACTTACCCGCGCTCCTCGCGGACCGTGCTGCTTTATGATCCAACTCATCCAACTCATTCAGGCCCATCCGGCCGCCGCCGGCGCGGTGGCCATGTGGCTGTTCGCTGCCGTGATCCACGGGATGCCCGCGCCGGAGCCTACCTCCGGCGTCGGCTACCGTTGGCTGTATGCCACGCTGCGCTGGTGCGGCGCCAATCCGCTGCCCGGCGTGGCCGAGGCCAGAGACGCCGTTCGGCGGAAGATCCAAGCCCGCAGAATGGCGCGCATCGCGCGGCTCGGATAGCCCGAGTACTCCCTCGCCGTTTTTGGATCCACTCGCATCGGACGGCGATGCCAGCGATCGCTGGACCGTCGAGATTGCGGCCAGCAACGCCTGGCGCTCCAACTCCGGCATTCTCTCCAGGCGCGACACCCAGCGCTTCTTTTTGCGCTTGATTCGCTCGCGCTCCCGGAATCCACTCCCCAAATAGCGATAGTCGTGTAGCTCGGCCGGCGGCTCGAAGTTATACCAGAGCCATTCGGTCCGCGGCTTGCCTCCGCGCGTCATGGCGCGAAAGGTGGTCGTGTGCCAGCCGGCCAGCTCCGTGGCGTACAACTCGGACCAGTACCCCGAGACAATCACCATGCACGGCAGATCCTGGAGCACTCGCAGCAAGTGCGCAAGTATACTTGCGCGCAACCTGGTGGCATCGCAGCTTCAGGTGTGGAGAGCTAGGCGTGGGGAGCTGCGGGCTTCCGGACCAGGCGCAGGCAGCCGACGTCGCCAGCCCGCGCCATCTCCGCGTGCGCATGATAGCCCGCAGCATCCAGCGCGTCCGCAATTCGATCGATTACCTTGCCAGCCAGCTTGGCGCTCGGGCCGGCCTTGCGAGGAGGCCGCAAGGCGGTCCGAAGCTCCGCCGCCACGTAAACAGCGGCATAGAGGCCCAGTGTCAGCGGGACCTCGAAGCGATCGCCAAGCCGGGCGATCTCATCGTTGGCGCGGCTGGCGAGATCGGCTTCTTTCATCGCAGGACCATCTCGCACGCCGGATCGTCCTCGCAGGCCTGCGCCTGGTCGTCCGACAGCGGCTGCGCTGCCCAGGCCAGCAGCCAGAGCAGCGCGACTACCAGCAACGCCACCAGCGGGTTTGGCGGCTGGCGTTCCGGCGTGCGATCCGGCGGTCGCGGCGGCGTTGCTGGCGCCGCCACCACCACAGGATAAGCCTCCCCAATAGTGTGGACATTTGGATCTCCCTTCATCGCCGCCTCCGGCGAGTGGCGATCGCGCGTTCTGCGCGCGACCGCTCCGCGGCGGCCGCCGCCGCGCGCTCGTAGATGGTCTGGTACGCCACGTCGTAGCCGTGGCGCGAGCCTTTCGGCTCGATGTGCATGTAGCCGGCGTGCAACTCGATGACTAGCGGCTTGCCCCGGTGGCTGACTGCGGTCTCGTACGCCAGTGGCAGCAGCGGCGCGGTCGGGTCCTTGCTCACCGCCGCGTCAACGTCGGCTCGCCGATGGTTACGTCGGCGCCGTCGACCGTTGCCCCGCCCTTGATCGCCTTCTTAATCTCGCACTTGGCGACCTGGCAATCGCTCTTCGTGATGGCCAACTTCAGATCGTCGAAGACGGCCTCCATGGTGGGTGTATACACCATCGCGTGCGTAAATGCCTCCCACGCCGTCGCCGGCAGCGTGATGGTCAGCGTTTTGTACTCCGCCGGCACCGCCGCCTCGTCCGTGATCTCGACGCTGGGCGAGCCTTCCCGCAAGCCCAGCGTGTGCAGCTTGCCCTCCAGCTTCCTCCACTTTCCCTTGGCGTCGCGGCCGAGGCCTTCGATCACGCGCGCGCAATATTGCTCCAGCCTCTCCTGGCGCGCGGACCAGGCCTTGGCCAGAGCAGCCAGGCGCTGCGACTCCGATTTCATGAACGCGGCCTCATTCTCGCAGCGGCCGAGGTAGCCGGCGATCCCGTCCACCTTCTTGATTTCGAGTTGGACGTACTGCTCGATCTGCTGCCAGCACTCGGCTTTGGCCTGGTCCGTTTCGCACATCTCGTACGTGTCGAGGAGCGCTTGCAGCTCCTCGACCACGCCGTACAGGGATAGCGTTGCCATGTTACGCGGCCCTCCCTTCCTGCGCCGCCGTGGCCGGCGGCTGCATCGGAATCTCGTCGTCGTCTGCCGGCGCGAAGGCTTGCAGCGCCTTGGCATCCTGGAGTGCGGCCCAAAGCTCGCGTACCACCGCGCGCGCTACGCCGAACTTGCGGATGGCGCGCGGCTCGGTTACGCCATTGTGCGCCAAGATGCGGTCGTACTCGTCGGCGCCGTGCATGTCGATCGTGGCGAGCAGGCCGTCGCGCAGCTCGACGATGACCTGGTGGATGGTCGCGCAATTCGTCATGCGCGCCCAGAGCGCCTGCACCGCCGCCGGCGCGCTGGCCGAGGCAGCCGCCGCCTGGGGCGGCATGCTGATCGGCGGGTGTGGGACGCCGTTGCTCCTGCCGCCTCCTCCGGCAGCCGGCGCGGGCGCTACTGCTACCGGCGCGGGAGGTGCCACTGGCGCGGGCAACGCCTCGCCCTTCAGCCAGTCCGCGAACGCGGCGAACTCTTTGTCGCCGGGTTTCTTTAGCACTTTGCCGGCGTACGCCGAGCAGCGGGTCTTGTCGATAATCATGCTGTTGTTATCGTCCATCAGACCGACCAGGTCAAACTCGTACTCCAGGCCGTCGCGCTGCACGGGAGCCAGGCCTACCTTGATCCGCCGGGTTTTCTTTTTGCCGGTCTGGTCGGTGTACTCCTCGTTGAGGTACTCGTTTTTGGTCCGCATCGTCGCGATGATGTGGCAGGGCGATGCGATCATGGCGTCGATCATCTCGCGCTCGTGCGGCCGCCACTCCTTCCAGCCTTCCATCTGGTCGCGCGCGCGCGCTTTCTTCTCGTCGACAAACTCCAGCGCGCCGTCCTTGCCCATCCAGAAGTGGCTGAGCGAGTCCACGCAGAAGACCGCGTAGCCGGCGGCCTCCGCGGCGTGCAGGGAGTTGAGAAAATTCTCGGCGCTGTAGCTGGACAGTTCGATCACGTCGAACTTGAACAGATCTGCGTACTTCGACAAGCTGCCGTGCTCTGTGTCGATGGCGGCGATCTTGCCGTTCGGGCCGGCCAGCAGCCGGCCCAGTTTGAGGGCGGTCAGCGACTTGCCGCTGCCGCCAGGCCCGATGAGCGCCACGCGGCCTTTGGCGTCGTACTTCACCGCCGGTCTGAAGACTATACTTTGAGATGACATCTGGTTCCTTTCTCAGTTGTCGGTTGTGGAGGGGAGGCCGTTTGCGCGCGGCCTCCTCTCGCGTTTCATCCATGCCGGCTGACACCGGCAAAAGTCAGAGGCACGTTCCCCAGACCAGCGAGGCCAGTAGCAGGGCCCCAAACACGCCCAGCGCGCCGGCGGTGATCGATCCGTAGATTATCTCCTCACGCATGGCAGTCCTCCTGAATTTCCTTCAGCGCGCCGGTGATCGTGGCCAGGCGCCTGGCATAGCGGTCGCGCTCGCGTTGCAGCGCGTAGACCGCGTCGTTCATGTGCTTCGGACAGGCCTCCAGGTCCCAGGCCAGCTCCGGCCCGCAGTCCGGGCAGATCCGCTCCTGGCAGGCGCCAACCCGGCAGTGCAGTACATCATCGTCGAGGTTGACGTGGCCGTTTGGGCATTCGTAGTATTTCTGCTTTGGATTTTGCGGCATGATCCTCCTTTCACGCCTGCGGGCAAAACCGCAGGCTGCGCGTCTCCAGCAGCATCGTCGCCAGATCCGCCAGCGATCGCTGCTGTGCCATGGCCGGGTGCTTGTCTTCCGTGGGCCGTAGCGGCTTGGCATATTTGTATTATGCGGAGTAGCTACGCATAAGTCAAGCACTATTTTGGCCCGCTTTTCGTCCGTAGCGGACACGCAGCTATTGACAGGCCAAGCCGCTTGGCACTATACTTCTCGACATGACGATGATTGACACCGCAGTTATCGGAAAAATGGGCGGAGACGCGCGCGCCGCCTCCCTCTCCGCAGAAGAACGCAGTGCCAGCGCGCGCAAGGCAGCACGCGCGCGATGGAAGGATCATAAGGCCAAGCGTCCGGTGGCAGGCAGGAACAAGCAGGCAAGTGCGAGAAAGCGCGCCGCCAAGTAGGACCCCATGTTCAACTGGCTTTGTCCCAAATGCGGTCGCGAAGTTCAACCCTCGGAACCCGAATGCCCGGCGTGCCACGAGGCGGCAGCGACGATGGCGGCTCGAACGAAAATGGAGACGCTAAAGAGGGCGAACTAGCGCAATAAAAAACCGATTCGGTTTGGTTTTGCTGCCCCGCCGAATCGGTTTTTGGAAGCCCAATCTTGACGATATGACCACTCTCATGCAAGTGGTAGGCTCTATGTGTATTTTACCAACAAGAGAGGAACACGATGAACATCAAAAAGAAGACGACGCGCGTCGTCGCACGGCGCCGCGCATCCGCAGATCCATCCGTCCGGAGATACCGGCTCTACCGGGAGCCGGTGCCGACCATCCAGCAGCTCGCGCCGACCAACGGACACAGCAAGCTGCCGGCGCCGGCGCCGGTGAAGGCGTAGCCGGATCCCAACGCCGCGAATGGCGATGGCCGCCGGGCGCCGATCGCCGTTTCCAGCGTGGCTAGCTAGCCGCGACGGACTCGGCGAGGACGCCGGCGGCGTACACTGGTATACGCGCGGGCGCTCCCCCACTCGCCCGCGAACCCGCCGGCGATTCGGGCGCCCGCCCGAGGACTCCAATCTCATGAACTGCGCCATCTACGCTCGGGTCAGCACCAAGGCGAAACCGGTCCGCAAAGCCGGCGAAGCACTCGCAAAATATAAGGAAAAGCTCGCCGCTTGGCAGTCCAAGCACCAGGACACGGAGAACCAGCTCCTCGATCTGCGTCGCTACGCGAAGGCGCAGGGCTGGACAGCCGTCGAGTACATCGACCACGAGACCGGCAAGCACGCCGACCGCGACGCGCTGCAATTGATGTTTGCGGACTCAAGCCGGCGGAAGTTCGAGGTCGTGTTGGTATGGGCGCTCGACCGATTTACCAGGCAGGGCGTGCTGGACACATTCGCGCACGTGAAGATGCTCCACGACTACGGCATCCAGTTCGAGAGCTACACCGAGCCGTTCTTTCGAACCACCGGACCTGCCGGCGAACTGCTGATGGCGGTCCTAGCCTGGGTGGCGAAGCAAGAGCGCATTCGCATTTCCGAGCGAACCAAGGCCGGCCTGGTGCGGGCGCGAAAGCAGGGACACGTGGGCGGCCGGCCGCCGCGAATTTTCGATCGCCAGCGCGCACGCGAATTGAGGAAAGGCGGCATGAGTTGGAGGAAGATCGAGAAGGAAATGGGCGTGCCGCAATCGTCGTTAAGGAAGGCGCTCGGCTCCCCCGCCAAAGGTGTGCACAAAACGTCCTTGAAAAAGGGCGAAAAACGTGTTGCAACCAAAACCTAGATTTGAAGCGCTTTTAGAGTGCACGAACGAACGTTTTATGCACGCCAGATCACCGCAAAACCCCAATAAAACGGCCATTCGCTACGCGCTAATTCGGACATGCGGGTCCGCTCGATTGCCGCGCGGGACGGCTTTGGCAGGCACATAAGTCCACATTCAGGCCCATTCCAGAAAAAAAATGCAGGCGCGGAGGTGGTAGTACGTAGTCTCCGACTCCCATTCTCGCAGCTCGCATCGCCAGGACTAGCGAAGCAACCAGGTCGTGCTGGCCACTTGACACCCACGCCGAAACCAGCGATGCTGCAGACATGGCGTATCCAGGCGGAAAGAACGCGCCAGGCGTTTATCACACGATCATCAACCTGATGCCGCCCCACCAGACCTACATCGAGCCGTTCCTTGGCGCCGGCGCGATCATGCGGCTGAAGCGACCGGCGGCGCTCAATATTGGCATCGACATAGATCCGGGCGCGCCCAAAGTGACGATGCCGCCGGTTCCCTCGCCAGATCCGTCGCGTTCGGCCGACGCCGGCAAAAACGGCGAGGCGTACCGTTCGCGCGAAACGGCGATGGCGGATCCGCACGCCGCCTCGGGCGATGCCCGTCATCACCACTCGCCAGGGGCGGCGATACAGGCCTCCAGCGGCGGAACTGGCGATGGAGTACTCCCGCGCTTCCACTTCGTGCACGGGAACGGGATCGACTTCCTGGCGTGTTATCCCTTCGCCGGCAACGAGCTCGTGTACTGCGATCCGCCATACGTGATGGCCACGCGCTCGGGCCGCCGGCTCTATCGCTGCGAGATGGCCGACGCCGAGCACCAGCGTTTATTGCGAGTGCTCCAGGATCTGCCTTGCGCCGCGATGATCTCCGGATACTGGTCGGAGATGTATGCCGAGGCGCTGGCCGGCTGGAACAGCGTCACGTACGACGCGATGACGCGGGCCGGCAAGCAAAAGACGGAGTGGCTGTGGTTCAACTTCCCGCGGCCCACCGAACTCCACGACTATCGCTACCTCGGGCGTGGCTTCAGGGAGCGCGAGAAAATCAATCGGAGGAAGAAGCGCTGGGTCGCGCGCCTCGAGCGGATGCCGGAGTTGGAGCGGCACGCGCTGCTGGCGGCGATGGCTGAGGTACGCTGTTAACCAACGACAGCCTAGCCGCGCGCCTTGGCACGGAGCGACAACGGGAGGATGTCAAATCAAACTCTCGCAGTCCAAACTACTGACCACCACCAGCCCATCCTCTATTTCGGCTCATCCTTTCAAATCGACTTCGTTCCCAAGCCCTGGCGCGTCGGTCGCGTGCCACGTCCTTCCGCGCTATTCATTCGCGCCACCTGCGCGAAAGCCGCCCGGCAGGTTCAGCTTGACTGGCATCTGGTGTGCAGCGCACGCGACGTGCTCTGGCGCACGACGCGGCATTTGGAGTGCCCCGTTGGCTGCGCCTGCAGCACAGCGATGCGGCGCGCTAAGCGGGCGCTGACGGACATTCTGGAGGAGTTTCTCAACGTGGGGCAGGGAAGACAGGCCGACGGGCTACAGAGTAGACTGCAAAGTATGAAACGCCTGCTAGTGGCAGAGCAGTTCGATTCCTATGCGCGGTCCGTCGTGCCGATCGGCGCGTCTGCAACCCAGCGGCAGGATCGTCGCGTATTCATGGGATCATTTTACCTCCTGATCCTCCGGCAGCTTCCTCCTCAGCCCGGCGTCCGTCGTCACCGCGATCATCGCCCGCAGCAGCTTGTCGCGCAGCTCCGGCGCCAGTTTGTCTTCGTCGATCACCAGGCCGCGCGGGCAGATCGTCTCACCCGTGGCGACGGCGTTGAGCGCGTCCTTCTCGTCGTCCGTGAACTGTTCGCGGATGGCTTCCCACGTGGTTAGGCGGATTAGCACGCGGCCTCCGTCGCGGCCATCGCCGGATCAAGCGTCGGGCGCCGACGCGGCTCGCCGTTTCCGCCGGCGTCGGCCGAACGCGCCGCTTCCGGCCTGGCCGCGCAGCCGGCGGTCTTCTCTGAGTAGCGCCAGAGCACGATCTGGCCATGGAAGTCGTACCGCGGCGTGCGCATCCCGGCCGGCGGCGGATGCAGCTTGATCCAATAGTGGATCATCTCGTCGAAGGCTTCGTCCCGCGTGGTGCTACGAAAGCCGTCGTGCCAGGCCAGCGCGTTACACTCGTCGGGCGTCAGCTCCTCGCCGTCGATCCAGACGCGGCCGAACCAGCCGTAGAAATTGCGCACGATAAGAATGCGGACGTTCCCAACGCCCACGCACGGCCATCGCCCGAGCAGCCGCATGGTCTTCTGGCGCGGATCGACGTAGCAATCACAGCGATCGCCCACGCGGAACGGACGCTTCCGAATCCCGCGGATGGTGTGCGTCTTGGACCCTTCCTCGACGTATGGCGCGAAGCGGCGGCGGAATCCTACGAGCACGGTGCGGCCTCCAGCAGCGGTCTGGCTGCGTCCTTCTTGGCGCACCGCGTAACGCGAGCATGGCGCGTGCGAGGCCAGCGGTGCCTGACGAGGCGACTAAGGATATACGTGGCTTCGTCGAGGTCCAGGTATGTGGCGATCACGTGGGCAATCGCGCAGCTCGCGCGCGGGCCGTACGCGAGTAGCGCGAGCTCGCCGCGAATCTCCGCGACCTCGATGCTCTTGCGCCACTTGGCTCCGTGGCCGTCGTGCCAGATGTGGATGTGGTTAGCCGCTGGCACGGTTGGCCTCCGCCACCATGCGCAGCTTGCGCACGACGCGACGATATCCCTGTCTGATTCTGGGCGATGCGGCGGCGAAGTACGCAGCCGCCTGTTTGATCACGCGCGCCGGCGGTGGCCTGTAGCCGAGCTTCCTGCCTCGATCCAGGATCTCTCCACAGGCCTTGTAGTCTGTACCGGGCTTGCCGGAGATTAGCGCGTCCCATGCGTCGTCTACTGCACGCTGCCAGGCCTCGGGTGTCTGCGGATCGCTCACAGGTCGGCCTCCGCGATAAGTTCAATCAACACCTTCACCCTGTCCTGGCAGCGCTGAAGCGCGCTCAGCGCGACCTGCAGCTCGCCCTGGCGATTCCAGCCGACGCCGCGTTCCGTGCGGCTTGGCCGCGCACGCTGCCCGCATGTCATCGAATTTGCTCATGTTCTTCAGGTCTCCAGTGTGGTGCGACGGGCCGCTGTCACCGGCCCGCCGTCTTCATTGCTCGGTGATCTGGAACCCGGTCGGGCCGCCAGCCACCACGTCGATCGGGTTGCCGGAGCCGCTGATGGCAGTGCCATCCGGGAGTGTAGTCGACGCGGTGATGATCACCCCGGTCGCCAGAACCGGCGGTGTGGCCGGCGCCAGCGTGGCGCTCATTCCGTCCGCAGCCGGAGTTACGACTACGGCTGGATCGCGCGACGCCCAAGAAGGTGGTGGAGTTCCATCGGGCAGGGTTGTGGGTAAGCCGGCGACGTCCACCGGCGTGAGTGTCGCGGTTGCCGAACCATTGTCCAGCATCCGAAAATCTACTATCGCTTTCAGTCTTGCCATTCTTTCCTCTCTTACAACGAATGCTGCCGGTGCTTTGAGTAGCGCCAGCGTTAGAGCCAGCGTCGTGTCCATCCGCGACTGCTGGCTCAAGAGTTTGTCGAGCTTCTCATCCATCCGATTGAGAAGCTTAAAATCCATGTGCGGCATTTTATGCAGTCCTCGCTTGCCGTCGGCAAAGCTTTCTGAAGTCGCGCTTATCGATCCAGTGCTCGAGCGGGCGGGTTCGACCGAACACTGTCGCGGTGATTCCCTCCCAGCGCACCACAAGCTCGTAGCGTTCGGAGTGCTGCGGAAATTGCTCGGCGCGAACGATCAGGCCAGTCGTGCGCGAGGGCACGCCGTACGCGCTGCGCTCCTGGTTGTGTCCCACCGCTGGCGCAACTACCGTTGTGCCGACCGCTGCGCGAGCTTCGGCGCGCGTGAAATCATTGCTATGCATGTGTACACCTTTCTGGCGCCGATCGTGCAGCACGGCGCTCGGTTTCAAACCAGACCTTTTTGCCCGTAAACCTCGGGCGGATGCGGTAGGCAAAGTGCTCCCCGCGCCGTCTGGCCGCGAGGAAGAACTCCCACTCGTCCGGTGGAAAGTTCTCGTAAGCGTAAGTCGATCGCTTGCGGCCGTCTGGCGCCTTGAAATCAATTTCAAGAACGCGACGCTCGCGGTCATAGCGGGCCCACAGCACGAACGAAGAGAACCGGCAGCTCGTTTGCTCCTCGATCATGTGCCACCATTGGTCCTCTGCCGCTTGTGTGTGCGCTCGGCCAGGACCCTGCACTTCTTCCAGTCGGGCAACTTTTGGGAATTATACATTACTACCCCGCTTTCGCATTTTTCTTAGCCTTTCGCACTCTTTTGCGTTGAGCCTTTGTCTTAGGTTTGGCCTTGTAAGCCAGCACGATATCAGTGATCCCGCGTAGCTTGTCGATGTTGTCAGGCGTCGAGCACGCCTCACGAAGGCGTTGCAGCATGAACCAAGCGGACTTTTGCGTGATGCCGATCTCTTTAGCGAGTTGCATAGAACTGATACCTTTGCGCGCGGTGACCAGGAGATACATCGCGTACACCCATTTGTGCAGCGGGATCTTGGACGCTCCAAATATCGTGCCATCCCGAACAGTGAAGGTGAACTTGTTGCACGCGCCGCAACGGTATGCAATGCGTCGCGCAGCTCGTCGTTCGATGGTGTCGGCGGCATAGTCGGGTCTAACGGTGGCCAGTGCGTGGCGGATGGGTATCACTTCGCACCTCCAGCTGCCTTCGGCGCGCGGCTGGCGGTCAGCTCTTGCGCGCGCAGGTAGAGGCCAGGCGCCTCGCGCTTGGCCGCATCTATGCGTGCGCGAGAGCTGGCGGCGTCGGCGTGCTGCGGAAACTCGGCGACGAATTGCATGTCGATCGCCAGCCCCTCTGCCGTTTCCGCCTCCGGCCGCGCCTCTGTGGGCGGCTTGCGCGCCGGCGCCGAGCGCGCGGCGTCCTGAGCGAACGGCACCAGGAGGCCGTAGTGGCCATCCTTAACGATTCTCTGGCCGCGCCGGATGAGGACGGCCGCGAATTGGTCCAGGGACGCGTTGCCGAGTTCCCTGACCACCGCGCCGAGCTTCTGATCGTCGGGCAGCGCGCCCATATACAGCCGCGGATAGCGCTCGCGGTCCATGAAGATCTCACGGAGCACATCGCGGAGCGGATCGAGGGGGGGTGCGGCAACTGGCTGCCGCACCCCAACGCTTAAGTCGTTGGATTTACAGCATCGAGAATTTTTATCCACACACCCTTGCGCCGGCGCCCCGGCTTCGGTTATATTGGCAGGCACCTGGTGCTGTTGGGCGTCTCCATTTTTCGAAGCGGGGAGGGGTCCGGCAGCCAACTGCCGCACACCCCCTGCTAAGTCCTTTATTTCCCGCACATCGTTGGTAAGAACCCCGTCGATCTCATACAGCGTGTCAACCGGGCACGCGATCTTGAGCGGGCAATCCAGTTTTGCCGCGACGGGTTCCGGCTCTGCCGGAGTGGTATCCTCCGCGGCGCGCGTCACTGTACGGAGTGGCTTTTTCTCGAGGTCCGGCAAACGCTGCACCCAGCGATAGCGATTCTCCTTTCCGTCCTTCGTGTTTACGCTCTCCACCTCGCAGAGGCCGCACTTGGCGGCTTCCTGGATGGCGTAGCGGGCCTGGCGCTCGCTCACGCGCATGGTCTCGGCCAACTGCGCGATTGGGTAGGCGCACACGCCTGGCTGCGATCCCGACCGTTGCCGCCAACTTCGCTGTGCGATCAGTAGCACGGCCAGCACGGTGGCCGGCTGCACGGCGCCGGCGAGCTTTTCGCCGAAGTCTTCAGGGAGTGGCACGAACGGATAGGAAATTTTGGAGGGAGGCCGCCTCGACGGGCTGCTCATCTGCGCCTCCGGCTTGCGATGCTTTGCGGAACGCTAAAAGTGCAATATGATGGTTTCAGTTGTGAAGCACCTTTCTGGCGCGCTCTGCCGTGTGCATGCGCGCCATAATTTTTATCCCTTCGCTGCGCGCTTCTTCGCCGCGGACTTTTTCTGACGGCACTCCCAACATCTGCACGCCTTGGTTGGGTCGTGGACCATCGTACGCGGGCGTCCGATTTTATTCCCACGCTGCCGCGCGCGCTGCAGCCCGACCCGAGCCATGATCTTGGCCGCCTGCTCGATGGTGACGTCGGAAAGTTCCACGTTTTTTTTAGTGTACTTTATATAGGCGCGTTTTTGCAAGAATATTTTTCAGTTCGGTTTCGAGTGAACTCAACTGCCGCACCCGGTCCGGCAGCCAACTGCCGCACCCCCCGGCAGCCAACTGCCGGTGCAACCTTATACGTGTTAGAGTAAGACAGAGGGCCGTGAGTGGGCAATTCTCCGTATACGGAAATGCGTGACAACTGCCCGCCCACACGCCGGCCAGCGCGCGAACAAAACAGAACGAAACCGCACTCAGACCAGCCGGCAGCCACGGACGAAAACTATGGTATTCCCAATTCTCGCGATCGCCCCTCGCCAGCTCTGACGCGGGGATCCGCCATCGTCATCTCTGGCGATCGGGGCCCGAAATTGAAATCACCTGGCAGCTTCCCACCGTGAGAGTTGGTCTTCACCGCGCGCCCTTCGGTCGCAGCGGGATGCGCGATGGCCCACAGGCAAAGCTCGACGCGGTTGGCTGTGCCGAGGCCTTCAGCCAGTGCGGCGATGTAGCCCTTGACTGTGGAGAGTGCTATTGACAGCCGATATGCTATCTGCTTATTGCTGCACCCGGAAGACACGAGCGCAAGCACCTGGCGTTCGCGAGGCGAGAGGATCAAAAACAAAGATCCAGAAGTTGAATCGCCATCTGAAAAGAATTTCATTAATGCCCCTCACTCGGGGGGCGTCCTTAAGCACATCAAAACAATAGTACCTTTTGCGCTCTGTTTTACCAAATCGACTTCCCGTAATGTGGATGGCGGATGAGAGCACCGAACAAATCGCCAGCTCGCCGGTATACTCAATCAGCGAGTCGAGTCATGTCGGAACAATGAAGCCCTCCAAAACAAAGAAAATCTCGCCGCTGTCGAAAGAAGCACATCGCCGGCGGAAGCTGATCGACGAACTCGGCGACATCGAGGCTCAGTTTGCGTCGCTGGAGGAAGCGCGAGGGGCGCGCCGGAAAGAGATAGCTCTCGAAATTATCGGCTGGAGCGCGAGCTCGCCGCCGCAGCAGGCCGATGAGTACGAGGGCTATCAGTACGCCGCGCTGGTCTCCGCAATGGGCAACGTGCGCACAGTCGACAAGCGGGCAGCCTTCGCGGTCCTCGGACAGGGTGCCTACTTGGAAGCCTCCAGCATCACGATCAAGGCGGTTGAGGAGGCAAAGCTCGCACCCGAGAAGTTCGCGAAAATTGTGAGCGCGCCGTTACGCGCAGGCCCGCGTTCAGTGAAGACACACCGCCGCCAGGCGGTCGCGCAGATCGCCAAGGCTGCGTAGTGCTCATGCTGGCCGGTCTCCGGCCACCGACCCTCGGGCGGGTCGAAAATCTTGTCCGCCGTTTCCAGGCAACTCCCACTACGTTCCAACATGCGAAAGATTCCCATTCACTGCGGCCCGCGGATCGTCGACTTTTGCGACGACAGCAGCGTGCATCGATACGAGCACGCGCCAAATGCCGAGGTTGTGCGCAAGCACAAGACTGGTCAGGTCGTGCGAATCAACGTGCTCTCGTTCGACGACATGTCGGGGAAGCGCAGCGTGCATCTCGATAGCCGCCAGCCCGGCTACGAGGAGCACCTGGAAGAGACGATGCTGCCCATGTTGAAGCGGGTCCACCGCGAGACACAGGCGCTGATTCCGTGGTCCGACCGCGTAAGCTTCAATCCGCGTCGGTTTAATCCCGATCGGCTCGCAGCGAAGACCGGCGGCGGGCGCCCAGTCTGTCCGCCGCTCGCGCGATGCGCCGCCTAAGCGAGACACTGGAAGCACCTCCCGAATGCTCTCCGGAAGAGCTACTGCGCGAACTCGAGCGGCGACAGCTCCTCAATAGCGCCCTCGCGCAACTCGATCCGGACTCCGCTCTCGTCGTCCGGCGCCGCTACCGGGACGGCGTGCCCTTCCGCGCGATCGCCGGGGAGTTGGATTTGGCTGTGTCGAGCGTTCACGCGCGGCACACGCGGGCCATCACCGCGCTGCGGGTTATTTTCGACGGTCTGAAGATCAAATCACTCAGTGAGGTATGACCAATGACCGAGTGGCTCTATTTTCTTCTGAGTGCGATCTTTGGCGTCGTCGTGCTGGCCTGCCAGATCATCAACGCGCTGCTGGTCGCGCGCAGCGAGGTGCGGCTGCAAAAAGCGATTGCGGACATGCGCGCGTGGATCGAAGGCCGGTTCGTGGATAAGGATTTGTGCCGGGCGCACGGCGATGCCGTCTCGACCGAAGTTAAAACGCTTCGCGACTTGATCCTGCAGAGGCGCGGCGCGTGAACTTCGATCGCACTCCAGGCCAGGTCGGGTACGATGCCTATCGCGAGGCGCTCTGCGGCGGCTGCCGCTCCACTGCGATTTGCGACGGCACGCCGGTCGCGACCTGGTGGCAGCTCTCCGCGGCGGTCAGAAACGCGTGGGAAGCCGCATTCGCCGCCGCTCGGCTCTGGGAGTGCGCCGCCAAGACGCGCGGCGGCGTGAAGGCCCGCGCTGGCGCTTGAGCATGCAGCCATGTGGCCATTCAGCTTCGAGGACGACGATTTCTGCGCCTCGATCGCCTGGGACCTGCCGGCACATGGCCGCGGGGAGCGCCATCACACAGATTCCAACGAGCTTGTCGTCCGTCCCCGTGCGTCCGTTTTCTCCGAACACAACCGCTATTCGGGTACACACCTATAACCCGCTGACTTATCCCTCCTTGCACGGGGCCGGACGCCAGGAAGCTGATCAATGAAGAAGAAATCGCAGCCACAAGCACAGCAACCGGCGCTTCCGCCCGGCCTGCAATGTGAGGCCTGGCCCACGTCGAAGCCGATCCCGTACGCGCGCAACCCGCGCAAGATCCCGCAGTCGGCCATCGACAAGGTGGCGGCGTCGATCCAGGAGTTTGGCTTCCGCCAGCCGATTGTGGTCGACGCGAAGGGCGTCATTGTTGTGGGCCATACGCGCCTGCTGGCCGCCCAGAAGCTGGGTCTGCCCGAGGTGCCGGTCCACGTTGCACTGGATCTCACGCCGGCGCAGGCCAAGGCGTACCGCATCGCCGACAACCGGGCCAGTCAGGAGGCGGAGTTCGATCTTCCAGTGCTGGCGCTTGAGTTTGAGGATCTGAAAGCGCTGGACTTCGACCTGGGGCTGACCGGCTTCGATCCGAATGAGATAGAAGCCTTCTCCGAGGGGGGGGGGGGACTCACGGACGAAGATAGCGTCCCTGAGGTTCCCGAGGTGCCGGTCACCGTGCTGGGCGATCTCTGGCTGCTGGGCGCATACGTGGAGTGCCCGCGCTGCCACCACCACAACGATGTCTGAGGCGACCGTAACCTGCGCGCATTGTGGCAAATCGGCCACGGGGCCGGTCCAGTTCCGCCACCGGCTACTGTGCGGCGACTCGCGCGACCCGGGTGCCACAGCGCGCCTGTTTGGCGCAGCCAAAGCCAACGTAGTGATCACTTCCCCGCCCTATGCCAGCCAGCGGGAGTACGACGCCTCGAGCGGCTTCAAGCCGATCCCGGAGGAGAAATACGTCGAGTGGTTCCGCGCGGTGGCTGCGGCAATCCAAGCCGTGCTGGCGCCGGACGGCTCGTACTTTCTGAACATCAAGGAGCACGCGGGCGAAGGCGAGCGCAGCCTCTACGTCAAGGACCTGGTCCTGGCGCACAAGCGCCAGTGGGGCTGGCGCTTCGTGGACGAGTTCTGTTGGCGCAAGACCGACAACGGTGTACCGGGCGGCTGGCAAAATCGCTTTAAGAACGCTTGGGAGCCGGTGTTTCACTTTTGCCGCCAGCAGGAAATCAAATTCCGGCCGGAGGCGGTGAGCCACAAGTCGGAGGACTGTTTCGGCTACAGCCCGAACAATCCGAAGGCGACATCCGGAAGCGGGCTGCTTGGCAGTGGCGCTCGCGGTCCGGCCGCCGGCAAACCCGGTGCGTCGGGGAATGATGGCAGGTTCGGAGGCTTGGCCAGGCCTTCGAATGTGATCGATGCCAAGACCGAGTCCACACAAGGTTCGCACTCCGCTCCCTTTCCGCGCGCACTGGTCGAGTTCTTCATCAAAGGCTTCTCCGACCCGGGTGATGTGGTCTATGATCCGTTCATGGGAAGCGGCACCACGATGGCAGCCGCGCAGATCCTGGGGCGCTCCGGCTACGGCATCAAATTGTCGCCGGGCTACTGCGACGTCATCGTGCGCCGCATGCGCATGGGCCCGCTGGGCACAGCCAAAGCCGTCCTCGAGGCGACCGGACAGTCGTTCGAAGCCGTGGCGGCCGCCCGAGGCACCAGCGCGGATGCTCCGCCGGCGCCGAAGGGCATGCATCGCTTCGCCAAGGGCAATCCGCTCCACAATATGGGCGGCGCAAAGTCCGACGCTGCCACGGTCGCGCGGAAGCTCCGAAAGGGGGCAGCGCGTGGCTGAGAAGAAGCACACGTGCACGAAGTGCCACAAGCCGTTCACCGCGCCGGTCCAGGGGCAGCACCGGCTGCTCTGCGGCGACGCGACGGATCTGGGGAGCGTCCAGAAGGTGCTGGACGGCGGCGAGGCGGCGATGGCGTTCACCGATCCGCCGTACAACGTGGCGTACGAGGGCAAGACGGCCAAGAAGCTGAAGATCGGTAACGACAGCCTGGGCGAGAAGTTCCGCGAGTTCCTTGAGGCGGCCTGCAGTAACATCCTGACGGTCACAAAGGGCGCGGTCTACGTCTGCATGTCGAGTTCGGAGCTGCACACGCTGTTCTCCGCGTTCGCTGCCGCCGGTGGCCACTGGTCAACGTTTGTCATTTGGGCTAAGCACCACTTTACGCTGGGCCGATCCGACTACCAGCGCATGTATGAGCCGATCCTATATGGCTGGCGCGAGGGCGCGCAACACTTCTGGTGCGGCGACCGCGACCAGGGCGACGTCTGGGCCATTAAGAGGCCTATGGCAAACCTGGAGCATCCGACCATGAAGCCGGTAGAACTCGTCGAACGCGCGCTGAAAAACAGCAGCAAGCCGGGCGAGACCGTACTGGACCCATTCGGCGGCTCCGGCACCACGATCATCGCGTGTCACAAGAACGACCGCCAGGCACGCGTGGTGGAGTTGGACCCGAGATACTGCGATGTGGTCATCAAGCGCTGGCAGGAATTTAGCGGGAAGCGCGCAGTGCTGGCCGGCGACGGCCGGACGTTCGCAGACCTGACAGAGAAACGGGCGGGCAAAGTGAATGCAAATGCATAAAAAAAGCCGCCCGTTTCCGGGCGGCTGGGCTGGAGCGGTGGCTGGCGTCCTACAGCGAGTAAGTGCGCTCGCCGGCCTCGTTCTTGGTGGACTCGGCAACCAGCCCCATCTTCTTCAGCGCGCCGGCGACGAATCCGCGAACCGTGTGGGATTGCCATCCGGTCGCGTCCATGATCTCGCACAGCGTCGCGCCGCCCTTGCGGCGCATCATAGCGATCACTGCGTCCTTCTTGCTGCCTTCCGCCGGCTTCTGCGCGGGTTTGTCTGCGGCTGGCTTGGCTGGCTTCTTTTGCTTGGCTTCCGTGCCGCCTTTCTTGGCCTTGGGCGCGCCAGGCTTCTCTGGTTGGACCTTGGTGGCTGCGGCGGCCTCCGAACCGTCCCTGGCGGCCTTTTTGGCAGCGGCCAGTGCCTGTAGCGCCTCCATGTCCTTGGCCGGGTCTCCGGAGAGGATGTGGATCACGTTCCAGATGCGGTTGATGGCCGTCTGGCGGTCCATGAACTTTTTGACTTCCTTCAGCTTGGCGAACGGTCCAGGCGTGCCGGCCAGCGTGTTCCAGACCGCTACAAAGCGGGCGCTGGGCCAGTCCTTGGTGGCCGCTGTGAATTCCTTCTGGCTGGCAAATGAAATGTCGCCCTCGGCCGCTGCGGGCTGGGCGTCGTAAGTGGTGATGTTATTGTCTGCGTCGATCGTAAAAAACATGGTGGTCGTCTCCTTTGAAAGTTTGGTACTTCACGCCGGCAAGCCCGCCTGGACCGGGCGGGCGCGGGCGATCCGGCGGCGTGGCTAGTGCATGACGATTAATCACTCCGGTGCGCCCGGATTGCAAGCAAAAAGTGCTCGTCAATTTAAAATAGACGTCGCACAGGCTGGAGGCTAACGTGCATGCGGAAGCCCTCAGCCAAGCCCAAACCGAAGGCCGCCGCGCCGATCCCGCTGCCGGAGCTCGAGAAGCTGGCGGCGCTCCAGTCGACCGACGCGGAGATCGCAGCCTGGTTCGGCCTGACGGAAGCCGAATTCGCCGCGCGCCAGAAGTCGTCGGCGGCCATCCGGGAATCGCTCAAGCGCGGCCGGCTGAAGGGCATCGTCGCACTCCGGCAGAGCGCACTGAGCGGCAAAAATCGGGCGCTATTTCGCTCGTTTGCCCGGCAGTATCTCAACAGCGCGCCGCCGGCGCCGCCGGCACGCTGGAAATTCGAAGCCAAGCGCGGCGTCTCGAAGAAGGCCGCGTTCCTCGAAGCCTACATCGCGACCGCCGGCCAGGTGGTCGGAGCCGCGGAGGCGGTCAAGATCGACCGCCGGCTGCACTATCGCTGGCTTGATGAAGACAATGTCTACGCCAAGGCGTTTCAGCGCGCAAAACTCGAAGCGGCCGACGTGCTCGAGGCGGAAGCCGTCCGGCGCGCCAGGGACGGAGTGGTAGAGGCCGTCTATCACGATGGCGAGGTGGTCGGCTATCAGTTGCGCTACTCGGATGGCCTGATGCTTGGCGCGCTCCGGGCCAAGCACCCGGACTGGCGCGAGAAGATCGCCGCCGAGTTGACCGGTAAGGATGGGGAGCCGATCAGAGTGCAGGACCCTGCCGCCACCACCGCCGTTGCCGGCTACCTTGCTGCGCTGCGTGCCTGGGGGCGAAAAGCTGGTCCAGAGCCGGGAGCATTGGTACCTGGGCAGACGCTGCCCGGAGATCACGGCGAGGCCGGGGCCTCCACGGGCGAACCAGATCCGGCCGGAGGGTGATTGGACACGATGGCTGCTACTGGCCGGTCGCGGATTCGGCAAGACCCGGGTGGGTGCGGAGGAAGTTGTCGACTATGGCATTTCGCATCCGGGCGAGCGCATCGCGGTTATAGCTCCGACGTCGGACGACGTTCAATCTGTATGTTTCGAAGGCGAGTCGGGAATCCTGGCGTCGCTTCCGGCGTTCTGCCGGAAGGGCTACAACTCGACCCGGCACAAGCTTATACTGCCGAACGGCGCCATCATCCGCGGCTACTCTGCCGAGGAGCCGAACCGGCTGCGGGGCCCGCAGCACCACTTTGGATGGTGCGACGAGATCTGCGCGTGGAAGCGGCCGGAGACGTGGGCCATGTTTATGCTCGGCCTGCGGCTCGGCGAGGACCCGCGCGTGGTGATTACGACCACGCCGAAGCCGGTGCCGCTCACGCTGGAGTTGATTCGCGACCCGCGAACGAAAATAACGCGGGGAACGACGTACGAAAATCGGGCAAACCTGGCGCCGTCGTTCTTTACGGAGATCATCACGAAGTACGAGGGCACGCGCCTCGGCCGCCAGGAACTACTGGCCGAGGTCCTGACCGACGTACCTGGCGCGCTCTGGACGCTGACCAGGCTGGACCAGCTCCGCATCCTCCCGCCGGCGAAGCCTCCGGAAATGCAGCGCATCGTCGTGGCGATCGATCCCGCCGGCAGCATGTCGGACGCGGGCGACGAGATCGGGATCGGCGCGGCGGGCAAGGGCGTGGACGGCCACGGCTATGTGCTGGAGGACGCCTCGTGCCGGCTGAAGCCGCTGGGCTGGGCCGCTCGGGCCATAGCGCTCTACCACAAGTGGGAAGCCGACGCGATCGTCGCGGAGACGAACTACGGCGGCGCGATGGTCGAGAGCACGCTGCACACGGTCGACCCGAATGTCCGGGTGATCCAGGTGAGCGCGTCGCGCGGCAAGGCCGTGCGCGCGGAGCCGACATCTGCACTCTACGAGCAGGGCCGGTTCCATCACGTGGGGTCGTTCGCGGAACTCGAAGAGCAGATGTGCGCGCTCACGCCTTCGGGTTACGGGCTTAACGGCTCTCCCGATCGGGTGGACTGGCTCGTCTGGGCATCCACGGAGCTTTTCCAGGCGATGCCGAACCAGGGCATCTTCGAGTACTACCGGCAGGAAGCGCAGGCCGTGGAAGACCGGAAGCGCGCGGAGAGGGAAACCGACGAGAAACGGAAGCGCGGCGGGGAATAGCGTGGCTGAGTACAAGCGGAAAATCTGGAGTGCCAAATCCGAGGCCCGCGCACGGGAGATGCGGGCGCGCGGCTGCCGCGAAGTCCGGTTTGCGAAGCCCGCGAGCGGCCGGCGCCCGCTAATAGAGAGCATCACCAGAACGGACATCATCGCGCTGGCACTACTCTGCTTCGGGGTGCGGATCATCGCTTCCGAGTTGATCCTGTGCAGCGCAGTTCCTCGGCGGCCAGCCCGGATGGTCTGCAACTGCGGGCGCTGCCGCCGCTGCCAGATCAGGAAAGCCACGCTGATCCAACGCCAGCGTCTCGATGTGGATCGATCCTGGGAGTCGACCGTGCGGTTTTGCATGGAGAATTACGGACCGAGGTGCTGGCAGCTTGGGTCGACGCTCTCGCAATTGGGCGCGTACGCATGATCATCCGGCTGGTGATGTCCCAGGAAGAGCGCGCGGCGGGTATCTCTGCCAGGGAGGCTGCGGACGCACCATTTCGCACAACAAGGATTACTGCAAGGCCTGCGCGCAGAAGTTTGAGATCGAAGCATGACACCAGTTATTCCGAAACAACGCGGCGTTGACTTGCCGACGACGGCATACGCAGCCAACCAGCCACAGTACAATCCGCTGCCATCCTGGCGGCTGGAGGACGGAACGGTGATCACACGCTGGCGCCTGACGTGGCGCGAACGCATCGGCGTTCTGTTCGGCGGCCACCTGTGGCTTACCGTGCTGACATTCCACCGCAAGCTGCAGCCGGTGAAGATCACCGTGGAGTGCCCGGTAGTCGATGAACGTTGAAACCCATGCAGCAAGCTAAAAAGTCCAATCCGTTCGTATCGATTCTGACGATCATTCTCTTCTTTGGCGGCGCGGCCACTGTCACTCACGGCCTCGCGCTGGTGTCGCCGGCGAGCGCCTGGTGTTTCGCGGGCGCGTTCTCGATGGTTGTCAGTCTGCTCACAGCGGCCGCGTCGGCAAAGAAATAAAGGATCTGTGGGCATTCGCTGTTTCCTTATCGAGCCGATCTTCGGCAATCCGCTGCCTGAGGACATTGGTAGTCGCCATTGGCCGCCAAACCGCGCCATCGTCGGCTGGCAACGGAAAGACACCGGCGAGAAACGCGAGCGCAACCGCGACTTCGGCGTGGGCGCCATGTGGTTCGCCGTGTGGCAGCCGCTTAATTGGGATTGGGATAACAAGGCGGAGCCTCATTTGATCGTCCGCTGCCCAAATGGGCCAGAGCAAACGCGCGACTGGGATATCGATTCTCGCGCGAGCAATTGCGCTCTGCCCGGCGACAAGGTGCATCGCTGCTGGATTCGCCATGGGGTACCGCCGACGATCACGGTCGACAAGGCTGGCCTGACCTGTATCGCCGGCGCAGGCAGTATTGCACTCCCGAACTGGCATGGTTTCCTCCGAAACGGCGAGTTGGTTCCGTAGCCGCTGCAAAGCGATAAACGAATGTTCGATTTTCTTCGTAAACTCCGGCTGCCGGGAGGCGGCATCGAAACGCCGCTGTCGCCCGCACTGATCTCAATGGGCAGCCGCGCGCTCGATGTAATCTCCAGCATCACGCCCGGCGCGTGGTTCGGTCCTGGCCAGCCGCTCAAGCCGGTCGCGCCTGCCGACACGCTGCCGCGCGCGTTCGATTACCCCTTCGGCTCGAACCTTTGGGTCGAGCCGCGCGACGAGCAGCCAGGCCGCGCCGCGTTTCACCAACTCCGCGCGTTCGCGGACAACTGCGACCTCCTGCGCCTGGTGATCGAGACGCGTAAGGACCAGATCGCCAAGATGCCATGGGTCTGGCAGATAGACCGGGAGCCAGGCGAGAAGACGCACAAGTACAACGAACGCGTCGCGACCGACCCGCGCGTGCGCTACCTCAATGAGTTCTTTAGGCGTCCGGATCGGGAACACAAGTTCGCCGACTGGATTCGGATGGCGCTCGAAGAGGTCTTTGTGATCGATGCGCTGTCGATCTGGCCGGTGCACGACAAGGGATCGAAGAACGTCGTCTCGCTGAATCTCATCGACGGGGCGACCATCAAGCCGCTCCACACGACCGAGGGCTGGCGACCGCAGCCTCCGGACCCCGCGTACCAGCAAATTATTAAGGGCATGCCGGCGCTGGACCTGACCACGGACCAGCTCGTCTATTCGCCGCGCAACCCTCGCGTGCACATGTTCTACGGCTATTCGCCAGTCGAGCAGATTCTCATGACGATCAACCTGGCAATCCACCGCCAGCTCTCGCAGCTTCAGTACTACACAGACGGCAACGTGCCCGAGATGATCGTTAGCGCACCGGAGGGCTGGACGCCGGCGCAGATTAAGGAATTCCAGGAATGGCTGGACACTATGGTCGGCCAGCAGGAACTGCGGCGCACAGTGCGCATGTTCCCCAGCGCGCGCGACATCCACGAGACCAAGGACCGCGTGCTCTCCGACAAGCTGGACGAGTGGTTGGCGCGCGTGGTCTGCTACGCCTTCTCGGTTCCGCCCACGCCGTTCGTCCACATGATGAACCGCGCGACGAGCAACCAACTTGCCGACTCCGCGATGGAGGAAGGGCTGCTGCCGCTGCTGAACTGGATCTCCGACGAGCTCACTTTTATCGCGCGCTACCACATGGGGATCGACGGCGTAACCTGCATCTGCAACCCGAGCGCAGACACGGACCGCAAAGTCCAGAGCGACATCGACTGCAACGAGATCAAGATCGGCCGGCGCGGGATCGACGAGGTCCGCGAGCGCGACGGCGAGGAGCCGTTCGGCGTTCCGCCGTTTGTGATGACCGCACAAGGGCCGATTCTGCTGTCCGACATCGGCAAGGCGCCGCCGGCCGCCCCCGCTGCAAACGGCGATGCGAGCAGCTTGACGGACGAAGAGCAGACGGAGAAGCTCCGCAAGCTCCTCGCCCGCCGCCGCCCGGTGAATGGCCGCCAGGCGCTGAAACTTCTGGCGCCGGCGCCGGTTCCGTTACTGAAGGCCGCGAAACTGCTGCCGCCAACCATCCAGCCGTGGAAGCTTCTGCGCGACAGCCGCCCGGCAAAGAAGGATCTGAAGAAGGCGCTAAAGAACCTGTTCGCTGCGCAGCGCGCGGCCGCAGTGAAGGTGCTGGTTGCATACACCCCCGCCGAGAAGCTGGCCAAGGCGTCCATCGGCCAGGAAGCGCTTCTGAAGGCGCTCCTGAAAGCCATCGACGCCGAGTCTGCCGGGCTGCCTCCGGACGCGCGCCAAGCGCTGGAGACCGCCGCCCAGGCCGGCGCCGCTAAGGGTTTCGCCGACTTCGATGTCAGCGACGCTGACATGATCAATCCGGTCAACCAGACCGCCGCGGACTGGGCAGAAAAGCGCGCGGCCGAGATAGTCGGCATGAAGTGGAAGGATGGCGAGCTGGTCGCGAACCCGCGCGCCGAGATGGCCATCTCCGATACGACGCGCAGCGAGTTGCGGGGTATTGTAACCGACGCGTTTAAGGCCGAAACGCCCATGCCGGATCTGATCGAGCAGATCCAGGAGGCGGGGTGCTTCTCGGATGACCGCGCCGCGCTCATTGCACAGACCGAGACCAGCAGGGCGCAGACGCAGGGCAATCTCGATGCATGGGAAGCCACGGGCTTGGTGCAAGAGATCGAGTGGCTGAACTCCGAGGACGAGGGCGTCTGCGAGGAGTGCGAGGATCTGGCCGACGGCGGCCCGTACCCGATCGAGGACGCGCCTATGCCAGTGGACGACTCGCACCCGGGTTGCCGGTGCACGGCGCGCGCGGTGCTCGCGGCCGGGGGAAATGACGACGAATGAGGTTCACGCCGGCGGTTCTATTAAAGCTCCGCGAGTTGGGCAGCCTCTATAAGTATTCGGACGATCAGCCACGCGACGACCAGGGAAGATTCACGGACGCTGAGGGCGCCAGCGACCGGGCGCATGAGTTGAGCCGGACGGCGCGCGAGAGTGGCGATCCGGCAGACCACCAGGCCGCCGGCGAAGCCCACGAGAAAGCCGCGAATCTCCACTACCAGGAATCCGCGCGCTCCTGGCAGGCTGGCGACGAAGGCGGTTCCGACGAGCACCAGCGCGCGGGCCAGGGACACGACAAAGCGGCGTCGTTTCACGCGCAGCACAGCTTTGTAGCCGCGTAAAGGTAAGAAATTTATGACCAAGCAAGAAACGCACACCCAGATCACGCGAGAAATCGCCAAAGAAGCCAAGGCGCTGAAGGCGCTCGAAGCGAAGGCAGAGAAATCCCGCCTGGAGCATCAGGACAGCATCGCGCGCTATAACCAGGCGCGCAAGGAGCTGCTGCTGCACCAGCAGACGCAGCAGCAGACGCTGGCCGCCTACACGCGCGCGCAGCAGGCCGCGAGCGACCAGCAGGCGAAGATCGCCCGGCTCAAGGGCCAGCTCATGGGGATCTCTACCGCCGGCGGCAGCTCGCAGGCGTAGCAGCTCGGCCGACGTCGACAGAAATGGCGACGGACGCCGGGCGGATCCACTCGCCGTCCCAGGCGATGCAACCAGGTCGCGCGCCGTGGAAAACCGCGGTAATCGACGGTAATTCACGGTAGCCGCGACCGTGGTCAACAAGACTTGACCGGCCCTCGGGCCGAAGTGCGCCCGCACGGCGCTCCGAAATCTTCCAGCCAGGAGTCCACCATGTCCATGAAACTGTTCATCCCCATCACCAAGGTCGACGCAACGAAGCGCGAGGTCTGGGGCGTCGCGGCCGTCGAGCAGCTCGACAAGTCGAAGGAGATCCTCGACTACACCAGCAGCAAGCCGCTGTTCGAAAAATGGTCCCACGATCAGGCACTGCGATCGATGGGCAAAAGCCTCGGCAACCTGCGCGCGATGCACACCAAGATCGCCGCCGGAAAACTCATCGCATTCCACCCGAACGATGCGGAAAAGCAGTTTGAGGTCGGCACGAAGATCGTTGACGACAACGAGTGGAAGAAGGTCGACGAGGGCGTGTACACCGGCTTTTCGATCGGCGGCGACTACGCGAAGCGGTGGGACGATCCCGATATCACCGGCGCCACGCGCTACACGGCCGCGCCAACCGAGTTGTCGCTGGTCGACAACCCCTGCATCCCAGGCGCCACATTCGAGGCGATCAAAATGGACGGCTCGCGCGAACTGCGGAAGTTTGTCGATCGCAGCGCGCCCGAAACGGTGCTGGCGAAGATTGCCGAACTCGGCGAACTCGCCAAGGCGAATCTGCAGCGGGCACAGGAGTTGGTGGCGAAGGCCGCGAAGACGAAGAAGGTGGACGGCGAGGACCTGCCGGCGTCTGCCTTCCTGAGCGTGGGCGATCCCGACGACACGAAGACCTGGAACCTGCCGGTCAAATTCTCGACCGCCGAAAAGAGCAAAAGCCACATTAAGAACGCGCTGGCGCGCTTCAACCAGGTCGAGGGCATGAAGGACAAGCCCAAGGTTGCCCGGCGCCTGGCTGCCGCCGCGAAGAAGGCGGGGATCGACGCTTCGAACTTTGTCGAGGAGTACGTCAAGGCCACGTTCGCCCGCGCGCTGGCCAAGCGGAAGACGCTGCAGAAGTCCATGTACGACGTCGGGTCGCTTGCGAACCTGATGTGCTCGCTCTCCTACATGGAGGAGTCGCTCGAGCGCGAAGCCGATTGGGAAGGCGACGACTCGCCCATTCCCGGCGAACTGGGGGACGTGCTCCTCTCACTCAAACAGATTTTCATCGACCTGGCCACCGAGGAAGTAAACGAACTCGTGGCAGAGGAAGACGGAAAAAAGCAAGCTGCGAAGGCTGCCTCCGCTGGGCCACTGCTCAAAGCGGCGACCGCCGAGCGTTTGCTTAACAACACACCGAAAGGAGGTGGCCCAATGGCCACAATCATCAAAACGCTACAGAAGAGGCTGGAGGCAGCCACTTCCAGGGAAGACCTGCAAAAGGTCGCGGTGCTCTACAAAAAGGCCGTGGACCACGTCGCCAAGGCTGCGAAGCACGTGGACAAGATCCGCGAGCTGCACGACACGATGGGCGACTGCATCGACGGCCTGTCCGAGAAGGACGCCGAAAAGCTCGCCGCGGCGGGCCTCGCCAAGGCGGTCGACCACCTGAAGAAGCTCGACGAAACCCACGACAAGATGGACGACGAGATCTCGGGCGCGGAAGAGTCCCTCGAAGCCGCCGCGGACGCGGAGGAAGAACAGGGCGAAAAGGCGGAAGAGAAGACCGAAAAGGACGAGGCCGAAAAGAGCGCCTCCGGCCGCCTGCACAAACGCGACCGCGAACTGGTGAAGATGCGCAGGCAGGTCGAAGCCAAGTTCGACGAGCTGGCCGGTGGCCTCTGCAAGATGCTGGAGACGCTGGCCGGCGGCGCGACCCAGACCGTGGAAAAGGCCGCGGAAGCCGCTCCGGTTCGTACCGCCATCACGGTCGAGAAGACCGCCGATGGCACCGGTGTCGGAGGGGTGATCGTTCCGCCAGCCGGAGCGACCGCTGCCGTTCCCCTGCTCGACAACATCGCTCCCACGCTTCCCGATGGCATGCCGAACCCGGCCTACGTCGCGAAGATGGAATCCGGCACCGGCGCCTCTTTCGAGAAGGCCGCCAAGACCCTCAAGCCCAAAGTCGGGAATCCGTTTCCCACCGACTCTGGCAAGTCCTAAGACCGCGCTACGGGGCGCGGGTGTACGCCCGCGCACCGTAACCACCGGCAAATCTGTTTTCCAAGGAGGCATCCACCATGGGGATGCAACAAATTCTCTCGCAAACGCTCGAGCGCATGGCCGCGCTTCGCAAGGACGCTCCGGCCGGTCTGAATACCGGCAGCGGTCTCACTTATTACGACCTCGAACGGGAAGCCAAGCTTCTGTACCCGGTCCTCGCGCCCATCCGAAAGCGGATGGCACGCGTCGGACTGCGGCCAGGTCAACAGGGCAGCGGTCTCGCCTGCCACTGGAACATCGTCACCAACCCGAACTCCGGCAACGTGATTGCCTCGGTGTCGGAAGGCAAACGCGGCGGCACGCTGACTCCCGCGACGGCGCCGAAGATCTCCACATATAAGGGCATCGGCCTCGAAAACGTCGTCACCTGGGAAGCCGAGTATGCGTCGGAAGGCTACGACGACCTGCGGGCTCTAGCGCAGCGCACCTCGCTCGACAGCCTGATTCTCGCCGAAGAGCCGATGCTGCTCTGGGGCAACTCCGGCACTAGCGGCGTCGGCCTCCAGTTCCACCAGACTCCCAAGCCCGCCGGCACGCAGCAGGAATCGGAAGGCAGCCCGACCACGACCGGCTCGCTCGCGAGCGCTGCGACCTATTACCTGTACTGCGTGGCGTTGAGCCACATGGGATGGGTACAGGCCACAGCCGCCGGAAAAGTGGTGCCAACCGTCGTGCGCCGGAACGCCGACTGGTCGACGGACACCATTCCGGCCGGAGCTGCTCAGATCTCCGCCGCCTCGAACGCCATCACCGTCACGAGCGCGGACTCCGTGGGTTCCATCGTGGCCACGGTCGAAGCTGTGCCTGGCGCGGCCGGCTATGCCTGGTTCCTCGGAGCCAGCGCGGGCGCGGGCAACGCATTTTTTGCCGGCGTGACGACGCTGAACACGACGGTGCTGACCGCAGTGCCGGCGGACACCGAGCAGGCGGCGAACTACACCGGCAGCGGGAACGATTATTCGTTCAACCCGCTGGCATTCGACGGCCTCATCCCGCAGGCCCTCGCGTCGAACGGCTATTTCAAGTCGCTCGACGGCGCTCCGCTCACGGGCGACGGCGCCAACGGCATCGTCGAGATCAACGCGGTCCTAAAGTACATGTGGGACACCTACAAGATCTCGCCGACCCGCATGTACGGCGGTTCGGGTGTGGTCGACAGCATCGTGAAGATCGCGCTATCGAGCGCGAGCAACGCGGGCTTTTTGATCATGCTGCAGAACGCGGTCGATAGCGTGGGCAACCTCGTGATCGGCACCGCCGTGGCGCAGTACGTCAACCGGTTCGCCTTCGGCGGGGCCAAGCCGATTCCGCTGGAGATCCACCCCAACATGCCCGATGGGCATTTGTTCTTCGATCTGGAAGTGAATCCGTACCCGACCGCGAACATCGCCCAGGCGCGGTGCGTGCGGACGCGGCGCGATTATTTCCAGGTAATTTGGCCGATCCGCACGCGCCAGTACGAGAACGGGATCTACGGGGACGAGTGCCTCCAGGTCTACGTGCCGTACGGCATGGCGCTCATCAGCAACATCGGCTAACCCCGAGGTCGCCCCGAGAAGCACGGGCGGCGCCCCGCAGCGCGTTCTCTTGCGATTTCTCCGCGCGCTGCGGGGTTCCAACTTCGAGAAATCAACCAAAAAGGAGATCTCGACATGTCTTCGCCTGCTCAACCGGTCAGCACGCTGACCAATGTGGTCTACCAGACCTGGATTGGACAGCTCCAGGCCATCGCTGCGTATGAAAACGCCGCAGCGTTGAAGCAGTACCAGAACGACCTGGCCAACTGGAATCTGAACGCGCCGGTATTTATCGCGCTCGGCAAAACCGGCCCGGCCCAACCGCAGCCGCCTATGTCTGTGGCGGTGAACCTGCAGCCGGACGGCACGGTCGGCAGCCCGAATCTGATCACCACGTCGATTCCGGTATGCGCGCCGCCTCCGCCTCCGGAGCCGCCGCCGGCGCCCGACCCCACGCCGCGTTTGGGCGCGCCGATGGGCGCGGGATTCTTCGCCGTGCCTGCCGGGGACAGCGCTCCGGACGGCTACGTCCTCACGATCAGCGGCGTGAGCTACCAGAAGCACATCGTGTCGACGCCGTTCGGCACCACGGCCTGGTATCAGCAGCTGCCGTAGCCAGCAACCCGCAAATTGACGGGGCCGGGCAGACGTCCGGCCCCACGAACAAAACTCTATGGATTCCGATCAGACTCCAGAGCCGAGGGCCAGCTTGCCTGCGGTCTCAACCCCGATCGACCTGACCACGCTCGCTGCAGTCAAAGCATGGCTGGCGGCCAACGGCACGCCGGCGTCCACCAACACGTCTGACGATGGCAATATTCAGGCCTGCATCACAGCCGCATCGCTCTATTGGTTGCTGCGCCTGGATCTGGACTCGGTCCTGGTCTTCGACCACGAAGGCAACATCACCACCGGATCGCAGTCGCCGCTCGTCCAGCCGGTGACCTGGGACGAGTGGATGGACGGCAACGGCGCCCAGCGGATCTGGCTGCGCAACACTCCCATCCAGACGGTATCGCTGGTTCAGGTGGGGGAGCCTGGCTTTGGCTGCCCAGTGCCGAAAACCGTGCCTCCATCTGTTGGCTTCGCGCCTGGCTGGCTGATCGACCAGTCCAGGAAAACGTTGGTGCTGCGGGGTTTTTACAGATTCTGGCGCGGCCTCCAAAACGTGAACGTGGCGTATACCGGCGGCTACGTGCAGACGCCGGCGGATATCGCGCTTGGAACCACCAAAATGGTCGCGCTGAGCTACAAGCAAAAGCAGTGGATCGGCCAGCGGTCGCAGGCCATGGCACAAGGCGCCGGCACGGTGACCTACGACGGCCTGGTAATTCCGAAGGACGTCGAACACTTGATCCAGATGTACACGCGCGTGGCGGTCTGCTGATGATCCGGCTCTCGTTTAATGGTTCCGACACCCGCGTCGCGGAGCAACTGGAAGCCACGACGCCGCGGATGATGGGCGCGCTGGTCTACCGCCTCGACGCGCTCGACACGATGCTGCAGTCCAAGATCGTGGCCGAGAAGCTGCAAGGCGAGGTTCTCCACCATCGGACCGGCAAGCTCTCCGGCAGCATCCGGACGGTTGCTGCCATCATCGCGGGCGACCAGATCACGGGATCGGTGGAGGGCGCCGGCGGCCCGGCCTGGTACGGGCGCGTGCACGAGGACGGGGGCGTTTACGACGTCCCCGAGCACATGCGGCGCGTGGGCTTCAACGTAAAAGGCGAGACAGTGAAACTCCTGACAGGGCGCGGCGCCATCCGGAAGGAAGTCTTCGGCGTCGAGGAACGGCCCGTGCGTGCACACACGATCACATTTCCGCAGCGAAGCTTCATGGCCTCTACCCAGCGCGAGAACGAGCCGGAATTCATCGAGGCGCTGCAGGACACCATGGATCGGACGGTCGATGAACATTCCGCGTAAGTCAATCACGAACGCGCTGCTCACGCTGCTGCGGCAGGTCTATGCGTGGAAGCGGTCGGACAAAGGCGTTCTGATCTGGAGCGAGGTGGACCCAGCGGATCAGCCCGCGCTTTTCCTGGTCTGCCCGCGCGATTCGGCCGACCAGAACCAGGCGCTCGGCCTCACGCACTGGCAGCGCAATTACGTTGCGCTGGCGTACCTGCGCCGCGACGCCTTCGGATCGCTCTCGTGCTTTAACGACGCTCTTGACGATATCGAGGACGGCTTCGACACGGTGATGCAGACCAAATTTCCGGACGGCAGCACAAAGCAAGTCGGCGCGCGCCAGACGCTACAACTGAACCCGATGCTCAACGCCTGCATCGACGGGCAAATCCTGTGCGATCCCGGCCTCCTCGACGTCCAGGCGGTGATCAACGTTCCCATCCGGGTGACCCTCGGTGTGTGAGTTTGCCTGCATCTATTTCGGCGTTCTCTTTTCGCTCGTCTTCGGGCTGTGCCTCGCGCTCAAGCACAAGCATTGACGCCCTCGGCTTGAACTATGGACAAAAAATGTATCTGGACACTGAACGTTGACGGCTATGCGCCGGAACTGACAGAGCTTACGTTTCCGCTGCTGCGGGCGTACGCATCCAAGATCGGCGCGGAGTTCCGCGAGATCACCGAGCGGCGGTGGCCGGACTTGCCCCCGGTCTACGAGAAACTCCAACTGCACGAGCTCGGGCGCGAGTACGACTGGAACGTCTACGTCGACGCGGACTGCCTGGTGCACCCGGATTTCTGCGACATCACGAACCACCTGCGGAAGGACACGGTCGCGCACAACGGCAAAGACATGGCAGACAACCGCTGGCGGTACGACGAGTTTTTTTTGCGGGACGGCCGGCACATCGGCGCCTGCAACTGGTTCACGGCGGCAAGCAACTGGTGCCTCGACTTATGGCATCCGCTGGAGGACCTCACCTACGACCAGGCCGTCGCCAACATCTTCCCGGCGGTGCACGAGAAAAATTCGCAGGTTGTGACCGCCGGCCATCTGATCGACGACTATGTTCTCTCGCGCAACATCGCCCGCTACGGGCTGAAGTTCACGACCGTCCAGGAGATTCTCGCCGGGCTGGGCCGCACGCACGGGTACCTGTGGCACGTGTACACCGTCTCCCGCGAGCAAAAGCTTATCGAAATGCGCGCTGCGCTCAAGGCGTGGAAGATCGCATAGACCTTCGAATTTCACAACAGATCGCCCCAAAGTGCGGGGATCTTCAACAGCCAAAAGGAGGCTATTTCTATGTTCAATTTCGGTGTTGGGACCATGTGGGGCCGGCCAACCGGCGGCAACGCCGCCAGCCCCAGTTTCCCGCAGCAATTCGGGAGCATCCAGGACGTGGGTATCGACTTCGAGCAGAAGCTGCTCGAGTTGCGCGGGCAAAAGAAAGCTCCAGACGACGTCGCGCCGGGCGATCTGACGATCAAGGGTAAAGCAGGATTCGGCCGCATCGACATCAACATCTACAATTCCCTGTTCTTCGCGGAGACTATCACGGCGGGCATCAAGATCATGGTGCCAAACGAGCCGCAGACGATTTCGGGGAACAAAGCCACCGCCTCCGGAAACGCCAGCTATTACCGCGATCTGGGTGTGGCGTACGCGGACGGAAGCGGATACCTCCAGCAGGTGAGTGCGGGCAACGAGGGACCGGGCCTCTATTCTGTCGTCGAATCCGGAAACAACAAGGGCGAGTACACATTCGATTCGAGCGACAACAACAAGGCGGTCCAACTGTCCTACGTCATCTCGGACGGCAACAACGGCTCGACGATGACCGTCACCAACCGCCTGCAGGGTTACGGCCCCACCTTCGAGATGTGGCTCATGCAGCCCTACCAAGGGACCAACGGACTCCACCTGTTCGCCTGCCGGGCGAGCAAAATGAGCGCGCCGGCCAAGCGCGACGGCTACACCATCTCCGATCTGGAGTTTGAGGTGTTTGCCGACGCCTCCGACAATCTGTTCGAGTGGTTCCAAATCTCACGATCGTAGGACTGTCCATGATTCGAAAGAAAGAAGTCGCCATCGACGGCGCGGTTTTCACCATCGCGCCGCTCACGATTGACCAGGTGGATGAGTACAACGAGCGCTTGGGCGCTCTGGCCGGCCAACAGCCCGGCAACTCGCTGCGGGACGATCCATTTGTGCTCGTCATGTACGACTCGATCGCCTGGAGTTTTAACAACGTCGCGCGCGAGGCAGCGCGCATCGCCGGGCGCGTCGATGCCACAGGACGCGGTGTGCTCAGCGATGCGGAGACGTGGGACGCCGCCCGCGTCACGGGGGAGCTGGACAGCGTGTCGATCAACACGCTGCGCGACGAACTTATGCTGTTTTCCGGCCTAAAGATCAAAACCGTTCCAGTGGACGGTAAGCCGGGGGAATCTGCCGCCGCGGCTCCGGCGGCGAGCTAAACATACCAGAGATCCGCTGGGGGATCATCACCGCGACCGGCTGGAGCTACGAGCAGGTCGGGGATCTTCCATTCCCCGTCGCCATCGAGGCGTTCGAAGCCTGGGGCGACTCGCCACCCGCTCACGTCTCGCTGCGCCGTATCGCGCACTGCCTCGGCGCGGTGCCGGCGAAGCGCCAGAAATTGACATCCACAGAACATGCCATAGCCGACATGGCCGCCAGCCCTTTCTCCAGTCTCCCCAAGCAAGTGCAAGAACTCTGCCAACAATATGCCTGAGCCGCTTCGCGTAACGACCACCATCGACACATCCGGCCTGCGCGCCGGCATGGCGGAAAACGTCGCTGTAACTCGCTCCGCGGCCGAGCAGATGAAGGCCAGCTTCCAGGCGGTGGCTGAGGCCGAAATCAAGGCCGCGCAGTCGTCGAAGGCAGCCAGCGCGCTGCGCGCCGCCGCGCTGGCCGGCGACAAGGCGGCGATTACCGAGTACGCGGCGGCGCTTCAGGCGGCCACGGCGGCAGAGGCGGAGCTGCGTGCGGCCCGGATGGCCGGCGCGGGGGCGGCTAACGTGGCCACAGAAGCCACTGTACGGGGCATGAGCCAGGCCACCGAGGCGCGCCACGCGATTCGCGGCCTCGGCGAAGAGATGGGCGTACACATGCCCCGCTTCGTCTCCAGCTACTTGTCGAGCCTGGGTGGAGTGCAGCCGATTATGGCTGCAGCGTTTTCCGCCGTTGCCGTCGTCGCGGTGGTCGAGATCGTGGGCCAATTGATCGGCAAGATTTGGGAAGCCGCGCAGGCCTGGATGGGGTACACCTCTGCCGCGAAAAAGGCTTACGAGGAGGCGGTCAAACAGAACGCCGACTTTGTGAAGGACAATCTGAAAAACAGGGAGGACCAGCGCAGGACCAGCGAGGAGGGACTTTCGGGCGCAGCGAAAACCCGCGAGCACACGGCCAACACCGTGAAGACGATGCAGGACTACAATACCGAGCTTATCGCCGCTCGGAAGCACATGAAGGACCTGGTCGAGCAGCAGGAATTTCTCACCAAGATGCACATTCCCGATGCTCTGCTGGCGCTGCGAACCGATCCCCTGCATGTGAGTGCCGCGCAGCCCTCTGTCGATCCCGGAAAGATGACCGGGATGACCAAACAACTTGAAGAGCAGCAAAAAGAGATCGATGGTCTGACAAAGTCGATGCGCGACTTTAAGGAAGAGGCGACGGTCAAGGACCCTGCGAAACTCGCTGCCGAGATGACCGCAGCGGCCGAAGCGCGCGCACAGCACGAGATCGAGACGCAGAAAGCAGTCGGCCTCGCCTCACTCGCCATCTACGCAGACTTCCTCAAAAACCGCAACGCGCTGATCGTCGGAGAATTGAGCGCGGAGGCTAAAGAGGAGATCGCCGTCGAGCAGGCGCGGCTGAAAGTAGAACTCGACGCCATCGACGCGGAAAATAAGATTCGCGCGGAGAAGCGCGCGCGGGGGGAGACCGCTCCGGACGTGAGCAAGGGCGACGCAAACCTGAAAAGCCAGCTTAAGGTGCAGCAGATCCAGGAGAAGGACGCCGCGGCACGGCTCTCGGCGATGCAGGACCAGCGCGCCTCCGTGGTGGCGTCGCAGAAGGACATCGACGACGCTCGCGCGGCGGTCGAGGAGAAGTCCGCTGCCGATCTTCTGGCCGCACATAAGATCCAGATCTCCAAAGAGACCGACCTGCTAAAGGAAGCGGCCACGATCAAGCACAACGCGACGCTGGCCAGCATGGAGGACGATAGAAAGCGCGCCGGCGAAGGCGCAGACCCGAACAAACGGGCGGCGGCGGTCGCCGACGTGGACGCCAGGATCGAGGCTGAGAAGATTCGCTTCAACGGCGAGATCGACCACCTCGGCGAGGAAGGCGCGCGCAAACAGGCAGAGCAGGACGTGCGGGACGGCGAGGAGCGCCTGGCGCTCGCACAGGCGCTGGCCAAGCGGGCACTCTCGGCCGCGCAGCAGTCCGACGCAGAAGCGCTCAAACACCACGAGATCTCCCGCGCGGAGTGGGGCGCGCGCGAGAAGGCCGCGGCCGATAGAAACTACGCCGAGCAGGTTGCTGCGTTTGAGCGCCTAAAGACGCTGCTGGTCTCGCAGGGCGCGACCGAACTTGAAATCCGTAAGCAGGTGCTCGATAAAGAGGCCGAACTCGAAGCGCAGCACCGCCAGGCGGTGGCCAAGGTTGAGGACGAGCAGGTGGCAGACTGGCGCGCGCGCATCGAGCAGATGAACACTGCGCTCTTCAATGGCATCAACGAATGGCTACAGGGGCATAAGCGCTTCGCTGCGGCGGTAAAGGGGATCTGGAGCGAGATGGTGATGGACTGGACGCGGGACATCGAGAAGATGGCCGCAGCACAGCTCACGCAGAAGGTTCTTAATCCGCTATTCAACGCGACTATTGGCAAGGCGATCGGCGTAACGCTGGGCGGGAACAGCCAACAGCAGGTTGAACAGCAGAATACCCAGGCGGTCACCCAGCTTACTCAGGCGATCCAGTCCAACACGGAGGCGCTCAAAACCAGGTCGAGCGGCTCCGAGGGCGGTGAAGGTGGCGAGGAATCCGACGCAGGCTTCGACACTGGCGAGGACTCCGGAGGCGGCGGCGAATCCGGCACAGATCAGGTGACCGCCGGCGCGGCGAAAGCCGTGGCCAACCTTGGCGGCTCCGCGCTGACCGTCTTCGAACAGGTCCTGCAGGTGGTTCCCTTCCCCGCGAACCTGGTGGCGGCGCCGGCGGCTGCCACTGCCGTCATTGAAATGGGCAATTCCTACAAGAGCGCTGCGGGGGGCGCGCTGGTCGCGGAAGATAATACGCCATTCATCCTGCACAAGCAGGAGATGGTGCTGCCGGCTCGCGAGTCCAGTTGGATTCAGCGGGCGGCCGGCGGCGGCTCCGGAGGCGGCGTTCCGCACGGCGTGAGGTTCGGTGACATCAACATCCACGGCGCGTCCGACACCGACGCCGTCATGGAGCGCGTGCGCAGAGAGGTGCCGGCCATGATTAACCGCGCCATGCGGTACGGCTGGAAGCCGAAAGCGGCATGAGCAACGCCGTCTTCCCCTCCATCCCCGGCCTCGGCTTTTCCTGCGTCAAGTCACCCGAGTTCTCTTCCATCGTTCAGACTGGTCCGGCGCTCCACACTGTGCGCGTGGCGCAGGCGCAAAACCCAATATGGCACTGGCAGCTGCTCTACCAGTGGATGTGGAACGATCCATCGCGCCTGGTGCCGCCGGTGAAGTACACGGACCTACAGACGATGATGGGCTTCTTCCTCGCGCGCCAGGGGCGCTTCGACGACTTCCTGTTTTGCGATCCCGACGACAACTACTCCGGGCCGGCCATGACGCCGGGCACGCCGCCTACACCGAACCTCGACTGCGAGCTGGCGGTGGTAACGGACGGCGCCGGCAACTATTACTCGCCGATCCAGCGGAACTTCGCCGGCATGTTCCAGGAGGACGTGACGGATCTGAACGCCGGCGTCGCGCCACTCGTGGTATACGCCAATGGTGTGCTGGTGTCATCCACGAGCTACACGGTGGCCGGGCCGGGCCTGGCGGTTCCGGGAGGCTCGTACTCCGGCCTCTACATCGAGTGGGGAACCGAAGCGCCGGCGGCACCCGTCACGGCGCAGTTTGGCTTTTATTTCCGCGCGGTCTTCGAAACAGACAAACTGGATTTTGAAAAGTTCATGTCATTTCTCTGGACCTTCGGCGGCGAGAATTCGCAGAAATCCGACGTGCTGAAGCTCATGTCGAGCCGCGTGGGCCTGGTCTGACCAGTACCCAACTAGGCCCTAATTAGACCGTACTTATGCGCACCGTCCTGGCCGGCAACCTCACCGACAGCACCGCCGCGGTGGTGGCCTGGCTGCACGCCAACCGCCAGCTTACCCTCGCGACGCTCTACCTCATTGGGGAGGCGGAAGATCCGCGCTCCTTCTGGCTGACAGACTACAACGGACCGCTCCTGTGGTCCGCGATGGGGACGTTTCTGCCCACCGTCATCTCGCGCGGCCAGGTGGAGAGCAAAGTCGGGCTCGAGGTGTCGCCGCTCGACGTCACGTGGACCCCGAAGGCTGTGCCGGGCGGTCCGTCGATCTCCAGTACCACGGGCACGCCGTACGAGCTGGCGCGCGCGGGCTTCTTCGACAACGCCAAATTCCGCGCATGGACGTGTTTTATGCCCACGCCGGGCGACGCGGACACCTTCGGGTGCGCCGAACTGTTCGGCGGGTGGATTCAGCGGATCTCCATTGCGCGCGGATCGATCAAATTTACCGTCGAGAGCTTCCTGTCTGCCGCGGATCAGAGCGTTCCCAATAACGTGATCGAGGCGACGAATACGCTGGCTGGATTCAAGGCGGCGACGCCTCCAGCCGGTTTCTCCTACGTCCCGCAGCTCAACGTTTGCGCCGGCAGCGGGCCAACGGTCCTGATCGGGATCGTGACGTACCCCTCCGGCACCACGATCATCGGAGGCGGCACGCTGGTGGGAGGCTACGTCGTCTTCAACCGCGGCACCGGGGGCACGGCGGAGGGCTGCTGGAGCGCCATAGCGGCCAACTCCACCATCACGGTCGACGGGGTGCAGTACAACCGCATTCAGCTTTACTCGCCGCTGCCGTTCGCCCCGACCGTGGGCGTCGACACCTTTTACGTCTCCGGAGCGTTTCCGATTGACCAGAGCGGCGGAAGCTACGTCGGGTTTCCGTACGTGCCTGCGAGCGGCAGCGCGGCTTGATCCGCCGGCGTCCTCGCCGGAAACGGCGCGTTCGGCCGTCGTCGTCGGAAACGGCGAGCCGCGCCGGCACCCGACGCCGCTTCCGGCGATACCGGATCCGCACGCCGCCGCCGGCGATGCGCGATCGATCAACGCCGGCCACGGCGATGGTCTACCACATCCGGATCTGGCCCGGCAACGGCGATGCTGGCCAGCACGTTATGTCCGATCTCCGGTCCCGCGTAGTCGAGGAAGCGCGCAGTTGGCTCGGCACTCCCTATCGCCGGCGGGCGGCGTCGAAGGGCGTCGGTGCAGACTGTTTTACGTTCGTTTTAAGCGTTTTGAATGCATGTGCACTCATCGACGAGCAGGAATTTGATGAGGCCAACCGGACCGTCTTCTCGGACGACTGGTTTTGCCACGCGAGCGAGGAACGATATCTCGCATGGGCGCGCATACACGCCAGCCGCATCGTCGAGACCTTCGCGCGGCCGGGCCAGTGCGCTGGAGAGCCGGGCGACATCGTGCTCGTCAAAGCTGTCCGATCCAGCCGCTATAACCACGGCGCCATCGTCCTGGAGTGGCCTGTGGCGATCCACGCTGTAGATCCGGTGGTTGAACTGTTCGACGTAACGCGCGACCCCATGTGGGCGTGCCAGCGCATCGCGGTGATGACAATATGCTAGGCGGCAAAGCCCAATCCCAAATGCGCCCCACGGCGCTCGGCACGCAGCTCAGCTCTTCGTGCTACGGCTCCGTTATTCCGGTGATGTTCGGCCGCGTCTGCTCGTCGCCGTACCTGATCTGGGCCCAGAATTTGCGGCAAGGCGGAGGCAGCGGCAAGAAGTTCAAGTCGATGAAGAAAGGGCCGCCCACGTACGTCGAGAACGCGGACTTCCTGCTGGGGCACAATCCGATCCTCTACCCGTTGCAAATGTGGATCAACGGCCAGGTCAAGCTGCCGCTGACATTCAAGAGCGTCACGGGTGTTAATACGGGGGCGGACGGTGGCTTCTGTCTCGTCTCGGACCCCGCGTTCTATTGCGTCGTCGGTGTAGAGTTTGTGCTCGGCACAGAGTGGTGGCCGGGCGGCGTGGACGGCGTAAGCTTTGACGATTATGGCGGCTCCCCGTGGGTGTACAACGATGGCAGCACCCGCACGGTGTGGAACGTTCCAGGCTGGAACGCGGCGCTGGCCGGCGGCAACCCCACCGACGCGCGGCACTTGAAGACCATATCCGGCACCTGGGGCGGAAGGCCGGTCTATTTCAACCAGCCGGGATCGCCCATCGTCTATTTCCAGTGGGGCGGCGAGTTGATGGGGGAGTTGGGCCAGTCCGCTACGATCTATTACGCCGCGCTGGCGGCTTCGAATTCTCCGCTTGCGCAGATGCGTTTAGCCTGGGAGGCGCAACTGGGCAGCCAGGGAGAATTCGCGTCGTGCGGCGAGACCGCCCAGCAGATCAAATACAAGCACTACGCGGGCTTCGGCGCTTCGAGCCTCGATCTTGGGTCGGCTGGCACCATTCCGCAGATGCAGGTCGAGTTGCTTGCCGACTGTGCCATGGGCGCGACGGGCGACGCCGAATTTGCGGACATCATCGAACACATCCTCCACATGGGAATGCAGCAGGCCTCGCTCGCGGTGGACGCGACGGAGGCGGTGTCCGAACTCCAGAACGGCCTCGGCCTCTGCGATTACCCGGGTTGCATCCAAAAAAACGCATACGCGAGCGATGAGGGCGGCGCGCCACTGCCGTTTTGCCTGGTGAACACTGCTGGCAACATCCTCGTCGCGGCGTACTTTGGCAGCATGACGAGCGATATATCGGACCTCGCCGGAAATACCTGGACGGCGGTTCCCGGCGGCACAGCAGAGCAGCAGGTCTGGACGGCGATTTCAAACGGCCCGGCGAACCCGCCGCTTTCGTTATCGCCCATCGTCTGGAACCAGGTCAGGTTCAGTGCCGGCGGCGTCTCTGGACTCGCCAGCGAGCACATCTATGAGATCGGCGGCATGGACACGCTGGACCTGACAGCTCAGGCCACCGGCACCGCGCCCACGGTCCCATCCTGCGCTGTGGAGAGCACGGTAAAGCTGGGCGAACCGGGCTATCTAATTGCTTTTATCTGGTCGAGCGGAAGCCAGCCGCGCATGGCCGATCCGAACTGGAAGCCGCTGTGCGGGCAGGCGCTGCCGCCGCTGAACGCATACCAGGGCGACATGGCGCTGACTTCCTACTACCGCGTGGTGCATGCTCCTGGCACCTACAACGTCGAGTTCCCGGTCCCGACCGGCTACCCAGCGCCGAGCTGGCGCGTGGTGATGCTGTCGTTTAAAAACTCGCAGCCGGTGAGCTACCCCAGGCCGCTGGGCGACATCCTCGACTACGACTCGCTGCAGCAGACGCGATTCCAATGCACCGCGTTCGGCCTGAAGGGATCGCTGCTGATGGATTCGCAGCGCAAGGCCTCAGATTGGCTGGCGGAACTGTACCAGGCTGCCAACGCCGCGCCGGTGTGGAGCGGCTTCCGGTTGAAGTCGATCCCCATGAGCGAGCAGTCGACGGCAGGCAACGGAGCGGTGTACAGCTCGCCTACCGCATCCGGACCCGTCGCCGACATCACCGACGCCGATTACGTCTCCGACAGTTCCAGCCCTCCGGTCGAAGTCGACCGCAAGCCGCGGATCGCCACGCCCAACATCGCCTCTTTCCAGCACCCGAACCGCGACGGAGACTACGCCCAGGTGGTTACCTCGCAGCCGGACCAGGCCTCGGTGGCACTGTTCGGCGCGCGCAAGGACTCCCCGCAGACGATGCCCTGCATCTACTCCGTGGCGGTCGCCGAGGCGATCCTGGGCGTGAAGGTCCGCAGGTTGAACTACCTGCTCAACACGTACAAATTCAAGCTCCAAGCGCGGTGGAAGCTTTTAGATCCGATGGACCTCATTACCATTACCGACAGCAAGCAGGGCATCGCGAAGCTTCCAGTGCGCCTCCGGAGCGTCGAGGAAGATCCGAAGCATAACATGATCTGCGAGGCCGAGGACTTTATCTATGGCCTCTCTGCGCCAACCGGGCCCGGCACGGTGACACCGGTTTCTCCATACATCCCGCCTCTGGCCACGACGCCGGCATCGGTGAACGCTCCGATCATTTTTGAAGCCGTGCCCGCGCTCTCTCAAAACCAGAACGAAGAGCAGGTATGGATCGTTGTGAGCGATTCGGACCCGGCGTACGGCGGCTGCGTCGTGTTCGTCTCGACCGATGGCGGGGCGAGCTACAACCAGCTTGGCGTGATCATCGGCAACGCCACCACGGGCGTGCTGGCGGCAGATTGGCCGGCGGCGGCCGATCCGGACTCAACCAATAGTCTGCAAGTCGATCTGACAGAGAGCCGCGGAACGCTGCCGAGCTACCAGACCGCAGACGAGGACAATTTCGCTTATCCGTGTTACGTGGCCGGCGGGACGTCGGCCATCCCCTACGAGTTGATGTGTTACGCGCTGGCCAACTTGACCACAGGTGGCTACGGCTACACGCTCGTGGCTACGGGTGGCAGTCACCTACGGCGGGACGTCTTCGGCGCGCCCAGCGCGACCGTTTGGCCACCGTTGCCAGGCACACCGGAAGGCGTGGATCATGCGATAGGCGCGCGCTTCGCCGAGTTGACCGGCGCGGGCATTTTCAAAGTCACCATGGACCCCGGCTGGGTCGGCAAAACGCTGCACTTCAAGTTTTGCGCGTTTAACAATATGGGCGGCGCCCCGCAATCGCTGAGCGACGACACCGTGGTGGACTACACGTTCACGCCGACCGGCCTCGACGGCATTCTGGTTAATCCGGACGGCACGCCTCCGACGCTCTATACCGTGAACGGAACGTAATGGCCACCATCATCAATCTCAACGATGACACGCCGGCCGCGCCGTCCGAGGCGCAGAACATTGAATGGCAGGCGGACGCCGTCCCGACGGCGCCGAACACGCCGCGGAACGTGTCGGCCTTCGTGCGCATTGCACAGGCCACCATACGCGGAATCCTGAAGCTGGCGGGCGATCTGGCGGGCACAGCGGACGCGCCGAAGGTTGCGGGCATCCAGGGCATCCCCGTGAGCGCCACGGCGCCGACAGACGGCCAGGTGCTCAAATACGTCGAGGCCGACGCCGACATCGAGTGGGGAGCGGGCGGCGGAGGCGCGCCGACCGGAACGGCGGGCGGGGATCTTTCCGGCAGCTATCCCGATCCCACCGTCGCCAAGGTCAACGGCGGCGCCGTGCCAACCTCCGGCAACCTGGTCAAGAGTAACGGCAGCGGCCAGCTCGTCGATGGGCCTGCCGTGGTCACCAGCGTCGGCACGCCCGGCCTCGACACGAACGTGCCCACGGAGAAGGCCGTCCGCACCGCGCTCGCCGCCTCGTCTGGCGACGTGAACGGCCCGGCCTCGGCAGTCGACGGTGACATAGCGGTCTACGATGGGACGACGGGCAAGCTCATCAAGGACTCGGGCTTGAGCGCTGCATCTTATCCCGCCCCGACGACGCCCGGACCCGCCGATATCACCTTCGTCATCGACGGCGGTGGCGTGGCCATCGTCGCGGGCGTGGCTGGATACCTGTCGATCGACTTCCCATGCACCATCACGGAAGTGACGCTGCTCGCGGACCAGACGGCGTCGGCAGTCATCGACATTTGGAAGCTCAACTTCGCCTCCGGCTACCCGCCCCTGGTAGGCAACTCGATCTGCGCGTCCGCTCTGCCGACGCTGGTGACGGCCGAGGTCTACCAGGACGCGACGCTCGCCGGCTGGAACACCAGCATCGCGGCGGGCGACGTGCTCGCGTTCAACGTGCAGAGCAGCACCGCCGCCCAGAGGATCACACTGGTCCTCAAGGTGACGCGCACGGGATCGGCCGGACCGGTGGGTGCAACTGGCGCGACAGGTGCCACCGGAGCGACCGGCGCGACTGGACCCACGGGGCC
>Ga0181517_10000568_pt1 | contig 48243 bp, 30 predicted proteins | sample PEATcosm2014_Bin_31_FD_119748 | JGI IMG/M metagenome (GOLD analysis project Ga0181517, IMG submission 119748) | Peatland microbial communities from MTU Mesocosm Facility, Houghton, MI, USA - PEATcosm2014_Bin01_30_metaG | ecosystem: Environmental > Terrestrial > Soil > Wetlands > Peat | place... | reverse complement strand
ACTGGGCCGGAGGCTGGAGCGGCGCAAGGGAGGCCGCCCGCCAAAACGACCTGAGGAGTCGGCTCAAATGGCATTCCGGGACGCCGAGCAGTGAATGGAAACGTCTCGTCCGTCCCGGTTTTCCTGAGCAGTGAATGGAAACGTCTCGTCCGTCCCGGTTTTCCTCCCGGTTTTCCCTGTCCCGGTTTTCCCCGTCCCGGTTTTCCCCCCTCCCCGTGCTATCTCCAAGGTGGAATGTCCCATCGCCCCGTCTTTGTCAACACCGGTTGAAAATTCCCTACTGGAGCGTGTGGGCCGAGCCTCAGCCCGTGATTTTCTCCTGCGGCGGACCGTGGTGTCCCGGATATAATAGCGTCAGTGTCAGCGGCTCGGGCTTCACGGGCCAATCGGCGTGGATCACTGGGAGCTTCGTGGACTCGTCCAGCTTATCCGTGATGTCCGACTCCTCGGCCCAGGGCTGGGTGCAGGTCGATTCCGGGATCACGAGCCCGACATACGCTTCGGTCTACGTGGGATCCGCTTCCTGCGTCGTGGTGATGGAGCCAGAGCCGGTCGTCACCGGCGTCAGCACGAGCGGATCGCCGTGGTACAGCGGCAACTCGTACACTTTCGCTATCAGCGGCAGCGGGTTCACGGGTCAGTCCGTGACCTTTTCATCCACTGCCCCGTTCGAGAGCTCCTCCGTGTCGGTCGTCTCCGATTCCCTCATCCAGGGCAGCGTCACGGTGTGGCCGAATTACAGTTTTGGAACTTGGATTGCCATCTTGATAGGCAACGTGTCCGCGGCGGCGGCAAATTTCTGGGTGGGGCCCCCGCCCCCGCCGCCGCCGTCGATTACGGTTAGTCAGTCTCCGTCAACGCTGAATTTGTCCACCGGTGATACAAACACGACGATTACCACCACGGTCACTCCGTCGGCCTACAGTTTTTCGCCGGTCTTCGCGTGGGGGCTGCAGGGCAATCCGCCCACGTCAACGCCCCCGCCATGTGCCGTCAGCCCGGGCTTCTCCGCCAACGGTGGGACGGGGTCTGTCAACACAACCGTTACGGCTGCGCCCGCCGGCTGCAGTGGAATCTTCAACGCCCAGGCGGCGGTTGGCGCGCAAACGAGTGGCGTGTTTACCCAGATTGTAGTGCCGCCGCAGATCCTGATCCAAGTTCTCTATGGAGAAGCAAACGGGCAGGCGCAAATCGGCGACAACGTGTCGGAACCCGCGATCGGGGTAACGATCCAAAACAGATTCGGCGACTCCACGTACTTTCCAGGTTCGACGAACTATCAGAACACGATAACGCCAGACCAATTCAATGGCATCGCCGGGAGCGTCAACAACGGGCCGGATCCGGAGCTAAGCAACGCAGCGGCGGTATATGCTGGCACGGCGAATATGTACGTCGCGAACGCCCGATGCTTCTTCAGCCCGGATGCCTCGGGATGGGCTCAGATACAGGTCGCACTGAGCAGCGGGACGACAACGATACCGTCGGTGAATAACGACCCGGGGTGCTACCCCTCTAGTATTAGGCAGTTTCTGTACAAGAGCTCGATCGGGTACAATGCCAATCGAAACGGGGCGCCAGCTTTCATATTTGTGCAACCGCGGAGCGCCTCCGCTCCGGCCGTCGTTCAGATCCCTTGAAGGAGCTACTATGCGAACGTCATCGATGGTGTGGCTGATAGCAAGCTTAGCCCAGTTGGCTGCTGGACAGGTCCCGTCCAGGTCCGAGGCCGCCAACGCCCGCGAGCTGCGGCGGCAGACATATTCGCAACTGAGCAAGAGCGTCTTTGCTGGACCGACGGCGCCGGTGGACGCGCTGCAGCGGGCCGTGAGCCTTCCGGCCGCGCGGGTGGATGAGATCACGGAGCAACTCCATAACCTGCTGGTCGCGGAGATCGAAGACGCTCTCGCGGGGCCGAAGCCGGCCGGGCGGGACGTCGCACAGTCGCTCGGGCGCCTGCTGGGAGAGACGTCGATATCGGAGTGGGACGCACAGAGCAGTAACACGCCCTTCGCGGAATTTGTCGAGTTGAACGGCGCCCAGACGCTGGCGGTGGCGTACGGGGTTCTCCGAAGCGGCGGAGCCCTCCCGAATTCCCACCCGTATTTCGAATTCTATGCGCCGGAGAACGGGGCGTGGCAGTTGAAGACGCAGGCGAATCTAGACTTTGACCGATGTACTTTTTTCGTCTCGCCGATCGACGAGGGGCTCCCCGGGCAGGCTTGGTTCTTGGCGTGGGGAAAGGTTTTCGGCGACACTGGCAGCCGACTTAAATTACGCCTGTTTGCATTTGACGGCACGAGCGTGAAAACGATCTGGCAGCGAGACGGTCTTTCCGCGGGCCTTGTGATTGCCTCGAGAAAATCGGTGTCGCTGGAGTACGACAAGGAGTATCGGTCCCCCGAGCGCGTGCACGAAACGTTATATCCATCGTTCGATGGGCTTAGGTGATTACCGGGCGGTAGCGAAGCGGTCGTGAGGGGCATGGCGGGGGGTGTTTTGGCGGGACGTCCATGATAAGGGCTTGTCAAGGAGAAACAGAACTTTCCCCGCACTTTTTGGAAGGGGTTCCTGGAGCGCTGCAATAGGTGCGAGGGGTTGCGCGGCGGTTCGCCTTTTTCGATCCTTTACGAGTTCGGCCCACGCGTCGGCGGGGCCAGACATCCATTTGCGGGAACAGCTTGGAGCCGTCGCCGAAGATTGAGCTTGGGGACGAGACTCCGGACCCACGGCGCGGATCACAGCTCGGCCACCTTTCTGGCGCTGATTCGATACTCCGCCAGCAGCCAGCGGAACACCGCCGGGGTGATGCGCGCGGCGGCGCGGATCCGGCGGCGCTCGCGCCACAACCGGCGGCCGTGCGCCAACAGGGCCGCGTGCGCGCGTAAAACGTACCACCCCATTTTCCAGCCCGCGTGGCCTTCGGCGCGAAAATGGGCCGCGCTGCCGCGGCCGCGCAGGAGATACCAGGCGTGCCAGAAGTAGCGGGCCAGGGTGGCCGGCGGCGCGGCCAGCAGCATCCCGGCGGGGAAGTTCTTTACCGCTACGAACAGCCGGTTGCGCTCCACGTAGTAGGCCTTCAGGGGCGAGGCGCGTCCGGCGGAATGCGAATAGTGGTGCTCCACCACGGCGTCCGGCGCATAGAGGCACTTCCATCCGGCCCAGCGCGCGCGCAGCCCCAGATCGGTATCTTCGCAGTACAGAAAGAAGCTCTCGTCGAAACCGCCGAGTTCCTCCAGCATCGCGCGCCGGTAGAGCGCCGCGGAACCGCTGGGGAAAAGGGCCTCTTCGAGCACCGGGAAATCCTCCGGCGGGCGGCCATGGCCGCGCTGCTTGCTGCTGCCGTCGCGGGCCACCAACATGCCGGCGGAATCCAGACGATCCTCACCATGGAGCCGCACGGCGGAGGCGCACATGCCCGCGCCGGGGCGGCTCTCGAGCGCGCGCACCAGCGCGTCGAGCCAACCCGGATGGGGCGTCGCGTCGTCATTGAGGGTGGCCAGGTAGGGGGCCGAAGACGCTCGCCAGGCCTGGTTGATGGCCGCGCCGTAACCGGCGTTGCGCGCGTTCTCGATCACCCGCGCGCCCGCGACGGCGCAGTTTCTCAGCGCCAGTCCCTGCCCGCTGTTATCCACCACGATCACGTCGAAATCGCGCCGCGTCTGCCGTCCGAGGGATTCCAGGCACTCCCGGAGCCTCGCATCCGCGGTCAGGGTAGGAATCGCCACCGATACCAGGAGATCGGGCAAGCTAAGATTTTAGCAGCGGCGCGAGCGGTTGACGGAGACAGCCTTTTGACAAGACAGCCTTTTGACGCGGAGACGCCGAGACGCGGAGAAATTCAAGAGAGTCCAAACAAGAAGGTCGCGGAGGGTTCGATCCGTTTGTTCTTCCGATTCTCCGCGCCTCGGCGTCTCCGCGTCAAAGTGGCGGCTCGACCCGCTTGCGTTACGCGCCTTGCTTGGGCGGCTCGTGATATCATGGGGCTTCCATCCTATCCGAGGTTTTCGTGGCTAGAATCACCCGTAAAGAATTGAAGTCCGACAAGTTCGCCCAGGATGTCGGGCTCACAGTCACCTTCTTTGAAGAGCACAAGCAGGAGATCGTCCGCTATGGGACGATCGCCCTGGCGGTGGCCGTGCTCGTGGTGGGCTATTCCGTTTATGCCCGGCATCAACACGCCGCGCGCCAGGAAGCGCTGTATGCGGCCATATCGGCGCAGGAGGCGCCGGTGGGACCCGCGTCTCCCGGCGCCCTGAGCTTCCCCACGCAGGACGCCAAGGACCAGCAAGCCCTTAAGCTATTCGGCGACGTGAGAAACAATTACTCGGGCAGCGACGAGGCGGTGGTGGCCGCTTATTACATGGGCGCGATTCATTCCGACGAGGGGAAGCTGGCGGAAGCCGAGAAGGATTTTCTGGAGGCGTCCCAGAAGGGCGACGCCCAGTACGCCGGGCTGGCCAGGCTTTCGCTCGCCCAAGTCTACTTTGCCGAGGGGCGGGCCGCGCAGGCAGAGGCCATGCTGCGGCAATTGATGGCCAAGCCCACCGTTTTCGTTTCCAAGGAAGAGGCCACCATCATGCTGGCCCGCTACCTGGGGCCGACCAAGCCCGACGAAGCTCGCAAGCTTTTGGAGCCGTTAATGAAGCTGCCAGGAAGCGTGGGCCAGGTGGCCATCAACGCCAACGCCAGCCTTTCCAAGCAGTAGGCCGGCGCCGATCATGCTGGCGCGCCTGCGATTCCCGGTGGAGCGAAGCCGCGGACGGCGCTATCCGGAGCCCGAGCACCCGTACCGTAACGCCTTCCAGCGCGACCGGGATCGGGTGGTGCATTCGCGCGCGTTCCGGCGCCTGGAGGCCAAAACCCAGGTGTTCTCGCCGGGCCTCTCGGATCACTTCCGCAACCGTCTCACTCACACCATCGAGGTGTCGCAGATTGCGCGCACGCTGGCGCGGGTCCTCGAACTGGATGAGGACCTGACCGAGGCGCTGGCGCTGGCGCACGATATCGGCCACCCGCCTTTTGCGCACGCCGGCGAGGAGGAGCTCAACCGCCAGATGGCGCGCTTCGGAGACCGTTTCGACCATAACCTGCACGCCTTGCGCATCGTCGAGACCTTCGAACAGCGCTACGCCCGCTTCCCCGGACTGAACCTGAGCTTCGAGGTGCGCGAGGGGATGGTGAAACATTCCCGGGATTTGACGCCCGGCGAATATCCCGAGTTTGACGCCTACCTGCCGGGCCTGCGGCCTGTCCTGGAAGCCCAGTTGATCGACCTGGCGGATGAGGTTGCCTACAACACCGCCGATCTGGACGACGCCTTCGCGGCCGGATTGATTACCGCCGCGGATATCGCCGGGCAGGTTCCCCAATACCGCCCGATTTACGAGGCCGTGGAAGTCCAGTTTCCGGGCGCCACGGACCGCGAACGGTTTCAGGAAGGACTCCGGCAGTTGATCGACCTGCTGGTATCGGGCCTGATCGAAGGCGCCGTGGAGAGCGCGCGCGAAGCTCAGGTCTCCAGCGCCGAGGATGTTCGCGCGTGCCCGCGGCGCATCGCGGCGTTCACCCCGGAAACAGCCGCCGCCAGCCGCGCCCTGAAACACTTCCTATTTGCCAGGGTGTATGGATCGGCGGCGCTGGACGAGGATCGCCGCCGTTCGATGGCCATGGTGGCCGAGCTCTTCCGGTTCTTCGAGGAGCGCCCTGAACGGCTGCCGCAGCCCTACGCCGGCCAGGCCCTTGCCGAACCCGCCCACCAGGTGGTCTGCGATTACATCGCGGGCATGACGGACGCCTTCTTTCGCCGCACCTACGAGCAGACCATCGGGCCGGTGGGATAAGCCTCCGGGCTTGTCAATCCGAGCGAAGCTCGGAGGCGGGCTTCGCATGGGCGACCAGGCTGCCACCCGGCCGCCTCGACAAGCCTGAAGGTTTATCCCACCCGGCGGCGGATTTCCTTTATAGTACGTTTCATGGCCATTGTTGCGGTTCTGGGCCGGAAGGGCGGCATCGGGAAATCGACCATCGTGGGCAACCTGGCGGCGGAGTTCGCCGCCATGGGCAAGAGCGTCATCGTGCTTGACGCCGACCCGCAGCACAGCATGGCGGCCTGGGCGGCCCAAGGCAAGGGGCTGCTTTCCCGCTGCGTTGAAAAGGTAAAGCAGGAGGGTCCCGAAGCGCTGCAGGCCAAGACGCGAAAAGCTCAGAAGGCGGCCGATGTGGTGGTGATCGATACGCCTCCGGGAGGGCCGGAAATCGCCTACCAGGCCGCGCTGGTGGCCGACCTGGTCCTGTTGCCCTGCGGGCCGTCTCCGCTGGACCTGCTGGCTCTGAAAGAGGCTTTGAGCCTAGCCCTGAAGGCGCGCGCGGAGCGCCGATCCAAGAAGCCGCGCATCCGGTTCGTCCCTTCCCGGGTCTCGATGAACACGAACCTGGGGCGCAGCCTCTCCGCTTCGCTCGAACAAATGGGGAAAAAGGCGCTGCCGCCCATCGGCCAGCGAGTGGTGGTAGCGGAAGCGGTGGGCGCCGGCCTCACGGTTTGCGAATACGCGCCGGCATCGGCTTCGCACGCGGAGTTCGAAGAGCTGGCCAAAGCGGTGGCCGATATCCTCGCGCGGTAAATTGTAACGCCTCACCCCTTGTCCTAGAATGGAGCCTGCGGCCATCCACACCAAATCGCCAGGAGGTCCCCATTGAAACCAGGCGCCAGCGCCCAGGAACGAACGGCATACGGCAAGAGCCGGCGCGATAGCGTGAGCCGCTCGGCGCACGCGGATTTGGACCCGAAGGACCGGCGGTTCGATCCGCTGGAGGTGCTGCGGGAAACCGAGGAAGGCCGGGTCACGGAGCTGTTGCCGGTCCGCTACGAGCGCATGAAAGCGTCGCCTTTCGCGTTCTTTCGCGGGGCCGCGGCCATCATGGCGGCGGACCTCGGAAGGCTGCCCAACTCCGGCCTGCCGGCTCAATTGTGCGGAGATGCCCACGTGCAAAACCTGGGGTCCTTCGCGACCCCGGACGGCAAGCTGGTCTTCGATCTGAACGATTTCGACGAGTCCATTCGCGGACCCTTCGAATGGGACCTCAAGCGCATGGCGGCGAGCATAGTGCTGGCCGGCGGGGAGTCCGGGCACGATCGCGCCGGATCGAAGAGCGCGGCCGAAGCGTTTGCCGCCCGGTACTGCCAGGCCATTGGCGAATTCTCCCGCCAGCCGATTCTCGAGGTGGCGCGGCACGCTATTCACCGCGAGAAAAGCGTTGAACCCATCCATGCCGCGCTGCGGCAGTCCCAGCGCGGGAAGCCGCGCGACCTGCTCGAGAAGCTGGCCGAACCCGACCACCGCGGGCAGCCGCGTTTTCGCGATGCAAAACCGGTGCTGTGGCGGATTCGGGGAACCAAGGCCCGCCAAATTCTGGACTCGCTCGCGGAATATCGCGAAAACCTCGCCGCCGAGCGGCGCCATCTCTTCGATCTGTTTCACGCCGTCGATGTGGGCTTCAAGGTGGTGGGGACCGGAAGCGTGGGACTGCGCGATTACGTGGCCCTGTTCGAGGGCAATGGCCCGGGCGATCCCATGTTCCTGCAGATCAAGCAGGAGGCGCCATCCGTTTACGCGAAATTCCTGCCCGAAGAGACGTACCTCCATCAGGGGCGGCGCACGGCGGAGGGCCAGCGGGCCATCCAGCCGATGTCGGACCTTCTCTTGGGGTGGACCACCATCGGCCAGGACCAATACCTGGTCCGGCAACTGAACGACCATAAGGGGAGCATCGATTTGCGCCGGCTGCGCGGCGATGGCCTGGAGAGCCTGGCCCTGGTGGCCGGCGAGCTGCTGGCGCGGGGACACGCGCGCTCCGGCGATGCATGCGCCATTTACGGCTACATCGGCCCGGGCGCGAAGTTCGGGAAGGCGCTGCGGGATTTCGCCTGCCGCTACGCGGACCAGACCGTGGCCGACTACGGCGCTTTCGTGGCGGCCATCAAAAGCCGGAAGATCAAGGCGACGTAGGGGCCGGGTGGTGGGACAGACGATCGGGTTTTGTCGTCTGTCAGCCCGGCGTGCGCCGCCGCTTTCGCAAGGTTAGAATAAAGAGGCTCCATGCAACCGTCTCCCGCAGCGCCTCCGGCGGAAAAGATCGATCTCAAAGATCCGGCTCTTTACCTGAATCGGGAACTCAGCCTGCTGGCCTTCCAACGCCGCGTCCTGGAAGAGGCGGAGGACGAAAAGAACCCTCTCCTCGAACGGGTGAAGTTCCTGGCCATCGTGGGATCGAACCTCGATGAGTTCTACATGGTGCGCGTGGCGGGCCTGGCCGCGCAGGTGGATGCGGGCAGCATCGAAGTAGGCCCCGACGGCATGAGCCCGCGTTCCCAGTTGATCGCCATCCGCCGCGATGCCAAGCGCCTGATGAACGATACGCGGCGAGCCCTCGATAAGCTCATGGCGGCCCTCAAGCAAGAGGGCATCGTGATCCACGATTACGCGGAGCTGAACGATACGCAACTGCGCCGGGCGTCCCAGTACTTCGCGGAGACCGTTTTTCCGGTGCTCACGCCGCTGGCCTTCGACCCCGGCCGGCCGTTCCCCCATATCTCCAACCTGAGCTTGAATCTGGCCGTCCTGATCCGGGATAGCGCCGGGGTGGAACATTTCGCCCGCATCAAAGTGCCGGATTCGTTGCCGCAACTGGTTCCGCTGAGCGGCCCGTCGAAGCCCAATCCCAAGCGCACCGCGCCCAAGAAAACCGATTTGGTGTGGTTGGAACAAGTGATCGCGGCCAACCTGTCCGAGTTGTTTCCGGGCATGGAGATACTCGAAGCCCATCCCTTCCACGTGACCCGCGACGCCGACATCGCCATAAAGGAGCTGGAAGCCGAGGACCTGCTCGAAACCATCGAGGAGGGCGTGCGCCAGCGGCGTTTCGGCAGCGTGGTGAGGCTGATGGTGGCGAGGGACATGCCCGGGCCCGTCCTTTCCATCCTGATGAGCAACCTGGAAGTGGCGGCAGGCGAGGTCTACCGCACCGGGAAGCCGCTGTCCATCAAGCGCCTTATGGGCCTGTGCGCTCTCGACCGCCCGGACCTGAAGTACGCGCCTTTCATACCGGCGATTCCCACGGCGCTGGCCGAAAACGCCGACGACGAGGATATGTTCGCCACCATTCGCCGGGGCGAAGTCTTCGTGCACCATCCCTTCGATTCCTTCCAGCCCGTAATCGAATTCCTGCGCAAGGCCGCGCGCGATCCCGCCGTGTTGGCGATCAAGGTCTGCCTCTACCGCGTGGGGCGCAATTCGCCGGTGGTCGAGGCTCTGCTCGAAGCCGTGGAGGAAGACAAGCAGGTGGCCGCCCTGGTGGAGCTGAAGGCGCGTTTCGACGAAGAGAGCAACATCGAATGGGCGAGGGCGCTGGAGAGCGCCGGCGCCCACGTGGTCTATGGGCTGTTGGGCTTGAAGATCCACTGCAAGGTCGCCATGGTAGTCCGGCGCGAGCAGGATCGCATCGCCCGCTATGTCCACCTGGCTACGGGAAACTACAACGCCGTCACCGCCCATCTCTACACCGACATGGGCATCTTCACGGCCGATGAAGAGATCGCCGAGGATGTCAGCGATCTGTTCAATTATCTGACCGGATACTCGGGCAAGGCGGACTACAAGCAGTTACTCGTCGCGCCGGTGAATCTCAGGGGGCGGATCGAGTCCCTGATCGAACGCGAGATCAAGAACGTGAAGGCCGGCGGAAAAGGCCACCTGATTTTCAAGATGAACGCCCTGGTGGACCCGCGGCTGATTCGAGCGCTCTACAAAGCGTCCCGCGCCGGCGTGCGGATTCAACTGCTGGTGCGCGGCATCTGCTGCCTGCGTCCCGGCCTGGCCGGCATCAGCGAGAACATCGAAGTCACCAGCGTGGTGGGACGCTTCCTGGAACACAGCCGGGTCTACTACTTTTACAACGCCGGCGTCGAGGAGCTTTATATCGGGAGCGCAGACCTGATGCCGCGCAACATCGATCATCGCGTGGAGGTGCTGGTTCCCATACGCGCGCCCGCCATGATCCGCTCCATCCGCGACGACGTGCTGGCGGTCTATCTGACCGACAACGTCAAGGCGCGCGTGATGCAGCCGAACGGCTCCTACAGCCGCCGGAAGGCCGCCGATGCGCGCAAGCAGATCAACGCCCAGGAGCACTTGCTCCAGAAGCGGCGCGCCGCCGCGCGCGGAAAAAAGCACAACCGCAAGCCGCACCCGCGGGAAGAAACGACCGAGCGAGGCTGACGAAGGGCCTGAGAGGAAATAACCAGTCCAATGGCCGGCAACCGCCCCCCGACGGTCGCGGCTCGGCAAGAGCCTGGATAATTATTTCATGACAAGCGCTAAGCGCGGCGTATTCGTACGTCGAGCCGGGAGACTCAGGACGGCCCGGCCCCTGATTCCGGGCCGCTCGTCCGTTCCGGGCGCGAGACGATCCGCATCCCCACCGTGCAGACGACCTCCGGCGGCATGCGTTGAAATTCCGGAGCCAGCGCGAAGCCGCTCCGCAATTCGCGCATGCTTCGTTCGTCGGTCCACCGCACGCAGTCCACAATCTCGTGCTTCGAGGCCTTGTAGATATCCGTATAATCGACGGCCCGCAGCCGGTTGTGATAGGCGAACTGGTTCCCTCCGTACCGCTCCCATTGGCCTTGGCTGAACTGCAAAAAGTTGATGGCGGAAATAGAGGCGTCATAGTGCCAGAAGTGGTCCGAAAGATCGATGTGATGGCAGGCCAAACCGCCAGGCGCGAGCACCCGGCTCGCCTCGCCTAGGATCGCCGCCAGGCCCTCGGCCGGTATATGTTCCATAACCGTGTAGGAAAAGTGCACGTCGATGCTTCCGTCGGGGAGCCCGGTCCGGGACGCATCCGCCGGCGCGCGATAGGCGATTCGCGCAATTTCGAGTATGTCCGAAGCATCGCGCACCGCCCGGAGCGCGTCGAGGCGGGCGTCGATTTCGCCGCCATCCGCCAGGTTCTGGAATATCGCCTTCACTTGCTCCCGCTGGCGCACCATCTCGGCCACCGAGTATTGCGCCAGCCCTGGCTTCAGGTACCGGTGCAAGTCGTAAGTGTAAACGCTCCGGGCGCCGCAAAGATAGAATGCCAGCGGCATATCCACCCGCCGGCCCGTGCCGGTCTCCATCACGCGCGCGCCGCGAACGCTCAACCCGCACCCGGCAAGCTGCGCAATGATTTTGGCCGCCTCTTCCATATTCGGCAACGGACTATACCGGAGCGGTCTTCCGAAGGCGCGTTGCAGGAAGTAGTAAGCCGCTTCCTGTTTCACCGGTAACGCCGCACAGGCTCTCTGAAGCGCCGACTTGAATTTCCAGTTCAAGTTAGGAATTGTAACAGTAAAATCCCGCGCACAAGCGCCAGGCTCTCGCTGGAAACAACTGCTTTCATTCCGGCGGAACCGCGGCCGGAATCGTTCCCCGCAGCCGGATGTCGCGCGACGACGCCCCGACTTCGATTTCGCGGCTTCCCTCCGGCATTACCCAATCATGTTTGGCCGTGGACCAGTAGGAGAGCGCCCGCGCGCCGATGCGGATGACTACCTGCCTGCTCTGCCCCGGCGCGATCTCGACGCGCTCGAAGCCCGCGAGCGATTTCGGCGCGAATTCCGTCTTCCCGCCGGCTGGCGGGCCAATGTACGCCTGCGCCACCTCGGCGCCCCTTCGGGAGCCCGCGTTGCGCAGCGTGAAGGTGACATCCACGCCATCGCCGCTTCGCTTCACCGCCAGTTGCGAGTAGGCAAACTGCGTGTAGGACAGGCCGTGGCCGAATGGAAATAGCGGTTGAATATTCTGCTGGTCATACCAGCGGTAGCCCACGGCGATGCCTTCCGAGTAAGTCGCTGCGGGCTGCGCCAGACGTTCGGGATGCCCGGCGGCGCGGGCGGGAGCGTCTTCGATTCGGGCGGGAAACGTGACCGGCAGCTTGCCGCTCGGGTTGGCGCGGCCCAGCAGAAGGTCCGCCGTGGCCCATCCTCCCTCCTGGCCGGGGTACCACATCTCGAGGATGGCGCGCACGCCGTCCTTCCAGGGCATGGCCACCGGGCCGCCGGTGTTGAGCACGACGATGGTTCGGGGATTCGCGGCGGCCACGCGCCGGATAAGCTCGTCCTGATCTTCGGGCAGCGCCAGCGCGCCGCCCATTCCGCTCCAGGCGAAGACCACGGCCGTCCGGGCAGCCCTCGCGGCGGCCACCGCGGCGTTCCAATTGGCCTGGTGGAGTTCGGGCGTCATCCAGGCGAAGCGTATGCTCAAGGGCGCGGTCCCGGTGGAGCTGGCGGTAAGCTCGATGCGGTGCGCCCCGGCGGCCAGGCGAACGGTGGTGCGCGGATTATCGCGCCCGTCGGTGGTGGGAACAATGCTCGACCACTTTTTGACGGCCGCGCCGCCGCCCGCGAAGCCGAAGCCGCCGGACCGGCCGAGCGGCTGCCCGTCGATCATAATGGTCCCGCTACCCTCGACGCCGTTGCCGTTGGCCGCCTGCGCCGCGAAAGTGTAGTCGCCTTCGCTTGGAATGGTCAGAAATCCGCTCCATGCGTATTCGGTTCCGGGGGCGAGCGCGGTGGGGCCGTGAAAATCCAGGTTTCCATCCACCTCGGTGGCGCCGGTATCGGGCGTAGTCTGCCGCCCGAGCAACCCCGGCCGGCCGTCATGAGAAAGCGCCGTCCCCGAGATGGCCACGCCCGTCAGGTCGCCCCCAACTGAGTAGACGATTCGCGCTCGCGGCGCGCTCTGGCGCAGCGCCGCGAGCGGAGGGGCCAACCGGTCCGCGAAGCCCGCGGCCCGCTCCCCCATGAACCCCGCCGCCACCTGGCCGCCGGTGGGGCCGATCACCACTAGCGACGCCAGATCGGCCGCCGTGAGCGGCAGTGCGCGCGCTTCGTTCTTCAGCAGCACAGCCCCCTGTTCGGCGATCTCGCGAACGATCTTCGCATCCGCCTCGATATCGATGGACGCCGGCCGGGCGGGCGGCTGGGCGTCGAGCATGTGAAACCGGTCCATCTGCGCCAGAATGCGCGTCAGCGCCTGGTCGATGGCGGAAACCGGAATGGCGCCGCTCTCCACAGCGGCCTTCAGAGCGGAACCGAAATACGGCCCGCCAGCGCGGCCCGCGATCTCGCGCCCCGGCATCTCCAAATCCGCGCCATCGACCATCGCCAGCGGGCTGCGTACCGCGCCCCAGTCGGATGTGACGAAGCCCGTGAAACCCCACTGCCCGCGCAGCACGCCGTTTTCGAGATCGGCATTCTCGCAGGCCATCGGTCCATTGCTCCGGTTGTAGGCGCACATCACCGAAGCCGCGCCGGCCCTGACCGCGGCCTCGAACGCAGGCAGGTAAATCTCGTGCAGGGTGCGCTCGTCGACGATGACGTTGTCGGCCCCGTTGTACGCGGCGAAGTGCTTCACCTGCGCCATAATCCCCTGGCTCTCGATGCCCGCCACCTCGGCCGCGGCCAGTTGCGCGTTTAGCAAAGGGTCTTCGCTGAAGGTGGTGTGATTGCGGCGGAACAGGGGGTCGCGGACGATGTTGATGTGCGGGGCAAGCAAAATGTCCTGCTGGAGCGCCCTGGCGTCGCGGCCCATCACCACGCCGAACAGACGAGCGGCCACGACGTTGAATGTAGCGGCCAGCCCTACGGGCGCGGGCATGCCGGTGGCATCCCGGTTGACGTTGATCCCGGCCGGGCCGTCGGCCAGGCGCAGCGGAGGGATGCCCAGGCGCGGTAACCCCGGCCAGTAGCCCGCCTGCCCTAATTCCTGGGGGTCGCGGGCGCCGTGGACCAGCGAGATTTTCTCCTCCAGCGTCATGCGCCGGACCAGCGCCTGGATTTTATCCAGAGACTGGGCAGCCGCCGGGCAAATCAAGAGAAGAGCGAGAAGGCAGATGGACGGTGCTCTTGTGGGGCAGGCGCTTTCGCCTGCCAACGGCGTCTGGGGCTTCACCACTCGCGGTCGGCGCCTACGGTGTCCAAATGGAAGGACGCCGACGCGACAGTACTCTCCCACGCCACCTCCAATTTGGCCGCCAGCGCCGCGGTCTTGGTCAGCGTCATCTTGCAGTTGGGCGCGGGAGCCGCGGCTTTGCCCATGGTCATGGGGGTGCGGCCCAGGTCCGATTTCGGATCGTAGGCGGCGGCTTTGGCGCCGGTCGCCTTGTTGATGGCGAGCTGCCACTGAGGGCCGTCGGCCAGGATATATAGCGTGTAGTCGCCCTCGGGAACCGCGAAACCCTTGAATGCCAGATCGGCGTCGGTGTGGAAAGCGGCATTGAGGCGGGTCTTCGCCGCGGGCGCCGCGTACTTCACCGCAATGGTCTTGCTTTCGATTGTGACGGACGTCGCCGCCTGCTGGGCCAAGGCCGCCACCGCTATGAAGGCGACCCCAATCGGCAGGGCCAAACCGAATTTCCGCATGGCTTTTCTCCAGACACCAATATAATCCCAAGTGGGATAAGCCTGAAGGCTTGTCGATCCGAGCGAAGCCGGACGCGCCTTCTTCCACCCGACCCGTCCGAGCTGCGCTCGGGTAGTCCGAGCTTCGCTCGGATTGACAAGGCAGGAGCCTTATCCCACCTGCTTCTTCTTTGGTACGCCCTTTGTGTGGCAATCCAGGCACTTCACCCAATGGACATTGTGCTTGCTGTTCTTGGAGGCGAAAGTGGTATCCATTTTCTCCACGTCCAGGCCGCAATTGGACATCTTGGGGTGGCAGGTGGCGCAGGAAGCTCGCGTGGTTTGCCCGTGCTGGGCATGGCACGCCAGGCAACTGATTCCTTCGTGGACGCCGAGGCCGGTCCGGTCGTCGCCCGAGCCTACCTGCATGGTCGCCACCGGGGCATGGCACTGGTAACACAGCGCCTGGCGCCGGTCGGGGCTCATCTTCACCGTGCGCGTCCCTTCGAGCATCGCGGGCATGGGCAATTCCGCCACCGGGATATACTGCTCGGTGCGGCGGTCGAATAACGCCAGCGAGGGGCGCATGATTTCCTGCGAAGGGCCGGGGACCACGCGCGCTTCCGCGCCGGCCTTCTTTAAGGGCGGTCCCTCGCGGTGCATCTCATGGCACGTCAGGCACGGCATGGCCGGCATGTTGGCCAGCTCCGGCCGCACGAGGCGCCAGGGGCCGCTGCGGTTGACCGGGGCCACCAGGTCCCGTATGCCGCCCTCGAAATGCATACCGTGGCAGCGCAGGCAATCGTCCATCAACATGTTCTTCGAGTTGAAAGTCTTGTCGAGAAAGATGCGCGCGTAGCTCGAGCCGTGCGGGCCCGTCTGCCAGGCGGCGTATTCCTGGCGGTGGCAGTCCTGGCACCGAGCGACCATGGTCTGGACGTATTTATTGGGGAACCCGATGCGCTCCGGCAGCTCGCCGCGCAGGTGCGAGTACACGCGGGCGGCGTTATTCCAGTGGAACGAGGCGTCCATGGTGAGCGCTCCACCGTGGCACTTCTGGCAGGGGATTCCACGGTGGCTCGAAGAATGCCACGTGTCGAAAAGCGTTTCCATCTCGTGGCAACTGACGCAGCCCTTGCCGCCGCCCGATTCGTAGTACAGGCTGGCCCCCGGAACCGAGAGCAGCAGCGCCACAATAACCAGGCCGGAAATTAAAACCGCTCTTTTCACGAGCGCACCCTTGTGCCCTTCCACGCATGCAACAAGTTGTCCGAAGCGCGGTAGGCGTTCGCCAGAATGGTCAGGCCCGGGTTGAATCCACCGTTGGTCACGTGCACGCTGGCGTCGATCACGTACACGTTGTCCACGTCGTGAATGCGGCAGTCCTTATCCACCACGGAAGTTTTCGGATCGTTCCCCATGCGGCACGTCCCGGCCTGGTGCTGGCCGCCGCTCAACGAGTTGTTGGGCAGGCGCTTCCAGGTTTGCGCGGCCCCGGCTTCCTTCAGCCACGCCTCCGCCTTGCCGGCCAGGAACCGGGCGATTTCCACGGTGTGCGGATGCTTCCGGCCGGACAGGCGCGCCACTGGAATGCCCCAGTAGTCTTTCACCTTGGGATCGGCCTCGACGCGCGCATCGAACACCGGCATCTCCTGCACCGGCCCCATCACGGAGATGGTTCGTTTGTATGCGCTGCGCACGAACTCCTTGTGTTCCAGCCCCCAGCGCGAAATCCAGGCCGGCACGAGGTTCAGAAACTGGTAGGGCAGGCGGATGAACTCGTTGGCCAGCATCCCGCCGCCAACCAGGCCTGGGTTGCCGTGGTTGTAATCGCAGATGGCGATGGAAGCGCCTGGACCGAGGTCGTCGTAGGTATCGAAATCGAACAGGCCGATGGCCGCCGGGTAGGTGTGGGAGTGAAGGTTCCGGCCCACCCAGTCATACCGGTTCCCCAGCCCGTTGGGAAACAGCTTGTGGCGCGTGTTGAGCAGCAGCCGGGCGGATTCCACCGCGCCGCTGCAGACAATCACCAGGTCGGCGGTCTGTTCCTGGAGGCGGCCGTCGGCGTCGAAATATAACACTCCCCTGGCCCGGCCGCGCTGGTCCAGAAGAATCTCGCGGACCATCGAATCCGTGCGCAGCTCGCAATTTCCGGTGGACAGGGCGGCGGGGATAACGGTGTTGTGCGTGCCCGTGCGCGCGTTCACTTCGCAGGCGAATCCCACGCACCAGCGGCAGCGCATACAACTCCGCCGCCCGTTATAGGGCACGGTGTTGCGCAGCATGGGGATATCGAACGGGTGCAGGCCCAGGCGGAGCGCCGCCGGGTGCAGCGTCTGGTATTCCTTGTTGGGAGCCAGCGGCGGCATGGGCAGCGGCTTGCGGCGGGGCGCTTGGAAGATGTTGGCGGAAACATCTCCCGATACGCCCATTTCCCACTCGGCCTTCTCGTAGTAAGGGGCCATATCCGCATAGGAAATGGGCCAGTCTTCGAGCGTACTGCCGGCCACCGCGCCGTAGGTAGAGCGCATGCGGAAATCCCGCTCCATGTAGCGCCAGGCCATGGCGCCGTAGCTGAACGTTCCGCCGCCCACGCAGGCCGCGTTGTTGCTGTAGGCGGCCTCGCTGGGGTTGACGATTTGCTCTCCATGCTCGTCCACCAGCACGCGCGGGTTGCGGTCCTCATCCGGGCCGAAGGCATTGCCCAGGGCCGTGGTGCGCTGGTTACGCAGGTCGTCTTTGCGGCAATCGGCCGCCGAATACCACTTCCCGCGCTCGATGATCGCCACCTGCAAACCGGCCGCGGCGAGCTCCTTGGCCACTACGCCGCCGCCCGCGCCCGCCCCCACAATCGCCGCATTCACGTGTTTGAGAGCCATGGCGTCATCCCACCTTGGGCTGGCCTTCGCCGTAGCGCTGCCGGCCGCGCACCGGAGGAAACGGCAGGCCCAGCATCTTCCAGCTCGCCATGTTGCGGTTGCCGCCGTGGCGCGGGTCGCCGTAAAAACCCTGGCGGGTGTGGGTAAGAATCAGATCGAAGAACGTCCGGGAGTTTTCCTCCACATCGATCAGAGCCTCGGATTGTTGGCCGGCGGCCAGCTCCGCGAAGCGCTTGCCGAACTTGGCGCGGCTGGCCCGATCCACCGCGGCGATGCCCTGGCGGTAGGTCTTTTGGTATCTCTTAAAATGGCGCGTCAACTGAATGTCGATATAGTCGACCACCCCGGCCTGGCTGGCGCCGGCATCGCGGTCCGCGGGGATGATCTGCTCGCAGATGGCTTCCACGGTCTGGGCTTCGGCGGCGGTGAAGAAACGCCAACCGGCGCCGCGCCCGCCTCCGCCGCAGGAGACGCCGGTCGCCGCCATCGCGGCCGAGAGGCCCGCGCCTAAGAAAGTGCGGCGCCGTAGCATGAGCTTCTTGCTATGCATGGGAATGCGTCCGCCAAGCCGCCGGGTCTCTTACGACACGGCCAGAATGCGGTGCACGATCTCGCAGTTCTCCCGGACTTCGTCCTTGATCCGGGGGAACATGCCCACGTAAATGCCGTCAGTGGGCTTGATACTCGCAAAAGCCGTGCGGAAGGCCTGTTCGACGCCGCGCTCGGGGATGCGTCCGGCGGCCAGAATCTTGAACGCGAAGCAGGGCTTTTTGGTTTGCCGTATGGCTTTGTACATGCGCGCCGGGTCGCTCTGCATGTAGATGTCGCTGGTCATCTCCATGATTTCGCCGTTGAGCGCCTTCTTCCATTCATCGGCGGTTCGCGTGCGGTTGTAGACGCAGCCGGAGTAGAAATCCACGTCCCATCCCTCGGATTCCACCAGGTCGATGACCTCCGGCTTGTGGGTGCCCACGCCCACCAGCGCGCCTGTGTCGCGCGCCTGCTTGCACCATTCCTTCACGGTGTCCATTTCGCCGGTCTGGAAGGCCTTGTCCACCACTTCGCCCTGCCTTTGCAGCGCCAGCGGCTTGAGGGTCTTCATCAGCATGGCGGAATCCACCCCGGCGGTCACCTGGATGATCAGGTGCATCTTGCCGCCCTCGGCTTGAAAGCGGGCCAAATCCTGCGGCGCGCGATCCAGGTGAGCGTAGTTGAACGCGTTGATGCCGAAGCGATTGGCCTGGTGCAGGACGTCGCATACGCGGTCCGCCGTGTACCACTCTTTCATGATCGCGCCGAGGGTGTTGTTGTAGTGGGCGTAGCCGTAAAACGGGTTGACGCCGAGCACCATGCGGCTGATCTCGACGTTGCCGAACTTGATCTTGGGGACCTGGATCTCGGAGGCCGGCCGGAGCGGCCCGGCGGCCCGGGCGGGAGCTTGCGGCGTCCCCGGGGGCAGGTTCTGGGCCTGCGGCCGCGCCTGTTGCGCCTGGGCCGACGCGGAGCCGGTCAGACCGGCCGCCAGGGCCGCGCTCGATTGCAGAAATCCGCGACGCGTGTTGGACATCGGAAAACCTCCAAGCTGGGAGAACGTCGCCGCTTCGCGCGGGCAGCCCACCGTCGGCGAGGGGCGGCGAAAAGCCTAATCAGGTCTTGATATTGTTTCTAACACGATTCGGGCGGGGCGCGGAGCCCCTATGCCGCGTGGACCGGCATATTCGCGCCATCGCTTTCGAGGGGGCATGCATGCCGGCGGACGGCCTCTTCAAGGTCCTTGAAGCTGATGGGCTTCGACACGTAGCCGTCCATTCCGGCCGCGAGGCATCGATCGGCATCGCCAGTCATGGCGTGCGCGGTTGTCGCCACGATGGGGATGTGGCGCAGAGTCGACTCTTCCATCTGGCGAATGCGCCGGGTGGCCTCAAAGCCGTCCATTTCCGGCATCTGCACATCCATTAAGATCAAGTCGAAGGGCTCCTCGCTCCACTTGGCTACAGCTTCCACGCCATCTACAGCCAAAGTCACGGAGTGCCCCATCTTGGTGAGCATGAACATCGCCAGTTTCCGGTTGACGGGATTGTCTTCGGCGACCAGGATGCGCGCCGGGCGGCGTGCTTCGTCGGTGGCCGCGGGCTTAGCCGGGCGGGCCGCGTGCGCGCTGTCGTCTCCCAGAGCCTTCTGTATGGAGTGGAGCAACTCTTCCGGACGGACCGGCTTAGTCAGATAGAGTTTCACTCCCGTTTCACGGCAACGGGCGGCGCTCCGGTTTTGATCGTCGGAGGTCAGCATCATGATCGTGGTCCCGGTCCATGCCGGGTTGGCGCGAATCCGCGCGGCAACCTCAAATCCGCTCATGGCCGGCATTCGCCCATCCAGCAGAACCAGGCGAAAAGGGTGTCCGGAGGCGGCGGCGCTGTCCAACCGATCGAGGCCGGCCGGCCCGGAATCCGCGCTCTGCGGCTCCATCCGCCACCGCCGCGTCAATTCTTCCAGAATCCTCCGATTGGTGGCGTTGTCGTCGATGATGAGCACCCGCGCGCCGCGGACGTCTGGAACGATTGCCGGCGCGGACAGCGCCTCCGAACCGGCTGGAGTTGCGAAGGCGACAGTGAAGTGAAATGTGGAGCCCACGCCCACTGTGCTTTCCATCCAGATTCGACCGCCCATCAACTGCACGATTCGCAAACTGATGGCCAGTCCAAGCCCGGTGCCGCCATATTGGCGAGTGATCGATGAATCGGCCTGCTCGAAGGCCTGAAACAGCTTGCCTTGTTTCGCCCGGGGAATCCCAGCACCCGTATCCCGCACGGTGAAGTGCAGCATGGGCGCGCCTGCGCCGGAAGGATCCAGGCTAACGGTCACGGCGACCTCGCCTTTGGCGGTGAATTTGACGGCATTGCCGGTGAGGTTCAGCAGTACCTGGCGCACGCGGACCGAGTCCGCAATCACCATCGGCGGCACGTCGGGCGCGATTTGATAGGTCAGCTCCAGACCCTTCTGGTGGGCGGGGACCGCCATGCTCTTCGACGTGTCCCCGACCAGATCGGCCACGGAAAACACCACCGGATCGATAGCGATCTTCCCGGCTTGGATCTTGGAGAAGTCGAGAATGTCGTTGAGGATCACGAGCAATGCGTCCGCCGAGGACCGCACCAGCGAAAGGTATTCCCGCTGTTCCGGCCCTTCGGCGGACATGGCGAGCTCGGCCATGCCGATGATGCCGTTCATGGGGGTCCGGATCTCGTGGCTCATGTTTGCTACGAACTCGCTCTTGGCTATGTTGGCCGCGTCGGCTGCCTCTTTGGCCTTCACTAACTCCGCGGTACGTTCCGCCACCTCCCGGGTCAGTTCTTCGGCGCGTCGACGCAACTGCCGGGTGTGGATCCTCTGCGCCGCCGCGGCAATCAGCACGCCCCCCAAAGCCAGCAGACCGTAAAACCACCAAGTCTGGTAAAACTCGGGTTTCAGGTCGAGACCCAGCGAGGCTCCGTCCGGGTTCCACACGCCATCGTCATTAGAGGCCGTCACCCGGAACCGGAATCTACCAGGCGGCAGGTTGGTGTAGTAGGCCACACGCCGCCCTCCGGCGTCTATCCAGTCCCGATCATAGCCCTCCAGTTGGTAGCGGAACTGTACCTTGGCAGGGATCGAGAGACTCAAGCCGGTGTAATGGAATTCGATTCGGTCCTTCCCGGGCGGGATGGTAACGCCCTGGGTGGAAACGAAGCTTTGCCCATTCGCGACCACTTCCTCGATCACCACCGGGGGGATCAACCCATTTTGCGCCAGGCGATTGGGATCCACCACGACGATCCCTTTTTGAGTGGTAAACCACAAGCGCCCGTCCTGGCCGCGCCAGGCGGCCGGCTGCGAAGCAGGGGGAGAGGCCTCGCTGGTCTTCATGCCATCGACGGCTCCGAATCGCGCAGCCCGGACGGCGGCGGCCTTTCCGGCGGCGACTTGGTCGAGGTCTTTCTGCGAGACCATGTAGATGCCGTCCGGGCCGCTGACCCAGAGGTTCCCCCGATCGTCCTGGAGGATACCGGTTGGAGAGCCGTCAAACAGACCTTCCCGCTTGCCGAAATGGGTGACCCGTCCGGTTTGGATCTGGAAGCGGTTCAGCCCGTGGTTCCTGCCGCCCAGCCAGAGATTTCCACGGCCGTCGTCGAGAATGGATTGGACCGCGAAATCGATTTGCTTCTGCTGGGCCTGTTCGGGCGCCTCACCTGCCGCAAACTTGAAAAGGCCCAGCACCGTGCCAAACCATAGCGTGCCGGACTGACCCCGGTAGATGGTGAACGTATAGTGGTGAGCCTCGGCGACAGGCGTGGCCTGGCCGTGGAACGTGAAGGGCTCAACCTGGCCGTTCTTGAAGCGGAAGGCGCGGGATTCGGAGGTGGTGACGATCAGACTTTCCTCATCCTCGTTGATCGCCGCGATGTAGTGTTCGGAAAAGCGTCCGCCGCCCGGGTAAAGGGTGAAATGTCCGTCCTTGAAACGCGTCAGCCCTCCAACGGTTCCTATCCAGAGGCTGCCGTCCTTACTCTCAAAAAGACCATTGCCATAAGCGCTGGGCAGTCCGTTTTTGGTGGTATAGGCAGTCACCACGCCATCGCGGATGCGCGCCAGGCCCCCGCCCGGGCAGAAAACGAAGATGCTTCCGTCGCGCCCCTCGGTGACATTGGTGGTGGGGTCGGCGGGCAGGTTCTGTTTGGTGGTGATGGTTGTCAATTTGGTGTTGCGGAAACGTTCCAGTCCGCTGGCCGTACCCACCCAGACGCTCCCCTCCCGGTCCTCAAGGAGACTCAGGATGTCATTATCGGTTCCCCCATCGGACGGGGAGAAAGAAGAGACACGATCCCCCGACACTCGAAACAGGCCGGAGTTAGCAGCGCCGATCCAGAGGTTTCCATCGCGGTCCGGAAGAATGGCATTTACCTCGCCGTGGATCGCGTCTCGCGCCACTGGCTTCATCGAAGTGCGGTCTTGACTCGCAAGGTACAGCCCATCGGCCGTACCAATCCACAGGCGTTTCTCCCGATCCTCGGCCAGCGCCGTGGCGCGCCGGCCGCCCACATCGATACCGGACTTGGACATCTGGCCATTGCGATATGCGTACAGCGCGGCCGCACCGCCGATCCAGACGACGTGCTCGGAATCCTCCAGGAAGGCGTAGATCCAGCCGGTTCCGTTCCCCAGCATCCTGGCTGGGCCGTCGCGGACGAGATAGACTTGGTCGTCCGTCCCGATAAGAATCCCGTGCTCTCTCGACTCGAAAAGCAACCGGATGTCGCCATCTGAGATGAAGGTGGGAGGGCGGTAATCCGAAAAATCTCCGCTCCGATAGAGCAGCGTTCGGCTGGACCCGCGTACGAGGAGATCGCCCTGGGCGCCGAGGCCGATCGACTTGATCGGTTCGTCCAACGGCCGCCCGCCTACTTTGGGCTCCACCAGGACAAAGCGGACTCCGTCGAACCGAACCAGCCCCGCCGAGGTCCGCATCCAGAGATATCCATCCGGGCTCTGCAGAATCTGATGGACTGCTTCACCCGGCAGACCGTCCTGCGAGTTCCAGGTGTCGTGACCATACTGGCTGATGTCTCTGCCGCGGTCCAACGCGAAAGACGGGCCCGACGAGCATAGAATCGCCGCCAGCAGCAGCGCCGCTATTCGCGGGCCACCATCAATATCCCTGGCGAGGCAGCGCGGGGATTTCCACGCAAGGCGTGCCGCAACGGTCAGTTTCCTCCCCACTCTATTAAATATCGGCTGTTTTGTAGATATTTCGAGGTCGTTCTTTAGATAGCAGCGCGCGACACAAGAGTGGGGTCAAGCCTTCGGGCTTGCCGGGGCGCCCTCTGGGCCAGCCTCTGCCCGGCTTCTGGCGTCGGCGCGAAAAACGCCGGAAACTCCCCGGCGCTTCCCGATTCGAGCCTCGTTGCCCGTCCGGTGGCGCCATCGGTAAGCCTTTGTAAAGCGCAACTTGTGAGCGGCCGCCCGTGTTATAACCAATGAGGCATTTATCCGCCGCCGGGACATACGGAGATTGCGGTGGGCCTCCAGACCCGCACGTGAGGTGAATCGACGATGAGACGAAACCTGATAGGACTCGCAATGGTGGCGGCGCTGGCCGCCGGCGCGGTTATCGCGCAAACCGGCACGGGCAAGCTGGCTCTGGGCGCCGGCCTGCGGCAACGCATCATCAAGAACCTGAACCTGTCCGCCGACCAGAAAACGCAGGCCAAAGCCATCTTCCAGGCGGCGAAACAGGCGGGCGCGCCCATCCGGACCCAGTTGCAGGCGAATCGCCAGGCGATGGTGGCCGCGATCAAGGCTGGCGACGCGGCCCAGATCCAGAGTCTTGCCACCGCCGGTGGCGCATTGCAGGGACAACTAATGGCGAACCGTGCGAGCGCCATGGCCAAGCTCTACGCCATGCTGACGCCCGACCAGCAGACCAAGCTGGACCAGATGCAGGCGAAGATCCAGCAGTTGGTACAACAGCTCCGCGGCGACGGCCAGACCGGCAACTGACAGCGTCCGAATGGCGAACCGGCGCGGCCGTTCGGGAAAGGCGCGTAGCCCAGGTTTCAGGCGGCGTCCTGGCCGAGGTCCGAAGAACGCCGGCTGCAAAGCCGGACAAGCCAAGAGGCTTGACCCCACCTGGGACCAAGCCGCGCCTAGTCTTCCCTCGACACTTCAAAGCCCCGCTCCGCTATTCCAGCGAACAGCGTTTCCGACTCATGGCCGTGCAGGCGGAAGATCTGCCGTACCAGGTCGCAGACGTTTTCATATCCCCGCTCGTAAAACACCAGGGCCGAAGGTCCGGCGCCGCTCAACGCGCAGCCCAGCAGGCCGGGGGCGCGCAGCTTCAGGATCTCGCGCAGCCCCGGAACCAGCGGTTCGCGATACGGCTGGTGGAAACGGTCCTCCAGGGCGGCCGGGAATGCGGAGATCGATCCCGCCGCCAGGGCTGCGATCAGCAGGGCGGCGCGCTGCACGTTGAAAATGGCGTCCTCGCGGCTGTAGGAATCGGGCAGGACGGCGCGGGCCTTAGTGGTGAGCAGGTCGAAATCGGGAACCACCACGGCCACCCCGAAGCGCAGCGGCAGATCCAGGCGCACGGAGCGCGTCACACCGCCCGAATCGATGGCGCTCGCGACTACCGAACCCAAGGTGCAGGGGGCCACATTGTCCGGGTGTCCCTCCAGCCGCGCGGCTTCGTCGAGGATGCGCAGCGGCTTCCAGCGCAGGTCGAGCAGCGCATCCGCAATCACCACGCCCGTGGTGAGAGCGGCGGCGCTCGACCCCAGCCCCTTGCCGATGGGAATATCGTTGCGGATTTCGAGCTCGATGGGCGGCATCTCCCTGCCGTGCTTCCCGGCCACCGCGACAGCGGTCTGCCAGATCAGGTTATCGGGGCCGGTGGAGATGGCTTCGGCGTCGCGCCCCTCGACGCGAATCGAGAGCCGCTCGGCGGACCTAAAGCGGCACGTCAGATACAGTTCGAGGGCGAGCCCCAGCGCGTCGAATCCAGGCCCGAGGTTAGCGCTGGACGCCGGCGCCCGCACGGTGAACCATGACATAAACGGCCATTTTAGCGCGATAGCTCCAGCGTTCTCGCTCTTCTCGGAGGAGGTCAAGGCATCTATGGGCGGTACTCGCGCTTCTTGTACGTCTGGGTGAAGCCATTCCGGCTGTTGGTCACCGTGAAATCCCCATTTTCCTGGGCCGAGACCTTAATATAATCTCCCTTGTCACCCAGCACGTAGCCGAAGCTCTGGGGATCAGGCTGCTCTTGCGGGTTGGCAATCCGGTCCGGGGCCGCGTTGTTTTCCGGCAAGGCGCCCACGGTGTAGTGCAACTGCCAACTGTTCACGATCCCGGGCGAGGTCCGCACGACCGTGGCCGTTTGCCGCTCGTTCCCCTTTTTCGCCCCGTTGTTCATGATCGCCACCTGGGGATGGAGTTCGTAGACGAGCTGGGGCGAGTTGGACAAGTCAAAGCCGTGGTGGCTCACCATGAACAGGTCCACTGTCCCCACCAGGTTGTTGGGGCACATCAGGTCGTACTCCTTGGGCTTGGTCAAATCGGCAAGGTCGAGCATGCGAAATTTCCCGAAGGTGTACAGCAAGCCGATCGAGGCGCCGTTCTCGCCATTGTCGGCCGGGGCCGGAGCGGCGGCGGCGCACAGGGGATTTGGAGTTCCGGCGCCGGGCAGCGGGGTCTTGATGGTCGCGCCCGCCGAGGTCAACACCAGCACCTGCACACCTTTCAACGGGATCGTATCCCCCGGCTTGACCGTAACCCGGTTTGCCTTGCCAATGGCGCTGGTATAGGCCTTGAATATGGCCTGCGTGAGCGGGTCCTGTTCCACAGGCGGCCCATGGTCCACGAAGTTGCGCACCGGTATGCCGACCTTGGCGACGAATCTCGGAACGTTCTCCGCGTGGTCGTTGTGATAGTGGGTCACCACCATGTAGTCGATCTGCTTCACATTGGCGAGTTTGACCAGCCGGATGATCCGATCCGCATCCAAGTCATTGGGCGTGACAACCTGCGATTTCTCGTCGATAAACCCCGCGTAACCCGCGTCCACCACCATGGATTGGCCGGATGGGGTCACCACCAGCATGGCTTTCCCGCCATCGGCGTCGATCACATACACGTCCAGGGTCTTGGCTGCAGGCAACGCTGCGCTGAACAAAAAAACCAGGACGGCTGCAACTACGTAAGCCCTCATCGTATACTTTCCTCGTATCCTGAGATTTCCCGCCATCATGAGCGCACTGCCCGGCGCTGCCCAACCCTCGCGCTCATGCCTGGGCGAGGCGGGCGCCGCACGCTTCTCAACCGGGATTTCCGTTTTGGACTTCCCGGTCCGATTCAGTATAAACCGAACCGCCCTCCATGGAGCCGACTACCGGCAGCCGCGAGATTGGTTCGGCGCCGATGGCAAGCCACGCTGCCGGGGGCCACCAAATCCAGGTAGGCTGGTGTGGAGGAAGAGATCATGAGACGAGTCGCCCTCAGCCTGTCGTTCGGCGTCTGGATCTGCGTTTTTCCGGCGTCCGCTCAAACCCCCAAGGCCCGGCCATGGGAGCCGTTCGAAGTCACCATGAGCGCCAGCGCCGAGCTCGCCAATGCGTATGTGGACGGCCTGCCGGATGGCGGCAAGCCCTTCGTGGTGGTCACGTTCACCGGAACGAGCGGCGAGGCGAAGGGGGTCAGCTACGCCGTGGCGGGCTTCTGGGACGGCGGCAAAACCTGGAAGGCCCGCTTCGCTCCACCGGCGCCCGGCGAGTGGTCCTACTCCGCGTCGTCCACCGACCCCGCCCTCCAGGCGGTGAAGGGCAGCATCCAGTGCGCCGCATGGAGCGACGGCGAAAAAGCCGCAAACCCCGCCCGCCACGGGTTCGTGCGGGTAGCCAAAAAGGACCCGCAAGGCGGCCATTACTTCGAATATGCGGACAGAACTCCATTCCTGTGGATCGGAGATACCTGGTGGCCGTGGCTGAAGCGCGGGATCCCCTTCACGCGCGCCAAGCAGGTGATCGACGATCGATCCGCACGGGGTTTCACCATCGGCCAGGTCGTTTTCGGAGCGAACAATGCGACGCGCCTTGCGGGCCGGGACTTCGCCACGCCGGACCTGGACGCCATCCACGACGCCGAGCGGTTCATCGCCTACGCCAACAGCCAAGGGATCACCTTGTGGATCATGCCGTGGTGGAGCGCCAACAATCTCGACAAGACCGCGGGCCCCGAAAAGATGCGCCGGTGGACGCGCTACGTGGTCCACCGCCTGGCCGCCTACAACGTGATCTGGAACGTGGGCGGCGAATACAACATGTACGACTACGGCGGGCTCGGCCTGCCATTCTGGAAGGACCTGGGCGCCCTCATGCGCCGCGAGGATCCTTACGGCCACGCCATCGGCGTGCATAACACTCCGCCTGGATGGACGGCTGGCGAGATGGGCGACTCCGCCCAGTGGTCCACCGGTTCCGTGTTGGGCGACGAGCCATGGCTCGATTTCAATGGCAGCCAGGTGGGTCACGGCAAATGGCGAAACGAAATGGTTCCGCAGATTATCTCGCGGGATTACGCCCGCGAGCCGGCTAAGCCGGTGGTTATTACCGAGCCGTGGTACGAGTTCGCCGAGGGCAGCGCGCCGGCCATGGACGTCCGCTTCGCCGCATGGTCGGCTATTCTCTCGGGCGCGGCCGGCCACACTTACGGCGGCGGGCATCAATGGTGGGCCGACATACCCGACCCATCGCTACCGCCCCGGAAGGACGCCTGGCCGAGTCCTCCTCTCAGTGTGGATACTCTCGATTACCCGGGCGCGGTATCGATGGGTTTCCTGGCGAAGTTTCTGAAGAGCATCGAATGGTGGAAGTTCGAGCCGCATCCGGAGCTGGCCCGCGAGTACCCTCAGCCGTTAGCTTCGGCGATCCCCGGCCGGGAGTATCTGGCGTATGCCCGGTACGGCGGCCAGTTGAAGCTCGATCTGCGTTCTTCCGCGGAGTCCGACCAGTTCCGCTTCACCTGGATCGACCTGGCGGCCTCGAAGGAGGCGCGCGGCGGGACCGTCAGCGGCGGCGCCATTCGGAGCTTTCACACGCCGGAGGATTACCCGGGAAACCTGGAGTACAAGGACTGGCTCCTGCACGTAGTGAAGGTCAATTGATGGGACGCGACGTCGGGGAAGAGCTACGCCTGGGACGCATGAGCTGCCGCGGCCCAACGCTGGACGCGGGTTCCGGCCTTACGGCTCGAACTCGACAGGCACGGAAACAAGGAAACCAGCCCGCCTTAACTGACCGATGTTTCGGATCACGGCGCCATTGATCTTGACGTTCCTGAACAGAACCGGACCGACGTTCTTTCCCGCCAGCAGGCTGGGCCGGGTCGGGTGATAGAAAGTGCAGTTCTCGAAAACGAAGTTCGTCAAGGGCGAGTCTCCGGCGTCGATCCAGATATGCCCTCCATCAGTTTCGAACGTGCAGTTGACAAACCGTACATCGTCACTAGGAATAGGCTTGGCGATTCCGCGGCCCTCGGGATACCCCCGCCCCGTCCAATACCGAGGCGCGAGTTGAAACCAGATGGCGTAATCCACCGTGTTGCTGACGAAGTGCACGTCCTCGAAGCGCATGTGCTTGACGGAAGCGCCGCCGCCATATCCCGTGCCCACGCCGGTATCATAGGTGTAATTCACAAATCCCTTCACCACGATGTCCTCCAGGCTCGCGGTGGCGTCTCTGCCTCCGTAGAGGGCCCAGGTATCGTCCATGGCCATGGCGAATCCGTTCTCTATCAGGATGTGTTTGCTGCCGGCGGTTAAGTCATAGACATCGTCGTGGTGCTGCCGCTTGCGGTTCACGATCTTGATGTTCCTGGTGGTGAAATGCTCGCTGTTGATGACGTGCACCGTCCATTCGGCGGATCGGAGCAGCAACAGATCCTGGAAGGTGATGTTGCGGCTGTTGTTGATCACATAACCCCTGGCGCCAGCCCCATGGGGGTCCTTCACGATCCCATCTTCGTTTCTTGCGCGTCCGTCGGCCGTGTCGGGCGCGAAGTCATACCACAACTTGGGATAGCCATCCATGTCGATGGCGCCTCGTCCCGCCAGGCCGGCATTCTCGACGTTGTCAAAGATAACTTGGGCGCGAAGCGGCCTTGCCCCGGGAGGGGCCCCCGGAGGCGCGGGCGCGGACGTGTAATCCGCCATCTTGCCGGTCCCCTTAATCAGGGCGCCCGCGTCCACGTAAAGCTTGACGTTGCTCTTCATCAACAATGTGCCCGTCATGTAAACGCCGCCGGCCGGAAAAAACAGCACCCCGCCCCCAGGCTTGGCCGAGACGTCGCTGATGGCCTGATTGATCTTCGAAGTTTCGACGGTCTTACCCGTATTGTCAACCTTGTAATCCATGATGTCGACCACGTTCGGATCGCCCAGTCTGGGAGGATTTTGCTCAGGCGGTTCGGCAAACAGCATCAACCCGGCGGCGCCGAAAGAAGGCGCTTCGTTGGGGAACACCAGCAGATAGCGCGGCCGATCGAGGTCGAAGCTGCACGTATTCCCGCTGATCCGCGGCTTGATGCCGTAAGCCAGCGGCCTCACGTCGCAGGTGAGCACATTGATCTCGCCGACGAGATTTGTGACCGTGACCCGGACCTTTCCGGTCATAGCAAAACTGGCATAGTCCATAAACTGGAACTGATCGTAGGTCAGAAACCGGTGCACAAACACCGGCTGACCGTCCACGGTCACCTTATAAGCCGGGCTCGCCTTCGCGCCCGGGTACGGGGGATAAGGCGTGACGGCGGCGAAGCCCGCCACCGACCACAGCATCGAAAGCAATACAATTGAGCGTACTCTGGACACCATTGTGTTCTTCTCCCGTAAGCTCGGAACCTGCTATCGCCCGCTCCATTGTATTCCGCTTAGTGGGCAGTCGGCGCTTTCATTCGCGTCGCCCCGGTTTGAGGAGGCCACAGATTCACTTTTGGTTGATGCTCCCGCCACTTCGAGGTAAGGTCCACCTGGCTTCCGATATTGCCCATTTCGTGTTATCGGTAGCTGGCGGCCTTCGCCCTATAATGGCACGTGCAGGGTCCCCACCATCCCGGACGGAACGTCCCGGAAACCCAGGCTGAACCCCGTCGTTCCCGGCGGCGTCTTCACTCGCGCCCCCAAGACCAGGCCCTGTTCCTGAATCTGGTGAAACTTCTCTTCGCTGAAATCGAGCGGAATCGTTGTAAGTTGCTGCACCTTGCCCACCACGACCAGGAACTGCAGCGAGCCGGCCCACTTACCATCCCTGGGTTCGAGTGTGATGTTGCGCGGATCGATGGTCACAGACGCCTGGTAGCCGCCCTCCACGGGTTCGAGATTCACGTTGAAGCCGATGCCGGCCAGCGACACCGGATTCGTGATCGCTTCGGCAAGCGCGGGAGCCATGGCTGTATCGCGCGCCGCCACATAACCGGGCCGGTACCGCAGCTTGACTCCCGGCCGCTTCACGGTCACCTCCAGCCGGTGATACGAGCCATCGAGACTGGCGGCCGGAGGCGAGAACGCCAGCGAGTAGCTCACCCGCGCGTCACTGGCGGCCTCCTGAATCGCGGCGCTCAGGTCGTTGATGTGGTGGAAGGCCTGGCCGCCGGTCTCCCCGGCCAGGGTTTCGAGCGTTTCGTACTCGAAATCCGGCGTCAAATCGGCCTTGGGCGGCTTACTCCGCTTGCCGATCGAACTCCGGTCCGCCTGGATACCCGCCGACACGGTGAGGCCACGCGCGTCTACCGGATAGACCGCTACATCGGCTTCATTCAAGGCGCGCACGGCGCGCGTAACGTCGCTCTCAAACGACCGGCCGGCGCCCGGCAACTCCGAGCTCGATGCATTTGCGGTCGATGAATTCGATTGGGCGCCGGCGCTCGGTCTCGCGCCGCCGGCGCCGCCAGCGGCCGCCCCGGTTGCCGTTCCGCCGGCTTGCCGGCTCTGCCCGGCCGAGCCGCTGGACTTCCGCGCGTTGGGGTTACTTTGGGGAATGCTGTCCACCTCGTTCCGTAAACCCAGTTGAATCGGGAACCCGCTCGAAATCCAGATCAGCGTCTTCCGGCCGGGAATGCCTTGCAGATGTCCAGCGATGGTTTCGAGCGCAGCCGCGGTGCGAGTGGCGCGCACCGTCTCGGCGTAATCGACATAGGGCTGGGTAGAGGACTGCATGAAGCTATCCCACTGCGCGGTAGTCGCCTCGTCGCCGGTGAGCGAATTGGCCGAGGCAGGCGGCGCCATGGAGGCCTCCACTTCGGGATTCACGCGATTCGAGCGCTTCGCGAGAGCCTCCAGCAGCGAAGCCATGTCCCGCGAAAAATCGTGCAGCAACGACAGCGAGTCGCCCAGCACGAAAACGGCCACGCGGCTGGCCGCCGGCAAGCCTCGTAAGAAACGGAGGAAGTCTTTCTTGGCAACCTCCTGGTCGGAGAGCTGCGTATTCAATTCATCGAACAGAAACACAGTCACGGCCGCGACATTCGGCCCCGGCCTGTTGGTGAATGTCAATGCCGCCGGCGAGCGCGAAACCGCGGTTGCGGTCACGCCGGCTTTTTCCAACGCAAACAGCGCGATCCTTTGTTCTTGGCCATTGTCGCGCAACTTGAAATCGGCGCGGCTGAGGTCGTCAACGGGCTTTCCGCTCTTGTCCTTCACGACCACATTCATCAGGACGATGTGCGTCCTCGCGTGAATCACGGGCTCATCCGGCGTGGATTGCGGAACTGCCGTCGACGCCAGCCCCAGAAGCAGCGCCATCGGCAAGCCATAAGGCCGGGCTGCAAACGGGCGGCGGGTGGTGAACGTTTTAAGAACGGTTGGGCGGAACCAGCGAATCCGCATGCGGGCCTCCGGAGCGGAGCTTATCCGTGATTTCCATTTCGGCTCCAGGCTTCCGGGTAGTTTATCACGGGTCGCCGACTTTTGATCCTCCGAAGTGATTTCTTCCGCGCTTGTTGAGGGCGCCAGCCCAGCTATTTTGCGTCAGCCTGGCCGGATGCGCTCGCGGAAAGCTCATCCATGCGGTCCAACCGCGCCCGGATTCCGGTTGCGTCGGAGGCCTGCGGCGCAAGCGCCAGGTAGGTGCGGAACTGCTCCGCGGCGCCGGCGAAATCCCGCCGGGCGGCCAGGATCGAGCCCAGCAGTTCCCATGCGCCCACGATATCGCGTTTCTTGTCCAGTCGCTCTGCTTCGCGAGCGGCCTTTTCGGCGCCCTCCAGGTCTTGTTGGTAGTACTTGGCCAGCGCGTTGTAGAAGTACATTCGGGGAGATCCGTACGGGTCGAGCGCGATCGCCCGTGCCGTGGTCTCCTGGAGGCGCGGCCATTCCTGCGCCGCGCCCTCGATCACGGCCAGAGCCAAATAGGGCGGCAGGAAGATGGCGTCCGCCCCGATGGCCGCCTCGAAGGAGGCCCGCGCAGCCGGCGCTTCGCGTTGGACCAACTGCAACCTGCCCAGTTCAAGCCACGCCACCGCGTATTTCGGGTAGATGCGCACGGCCTTCTCCAGGCTCTTTCGGGCGTCCGCCTGTTTTCCCTTGGCTAGATCTTCGCGACCCTTCCGGAGTGCCTTCTGTGCGTCCTTCGGCGCCGCGAGCGAAGTCGTGCTCACCAGCACTGGTTCCGCCGAACCCAGGCGGCGCAGGAGAATCACTCCAATGTCGGATGCGTCCGGACCTCGTCCGGTCAGTTTAATGGTCTCCGATTCGTATCCGGCGAGCTTGGCGCGCAGTTCGCAGCCTTCCAGCCTTCGCCCGACGTTGGTGGCCAGCCGCCGGTCTGGACTGGTGCCCGCATTCCCGCCCGAGAGCCCCGTTGTCCCCAACGGGGAAAGGTGCGACGTTCCTGCGGGGGCCGCGCTTGCATCCTGGGCGGTATCGCCCTCACCCACCCTGAAACTGAAGCGGCCCTTGTTGTCGGTGTGCGCCTCGGTCCGGGCTATTCCGTTGCACACGCTCTCAATCGCAACCGAGTCGCTGGGCGGCGCCACGCCGTCCACCATCACTTGTCCGTAGAGATAGACTAACCGCGAGTCGCTAAGAAGCTCGCTGGGCGGGCGCCAAGTGGGGGTGGTCGTCTGGGTCGACGTGCTCCCCGCGTTGTCCGTCGTGGTCGAGTTGCTGGAGGTAGTCGCCGGCTGCTGTTGAGCCAGCGCCGGAGCGAGGAACAGGAGAGCCGCCAGAAGGCAGGTTCGCGTGCGCCACAATTGCCACATCGTCATCCCCCCTTTGAACGCATCCTCAAACCCTGAGGCGCCCGGTTGTGGAAATTATGCGGGATGGCCCAAAGCCGGTCACGCTCAATGTTCTGGATGACGAAGGCGCAGAGGCGCGTATGGCCAGCCCAGCGATTCTCAACCGGAATTTCCATTTTGGACTTCCGAATCCCATGTAGTATAAACCGAACTGCCGTCTTTTGGTCCTGCGAGTTGCATTTTTTCTCCGAAAGCCCGTTTTCGCCTTCGCAAGGCGTGGTTGTCGCCCCGCCGGAAAAGCCCAACGCCGGGAAGACGCTTCTTTTCATTGATTTCCGCAAACACCTCGCCGATCCGAAGGCATGACCGCCGCTACGCGCACGTGGCGGACATGGCCAAGAAGAATCCGGAGCTGTTCATCCCGGTGAAGGTGGGGTGATCAGAGATACCTCCGGCGTGCGAGTCACACCCGGAGTTTTCAGATTTTTGGAGGGGCGGGCCGCTCCCTTTGGGTAACCCCATTCGGAGGCCAAGTAGACACCCCAAAAATGGCTTTGAAAAAGCGGATGGCAAAGACAAACCTTCTTACAACTCCTTGACGGTGCCTCTGAATGCTAGGAAAGAGCAGGGGAAACCGCCTGCCTGCGCCCGCTTGCAGGCGATTCTTCCCGTGCCAGGAATCATGCCAAGTGACTGATCCACTCACGCTCGATTTCGGCGGCCACGGATCGCTGGAGCAGCGTCACGGAAACCACCACCCGCAGGCTGCCCTCTTGCGCCCGGATGATCAGTCCCTCGAGCCCCGCCAGCGGACCGTGCTCGATGCGAACCCGCTGCCCGGTTCGCAGATAGGGCCAAGGCGTAAGTACGACGTGCGACTCCACCAGAGCCTTGATGGCATCGATTTCCCCGTCATCGACGGGGACCGCGACGCTTCCAGCGCCGACGATCCTGGAAACGCCCGGACAATTGAGGACGCGCAGCCGGTCCGCGATGTCGAACCGGCAGAACACGTATCCCGGAAACAGCGGCACATCCAGGATCTTGATCCGGTCCGACCAGCGTCTTTTAATTCGGCGCGTCGGCAAAAAGAAATCCAGTCCGCGAATGGCGAACTCGTCGGCCACGCGGGGCTCTCGTCGCGAGTGCACCTCGATCCCGAACCACTGCTTTCCATCCATTTCACCTCGCCTTTGTGTCCACCGCGAAGTCGAAAAACGAAGGGCCAGAGTTTCCATTATAGCGGCTCGTCTGTGCGGAACGGCTGAAGAATCCGCTCCACGCCACCGGTCATCGAGACGGATTCAGAGCAGGCATTCGCGCACGGTTCGTGACCGGCTGCGCTCGGGCAGGCCGATGAAGGAACGGAGATAGTTGCTCGGGTTGAGGCCGGCATCCCGAGCCAACTTGTGAGCTTTTCTTTTCGGCGTGGCTGAGCTGGACGTGCTCCGTCTCCCGCGCCAGCGGCCGTGGCCGCTTGGCGCCGACCCAAGTGGTCCTGTGGGTCCACCGGCCAGTCAAGGGGGCGAACGTGCCATGGAGGCGGCGAACGCCCGGCCAATCCCGGCGGCGCCGGAGTTGGTTGTATATTCATGCCTCAGGATAGATTCTTTTCATGCTCACAATCCTGGATTCATCAAGCTCGATTCCAAGGCCAGGCAGATCCGGAAGCGTGATCTGGCTGTTTTTCGGAATGAGCTGGCTCTTGTCGAAATAGTAGAGATTCGGCTGTATGTCAATCTGGTATTCCATAATAGGGCACACCGCCGGCGGCTGGCTCGCTATTATGTGAGCCAGGGCGGTGGATCTCTGGTTATGGGGACAGACAATCAGACCATGCACGGAGGCGAGCGCGCAGATTTTCACAAGCTCGCTGATGCCGCCGCCCCATTCCGGGTCGATCTGAATGACATCGACGGCATTGTGCTCGATGAGATTTTGAGCATCCCAGCGGCCGTAGGAATGCTCGCCGGTTGCGATCGGAATGAAAGTCATCTGTCGCAGGCGGGCGAGACTCTCGGCCTGGCCCGCTGTCGGAACCGGTTCCTCAAGCCAGCGCGGCCGGTATGGTTCCGCATCTTTACACCATTTCATCGCATAGGGAAGGTCCCATCTCAGCAGCGCGTCGATCATGATATCGTAATTCGGCCCCACGGTTTCGCGGAGGTTCCGGATCAGAGCCAGGTTCTCATCGTATCCGATTTGCCCGTCCGACGGCCCGCGCGTGGGGAACCATTTCTGCGATTTGTATCCTTCCTTCTTCAGTTGGGCGGCGCTCTCCCGGACGCGGTCCGGTTCCAGGGACTGTCCTATGCAGCTTGCATAGACATCAATCGTTTTCCGCGAGCCGCCCAGAAGCTTGTAAACCGGAATATCGAATAATTTCCCCTTCAGGTCCCAGAGGCAGTTGTCTATTGTGCTCACACCGAAGATGTAGGTTCCGCTATACCGATGAGCGCCGCCGTGCATCCTTTCCCAAATGGTATCGATGGCGAGCGGATCCTGGCCGATAATATTCTGGGCGATTCCCATGACGGCGTCGGCCGCAGTCTGATCGAAGGTCCCATAGAAACCCTCGACGCCTTCGTTCGTGAGTATTTTGAGATACAATTGGCTGGCTGGTAAGTTTCTCAGATTTCTCGTCGTCCCATGGCCGAAGCTCGCCTGGTACGCCTTCATCTGATCCGGATTGCCTGTTAACCGCCAGATTTCGACGCCGGTAATTCTCAGATTGGCCGATTTGGCAGCCCCCTGAACTCCGGGTGAAATCATCGGCATGCCACCCAATGCCGCAGCAGCCGCCAAAAATGAACGTCTATGCATGGTGTTCCCTCCATTGGCTAACCAGAATTTCCTTTTTTGCCTCCTGGGTACGATTATTCTACGTCCAATCCGCCTCCGCAAACATCGCGGTGCTGTTCGCGATGCCGGGCGTCAGAGCGCTGATGGGGCAAAGGGCTCCTCAGCGACCAAGGCCGGGCGATGCACATCCTATTTCGAATCTCCAGCAGGCAGGAGAGCGGGACACTGGAACTCGGTTATGATTCCGGATGGGGCATTCTCCAAGAATCGGAGGAGGGATAACAATGAGCGATGGCGTCTGGGCGGGTGTGGATATCGGCGGGACCAAAACGGCGGTGGTGCTTTCGAGTGAACCGCCCGAGGCGCTGTGCCGCGCCGAGTTTCTTACGCAGCCTGCCGAAGGGCCGCGGCCTGCCATGGACAGGATCGTCAAATCGCTTCGGAAACTGCTCGGGTCCGGCCGGTTACGGGGAATCGGCGTTAGCTGCGGGGGGCCGCTCGATTCCACCGCGGGAGTTATCCAAGCGCCACCGAATCTCTCCACTTGGGTGGACGTTCCGGTGAACGAAATCCTGCGCCGGGAGTTCGGCGCCCCCTGCGCGCTCGAGAACGACGCCAATGCCGGCGCGGTGGCCGAGCATCGATTCGGCGCCGGGAAGGGAACGCGGAACATGATCTTCCTCACTATGGGCACGGGTCTCGGAGCTGGCATTATCGTGGATGGGCGGCTGTATCGAGGGAGTTGTGGCGACGCCGGTGAGATCGGCCACGTTCGCCTGACGCGCTCAGGTCCGATCGGCTATTACAAGGCCGGCTCGGTGGAAGGTTGGGCCAGTGGCGGCGGCCTGGCACAGGTGGCCACGGCAGCGGTGGCGCGGGCTCGACAGCGCGGCCAAGCGACGATGCTGCCTGTTGCGCCTACGGCCAAAGACGTGGCGGAGGCGGCGCGCGCGGGCGACGTTCTGGCCAGGCAACTGATCCGTTCCACCGGCAAGCGGCTCGGTGAGGCGCTTGCCATACTGGTGGATATTCTCAACCCGGAGCGCATCGTAATCGGTGGTCTGGCGATGCGGCTCGGGGACGATCTGCTGAAGCCCGCGCGATCCGTGCTTCATCGCGAAGCGCTGCCGGGGCCGGCCGCCGTATGCGACGTAGTTCCGGCGCTCTTGAACGAGCAAATCGGCGATATAGCGGCGCTGTGCGTCGCGATGGGTGTGTGACGGATTGATGCGGCGCCTCCCCATGGAACGATCGAATGCTACTGCCATGGCCCATTGTCATCTCCTCGACCGCCCGCCGCGGTCCTTCATGGTAACGGTTTCGCTCTCCTCTACACTAGGATAGCTGCCGGTTCTGTGCGTAAGTCAACAGTGCAAGAGAAACAGGCAAGAAATCGGAAGGATCGGGATACCGCCTCCAGCGAGATCGACCGTAACCTGGAGATGAGAGAAACGGTTCCGAAGGAGAAACAATGCAGAAGCGCAAACTTGGAAGGAGTGGCCTCGAAGTTTCGGCTCTCGGGCTCGGCTGCATGGGAATGAGCTTTTCTTACGGTCCGCCCAAAGACAAGCAGGAGATGACCTCTCTTCTCCGGGCAGCCGTGGAACGCGGCATCACCTTCTTCGACACTGCCGAGGCCTACGGCCCGTTCCTGAACGAAGAACTCGTCGGCGAAGCTCTCGCTCCCTTCCGCGACCATGTGGTGATCGCCACGAAATTCGGGTTCGACCTCAGTCCTGATTTCGATCCCCGCGGGATGAAGGGCGCGCCGGGCCTCAACAGCAGGCCGGAGCACATCAAGCAAGCCGCTGAAGGCTCGCTCAAACGGCTCAAGGTCGATGTCATCGACTTGCTCTATCAGCATCGGGTTGACCCGAACGTGCCCATCGAAGACGTGGCCGGAGCGGTGAAGGACCTGATTCAGGAAGGTAAGGTCAAGCACTTCGGCCTTTCCGAAGCCGGGGTGCGAACCATCCGCCGCGCGCACGCAGTCCAGCCGGTCACCGCTCTCCAGAGCGAATACTCGCTGTGGACGAGGACTCCGGAGAAGGAGGTCATACCGACCCTTGAGGAACTCGGAATCGGCCTTGTCCCGTACAGCCCCCTGGGCAAGGGCTTTCTCACGGGCAAGATCGACGAAAATGCGAAGTTCGGCAGCTCCGACTTTCGCAGCGCCCTGCCTCGCTTCACGGGGGAGGCTCTCAAGGCGAATCAGGCCCTAATTCATCTGCTCGCCGGCATCGGGGAACGGAAGAGGGCGACTCCCGCTCAGATCGCACTCGCCTGGCTGCTGGCCCGGAAGCCGTGGATTGTACCGATCCCAGGCACCACAAAGCCGCATCGCCTGGACGAAAACATCGGGGCAGTCTCAGTCGCACTCACGCCCGACGATCTCCGTGACATCGATAACGCCGCCTCAAAGATCACGGTCGAAGGCGCTCGGTACCCCGAAAGGCTGGAGCAGATGACTGGCCGCTGAGCGACCACGCGAAGGAGTTTAAGAAACGGACATCAAACGAATTGGCTCGCAACCCTCCGTCAAGGGGGCGGGCGCGCTTCGGCGGTCCTATAATGTGCCCATGCCACTTCTTGCACTACAAACGAAATGGGCATTCACGCTCTGCCTTCCGCTGGCTCTTGCGGGGGCTTATCTGGCGGCCCAGGACTCAAACTTACAAGCAAGGAAGGCGCAGTGGTTTGCCGGACCAGCGCCGCCAGCGCCGGGAGTGCGGGGCTTCACCGTTCTATTCGAGAATGACCAACTGGTTGTCAACCCGCCGCAGCCCTGGCCTGGCGCCGGCGACCCCGCCACCGACCTTCCCAAGGCCTGCGCGACCTTGCCTCCTTCAGACAGGGCGAGGTGCCGTGAAACCGGCCACAATTGGCACAACCACAAACTGAATCGCGTTTTGATCTACTTCCGCGCCGGCGGGGAGAGGCTCACCTACCTGGACGGCGCCGTGGAGGACCTGAAGTGGGAGCCGGGCACGATCAAATGGAGTCCGGCGATCGGATTTCACTACTCGGGACCGTTGCCCACTCCCAGGGTCGATCCACGGCCCAACGGCCCCACGGGCCTGATTATCGCAATCAAGAAGCCGGGATATCCCGGCAAGGAGGCGGGCGCCGCTCTCGACCCGTTGCGGGTTGATCCCAAGGATTTCAAGTTGGAATTCGAGAACAGCCAGGTTCGCGTTCTGCGCTTGAGGATAGGCCCACGGCAGAGCGTGCCGGTGCACGAGTACAGCCTCGACCATCTGGTGGTTTGCATGACGGATCTGGACGCGCGCGTGACCTCGCCGGAGGGAGATGCCGAGGTCGCGCAGCGCAAGATGGGGGATTTCAGTTGGAGCGGCCCCTCTACACAGAAGGTAGACAACCTGACTGACAAGCCGCTCGAAGCGGCGATCGTGGAATTGAAGACTATTTACTGATCCGGGGCGCCGCCGGACTCTTACCACCCGTGCTTGCGTGTCCGCCCTGAGCGACGGGGAGTCTAAGGAAGTTGGCATCCTGGTCGGAGGGAGCCGTAAGGCGCAGCCCCCTGGACCGCTCCCCTGGGAAGCGGGTATAATGGCTTCCCATGAAATCCGCTGCCTGTGTTCTTGTACCCCTGCTGTGCGAGTTGGCATTTGCCCAGCAGCCGCCCGCGGCGCAACGGCCGCAACAATTGCATCTCATCCCGCCGCCAGGCATCGCGGTTCCGGACGCCGACCAGCGTCAGATCCGCGCCCAGCTCGGCCGGCTTTCCACCCGTCTCCAGGCGCTCAAGGGCAATCCGCATTTGGCCGACGCGCTGATCTTCGATAAGGCGGTTCGTTACGCCCTGGATGGCAATGAGTTCTTCACCGCCGAAGAGGTCTTCAGAGCGAAGGAACTGCTGCGCATCGGCGAGGAGCGCGCTACCGCCCTCGAACACGGCGACGCGCCGTGGACGCGCGCGACCGGCCTGGTGGTTCGCGGCTACACCTCCAAGATCGACGGCAGCGTGCAGCCCTACGGGCTGGTCGTGCCGCCGGGTTTCGAGCCGGGAAAGCCCCATAAGTGGCGCGTCGATGCCTGGTTCCACGGCCGCACGGAAACGCTTAGCGAGGGCAATTTCCTCTGGGACCGTCTGCACAACCGCGGCCAGTTCACTCCCCCCGACGCCATCGTGCTGCACCTTTACGGGCGCTATTGCAACGCCAGCGCGTTTGCCGGCGAGGTCGACTTTTTCGAGGCTCTCGACGACGTGAAGAAAAACTACGACGTGGATGAGAACCGCATACTGGTGCGCGGTTTCAGCATGGGCGGCGCTTCGGCGTGGCACATAGGCGCGCATTACGGGGACGGCTTCGCGGCTGTCGCGCCGGGCGCCGGTTTCGCTGAAACCATGGAGTTCACGGGCCAGGCGCGCCGCGATGTCAAATTGAACTGGTTCGAAGAGAAGCTGCTGCACCTCACCAACGCGACCGACTACGCAGCCGACTTCTTCAACGTTCCGGTGGTAGCGTACAACGGCGATATGGACGCCCAGAAGCAGGCCGCCGACATCATGGCGCGCAACATGGAACCTGAAGGACTCACGCTGGCGCGCGTTACGGGTCTGAACATCGGCCACGCGTACACGCCCGCGGCTATAGTCCAACTCGACAAGATGATGGATGCGTTGGCGGCCAAGGGCCGGGAGCAGTGGCCCCGCGAGGTGCGCTTCACCACGTGGACGTTGAAATACGACCGCATGCGGTGGGTGGTGGTGGACGGACTCGACCGGCACTGGGAGCGTGCGCGCGTGAACGCAGCAGTCGAGGGTGATAGAACGGTGCGGGCCACCACGGCCAACGTCTCCGCCGTCAGTTTCGAATTTGACGCGGGGGCAGGGCTGCTTCATCCTGCGTCCAAGGTGACCGTGGTTCTGGACGGTCAAAGCATCACCGCGCCCGGCGCTCTGACGGATGGCTCCTGGATAGCGCACTTCCGCAAGACCGGCGGAAAGTGGGCCATCGCGGGCAGTGACTCGAACGGCTTGCGGAAACGCCACAACCTGCAGGGGCCCATTGACGACGCCTTCATGGACAGCTTCCTCATGGTTCGTCCCACCGGCGCCCCAATGAATGAGACGGTGGGCGCTTGGGCGAAATCCGAACAGGACCACGCCATCCGGCTTTGGCGCACGCAAATGCGCGGCGATGCTCCCATCAAGGACGATACGGACGTGACGGACGCCGACATCGCGTCGAGCAATCTGGCGCTCTGGGGCGACCCGCAGAGCAACAAAGTGCTGGCGCGCATCGCCGACCGCCTTCCGATTCGCTGGACCGCCTCGGCTATCACGCTTGGCTCCCGCAGTTTCGACGCGGCGAAGAATGCGCCGGTCATGATCTATCCGAACCCGCTCAACCCCAACAAGTACGTTGTGATCGATAGTGGCATCACGTTCCGCGAGTACGCGGAATCGAACAACGCCCTGCAGGTCGCCTACCTGCCCGACTACGCCATAGTCGATTTGACCATTCCGCCCGACGCGCGCTGGCCCGGAAAGATCGCCGCCGCGGGGTTTTTCGGAGAAGGCTGGCAATTGCTTCCCAACGACGGCCAATAACGCAAGCCGGGCACGCCGATTATCGGAATGGGGGAGAGCGCGCCACTCAATCGGTGAAGCGGACGCTGACGTCGCGTTCCGTTGTGCGCCCGTGGTCGTCGATTACGCGGATGAGGTGCATGCCGTCAGCCGCGGGGGTCCAGGGGATGGCTCCGTGGGTTACCGCGGTCTTGCCTATCAGGGCTGCGCCGTCGAACCAAAAGACGCTGTCCACGTCCGCCTCGGCGCTGGCTTCGAGGGGGATGGTTTCCTGGCCGGATTTGTGACGTAAAGCGTAAGTTACGCCTCGTAAGGGGGTGGCGATCTTGGGGGCGTCGTCGGCGTCGGCGCCTTCCATGGCGCAATCGGGCATGGCGGGCGCCTTGCGGCGGGGCATGCCGGCCTCGCGGAACAGCTTCATCATGTCGGACGGCCAGAATTCGAAGATCTCTTGTCTGGTTGCGTTGGCGTCATAGGGTGGGCAGGCGGGACGCCCCGTGCCGATATCCATTGTTACCGCGCGGTGCAACTGACTTACGCGGATGGGTGACTTACCCGGTATGTACCAGGTCTCCACGGTTTGAGGGCAGTACTTATTGGGCAGGTCGCCGCTCTCCGCGCACACGGAGACTCTGCTTACTCCCGGCGGCGGCTGCGGCGGCTTGACGATTTCGTCCGGTTTCTGGAGATGCAGGGCGTCGGCTATGCGGAAGAACAAGGGGGCGGCTGCGTCGGCGCCTACGAAACTGGGGTTGCCCTGGGCTTCGAAATCGCCGATCCAGACCACCAGGACGTAGGGGCCTACGATGCCCGCCGACCAGGCGTCGCGGAAGCCCCAGGAAGTCCCGGTCTTCCAGGCGACCGGCCAGCGGCCGGATGGGGCCAGGGAATCGTCTTCGCCGGGACGCGGATTGTGACTCAGCATATCGACGGTGATAAAACTGGCTTCCGGACTGAGCAGCCGGACCCCGTCGCGCTTCGGTTCCCGCGGCCTGGTTCGAATGGGCCGCATCACGCCCTGGTTGGCGAGCATGGAGTAGAGGGCGGCCAACTCTTCCATGGTGACCTCGCCTCCGCCCAGCGCCAACGCCAGTCCGTAATACGATTCGGCCTTCATGTTACCGACGCCCGCGCTTTCGAGAAACTGGTAAAGATCGGGTTGTCTGAGCTGAGTGGCTGTCCAGACCGCCGGAATGTTGCGGCTGCGAATCAGAGCGTCCTGCGCGGGGATGGGGCCGATGAAATTGCCATCGAAATTCTCCGGCGTGAAGGGGCCGAACGAGGTGGGCGCATCGCGCAGAATGGTGCGCGGGTGAAGCACGCCTTGATCGAGAGCCAGGGCGTAGATGAACGGTTTAAGGGTGGAACCCGGAGACCGCTTGGTGAGGACGCCGTTGATCTGGCCGTGAATCCCCTGGTTGGCATAATCGGCCGAACCTACCCAGGACTTGACGGACATGTCGTGGGTGTCCACCAGCAGGGTGGCTGCGTTGCGGATGCCCCGTTCGCCAAACTGGTCGAGGTAGCGGTCGATCTGCCGTTCCACCAGCCGCTGCAGACCGGCGTCCAAGGTGGTGTCGATGCGGCCCGACAGGCTGGGGTTGGCCCGCAGAATGGCGTCCGTAAAGTGCGGGGCGCGCAGGGGCAGCGCGGAATCCGGCTGCGCCAGCACCGGAAACTCGAGCTGGCGGCGCTCGGAATCGGTGGACCGTTTCTTATCGAGCCAGGAGCGAGCGAGTTGAGAGCGCGCGGACAGGAACCTGCTTTGCCGGACGCCGAGCCCCGCCCTGGAGGAAGGCCGCTGCGGAATCACGGCCAGGGTGATCGCTTCGCCCAGATCGATTTGAGAAGGAGGTTTGCCGAAGTAGATGCGGCTGGCCGCCCCCACCCCCTGGATGTTGCCGCCGAACGGGGCCAGGTTCAGATAGGCTTCCAGGATGGCGTGTTTTGAGTAACGCGCTTCGAGCCAGAGGGCCGCGGCCGATTGCTTGAGCTTGCCGGCGGGCGTTTTGGTGTTCAGGCGGTAGACCAGGCGGGCTAGCTGCATGGTGAGGGTGGAACCGCCCTGCCGGCCCTCGCCTCGCCAAGTCTTTCCGGCGGCGCGGATCAGGGAGAACGGATTGACGCCCGGGTGCCAGTAAAACCAGCGGTCCTCCTTGAGCTGGAATGCGTCGACCAGGGCTGGGGACATTTCCTTGAGCGGGGTCCACAGGCGGAACTGGTCATCGACCGCCAGGGTAGCGCGGAGGAGCTCGCCGTCGGCGGACCAGATGGATGTGGACTGAGGGGCCATATCCCGCAGAGATCCTCCCGGGTACACGCGGATCAGCAGAAGGAGTGCGAACAAGGCAAACAAACACTTGTTCAGATGGTGGGGGTCCGCCCCACCATCTCCACCCGCCCATCGTTTAGGCAGCAGGCGCATCAGGGTTTCACTATCTCCAGTCTGCCGGCGCGGCTCATGCCCGTGATCTGGCGGTTGTACATGCCTTCGGCGAAGGCCGGAGGACATTGGAACACACCCGCATTAGTGGCTCTTACTTTGTAAACGTAAGTCGCCGCCACCTTGGCGGCATCCCCGTAGAGGACTACGCGGTCGTCGCGCCGGTCGACATACTGGGGCGTCCAGGTGGTTCCCGGTCCCGGCTGGCGATCGAGGGTGGGCTCTACGCCGCCGGGCAGAAGGTCCACCACGGCTATCTGACTCACGCGTTCGCGATTCGTGGTTCTCAGACGCAGGCGCACCCAGAACTCGTCGCCTACCTTGACCTTCGCGACGACGTTGCCTTTCATGTCGAGGAACTCATGAATCACTTCAATGTCGCGACTGATTTCGGATGGCGGCGGGTTGCGGTCGAATCCCGACTCGTTGACGGAATAGTAAGCCGGAAGCGAGCCCTCCCTGGTGAATTGAACGCTGGCGATGCCCGCCGGTACGCTGGCCTTCGATGTGGACGCTTGGCGCTGGCTGCCCAGCACGATGCCGAGCTTGACCTTCGGAGCGGCGCTCTTGGAATACGCATCGAGAGCCAGCAGGGTATATGCCGCCGAGAGCGAGCTGACTCGATTGCCGCTGATCGCCTGGCCTATCCCTTCGAGCGCCGCTGAAGGAACGCTGCTCATGCGGTCCGGGAAATGACGCGCCAGCAGGTAGAGTAATTGGGCGTCATGCACCACGGGATCGTAATAGACATCGTCCGTCCACTGGCGTTTCTGTGGAGACCAGGGAACGCCGCGGATGATGCGGTCGGCGTCGGAATTGCGCTGCATCAGGCGATAGGTGGCGGCCAGGTACGCGGCTGCCAGATCCGAGGACCAGGTCTGCGCCGAACGGTGCGAAAGCTCCTGCTCGACGTTCGAGATGGCGGCGGCCGGTTTGATCCCCTGGCGCGCCAGCAGATAGACAGCATAGGCGCGCAGACGGCCGGCTTCGAGAGTGGGGGCCGGCGTGGAGGCAAACTGAGTGAGCCATTCGTCGACACTGGCCAGCATCTCGGGCGGGACCTTCTGTCCGCGGTCGCGCGCTTCCAACAAGAAGTGGGCCCCATAGACGGTGGGGAACTCGGCAGTCTGGGGCGACGACGTCCACAGCCCGAAGCCACCCGATTCGTTCTCGCGGCTCTGCAACGTGGAGAGCGTTCCGGCGATGGGCTGCGCGTCGCGCGTTTTGACGGCGCCGAACTCCGGCCGCGAGGCGAGCAACAAGGCAGCGAATCCCTTGCTGACCAGTTGTTCGGTGCAGGGATACGGATACGCGTCGAGATAGGCGATCAGGCCATCGCCCCAGACCAGTGGGAGCGCGGAAACGGAGGCTTCCACCGAACGGAGCTCGGTGTAGAGATCGCGTTTGAGAGGCACGGTAGCATCCGCGCCGTCGAACCGCCCGAGAGTCAGTTGCGTGCGGTAGGCAATGGCGGGGCGCACGCTCACGCTCTCTTCAATGTGAGCTTCGGATCGGCCCCGGATGGCGCTGAACTTCAGAGACGCCGGCCCGAGGACGGCATTGGCCTTGAGGCGGAATTCGGCCACTCCTTCGCGTTTTTCGGCGATGGTGAGGTCGGTGCTCGAAGGGCCGGCGAGGCTCAGCTCGCGGGAGACCTGAAGTTGAACGCGGACCGGGTCTTTCCCGCTGGCGTTGTTAAAGACTCCCACGGTCACGCTGAACTCATCGCCGGGCGCGACCATGGCGGGCACATTGGGGGTGAGGATGAAATCGCCCTTCACCTCGGTGACCGCCTCGGTGACTCCCGCGCGCCGCGCATTCACGGCGACGGCTACGATGCGCAGACGCCCGTTGAAATAATCGGGCACGGTATAGTGAAAATCGCGTCCCGCCGGGCCTGCGTCGATAATTCCCGACCACCATGCTACCGGCGGCTTGTGTTTCCGGTTGAACGGGTTGAGGTGTCGCGCGAAGCCTCCGTCGGCGTCACCTCCGGGAGCGGCGAGCGCCAGAAAGCGCCGGAACTCGGGCAGGATGAGATCCAGGATCTGAGTAGTCTCCACCTGCAGCATTCGTTTCTGAAAGAAGTACGCCAGGGGATCGGGATTCTTGTAGCGGGCGACTTGGAGGATGCCCTCATCCACCGCAAAAACGGCCACGCGAGAAGCTTCCGCGGGAGCTACGCGGATGGACAGCACGGCGCCCGGCTTGATCTGGCGGACGGCGGTGAGACGCACCTGCTGGGTGCGCGCCGAGAGGTCCGCGGCGAACGGGGCCACGCCGTAGGAAAGCGGGCTCATGAAGATTTCGTCGGAAGCGGGGTCGCGCAGGAATTGCACGGTGACGTAGCCGTTGCCTTCGAAGCCCTGGGGCAGAGTGACTCGCTGCACGGAGCTGGTGGTAGTGGTCTTGAACCATTGGTGCAGGAAGACGCGCTCGCGCTCAATGGTGATGAGGCCGGCGCCGGCGTAGGGCGCGCGGATGGCGACGTTGATGACGTCGCCGCCGGCATAGGCGGGCTTGTCGAGCTGAATCTGGAGCTCCGCATTGCGTTCGAGCGAGCGGGAGATATTGGCGTCGCCGGCCACGCTGTAGCTGAGCCGGTTCAGCTCGGCGCCCGCGGAATCGCGCAAAACCAGCACGAAATCGCCGGGCTCCTGGGTGGGAAGCGCGAAGTTGCTTCCGCCGGCGGCGATCTGGACCTTGCGCGCGTCGCGCACGGTTTCTTTCAATCGCGAGACATATTTGTAAGTGCGGTCGGGCTGCTGGGTGAGGACCGAAAGATACTTCCTCTGCACCCATTCGAGGGTGAGCTGCGAAGCGGCCACGGGGGTGAGTTGCTGGTTGACGGCCAGCCAGTGCGCCTGGCGCGCGGTGGAGCGGCGCACGAAGGTGAGGTCGCCATCGGGCTTGACGCCCACCAGGTAGGGGGCATCGGCGACGATGGCGGTGTTCTGCGCGGCCACGCTGCGGCCGCCTTCGGCTTCGAAGGCGCGGGCCAGAACGTTGAGCCGGTACGCGCGGCCGGCAAAGCGCTTGAGGTCGAGGTTCAGCTCGGCGTTGCCTTTGTCGTCGGTGATGGTGGCCGCGAGGACTTCGTGATACGGCTCCTTGACCACTTCCCCGACCTGGAAGCGATAGTCGGGGTAGGCATCGAAACGAGGCAGCACGGGGGAGACATTGAGCTCGCCTTCCACCCGGCGATTGCCGGCGGGCTCTCCGAACAAATGCATGACCGAGACGCGGGCCCGCACGTCGGCGGGGGTGAGCCAGCCGGGGAACGTCTTATCGGATAAGTCGAGCCCGACCTTCATCCGGTCGGGCTCGAATTCCTGGACGTTGAACGACACGCTGCCCAGCATTTCCCGGCGCTTTTCGTCTTTCGGCAGCCAGGCGACGGCCTGATAGGTTCCGGTGGGAGAGGCGGCCTGAGTGGGGAACGTGATCTCATCGAAAGCGGTTTCCGTCAGCTTGATCTTGTCGCGGCGCACCACGTTGCCGCGCGGGTCGCTAATCTCGACGTCCACGGAAAGGCCGGTGAGCGTAGACTTCCAATCGGCCGTGCGCGTGATCATGCCGATATGCGCCGCTTCGCCGGGCCGGTAGATGCCCCGGTCGGTAAAGAGATAGGCGGAGAGCTGCTTGGCGGAGGTGGCGTTTTCCACTCCGCCTGTCTCGAAGCGCGAGAGGTCCAGACCGCGTCCCATGCCTCGCAGCGGCATAAAGGAAAAGTCGGAGTCTTTTTGGGCGAGGATCAGGAGGGGAACTTTCTCGCGCTGGAAATTGGGGAGTTTCGGAAACTGCGCGCGGCCGGTGGCGTCCGTAGTGGCCGCGGCCACGGGCTCGCCGTTGCGTCCGATCACTTCGATGCGCGCGCCGCTCACTGCTTCGCCGCGGTGGATGGACTGGACGAAGACGTCGCGGCTGCCGTCGTTCGACTGCTTCACGATGAAGCCGAGATCGGTAACCAGAATCAGACGCGTGTCTTCCATCGGATGCGTGTCTTCCCTGTCACCCTGGTTGTCTCCCGCGTCGCCGCCCTCCTCGTCTTCTTCCGATTTCTTCTCGGGCTGCGCGGAGCGGATGTGGAGCAGGAACAGGCCGCGTCTGTTCTGCGCCTTGTCCTGCAGGTACTGGCCGAGATCGATGCTGTCGTAAGTCGGCTTGCCCGGTTGCCGGCCGCGGTACTCGCGAGTAGCAGTGAAGCGCTCCACGATGGTATCTTCCAGACCGTACAACTGGGGCTTGGAGAAATCCCACATGGTGGGCGCGAGGTGCTGGAGCTGATTGGGAAGCACGCGTCCCACTTCCACTTGCACCTTGTCTACATCGCGCACCAGGAAGCCGACTTTTTTGT
>Ga0181517_10000565_pt1 | contig 48309 bp, 29 predicted proteins | sample PEATcosm2014_Bin_31_FD_119748 | JGI IMG/M metagenome (GOLD analysis project Ga0181517, IMG submission 119748) | Peatland microbial communities from MTU Mesocosm Facility, Houghton, MI, USA - PEATcosm2014_Bin01_30_metaG | ecosystem: Environmental > Terrestrial > Soil > Wetlands > Peat | place... | reverse complement strand
TAGCCAGCTTCACCGGCACCCCCACCAATGGTGTGGCTGCGCTGCCAGTGACCTTTACGGACACCTCGACAGGGGCCATTACCAACTGGTACTGGATTTTCGGTGACGGCAGCAGCACCAATGCGGCTACCAACGTGATGGCCTATACCTACACGACACCCGGCATCTATAGCGTGACAGAAGTCGTCACCGGCCCCGGCGGCTCGGCCACCAACAGCCTCGCTGGTTACATCACCGTCCTAACCCCTCCGCCGGTGGCCAGCTTCGCTGGTGCCCCCACTACGGGTATGGCCGCGCTGGCGGTGACCTTCACGGACACCTCGACGGGTGCCATCACCAACTGGTACTGGACTTTCGGCGATGGCAACAGCGCCAACTCGGTCACCAACGTGACGGCCCATACTTACACGACCCCCGGCATCTATAGCGTGACAGAAATCGTTACCGGCCCCGGCGGCTCGGCTACTAACAGCCTCGCCAGTTACATCACCGTCCTCACGGAGGCGCTCCCGGCCATTCAGTTCAGTCAAAGCGCCGGCAGCCTGGTCCTGTCCTGGGCTACCCCGGCCATCCCCTACCAGCTATTGTCTGCTCCGACGCCCTCCGGAACGTGGGCGCCCGACCTGGATACTCTTTCGACCAACGCCGGCTCGGTCTCAGTAACGCTCAGTCCCACGAACGACCAGCAGTATTACCGGCTGCAAGGGCTCTGACACCCGGAACCTCTAACGCGCAGGGTTGCCAAACACCTCCGGCACACCTGCGCTTTGTTCCTTATGCCGGATTTCGTCCGCGCGCGGGGGGGCTAGCTTCCCCGCCTGTCCCCGAGTCCGTTGGCAGGCGTGCTGACAAGCGACTGGCTGCCCTTCCGCCGCCTTATTGGGTATTCGCTCTCGCTTTAGCCTTTAAGGCCGGGATGTCCTGAGGCAAAATCGCCGCCATGCAGCAGCAGAAGCGAAAGCCCGCAAACCTGTGGCTGGCAGCGTCAGTCCTTGGCCTGGTTACCCTGGCCCTCTACTCGCCCCTGCTGGGCCATCAGTTTCTTCTGTATGACGACCAGCAGTATGTCACGGAAAACGCGCGCGTTCAGACGGGGTTGAGCTGGGGGGGAATGGCCTGGGCGTTCAAGGCTTCCTATGCCACCAACTGGCATCCCCTGACCTGGCTGTCGCACATGCTGGACTGCCAGATCTACGGCCTCCATCCGGCCGGCCATCATCTGACCAGCCTGCTGCTTCACACCGCGAATACCCTGCTGCTCTTCCTGGTCCTGCGCCGGTTGACCGGCGCGCCCTGGCGCAGCTTCGGCGTGGCGGCCCTCTTTGCCTGGCATCCCCTCCAGGTCGAGTCAGTCGCCTGGGTGGCCGAGCGCAAGGACGTTCTGAGCGCCTTCTTCTTCCTCCTCACGATCTGGGCCTACGCGGAGTATGTGTCGACCCGCCTCCGTCCGACTTCAGCGCGGCAAGGGGTCGACCCGCCGTCGCTTCCGCCTTCGTCGGACTCCGGCGAGACAAGCCGCTTTGGCGAGGCAAGCGGTCGAGGGTCGAGGGACCCAGGAGTCGACGCCACACTCTTTTACGCCTTCTCCCTCGCGTTCTTCGCGCTGGCGCTCATGAGCAAGCCGATGGTGGTGACGCTGCCCTTCGTGCTCTTGCTGCTGGACTACTGGCCCCTGCGCCGCCTCGAACCGGCGCGCGCCGGCCTCCAAGACGCTCCACGTTCTCCATCCGCCCGCACGCTCTTACGGCTGGCCGTGGAGAAACTTCCTTTCCTGGCCTTGAGCGCGGCGAGTTGCGCACTGACGCTCTGGGCGCAGCAACAGGCGATGGTGTCAACGGCCGGCCTGGGGATTTCACAGCGCATCGGGCACGCCCTGCTGGCTTATGTCCATTACCTCTGGGCGATGATCCTGCCGCGCCATCTAGCCGTGTATTACCCCTACGACAAGGCGATGTCCGGCGGGGAAATCTTTCTGGCCGGCGTCCTGTTGGCGCTGATGACGGCGCTGGTTATCGGGTTTGCCAGGCGGCTGCCATACCTGGCGACCGGCTGGTTCTGGTTTTTGGGCATGCTCGTGCCGGTGATCGGGCTGGTTCAAGTGGGCGATCAGGCCTGGGCTGACCGCTACACCTATCTGCCCTCCATTGGGCTGTTCATCGCGGCCGTCTGGGGGTTGGCGGACCTGGCGGGCCGGGCCAAGGCAGTCCGGACGGCGCTGCCTTGGGTGGGGGCGGCGGCGGCAGCGGCGCTCCTGGCCGGGACTTCCGTGCAGTTAGGGTATTGGAAAGATACGCGGACACTTTTCGAGCATGTGGATCAAGTCACCCGTAGAAACCCGCTCTCGGCCACCTTGCTCGGCAGCCTGTTGGCCCAGGAAGGCAAGTACGACCAGGCCATCGAGCATTACCGCACCGCCCTGAGCTACTCCCCCGATTTCCCCGAAGCCCATTTCTACCTTGGGCGTGCCTTTGATCAGCAGGGCAAGCTCGATGAGGCCATTGGCGAATACCAGCAGGCGCTCTGGTTCAAACCGATTCAGGAAGGGACCCACATTTGCCTCGGCATCGCCCTGGGCAAGCAGAAAAAGCCGGAAGAGGCCGTCGCACACTACGAAGCCGCCCTCAAGCTCGATCCCGATTCCGCTGTCGCGCACAACGACATCGCCAAGCTCCTCCATTCCCAAGGCCGGCTTGATGAGGCCATCCTCCACTACTCCGCCGCGCTTAAGTCCGACCCGTCGCTGGCCCAGGCCCACAACAACCTTGGCGTGCTTTTCCTTCAGAAGGGCCGGGTTGCAGAGGGCGTCGCCCAACTCCGGGAGGCGGTGCGTTTGAGGCCCGAGGACCCCGAATCGCAGATCAACCTGGCCCAGGGGCTTATTGACCAGGAGCAATGGAGCGAGGCCGCCAGCCTGTTCTCCCAGACCGTAACCGCCGCCACGTCCGATCCCAGGATCCACTACCGGTTCGGCCGGGCCCTGGCTCACCTGCACAGAACGCGTGAAGCGATGAGCCAGTTTGCCAGCGCGTTGCTGCTCCGCCAGGACTTTGCCGACGCACTGAACGACCTCTCCTGGATCCTGGCCACCGACTCCCACCCCGAGTTCCGCAACGGCGCTGAGGCGGTCCGCATGTCCGAGCCCGCCTGCGAGCTGACGGGCCGAAAAGACCCGGCCAAGCTCAAGACTCTCGCCGCCGCTTACGCCGAGGCGGGACGGTTCCCCGAGGCCGCGGGCACCGTCCAAGCCGCGCTGGAACTAGCCGTCCAAGCCGGCTCCAAAGACCTCGCTGAGGAATGCCGACTAATGTTGCAGAGTTTCCAATCCGCCCGACCCTGGAGGGCCGGTGACTGAGACGACGTCTTAGCTTGCCGGCCCCCGTGTTCCCGGCCAATTTCCGCACATATCTTTCGCTGAATCCGCAATGTTACAAGCGTGTAACGGGCCATTTTTCTGTTGCTTTTCGGGTCCTCTTTGGCATATTCTCTTTGTGACCCACTTGGCAGCCCTCTCCACAAAGATGGTTTCCAAGAAGTCATTGATACCCAACTTAACTGAACAAAGAACAAACGTTTAACTGAGGCTACCTCGAAACAACGATACTCCTGAGGCCCGTGGTGGGTAAAGGGTGAGGCTCTGCGGGGGGGAGGAGCTCTTTAGAAAGGTAAACATAAATACTATGAAAAACATTAGACCGACACTAGCAATTCTTGCAACAGCCACTGTTGCCCTCACCCAGGCCACCGCTTGGGCGGATAGCGCGGCTGACATCCAGGGCTATGCCGCCAACACTGCCGCAACCTTCGACGATAACGGCACGGGCAATTACCCTGTCGTCAGCGCCATTCTCAGCGCGCCCAACGCAGTCGCCGTGGATGGATATACCTACACCTCTTGGGCGTATTTCGCCCAGGATACAACCGCCTCCCTTGACATCTTTTACAAAAGCTCACTCATTCCGGGCTACACGCCGACCGTGGGTGATAATATCCTCGTTCAGGGTACCTACAGCCCCTTCGACGGGATTCCGGAGCTTGAGACCGGGACTGCGCAGGCGATTCACGTAACCTACGGCGGTGGCGGCAATTCTTTGTATTTCGCCCAACCGGCGGTTACCACTATCCCGACGATCAACGTGGGGTTCACCGGCCCTGCCGGCACCGGCCTTAACGCCAGCGGCTTGGCGGGTCAGTTGCTGCAGCTCAACAACGTCACGATTTCGGGCGCCGGCGCCAACTGGGCCACTCACGCCAATGTGACGGCTACCATCACAGACCCGAGCAACAACAGCATGGTCATGTATCTGTGGGCCTCCTCCTATTCCACCTGCGCGGCAATCGCTAACGGCGGCGGCGCGGTTCCCACAGGGCCGGTTGACATGACCGGGTTTGTTGACGACTTCTATAATACCTCGACGCTGACGTCAGAGGCGGAGTTCGTTCCGACCTCGATCACTGCCCTTTCCGTTCCCGAACCCACCACCCTGGGCCTCATTGGCCTCGGCCTGGCTGGGGTTTGCTACCGCCTGCGCAAGAAAGCATAAGGCTTAGACCACTCTGACAGTTTGGGCGCACCTTCGGGTGCGCCCTTTTTGTTGCGGTGGGTTCCACGGGGACGCACGGACAAGACATCCGTGCTTCCCAGTGCAGTGTCTCCCAGTTGACCAGAGTGATTTTGGACAGAAGAAGGTGGAGCGGAAGCGGGACAAATTAGTAACCGCTGGAAAGAGCCGACCGCTCTCCGGAATTCGCCCCTATTCTTGTCTAAAGGGACTTCCTGAGAATAGCCCAACGCTTCAGTGCTGGTCTTCGCACACATCTGTGGGCGCGCATCAAGGCCGATCCTGCTCCTCGGGCCAAAGGCCTGATTCATACCAGCCCAGGGCGGCAGCCCTGGGTCCGGCGCCGTAAGGCGGGTGCAGGCCAACGGCCTGCCTCATAGGCTTGCATGAACCCGATCACTCGAGGTGGGCAGTGCCAACCTGGATCCCGAGCCTTGTGAATAGCGCCTTCAGCGCTCAGAGTGGTCTTTGGGGTGGCGGACCCAGGGCTGCCGCCCTGGGCTGCTATGAGCGACGCCGTTGGCGTCGGGACCCCGGGACGGTTGGCAACGACTTCCCGACGCTTTCTGGGGTGCCTGAACCGCAACTCCAGCTCAGTGGGTTCGTTCGGGGGACGAGAACGGCTTGCCTGCGCGGTAGAGATCGGCCTCGAAGCGGATCTGCTTCGCCAGGGCCGGAATAGACTGGGCTTCCGCCAGGCTCGCGGCGCTTTCCGCGGTTGCCGCGGCTTCCGGAAAGCGCCCGGTCTCGGCCAGGGCCGCGGCCAAGGTGCGGAGAACAAGCGGTTTGTCTCCGCCCATCCGCGCACTGGCCTGCTGGGCCAGATCCACCGCCCTGCTGCCATCGCGCAGCGACCCCTCCGGGCAGGTCGCCAGCAGCCAGGCCAGATTGTTTTGGATGCCGGGATCTCCCGGGGCAATCTGGAACGCCTGTTCGTATTGCGACTTCGCGGCTTCCATTCTTCCCATCTGGGCGTAGCAAAGGCCAAGGTTGAGATGCGCACCCGCGTTGTTGGCGCGGAGCACGATCGCCTTTTCGAATTGGGGGGCCGCCCGGTCGGCTTTCCCCTGCTGAAGCAGCACATTGCCCAGGCTCATGCGCGCGGGCAGGAAGTTCGGGTCGATTCGCAGGCTGATTTCATACCGTGCGATCGCTTCCTCCGGCCTTCCCTTCAGGCCGAGGGCCTTGCCGAGGTTGAACTGCGCTTCGGCCAGGTTTGGCTCGATTTGCACCGCTCTTTCGTAGTGGACGATCGCTTCGTCCAGCTTCCCCTGTTCACGCAGAGCATTGGCGAGGTTGTTGTGGAATTGGCGATCATTGGGCAGGACCTCCAGCCCCTTCTCGTAATGGCTAACCACCTCGTCCAACCGGCGCTGCTCAAACAGTTCATGGCCGAGGTTCACGTAGGCGACCTCGTTTCCCGTGGTGCAGGCCAGCGCGTGCCTCCACAGGGTTTCGCTGTTCTTCCAGTAGGCCGTCTGCTTCCAGGCACAGGCCATCAGCACCGCTACCACAACGCCCATCAGGGCCCCTGTAGGCACCCGCCCGACCTTCCATCTGGCCGCGAAATCGGCCGCCAGCCAGGTGGCCGCCACATAAATCCCAATCTGCGGCAGATAGGTGTAGCGGTCAGCGTGTGCCTGCCCGCCTACCTGCACCAATCCCAGCACCGGCAGCAGCATCACCAAGTACCAGAGCCAGCCCATCAACAGCCACGGCCGGGCGTGGCGCTCGATCCACGCCATCGCTGAGATCGCGACCAAAAGCAGGCCGGCAATGCCCGCATTCCAGGCCGAGGCATGGGAAACAAACGGATAAAATGCCGCCAGGCCCGCCGGATAGACCATCTGAACCAAATAGACCTTGCAGCTCGAGAGCGCCGCGCCCAGGCGGGCCGCCAACGGAAAGGACTCGTAAGACATCATAGCGCTCTTTTGGGCCAGCAGAGTAGCCAGGCTGCACCCGGCGGACAGGGCAAGAAAGGGCAGCTTCTCCAGCGCCAGCCGTAAGAGCGCGCGGGCGGACGGAGAGCGTGGAGCGTTTTGAAGGCCGGCGCGCGCTTGTTCGAGGCGGCGCAGGGGCCAATAGTCCAGCAGCAAGAGCACGAAGGGCAGTGTTACGAGCATCGGCTTGCTCATTATACCCAGCGCAAAGAACGCAAGGGAGAGCGCGTAAAAGAGCGTGGAGCGTGGCTGTCTGCGCTTCGCTTCGACGCGCCTGGGGGCGTGGAGGGTGGCCCCAGGCGACGGCGCTGCAGGGCAGGGGCATCGAACATCGGCAGAGGATGGATCTCCGGGTTCGAGATTGCCCCCGGCATTGAATTCAGCCTCCCTCGACCCTCGAACCCCGACCCGTGACGCATAACGTTCATAGGCCAGCAACGTCAGCATGAAGAAGAATCCGCTCAGGACATCCTTCCGTTCGGCAACCCAGGCCACCGATTCCGCCCGCAGAGGATGAATCGCGAAAACCGCCGCCACGAACGCGCTGCGCCAAAGCGCGCCCGTCAGCCGCCGCAGAAGCAGAAACAGCGCGATGGCCGTGCCGGCGTGGAGAACGACATTGCTGAAATGATGGCCGCCCGGATCGAGGCCGTAGATCTGGCAATCGAGCATGTGAGAAAGCCAGGTTACCGGATGCCAATTGCCGCAGTGCGGGCGGGTGAAAGCCCAAACCAACCCTTTGAAGGTGAGCCCCTGAGCTACAATGGGGTTCCGGGCCACATAGTCTCCGTCGTCAAAGTTGACGAACTGATGCTGCAACGTCTGACCGAAGACGGCGAAGGTGATGGCGGCCAGAACCAGGCAAAGCCCAACCACCCGCCTATCCCGAGCGCCATTGGCAACTGGGACTTCGGGATTCATCTTTGCGGCGGTTGTGGTTTGCGGTCAGACATTAGACATCAGTGCAGAAGTATCCAGACGCGGGCGCTGAGTGTCGAGTGTCGAGTGTCCCGGGAAAGAAGCGTCCCGCCCCCCTCGACACCCGACCCATCCGATGTCCGTCTGCTGACGCACCAAGGGCTAACAAACAGCGCCCCGGCCTTGGTGAGACCGGGGCGCTCTGGTTAAACTTGAGAGGTTTTCCACCAAAACGGACTATGGAGTGGTCACGCGGTAGAATTGTTGATTACCGTTGGCCCTCATGTCCGTGTAATTGCCATTGGTATCCGGGAAGTTGAGCCCGGTAGCGATGGGAGTCCAGGGCCCGGTCACCGTCGGGGCAGCCAGTACGCTGTAGGAGTAAGTCTGCGCCACCGCCGTCCAGGAGAGCTGGGGTGCGTTCTGTACCCAGGCCGCTTGCACGGTCAAGGCATTGGTCACGACGTCCGCCCATTTCGACACACCGATTCCGGACCAAAAATTGTCAGCCGTGTCCGCGAAGAGCGGTCCCTGGACGGAATAGGCATAGGCCGGGATGGTGTTGCTGTACACATCATTGTCCTCAGCGCCCCAGAAAAAGACCCAGCCTCCCAGGCCCGCGGAGTTAGTCACATAGGCGTAGTAGTTGCCGGTGATAACGTGCCCGGCGTTGGTGCCGAAATGGACATCCGTCAGGATACAGATCGAGCCTTTCTTCGAATAAGCGGTGAAGGCTCCCTGGCTGTTAGTCGCGCCTATCTCAACCGTATTGTTGGTCACGCCAACGGCGAACTCGGTCGCCCAATTCAGCGTCTTCGCCACCGGGTAAGCGGCGATGTTATTCGAGAGGTCATCGACCGCCGTAGCGGTGTTCCCGCTTATGTGGGTGGCGTCGGTGAGATCCGCTTCAAGTTCCAGGTTGCCCTCGTACTGGTCGAGATAGCCGATCTCCGTGACGACGTCGCCGATCTGAGGCCGGATGCTTGCGCCTCCGGTGACGAAGAAGTTCAGCCCGCCGGTGGCGTCCTGGATGTAATAAGAGGAGGTATCGCCGCTGGTGGTATTGGTGACCGTGGTAATCATGCCCGTGATCTGGAAAAGCTGGCTTGAGCTAACCGTCGGGTCATAGGGGCCGGCGGATGAGTTGCTTTGGCCGAGCGTCCGCAAGTAGCCGATCGAAACCGCCGGCACGGTGGTCACCGCCAGGGTCGCCACGGGGCTGGTGTTCGTATAAACGATCCCGCTGCACACGTTGGAAATGATGCAGTCGTAATTCCCGTTGTCGGCCGTGGTCACGCCTTGGAGGGTAAGGGTTGAGGATCGGTAGCTATTGCCGACCACCTCGGGGTCATTGAAGTCGATCGGCGTGCCGTTGAGGCGCCACTGGTAATAAATCGGCTGCGAACCGGCCGTATTTACCTGGAACGAAACGGTTGAATCGACATAGACAGGGGGGGCGGGTGGCGTCATCACAATCGTGCCGTTGGCCGGGCTGCAGCCGCCGTTGCCCGTTTGCCAGGTCAACCCGAAATTATCAATCGCGAACGTCTGCCGGTTGCCTGAATTGACCGAACTGTTGATCGCCACGAGGCGAAGCCAGACTCCGCCAGGAATATTGTTGATCTGGCCGTCGGGGATGGTGAAATGGATCGTCTTCCAATGGAAATTCCCAGGCGGGTTAGCATAGGTGGCGCTAAGATTGGCGAAGGTCTGAAAAGCGGCCGGAACGCCGACGACAGGATCGTCGACCCCGTACTGCAACATCCAGGTAGTCTCTCGCACCGACGTCGGATCCAGATTCATCACATCCACGCTTATGGCAAAATTATGGTAGAGCGCGGTGTTGGCCAGCTTGAGGACGAAGGCCGCACCGGGGTCGCCAAAGCCGCCGGTTTGTCGTATGCCAAGGCAACGGTTCGACTCGTTGTTTTGGACATTGGTGTCAAGGATGGCGCCATAGAGGTTGGTCCCGTAGCCGGGCAGGGCGTTATTGGTGTAGAAGTTGGTCCTCCCGGCATAATCAAAATAGGAAGCATAATTCGCGAACTGCCCCGTGTAGGGGTTCGTCCAAGTACTGATCGCCCCCGGGCCGGAAACGTTCGGCGCCGCGCTGGCGATGGTGCCGTAGCTATTGGCGGTGGCATTGATGTAACAAGTCCATTCGCCCGACAGGTAGCCTTGCTGGCCGTTCGGCGTACCGTCCAACGTCTGGTTGGTCGAGAAACCGAGGCTGTCGAAGGTGTTGGTGTAAAAGCCGGCGCCGCCGACGGAGGTGTACATCGAGAGGTCCAGGGCTTGGGCCCCGGCTCGTTCAATCGAGACTGCGGAAACCGCAGCCAAAACAAGTGTGCTGAGGAGGGTTGTTTTCATGGTTTGTTCTTGTGGGTTTGCGTGGTGAGGTCAGGACGTGGAAGACTTGCCCGTCCAAAATCAGTTACGGCGAGTTGGCGCGATACGCGGGGTTCCAGATGATGTCGGGACGAAGCAGTTCGCCAGTCTCAACGTCGGGTGGATTATTCGGGTTGTAAACGTATGAATGCTTGTAGTAAGCCGAATGGCCGTCAAAGAACGCAAGAATACCGCCTTGCTTGCTGCTGTGGCGCTCGGGAAAGACGGTCCACCGGCCTGCGGGATTCACGGAGTAAAAAAGATTGTTGTAGGGCCATTCGGTGGGATTGAAGGCCATGTCCGTCATCATTACCGTTGCAACCGGCTTCGGCAACCCGCTCATCTTGGGCATTTTGGGATAGGGCATCGAGACGTAAATACCGGTCGAGGATTCGTACTCCCGCTTCAGATCGATATTCATTCCGTAGCTGAAAAAGCCGTCGCCGCCTGCCCCGGAGACCGCGTCCAGGTCCTTCTTGACCATGGTGGCGGACGGACAGTTCCAAATCTTGCCGAGCCGGCCCGGGTACGGAACGACCGTCGCGTTGTATTCGGCGCTGCTGCCCACATTTGCCGTATACTGGTATAACGGCTTGTCCCCCACCAACTGTGGGAGCAGGTTAAACCATTGGTTCAGGTCGTGCGACCCGTTAAAGGGCGCCGTGTCGCCGGGGTAATTGCCGTCTGAGCCCATCCCATCGTGCGGCATGCCGTCGTAGTTGTCGTTGGCATAAAGCATCTGCGCCAGCCCCCACTGGTGAAGGTTTGACAGGCAGTTGGCGGTCATGGCCTTGTCCTTCGCCTTGGAGAGAGCCGGCAGCAACATCGCCGCGAGGATCGCGATAATGGCGATGACCACCAGCAGTTCGATGAGGGTGAACGCGAGCCCTTTACGGCATGAGGTAAGATGCTTCGAGTATGAAGCAGGCATATAGATACTAGTTGGCCCTTTCGACATTTCCTGGGTTTGTTTACAAGTCTGATTCTTGCATAGGTTTATGCCAATTGCAACTTCCCAAGGCAAGCACAATATGAGATTACTTATTAACAACTTGGTCACAGGCTTGTTACAGATGCGTGACAACTCAAAAAGACCTTGCTTCCTGCACCTGCGCTGGACAGAATCCCCTCCATGGCAGGCTATCGACAGGAAAGTTGCCCTGCGGCCGCTCCCCCGCGCGCCGCCCATTCCCTAATCACTTCCCGGCTGCGTTCCGCCCTGAGTCTGGGCCTCTTGTGCCTCCTCGTCACCGCTTGCCCCGGCTCGAAACGGGAAGGCGCCGCACCCCGCATCGCCATCAAAGGCTCGAACACCTTTGGAGAGACCCTGGGCCCGCGCCTCATCACCGAGTACCAAAAGGCGCATCCCAAGGTGAAAATCGACCTGGAAAACCGGGGCACCGGCACGGGGTTCTATGCGCTCTTCGCCGGAACCTCGGACATCGCCGCGGCCTCGCGCGGCATGATCACCAATGAGCTGGTTCTGGCCGAAATCCGCGGCATCCAGCTTAACGACTACGTCATCGGCTCCTACGGCGTCGCCGTGATCGCCGGCCGTAATTGTCACCTGGCCAGTTTCTCCCTCAAGCAGGTGCGCGATATCTTTACCGGCGCGGTCCATAACTGGAAGGACCTCGGTGGCCTCGATGGTCCCATCCATCTCTTTGTACGCGACCCCGTTTCGGGCACGGCGTTGGGCTTCCAGGAGTTGGCCATGGAAAACAAACCCTATGCCACCAATGTCACTTTGCTGCCCACCTACGAGGCCATTGTCCAGGCCGTCGCCCGCGACGAGTGGAGCATCGGCTACGTCTCCCTTCAGCTTGCGGCCCTCCCCAACGTTAAGGCCCTCTCTGTCGGGGGCGTGCGCCCCTCCCTTGACGCCGTAAAGTGCGGCAATTACCCATACGCCCGCACCCTCCATCTGTTCACCAACAAGGCCAAAGAGACTTCCGAGGCGCACGACTTCATCCAATTCGTCCTCTCCTCCGCCGGCCAACAGATCGTTGATGGGGCCGGCTTTGTGCCCCATCCATAATCAGAGCCTGTTCGGTCCCCGATTTCTCCTTCGCGTGTAGCGCAAGCGTCCCCGCTTGCTGTTTCCACGACGAGAGCGCGTGCCGGTCCGGAGCCCCGCCAGGGGCGGCATCTTTGTAGCCAGGAATCGCCTCTCTTCTCCTTTTTTGTTTTTCAGCGGCGCGGGGATGGGCAGTCCGCTCCGTTGGCGATCTTGGGCCGCGCCGCTGAAAAACAAAAAAAGGAACCTATCGGGCAGCGTTTCTACGAATATAGCGCTCCTACGGAGCTCGGGAACCTCGCCCACCACCCCCCCCCAACCCCGACCCTCGACCCCGGAGAGGTCGCAGCCTTCCGGCTTATGCATTTTTCCATGAACATGAATGAGCGGCCCCTGTAACCCCCGGCGACATACGTTCGGGAGAAGGGCCCCAAGGAAGCGGACATGCAAACCCTCCACCGTAACCTTCACGTCACCAGATCGTTCCGCAACCGGCGCTCGCCTCGCCAGCTAGTCATGTAAGGTTCCCCTTCGATGATTCCATTGCGAAATGCCAATCGAATGCGGGCCTGTCGGCGGGTGGCGCGCCGGCGCACGACGCCGCGCGCTTTCACTCTGATTGAGCTGTTGGTGGTGATTGCCATCATCGCGATTCTGGCGGCCATGCTCCTGCCGGCTTTAAGCGCGGCCAAAGACAAGGCGCAGAGGATAAAATGCCTTAGCAATATGCGGCAGTGGGGGCTGGGATTCACCATGTATGCGCAGGACAATCGTGATTTTGTTCCGGAAGAAGGCAATACGGCAAATCCCATAGACGATCCGGGATCCGCCGGGACTGCGGACAACCTTGATTATGGCTGGTATAACTGCGTGGCTCCGACCATCTCGCAAACGCCCCTGGTCAAGCTCTACGGCGCCTTTCACAGCCCAACCAACCCACCGCTGCCGAGCAGCTCGAGCATCTATTCCTGCCCCGCGTGCGCTAAACCCAATACCAGCCTCGGATATACGGATCCTCCGACCATCAACAAAGCCTTCTTCATGTATGCGGAAAACTCCCGCATCTGCATCAACTTCGGCACGATTGCCAACACGCATGTGCAGCAGACCAGGCTGTCGGGCGTGCTCAAGCCGGCGAATACAGTTTTTGTGGCGGAAAACGATCCCAACTCAACCCTCGGCGGCCTCCCCACAGCGGCCGAATCCGCCACGACCGCCTACTATGCGGCTGCGCGGCATGACCACAACAAGCTCGGCAACTTCTCGATGGTTGACGGCAGCGCCAGGGCGGCAAGAACCAACGAGTTCTGGGAGTCGCAGGACATGGCGGACGGCATTCCTGGGGACACCGGAGCAATCGAGTGGGCAACCACGCGCACCATGTACTGGTATCCGAGTCCGTCGACACCCAATTGAAACACTCTGTCACTGCATCGTAACCCCCTCGAACTCCGAAGCATGATATAACTCCGATCGATCCAAATCCAAACCCTGATTACCGAACACGAATCCCATGAAAGCTCTAACCAAACTCCTGCTCGCCGCCGCCGTATGCGCCGCGGCGGACGTAGCCGTCAGCACGGCCCTCGCCCAACAGACCCTTGCGACCTGGTGGGTTAACAACCAAACCAACCTCCCGCCGCCAAATCCTTTCACCAACAATACCGCCAACCTCAATATCATAGCCGGCCCCATGACCAAGGGGCCCGGCATTGGCGAGCCGTCCGGAACCTCCGAATACGGCGGGAATAACTGGACCAACAACGCGGTCGGCGGCTCCGGCTCAACGGATACCGAGGCCAACGCGATTGCCGGCGGCCATTACCTCACTTACTCCATCCAGGTGGCGCCCGGCTACACCGTTTCCTTCTCCACGAATGTCCTCTATTACCATGTATCCGGCACCGGCCCGGGCCATGGGGAACTGCAGTACTCAACCGACGGGATCAATTACACCGACGTATTGGCGATGCCCTATGCCGGCGGAAGCGGAGGCAGCTCCGCGACCGCGCTGATGACCAATGTGCTTTCCGGAGTTGCCGCGCTGCAAAATATTCCTTCCACCGTCACCAATTACTTCCGCATTGTAAACTGGGGTGCGACCGGCAGCTCCGGCACCTGGTATATCTATGACAACCCGCCCGTCGGCACGAACGGCTTTGTGGTGTCCGGCTCCGTGACCCCGGTGCCGCCCTCCGAAAACCTGGCGACCTGGTGGGTCAACAATCAAACCAATCTCGCGCCGCCGAATCCCTTCACCAACAATACTGCCGCGGCCAACATCACCGTCGGCGCCATGACCAAGGGCTCCGGCATCGGCGAACCAACGGGAACCTCCGAATACGGCGGCAATAACTGGACCAATAACGTCGCCGGCGGCTCGGGCTCAACCGATACCGAGGCCAACGCGATCGCCGGCGGTCATTACATTACCTACTCTATCCAGGCCGATCCCGGCTACACCATTTCCTTCTTCACCAACCTCCTTTATTACCATGTTTCGGCCACCGGCCCAGGCCAAGGGGAACTGCAATACTCAACCGACGGGATCAATTACACCGACATCTCGGCCATGACCTATGCCGGCGGCAGCGGCGGCAGCGCCGCGACCACGATGATGACCAACAACCTTTCCGGCATCGACGCGCTGCGAAATATTCCTTCCACCGTAACCAATTACTTCCGCATCGTGAACTGGGGCGCCACTAGCGGCGGCGGCACCTGGTATATCTACGACAACCCGCCCGTCGGCACGAACGGCTTTGTCGTTGTCGGCGGCGTCTACTCCCTCAACGGGATTGTCGCTCCGACCAATCTGGTGGTCTCGCCCTCAGGCATCACCGCCAACGCGGGCCAAACCGTGAGCTTCACCGTGGTCGCCAATGGCAGCGCAGCCTCCAATTTCTGGTACCAGATCGTCGGCTCAACCACGAACCTGGTCCCCGGGCAAAACTCCTCAACCCTCACGTTGGCAAACGTATTGGGCGCCAACTCCGGAAGCTATTATGCCGTCCTGACCAATTCCTCCGGCTCGGCCACCAGCTCGATTGTCTCGTTGACCGTTATCGATCCCATCCTCGAAGCCCAGCCGTCGAGCGTGCAGGGGCTGCAGAATGGAACTGTCCAATTTACCGTAGCCGTGGGGGGCACAGCCCCGAGTTACCAGTGGTATTACACGGACGCCAGCGGCAACATCATCGCTCCGGTGGGCAATGGAAGACAAGCCGACGGCTCGGTTGTCTCCGGAGCCACCAGCAGCACGCTGAGCATCGCCAACTTGCAGGCCTCTGACATCACCAACTTCGTGGTGGTCGCCGCCAATGCCTATGGCTCGGTCACCAGTTCCGTGGCTTCGTTCCTGCCCGGGAACGGGACGCCGGGAACTCTGGCGCTGACAGGCGGCGTGCTGGCGTTGTGGGACTTCGACGGCTCGCAATTCACCAACACCTTGGTGAATCCCAACAGCATCAATAACCCTGTTCCCTTCATCGGCGCCGGCGCCGCGTCGGTGGTCGGCGCTTGCTATGTTCCGGGAACCTCCCCCTTCTCGGGCGCGACGGATCCGAACGATGTGGGCTATGACCCCACCTACGGCGGCTGGGCGTTCACACCTTACGGCTTCGAGCAGCCCTCGCCGAACTTCTCCTGGGGAACTGAAGATTACCCGGCGGTGACCGGCACCAACAAGGCCAACGGCGTGCAGTTCAACGTCAGCACCGCCGGCGCGAAAAACATCCAAGTGTCGTACGACTCCCGCGTATCGGCTACCGCCAGCGATTACGAACGCCTGCAATACACCACCAACGGCACTACGTGGATAGACTATCCCGCCAGCTCCACCTTCAGCGGCCTCTATGGCAGCGGCAATGCCGGCTACTACACCTTCAGCTACAGCCTGACTGGCTTCCCGGGCGTGGACAACAACCCCAACTTCGGCATCCGCATCGTTACCGAGTGGCAAAACACCGCCACCTATGGCATTGGAACGACCAATTTCTGGGTCGGCACCGCCAACTCGTACACCTCGGGGGCCTCGGGCAATAACGCGGCCGGCACGGTCACTTACGACATCGTGGCCATCACCGGAGATGCCATCACCAACAACAACCAGCCGCCCATCATCAGCGGCTTTATGAATACAAACACCGTGGACACCAACACCTTGAAGCTCAGCTTCACGGCGAGTTCTCCGCAGATGCCCGCCAGCGACCTGACTTTTTCCGCGCAGTCTGTCGATACGGTCGCCGCCGGCCCCTTCTCTCGCACGGTCAACCCGGCCTTTGCCTTCTCCTCGACCGGGGGCAGCAATTTCGTGCTGAGCATTTCGTTCCCCGGCTACATCCCCGATCCGGTTGACGCGGCCCCGATCCTGGTGACCGCCACCGATACCAATGGGGAGTCGGCGTCGACCTGGTTTTTGCTGACCGTCTCCTCCATCAACCAGCCTCCGACCAATACGCTCACCTCGGTGACCGCGACGAATACGCTGGCCAACACTCCACTGACGATCCCCTTCCGGGTTGGCAGCGCTCGCGATCCCCTCTCCGGCTTCACGTATTCGGTGGCCTCGGACAACAACACCGTGGTCCCCAGCGGGAACCTGGTTATCGGCGGCAATTTCAGCACGGGGAATCTCACCCTCACGGTTACCCCGGCCGCCAACCAGGTTGGCAACGCGATTGTGAGCGTGACCGTCAATGACAACGATCCCGACGAGCCCCGCAGCACCACGGCGAATGTCGCTTTTGTCGTGAAGCCCAACACGAACATCGTGGCCGTCGATTATTTCAACTATGACAACAGCGGATCGCTGGACACGGTTGGCGCCGGCTATTGGACGCACCTGAGCGGTGTGACCGGCCAAATGCAGGTCGGCGGCGGCGTGGCCACCGTGGACACGTCCGATAACACGGAAAACCTCCAGGCGCAGTTGGTTGGCAGCCCGTACTCCACGAATAGCGGGACGGTTCTGTATTCCAGCCTCGTGGTCAACATGAGTGGCTCCAAGATGCCCACCGGCGACGGCAGCTACTTCACCGCGTTCAACGACGGCTCCGGCACCACAGCCCATGTCGAAGGCTTGCTCGTGGCGGCCACCAATGGCGCTGCGCCAGGGTATTACCGGCTTGGCGTCGCCAACGTCAGCGGCAACACCTCGGTTGACGCTGCCATGTTCCCGCAGGATCTCCAACCCGGCGTCAACTACTTCGTCGTGGTCTCCCTGGCGGTATCCAACGGGTTCTCAACCCTCTGGGTTAGCCCTACCAATCAGTGGGCCCTCTCGGTGACCAATACCACGCCCGCCGCTTCCCCCACCAACCTGTATAGCATCGCCGACTTCGAACTCCGCCAGTCCGGCGCCACCGCCGGCAGCGTCAGCGTCGGCAATCTCATGGTCGGCCTTACGTTCGACAGCGTGTTCTATCCCGCGCAGGCCAACGGCGGTTCCTTCGCCGTGCCCGAAAACACCACCAGCTTGCTGAGCGCCATGCAAAACGACGCGGGCTGGGGTCTAAGCCTGGTCAGCCTGAGCCCCGACAGCAATGGGACGGCCTCCATCAGCGGGACGAATGTCTCTTTCCTCCCCGCCACCAACTTCGTGGGCACCGCCACGATCGGCTACACCATCCAGGACAACCTGGGCAACCAGAGCAGTTCAACCCTCACGGTGACAGTGACCAACACGGTGACGGGCGGAAATCCGGCTCCAATTCCGCTAAGCGCCCGCGCGTCCAATGGAAGCCTCACGCTCTCCTGGACCAATTCGGCGTTTAGCCTTGAGACCTCCACCAATGTGACGGGTCCCTACGTCGTCGTCCCGGGCGCGACCAGCCCTTACACCCTTTTAACCAGTACTAACCCTGCCAGGTTCTTCCGCCTGGTGCATTAAGGAAGTTGGTTTATTCGTAAATCAGAAGGGCGGCCAGCAATGGCCGCCCTTTTTGCTGCCCCCTCGCCCCAGCCCCACTGCCCCGGAGCTTGGGCGACAACCCGCCCCAACCGCTCCCGCCTATGCTCCCTCTCCTCCTCGGGAGGAGAGGGCTGGGGAGAGGAGGCCTCTTTCCATATATCATCCAAACTCGGGGCCAGTGCCCCTCGGGAGAGGGTAGGGTGAGAGGGAATTTCGAATCCGTTTTTCATCCTGCGCAAAAGGTCACTGCGGGCGAAGGGGCGCTGTCAGTGACAAAATGGCCTGCCGCGCCCATCGCAACCCAGCGGGTTGCCAGAAGGTAGCCGGGGGTCGCAACGGAGTGAAGACCCCCGGAAGCGGAGTCGAAGATTCGTTCGCATCCCGGAGGGATGCTAGAACCCTGCGACCCCTCCGGCGTTCCATGCCTTGTCTCTCTCCCGCTGCCTCCCGGCGGCCGGGGAACCTCAGCCTGCGATCTTCTCCAGCGCTCCCGCCGGGTCCTTAATCCGCGCCAGCAGAATCATCGCGGCGATGACGAACGGCTTGTAGCTCGCCTCGCGATAGGTTGACAGGCGGTATTTCTCGAACACGGTTTTCGACACCTCGCCCGACGGGCAACTGACGCCCGAAATGTCCGCCGGCAGGCAATGCAGGTACAGCGCCTGGCCGCCCCGCGTGAGCTTCATCTTCGCCTCGTCGCATTCCCAGTGCTTGTGCTTCGCGTTGTTGGCTAGGCACTCCTTTTCCAGTTGCTTCAGCCCCTCCCGGTCGCCCTGCTTGAGCAGCGGCGTGCGCCGCTGCATCACGGCATACGGCGCCCAGGACTTCGGATAAACCACGTCCGCGTCCGCAAAAGCCTCCTCCATGCTCGAAACGACTTCGAAGCTGCCGCCGCTCTGCCGGGCCTGTTTGCCCGCCGTCTCGACGACTTCGGGAATAAGCCCGTAGCCTTCGGGGAACGCCAGCGACACGTTCATGCCGAACCGGGTCATCAGGCCGATGACCCCCTGCGGAACCGACAGCGGTTTGCCGTAGCTGGGCGAGTAGGCCCAGCTCATGGCGATCTTTTGCCCGCGCAGGTTCTCGAGCGATCCGAAATGCGCCTTCAGCGCCAGCAGGTCGGCCATCGTCTGCGTCGGATGGTCAATGTCGCACTGGAGATTGATCACCGCCGGCCGCTGATGCAGCACCCCCTGGTCGAACCCTTCCTGCACCGCCCCGGCCACTTCCCGCATGTAGCGGTTCCCCTCGCCCAGGAACATGTCGTCGCGGATGCCGATGGCCTCCGCCAGAAACGAGATCATGTTCGCCGTCTCGCGCACCGTCTCGCCGTGGGCGATTTGGGATTTTTGCTCGTCGAGCTCGGACAGCCCCAGGCCCAGCGCGTTGACCGCCGAAGCGAAGCTGAACCGGGTGCGGGTCGAGTTGTCCCGAAAGATCGAGATCGCCAGCCCCGTGTCGAACACCCGGAACGGCTTGCGCGCCCGGTGCAGCTCGCACAGGCACTCGGCCACCAGGGCCAGCGCCCGAATCTCGTCCGCCGACTTCTCCCAGGTCAGCAGGAAATCCCCGTTGTAAGTCCCCATCTTGAGCTTCTGCAATTCAGCGACCTGTGTCTTGAGCATATTCGTCGTCATAGATGCCGCTTCGAGGCTGAATCAGAGCCGTGCGAGTTGCAAGAGAAGATCATGGCCTCAGGCGGCGCTAACGCGACGCAGGGTTCAGCCGGGCAGCCTTCCGGGGGCTGAAGCCGCCCGGCTACCGTCGCTTCATCGCTCCGCGATGAAACCGGCGCCAAGGGCCCAGACCCCGGTGCGCCGCAGAGCGGCGCTCTGACGGTAGGCGTGGGCTTCAGCCCACGTTCAGCATGCAGATTGGACGTGCGCCGCGGAGCGGCGTTTGATAACTCAGAAATGAACAGGACGTAATGGATCTACTATACATATGGGTAACACATACACATCACTTCACTACCATGTGGTCTTCGGCACCAAACAACGCGAACCTTGGTTTGCACCCCAGCACCAGGACCGTACCTGGGCCTACTTGGGTGGCATCGCCCGGCAAAACGGAATGAAGCCCCTGCTCATCGGCGGTGTGCAAGACCACGTCCACATGCTCCTCGGGCTGCCCCCGACGCTGGCCTTGAGCGAGGCTCTTAGGCGCATCAAGGGAGGGTCCTCTGCCTGGATCAAGGACAACCTCCCCGGGGCAAAAGGTTTTGGGTGGCAGGATGGGTATGGGGCTTTTACGGTAACTAAGTCACAAACACCTGAGATCGAGAGCTATATTCGCGGCCAGCATGAGCATCACCGGGGCAAGACATTCCAGGAAGAATACCGGGACTTGCTCCAGCGACATGAGATTCAGTTTGATGAGCGGTATTTGTTGGACTAGGCAATGGCGAGCGATGAACAACAATCCCGGTTTCAGGCGGCGCTAACGCGACGCAGGGTTCTGCCGGTCAGCCCTCCGGGGGCTGAAGCCGCCCGGCTACCGTCGTTTCATCGCTCCGCGATGAAACCGGCGCAAAGGGCACAAGGCCGGACAGAATTAATTCTTTCCCTGCTATGAAGGCGCCCTGTCCAAACGCGAAGTCGAGCAATGCCAAAGTTTGCAACTGTAGCTACCCGGGATGCCCCAGGCACGGGGTATGTTGCGAGTGCCTGCAGTATCACCTCGGGGCCAAGGAACTCCCCGCCTGCTGCTTCCCGGACGACATCGAGCGCACCTATGACCGCAGCTTCGAGCGCTTTGCCCGGATGGTGGGCCAGAGCACTACTTGATAGGGGCAATACGCCGCTCGCCGGTTCCCAGCCCGCGCGCGTGTAGCACTTGCCAGTTCCGAGCCCCGCTGCATGCGCGGCGCTTGGCGGCTCCCAGCCCCGCTAGGGGCGGCATCTTTGTAGCCACGGACGGTACCCTCTCTCCTCTTTTTGTTTTTCAGCGGCGCGGATGATGCCCTCCGCCCCGTCGACGATCTTCGGCCGCGCCGCTGAAAAACAAGAAAAGAAACTATTGGGCCGGGCTCCTACAAATATGCCACCCCTGACGGGGTTTCGGGCGGCACCGGGGCGGCGGATTCCCGTGACACAGGTTTGCCAATTCGCCGTTCCTTATTCTTCGTGCCTTTTTGCGCCTTTTTGTGGCGATCCAGCCTTCCTCTTCATTCTCCCTTTTTGCGGCCCGCTTTGTTCAGCGCTTCGGTGAACCAATCGGCCGGTTTTGCCGCCGCGGGTTTTGTCGGCGGGCGCGGGCTGGCGGGCCGTTGCGGACCGGGCGAGGTCCGGGGGTGGGTGGCGGCGGCGGGGCCGATCTCGGGGCTCGCTTTCATCGATAGCGCAATGCGTTTGCGCGGCAGATCCACCTCCACCACCGTCACCGTCACGCGCTGCTGCACCTTGACCACTTCCGCCGGGTCGCGCACGAAGCGGTCGGCTAATTGGCTGACGTGGACCAGGCCGTCCTGGTGGACGCCGATATCGACAAACGCGCCGAAGGCGGTGACGTTGGTGACGATGCCCGGCAGCTTCATGCCGGGCTTAAGGTCTTCGATCTTCTCGACCCCTTCCTTGAAAGCGAAGATCTCGAATTGCCGCCGCGGGTCGCGCCCCGGCTTGGCCAGCTCCCCCAGGATGTCGTTGAGCGTCGGCAACCCGACGCTGTCGCTCACGTAGCGCTGGACCTGGATCTTCTGCCGCAACGCCGGGTCGCGCAGCAGGTCCTGGATGGAACAGGCCAGGTCCCGCGCCATGGAATCCACCAGGCCATAGCGCTCGGGATGGACGGCGCTGGCGTCCAGCGGTTGCTGGCCGTCGCGGATGCGCAGGAAGCCGGCCGCCTGCTCGAAGGCCTTGGCCCCCAGCCGCGGCACCTCCAGCAGATCCGCTCGCCTCTTGAACGGCCCATGCTCGTTGCGGTAAGCGATGATGTTCGCCGCCAGCACCGGCCCCAGACCGGAGACATAGCTGAGCAATTGTTTGCTCGCCGTGTTGAGCTCCACCCCGACGCCGTTGACGCAGCTCATCACCACGTCGTCGAGGCTGTTCTTGAGCGCGCGCTGGTCCACGTCGTGCTGATATTGGCCCACGCCGATCGACTTGGGGTCCAGCTTGACCAGCTCGGCCAGCGGATCGGTCAGCCGCCGGCCAATCGAGACCGCGCCCCGCACGGTCAGGTCCTGGTCCGGAAACTCTTCCCGGGCCGCCTCCGAAGCGGAGTAGATCGAAGCGCCGCTTTCATTGACCATCACCACCGGAACCGCCGCCGGCAATTTGAGGGCGCGGATGAAGGTCTCGGTTTCGCGGCCGGCGGTGCCGTTGCCAATCGCGATGGCCTCGACCTGGAATTTCTGGCAAAGCCCGCGCACCGTATCGGCCGCTTCCTGCACGCGGTAGTCCGATTGCGTCGGAAAGATGACTTCGTGATGGAGCAGCTTCCCCTGCCGGTCGAGGCAGACGAGTTTGCAGCCGGTGCGAAATCCCGGGTCGATGGCCAGCACGTTTTTGCGCCCGAGCGGCGGGGCCAGCAGCAACTGGCGCAGGTTGTCGGCAAAAACCCGGATCGCTTCCAGGTCCGCCTTTTTCTTCGACTCGATCCGCATCTCGACTTCGATGGCCGATCCGAGGAGCCGGCGGTAGCCGTCCTGGACGGCGAGCCGGACCTGTTCGGCCGCCGGCTTGCCGGCGGCTTTGACGAACAGCGGCTCGATCAGGGCCAGCGCCTCTTCTTCCGGCACGCTGATCCTCATCATGAGGAACCCCTCCTCCTCGCCGCGCCGAATCGCCAGCAGCCGGTGGCTCGGAATCTTGCCCAGCGGCTCGCTCCAGTCGAAGTAATCCTTGAACTTCGCACCCGCCTCCGCTTTGTCGGACACGACCTTGGAACGCACGACCGCTTTGGCGAGGTAAAGAGCGCGCATCTTCTCGCGCGCGGCCGCGTCGTCGCTGATTCGCTCCGCCAGAATGTCCCGCGCCCCGGCCAGGGCGTCTTCGGCTGAGGCGACCTCTTTGGCCGGGTCGACAAAGGCCTTGGCCTCGGCGAGCGGATCCACCGTGCCTTGCCCGTTGAACAGCAGGTCGGCCAGCGGCTCGAGCCCCTTTTCTTTGGCGATCGTCGCGCGCGTCCGGCGCTTGGGCCGGTAGGGCTGGTAAATGTCCTCCAGAGCCGTCAGCGTCTCGGCGCCGGCCACGGCCGCCTTGAGCGCGTCCGACAGCAGGTTCCGCTCGGCCAGCGACTTGAGAATGGCTTCGCGGCGCTCATCCAGCTCGGCCAGGCCAACCAGGCGTTCGCGGATCGAGGTGATCGCCACCTCGTCGAGCGAGCCGGTGGCCTCCTTGCGGTAGCGGGCGATAAACGGCACCGTCGCCCCCTCGGCAAACAGCCGCGCCGTCGCCGCCACCTGCCGCGGTTGCAGCCGCATCTCCGCGGCGATCTTCCCAAAATAAATCTCGTTCATTCTAAAACGGATGACTGGTGTACCGCAGGACGATGCCGCTGTAAAGCTCGGCTGCGGGGTGCGCCCGTCCCCGGGCGCAGCGGGCGCCGGACGCCGGCTGACATCCGCACGCGCTGAACCTGCGCCAAGCGATACGTCGGGAATCAGCCGGTTGAGGTGGCCCGCTGCGCCCGGGGACGGGCGCACCCCAGCGCTTCGCGTCCGCCCAGGGGCAGTGTCCGGGCGCGGCTGGAATGGTCGAGAACCAACCCGGCGGCTTGCGCGGGGCACCTCTGTCTTAATCCCGCATCCCCGTCGGAACCGCCCCTTTCGTTGAACCCGTCCCCGGCGAAATCCCATGCGCTGCCGCCACGGCGGGGTGCATGACTTTGCCGTTCATCACGTTGATGCCGCTGCGCAAGGCCGGCTGATGCCGGCAAGCCTCGGCCAGGCCCAGGTCGGCCAGCATCTCAATGTAAGGCGAGGTCACATTGGCCAGCGCCTGCGTCGCCGTGCGCGCGTAAGCGCCGGGCATGTTCGCCACGCAATAATGCGTGACCCCTTCCTCGACAAAAACCGGGTCGTGATGCGTCGTCGGGCGCGACGTCTCCGCGCAGCCGCCCTGGTCGATGGCGATATCCACCAGCACGCTGCCGGGCCGCATCCGCCGCAGCATGTCCCGCCGGATCAGCTTCGGCGCCCGGGCGCCCGGAAGCAGCACCGCCCCGATGAGCAAATCCACCGAAGGCAGCAGGTCCAACAGATGGGCTTCATTCGAATAAAGCGTGTGCGCCGTGTGCAAGGTGATGTCCAGAAAACGCATCCGCTCCAGATCCACCTCCAGGATCGTCACGTCGGCCCCCATCCCCTGGGCCATGCGGGCGGCGTTGATGCCCGAGGTGCCTCCGCCCAGCACCACCACCCGGCCCGGCAGCACCCCCGGCACCCCACCCAGCAGAACGCCGCTGCCCCCGATATGTTTGGCCAGGAAATAGCCGCCTACCAGGATCGACATCCGCCCTGCTATCTCGCTCATCGGCTCCAGCAGCGGCAGGCGGCGGTTGACTTCGATCGTCTCGTAAGCCAGCGCCGTGACCCCGGACTTCATCAAGGCCTCGGTCAACGGCAGGTCCGCCGCCAGGTGCAGGTAGGTGAAGAGTATTTGGCCCGGGCGCAGCAGCGGGCATTCTGATGGCTGCGGCTCCTTCACCTTGACGACCAGGTCTCCTTTCTCGAAGACGGTTTCATGCCCGCTCACCACCGTGGCGCCGGCGTTGGCGTAGTCGGCATCCGCATAGCCGGCTCCGGTGCCAGCGCCGCGCTCCACCAGCACCTGGTGGCCGCTTTTGACAAGCTGGTAGGCGGCCGCCGGCAACAGCGCCACCCGGTATTCCTGGTCCTTGATCTCCTTCGGTACGCCGATGATCATGGGCAACGATGCCCCTATTCCGCCTGATCCGCAATCTGTCTGCCGGCGCGGTTCACCAGCGCGAGCATGGTCACGGAGGCGGCGGCATGGCGCTCGGCTTCCAGGATGCGCTGGAATTCGCCATAGACCTCCGCCCGGGCCGGCTCGTCGCGCGTGGCCAGTTCCTGGCCCTGGCTGGCGCGCATGGCCAGCAAAATGTCGTGGCATGTGATCGCTTCCAGCGGGCGGCCGGGCAGAAAGGCCGACTCCGCCGTCTCGACGATCAGCCGCGCCGCCGTCAGCGGCTGCATCACCTGCCGGATGAGGCGTGTCGGCACCGATAAGGCCTCGCTCATTTCAGTGATGCCGGGCGCGGGCTCGCCCCGGTTGAAATGCTGGCCGATGCAGGTCATCAGGCGCAAGGCGATGAACTCGCGGCCGCGCTGGTTGACGTTCTCGATCTGCTTCTCCTCGACGTACGTGGTCCGGTTCTGGAAGGCGTAGGCCACCTGCGCGCCAAACAGCAGGATGATCCACGCGAAATAGAGCCCGATCATGAACACCGCCACCAGCCCCAGGCTGCCGTAAAGCCGGCTGTTGGAGACGACCCGGGAAACGTAAAGCACGCTGGCGAGATTGTTCAAATGGAACAGCAGGCCCCCGACCAACCCCCCAACCAGCGCCGCCTGCCACCGCACCCGCGCGTTGGGCATCAGCATGTAGATCAGCCCAAACGACAGGCAAAGCACTACCACCGGCAGGACCTGAAAACTCAGCTTGAAGAGGAAGACGCCGATGTAAGGCATTTTCTCGACCGCCTGCCGGGTCGATTCCCAATGCGGCCCGGTCGCCAGGCCCACCGCAACCACCAGGAGGATCGGCGCCAGCGTCAGCACGCCCCAGTAAAGCATGATCCGCATGAACCAGCTCCGCCCGCGCGTCGCCCCCCAAATGTCATTGAAGGTGTCCTCGATGCGGCTCAGCAGCGAGATCCCCGCAAAAAGCAGCAGCACCGTCCCCGTAAGCCCCCAGGTGCCGCTGCGGGTGTTTTGGATGAACTCATGGATGGTCCGCGCCACGGCCTTGCGCGCTGCTGTCGCCTTGGGATCTCCTCCGAGGGCCGAAACCCCCGGCTTATCCTCCCCCTCTCCTTTGCCGGCGGGCATCGCCGCCGCGTTCGTCGGGCTGCTGGCGGTTTGGTCCGCGCCGCCGGTGGCTTCCGGCGGCGTTGGCGCGTCGGCCGTTTCGGGGGCGGTGTTGGTTGCGTTGGCGATCAGGTTGGTGCTCACCGCTGCCGGCGGGGTGAGCGTGGCGACCATCTTGCCGATGAACTGGTCGATCCGCTCCTCCCCTTCGCTCTTCAAAAACGTGCTGGTGATGCTGACCACCACCGCCAGCATCGGAATGAAGGAGAGCAGCGTCGCATAGGCCAGCGCCGAGGCGCGCACCGGGCAGCGATTGCGGGTGAAGCTGCGCCAGACCAGCACCCAAAAATGGATGAACTTATGCAGCTTTGAAACCTGCCTCCCGCTGCGCAGGAAACTCTCATCCAAAAAATCCCGGGCCCCTTCGCGAATCCGTTGCAGTGTGGAATTCTTCTTCGTCATGCCGCCTCCGCAACGCTACCAGAGCAAAAGGCTAAGTCAATGGGAGGACGGGGAAGGGAACGGGGAGCGTTGGGAACGTAGAGCGTGGAGCGCGAGAGGGTCAGGCCATCAAAGGACATTCCTACGGCACGACGCTCTCACGTTTCACGCTCCTGACGCTCCACGTTCTTCACCGCCCGGCTTCGTCACCGGCGACTCCTGCGCGCAAGCCGAAGGCTTGCTAGACGGTAGCCGGGGGTCGCAGCGTAGCGAAGACCCCCGGGTCGTGGCCCCCAATCTCCCACCGACCCCGGAGGGGTCGTAGGTTTCTGCCATCCCTCCAGGATGGAAACAAACTTCGATCCGTTTTCCGGGGGTCTTCACTGCGTTGCGACCCCCGGCTACCATCTGGCAACCCGCTGGGTTGCGTCAGAGCATCAGATTGTCGCAGGACTTTCCTACGGCGTTACGCTCCTCACGCTCCACGCTCCCAACGCTCTGACGCTTCACATCCCCCGTTACTGCTCTAGTCGGAAAAACAGGCTGCCGGCGGGGTTGTTGATGATCAGCGAATTGGTGCCGTTGGCGGTGACCACTCCGGTGCTGGCCGCCCATCCGGACGGGACGGTCAGGTTGCCGTTCTGCTGCAACGTCCAGTTCCCTGTGTTCTGCCAATAAACCGTTACCTGGCTGCCGGACCGACTGATGAGCAACACCGGCGCTCCCGGCGTCTGGACCACCGAAACCAGGCTCCAAAATCCGCCGGTGACGGAATAGTTGCCGCCGCTCATGGTCGCGCCCGCATCCGGTTGGCCGATGGTGCCGCTGAGGGAGTATTGGCCGTTGGTGCTCGTGCCGCCGCCGCCGGAGATTTTGAACCAATCAATCGAATACTGCTGTCCCGCCGCTTTAAAGCAAAACGCGGACGCCGCAAGGCAGAAGATCAAAGTTGCTGCTTTCATCGTTTCATCGTTCCTATTTCCATTAGCGCCGCGCTTCGCCGGCGACGGTCCTGACGTTGTCGGCAATCGCCACCGCGTCTTTGCGGGCCGCGCCGTTTTCCTGGAAGATGGCTTGAATGTCGCTGATGATGCCGTCCAGCTTGGCCTTCGGGTAGCGCGAGGGATTCAGCACCGCGTCAAGCTCCAGGACCAGGCGCGCCCGGCTGGTGGGCGATAGCGGCTTCTCGGCGAAAGCGCTCGACAGCCCGTCGGCCAGGTTTTTGGCCGCCGCCGCCGAAGGCTTGCTGCCGGTCTCCGCCGCGGCGATGAGATCCTGCGCCAGCTTTTGCTTCTGGGCGGCGCTGACATCCGACCCGCTCTTGAGCGCGGCCAGATCCGCCTGGAGCCGGGTGATCGACGCCGGGGTGGGCGCGGGAGTGGCGGCGGAGCCCGACGGGGAGGACGATTGCGTGGGCGGCGCGACGCCTTGCCGCACGTTGTTCTCATTAACGAGTTCCTTGGCGCGCTGAACGGCAATCTGTTCCGAGCCGGCCAGGACGGCATTCACCCCGAGAACCAAGGCGCTGAGAAACAAAAGGGTGGTTTTCATAGGACCTTTCGGTATCGGAATAATCCTGCCCCCGGCGGGACAGATTGTCAAGCATTTGGTTGCGCCCCCTTCGCCGCGAGGGACTTACCCAGCGCTGTCAACCGGTATCGCTGCTTGCTGCTCTTCGGCTTGTCGGGTTGGGTCATCTCAATGAGACCACTGGCGAGCGCAGGCCCGATAAAGGCCTCCCTGAAATGCTCGCGGTCCTTGATTTTCACTCCGGCCATCAGGTCGCTACGAGACATTTCTCCGGTCAGCACCGCCAGAAGCTTCTCAACTTGCGGGGTGACTTGCGGGGTGACTTGCGGGGTGACTTGCGGGGTGACTTGCGGGGTGCGGAAAGTAACAGTGACACCAAGGTTCTCGTCGGATTTCCATTCCGGGTCGGGGAGCCCATTATCGCGGCACCGCTGGATCATGAGGACACTGCCGCGACCGGCTTTTTCCATTAGGCCGCGAAGATACAGGACATGGGAGATGTCAGGGTTGCGGAGCACCGAAATATGCCCTTCCTTTAGTTGCTCGGCGGTGACTCCATCCGGGAGGCTGCCGGAGTTCCAAATCTCGAGACGGCGAGGGAAGACGTGGATGCTGACGCCGCCCGAGGCGGAACTATAATCGCGGTGGGCCAGAGCGTTGATGAGAGCTTCGCGGACGGCATCCGATGGGTAGAGGGGTGAATCTTCACGTTTTGGTTGACCTTTGGTAAAGCGGGCGACCGAAGGCGTGTTGCGGATAATAAAGGAATAGGCGTCCTCAAAAATGGCGTGGAGAGGCCCTTCGAGCGATTTCATGTCCCGGTAGGTGTCGCCAGCCTTGTCCGAATCGTAACGCATGGCCCGGATACGCGTTTGTGGCAAGCGCGAGGCTGGATCGCGGGAGAAGAGCACGTCCCCGCCATTGGTGAGCCGACCATAGCTAGCAGCCGAGAAGTCTTCCAGGATCTTCAGTGGGTTGGCAGGGTCGCGAAAGAAAGCGCGGCGGACCTTTTGAGCCTCGGCCACGGCGGAGCGAATCTCATCTAAGTCCATATCGCCTTCCAAGTCGGCGAATGAAAAGCGCCTTTCCCATCGTTCGGGTTCGATCTGTCGGCGCAGGACCATATCGCGGATTGTAGCGGGGTCGGCGCTCTGGAGGGATTCACCGGAACGAATATAGATCGAATTATGAAAGGCATACGGCACGTCTTTGCCGGCCGGGACCTCGATAACGAGAAGCGGTTTGCCTTCAAGCAATTGGATTTCGAAGGCGACGAGGGCCTTGGGAGAAAGGCCGTTGTGGAGCTGTTGCTCCAGGGACGACACCGCGTTCTGGGAAAGGTCCACACCGCGGACCACGCCTCGGTTGGCGACGCCGCAGATCAGATAACCGCCGGATGAATTGAGAAAACCGCAGACAACGCGGCCGAGAGCCTCTACGTTCTTAGCGCTGGATTTGAATTCCACACGCTGCCCTTCGCCAAGGGAAAGGAGCTTTCGGATCTGTTCCGGATTCATGCGTCACCTCGTGACTTGGGGACAGGCGAGCCTCTCTCGAAGTTTTCTTTGATGAACTGTTCAACCTCCTGATAGCGGAAGAACTGAGCAGCAACGAACAGCGAGCCATCCTCGGTGGAGCGGAACTTCTGAACCCAGTTACCGTCGCGCTCCTCGAGTGATACCTTTGAGATGTCTATCGTGGCGTCCTCATAAAGGTCAAGCACACGCAGGTCGTCGAGAATAGGCGCCTTCTTGATTTTCAATCCCTTCCGGCCCTCCTTGCCTTTAAAGCCGAGGTGATTAAGCAGCAACCGAGCGAAAACCACATGATCGTGGGCGAGCAGCCAGCGTGGTTTCTTGAGAGCGACAGCTTTTTGGATTTCCTGATGGCTGATGGATGGCCCTTCGGGGTGCTTGGGGTCCTGACCGCTGCCGTAGAGGGGGGTGATGATTCCCAGAAAGAGATCGCATTTCTCCACGGCCGCAAGGCAATTCTCGAAGGCCGTGCGGTTTGAAAACACCGGGATTGTGCCCTTGTGGGACATCCAGACCTCGTAGCCGTAAGCCGTAAGAAGCGTATAAACGCGGTCCAGCAACTCCTCGATCCCATAAACGGTCGAGGAGACCATAATGGTCAATTTATGCTCTGAGTTACTCATGTGGCAGAGGGGACTGAATCACTGCCGTGTCCAGTCCCATTATGGGATTGACCTCCCCGCTGCCTGGGCGCGCTCGAGCACGTGGGCGACATGGGGCATGCCGGTCCGGGCGAGGTCCTCCGGGGTGGTGTTTTTGGGATCGATCCCGGGCGCCAGGTCCAGCCCGGCTTTGCGGAAGACGTATTGCACGAAGGCCGAGCAGTACATCGAGCTCTCGCGCGCCAGGAGATTGGTCCGGCCGCGAAGCGACGGGCGATGCAACGCGACCAGCGTGCCAAACAGCTCCCGCATCGAATAGCGCGCCCGGTTTGCCGCCAGTTCGAGGGCCTCCCCCAGCACGCAACCCAGTTGCGTCTCGCTCAGGCCGAAATCCAGCACCGCCAGCCGCGTGTAAAGGACCTCATCGCAGTACTTCGAAACCCGGTTCTCCTGCACCCCGAACTGGAGATGTTTGCGGTGGATTTGGAGATCCGACTCGATGACCCAATGATGGCCGTCAAGCCGCCGGCCCTGGAAGAGAAACGCATGCGACCACGCGCCCCATCGCGCTTGAGCATCCAGGTGCCGCTCGGCGCGGCAGATCGCCTTGTCGACCAAGGTGACGCCTCCCGAAAGCCCGATGCATCCCGGCCGGGCATAGCGCTCCAGGAACTCCTGGTTCGAAAGCCCGGTCAGCACGACAGCCTGGTTTGATGCCGCGGCGGTGGTCATGCAACGTGTTTGACCAAAACAGTAGCGCCCCGATCCGGTTCAGCAAGGCATTTTCTTTTGGTCCTGCTGATTCCTAAAACTACGGCGCTCCGACAACAACGCTGCCGCTCTGGTTCGTCCCAACGAAGACGCCGCGGCCGATGTTCTGGTTCTGCAAAAGGGCGCCGTTGAACGATACGGCCTTTTTCGTGGCCGGGTTAAGAACACTGCCGCTGAATAGCCCTGCCTTTGTCCCCGACGTGGTGAGCGTCAGCTTCAACCCGCCGGCGCCTGTCACCTTGCCGTTGCTCCCCATCTCGAACCCGTTGGTAATGCTCTGCGCCAGGTTCCCCTCCTGCAAGATCACCACCCCGTTGCTCCAGTCCATGAGCGGTGTCTGATTCGTAAACGCCGACCCGAACGCGTTATAGGACGGGGCGTCAGGCCAGGTGAAGCCATTCGGATACAGTTTCGTCCCGGTCCCGCCGGGTTTAATCCAGGCGACCGTCCCTTCCAGGTCGTTCGTCTCAGCAACGTCATTGGTGAAGGTCAACCACCCCAGCATTAGCCCCTTCTTGGAATAGAGGGATGAATAGAGCGGCCATTGCCCTTGCTCGGAGACAAAGGTGCTCTCGGTCACCGTCGAGCCGTCTCCCAGCGTGCCGCTCACGGTGATGGCTCCCAACGCGCTCACGGTGACGGCTGCGGCGCCATTGCCGCCCGGCAGGTCCGCGAAATCCAGGCTCCCGGAAATGACCAGCGTGTACTGGCCCGCCCAGGGCGCCGGATTGGCTTTGGAATACACCGAACGATTCGCGGTCACTTCGGCGGTCCACAGCGCGTTGCCGATCATGCCGGCAATCTCATTGCCACCGCTCAGGTTCAACCGCAACGAGGCGCTCAGGCCGGGAGCCCCTTTGATGGAGTTGGTTTGCCAGAGACCGCCGGGAGAGAACTGGCCGGAGAAGGAGACGGTGGCGTCGCTCTCCTGAAGGCTGGCGGAGAAGCTGCCACTGGCAGTCACCTTGGCCGTGAAATATCCCGCATTGCTCACCGTCACGCTTCCGCTGTTCGTGTCATAGAACAGACCAGCGTAATTGCCGGCCACGGCAGTGAAGGGATTCGGCACAAAGTTGGCCACCAGGGTCCGGTCGGAGGAAAGGGTGAAGGAGTAAGTGGCTGAAGTGGCGACGACGCTCCCGTTCTCCGTCCAGTCGGCGAAGACATAGCCGGTGCCGGCGGTGGCGCTGACGCTGCGCGAGGTGCCGGTCTTGTAGGTTCCGGCGCCCGTCACTTTGCCTCCCGAAAGCGGTGAAGGGCTCAGCGTGACGGTGCAGGTTGCCGGGGGGACAATTACATAAACGAAACTCAGCGTGTTGGTTGGGGAGATATTACCGCTGGTGTCCACCGCATAAGCGGCGAGGGTGTTCGTTCCCTGAATGAGCGTCACCGCCGCCGACCAGTTTGCCCAGCCATTCCCCGTTCCCGCGCTGCTCCAACCCGCGCCGTTGAGCGAATAAAACACACCGGCGACCGCCGCGTTATCCGTTGCCGTGCCGGTTATGGTGAAGGCCGCGCTGCTCCAATGCTCGCCTGGGCTTGGCGAAGTGATCGTCAGCTCCGGAGGAGCGGTGTCCACAAAGTTCGCCTGCAGCATGAGATTCTGTTCCATCACAAACTGCAACGTCAGGCCGTTAGTCAGAACGACCAGCGGCAGGCTCGTCCCGCCAGTCCAGTTGGTGAACACAAAACCCGTCCCCGCCGTGGCCGTGATGGAATAATCGTTCCCCACTTGCAGCGAGTCTCCATCATCATCCGGGTAGACGGACCCGCCGCCGCTCGTGGTCACGGTCAGGACGGCGTTGGTGGTTTCCACCAGCGTGGCGAGAAAGCCCACGTTGGTCGTGCCGGCATCGTAAGATCCGACAACGTTATTTCCGGAAATGCCGCTGACGGTGTAGGCAAGCGTGGCGAACGTCAGGGCAGCATCGTTGTAGATATAAGGGAGTCCGGCGCTGTTTTCGCCGATGATATTGTTGCCATCGATGCCGTTGACGTCTCCCGTGTAAACCCCGACGCCCGGGAAGTAGAGGCTGGTATAGGTTTGGTTGGTAATGTTGTAGAGAAAGCCGCCACCGGAGCCGTTGGTCACATAGTACCCGGCGACGGTGCCGCCGGAAATGCCGGCGGCGTACGTTCCCATTACATCGTAATCAAATCCTCTTTCGGCCTGGGGATCGTCGAGTGTGGTGTAGCTCTGCGCCGCTATGTCGTAGAGGTAGCCGTGTGCGGTCCAGTCGATATCAATGTAATAACCGACAATGTAATCGCCAAAAGTGCCGGTGACGTAAGAGCCGAAGTACCCGGACGGAAGGGCGGGGGTGATGTAGCTTTGGGTCTGCATGTTGTACAGGAATCCGCTTTGGCCGTTGTAGGTATTGCAGTACCCGACGACATTGCTTCCGGAAATGCCGGTGAAGTAAGTGCCATAACTGGAGCCATACCAACCCTGGGCGCCGGGGGCATCGAGGGTGGTGTAAGTTTGCGCGGCGATATCGTAGAGGAAGCCGTGTATGGTGTCGTTGGTGTCAGAGTAATAGCCGACGACCTCGCCGCCGGAAATTCCGTTGGCATAGGTGCTGGTCGCTCCCGGAACTTCCAGGGTCAGAAAGTTGTTAAAGGAGAGTTGGACGGGGGTCAGAACGGTGAGCGTGGAGGTATTGCTGGTGAATTGGCCGGCGCTGTTGGTGACGATGACGCGGAGTTGATTTCCCGACATGGAGCTGGTCGTGTTGCCGATGGTCAGCGTTCCCGTCAGGGCTCCGGTGATTCCGTTGCCGTTGGTCAGGTTGTTCCAAGTGGCGCCGCCGTCGGTCGAGAGTTGCCACTGGTAGGCGGGCGGGAAAGAGGGCGTCCCGCTGGCGGCGGCCGTAAAGGTGGCGCTTGATCCGGCCAGCACCACGGTTTCGCCGGCCGGTTGGGTGGAGATGCCCGCCAGGTAATAAAACTGCGCATCCCCATCGCCGTGAAACGCTCCCCCACCCATGCTGGGAGCGGGGCCAAAGAAATAGACGGCCGAAAGGTTCCCGCATTCGGAGAACGCGTAATCCTCGATGTAGGCAACGCCTGTCCCCATCGTGACGGTGGAGAGAAGGGTACACTCTTCAAACGCATACTCGCCAATGGTGGTGACGCTGTTGGGAATCGTCACCGACGACAATTGCGTGAAGTAAAACGCGCCGTTCCCGATGTTGGTCACGCCGTCGGGTATCGTGATGCTGGTCAGGTAATCGCTTTCGGCGAACGCATCGTCTCCGATGCTGGTAATGCCGCTGGGGATCGCATAGGAGGTTCCGCTCTTGTGCGGCGGGTATTGGATGAGCGCGGTCTGGGTCTTATCAAATAAAATGCCGTTAACACTGGTATAGGCGGGGTTGCCGGGATCCACGGTTATGGAATTCAAGAGAATGCAGTCGCTGAACGGACAACCATCGATATTGGTGACGCTGGCGGGGATCGTAACGCTGGTCAGCGAATTGACCTCATAAAAAGCATTAAGGCCGATGCCGGTCACCGGCAAGCCGCTGATCGAGCTGGGGAGGGTCAACGCGCCGCCCGAGCCGCTGTAATGCGTGATGGTGATGGTGCCGTTGCTCACCGCGATCTGGTAACCCGGGGGATTGGCGATGAAGTTGGCGACCAGAGTCAGATTCGTGGGCAGCGTGAACGTGTAATTGGCGTCCCAGCTCACCACGCTGCCATTCGCCGTCCAGTTGGCGAACGCGTAGCCGCTGTTGGCCGAGGCCGTCACCGTCTGCGAAGTGCCGGAGGTAAAGGTCCCGCCCCCGCCGACCGTGCCGCCGGCGGTCGGCGAGGCGCTCACAGCAAGCGTGGCCGGGAAACTGAAATTCGCCACGAGGTTCAGGTTCGTGGTCACCATGAACGTGTAGCTGGTATTCCCGCTCACCACGCCGCCATTCGCCGTCCAATTGACGAACGTGTAGCCGCTGTTTTGTGTAACGCCCACCGTCTGCCAGCTCCCTGAGGCAAAGGAGCCGCCGCCGGTGACGATGCCGGCGCCGCCCGGCCAGGTGGCCGCTGTGACCGTAAAGTTGACCCCCAGCTCGACGGCGGTAATCCCGGCAAAGGTCCCACCCCAGCCCGTGGTTCCGGGGAGGAAATAAACCGCAATCAAATCACCGTCATCCCCAAACACCCCGGAATTCGCGCTGGGAGCGCTTCCTCGAAAATAGACTCCAACCAGCCTGGAGCAGTCGTAGAATGCGCCATCTCCCAGGTTGGTAACGCCGGCGCCAATCGTGACATTGGTCAGCTCGACACAGTAGTAGAATGCCCCGCTCCCGATGCTGGTCACGCTGTCGGGGATGGTGAGGCTGGGCAGAAAGCCTCCGTAAAACGCCTCCTCAGCGATGTTCGTGACGCTATCGGGAATGGTGAGGTTGCTCACCAGGACATTCTCAAACGCAAAATAGCCGATGCTGGTTACCGTACTGGGGATTGTGTAAGAGGTCGCGCCGTTGTCGGTTGGGTATTGGAGGAGCGTGGTCTGGGCCTTGTCGAACAGGACGCCGGATACGCTGCTATAGGCGGGATTGTTGGAATCGACGTTGATCGCCTTGAGGCTGCATTCTGAAAACGCGCTGTCGCCAATGGAGGTAACGCTGGCGGGGATTGCGACTGTGGGCAAGTAGTAGCAGCCCTCAAAGGCATCCGCTCCGAGGCTGGTCACGCCGTTGGGGATGGTGACGTTGGTCAGGTGGATGCACCATTCGAACGCGTCATTCCCGATGGTAATGACGTTGCTCGGGATGGTGAAGGCGGTCAGGTTGGCGTAGCCGAAGGCTCCGGCTCCGATGGCCGTCACGCTGCCGGGGAGTGTGTAGGTTCCACCTTTGCCGGCGGGATAGGCAACGATTGTCGTCTGGCTTTTGTCGAACACAACCCCATTCACGCTGGTATAGGAGGGGTTGTTCGCATCCACGGTGATCCCGCCCAGGCTGGGGGAATCGGCAAACGCCTCCTCCCCGATGCTGGTGACGGAGGCGCTAATCGAGGCGCTGGTCATGCTGGAGCAGCTAAAAAACGCATATTCCGCGATGCTCGTGACGTTTGTGCCGATGGTAATGCTGGTGATGCTGGTGTTGTTGTCAAAAGCCTGGTATCCGATGCTGGTCACCGGCGTGCCGCCGATGGTGTCCGGAATCGTCAACGCGCCGCCCGAGCCGCTGTATCCCGTGACAGCGATTGTGCTGCCGTTGATCGTGTAAACGATGCCGCTGCCGGTTGTATAGGACTGGGCCTGCGCCGCCGTTATGGCAGAGAGCAGCAAACCGCAGAAGACCCTCCATGCTGTTTTCATTGTTGTAAAAAATCTTTCTCTGTCTGATTCGCGTTTCGGTTGTTGATGGTTACGGACAAAAAGGACCCTTCGCCTGTCTTCCCATAACGGGTGATTGGCAGCCGCCGATGCCCGAGTGACCTTCACGAAGACAAACTGCGGAACAGCCTGGCCTGGGACGCACCAACTACAGCAAATCTGGCGGCTTTTATCAAGTAAACTCTCAGAATCCTTCTCGGGGCAGAGTCCTCCGGGGTGATGGCGCAAGTCGTTCTGGCTGCAGAACCAAATCGAAAAGGCTATCCGTGACAGAAAAAAGCCAGCCTCCACAAGGAGGCTGGCTTCAATGTTATCTACAACTACAGGAAACAACTATCCGCTAATTGAACGACTGACGTTACGCAGCTTCCTAGCTATCGGCTATTGGCTATCTCAGGCCCAATAACATCGGGCGCCGCGCCGGATTAGCGAACGATTCAAAACTAGGCAACCTTCCGGCGGAAGAAACTCACCATCATGCCCGCAACGCCAAGCAGGGCCAGAGCGGTAGGCTCAGGAACCGCCACGGCCTGAAGTTGGAAACCATTCAGGTCAGATTCTAGAGCGGGGCCCGCACCAAGGTTGATGACCAAGTTGCCCGAGGCATCGGTCTCGGCTGTGGGGTACTCAACATAGGTCACTCCGGCGGTCAAAGTGTTGCCGCCGTCATACGTGCATGTCTGGACGACACCGTTCACGTTATAAGTGGTGACCCGGCCCCCGGCACTCCCGTTACCTGCGGCGTAGAGCACCAAATCGTAGGCCGAACTCGGCGTGAGACCGCTTAACGTGACGGTTGAGGGGCCAGCACTTTCAAGGTACACACTCTGCATCAAATTGGCAACTGATGTACCAGCAAATGCGCTGCTGCTGCCCCAATTTGGATTGAAGTTATCGTAGGTGGCGCTTTGCGTGGCGGTTCCCTGGATGCTCAACGTTACGCTCGAGGCGCTGCCGTTGGCATAATTCAGCGCGAGCCCGCTGGCACTCACGCCGTAGGGATAATCCGAAAAAGACAGCATGCTATCGGCAATCCCATTCCAGATGTCTCCTGCGGAACCGTAAACAGCCGCACCTGTTTGTGCTGGGGCGGCTGCAGGGCCTCCGCCCCCCCACATAGTACCAATTGAATTTCCGGTGAATTGTACATCGATTAATTGAGCCTGAACTGACCCCGCACTAAGTAATGCGGCGGAGAAAACTCCCAAAAGGACAAGTGGTTTCATAGTGTTAGTTAGTTTGTTTTAGTGTTTGCCATTAGTTCTTACCTGAGACGTAATACATTAAACTAGATTTCGCACCCATTTGTCAATAAAATAGTTACATCCGATGTCGAATAATTAGGTATGGTTTTGAGCACGGAGCCGGAGTAGGTTGTTCCCGAAAGTCATTTACAGACAGCTACCCCCCTCCAAAACGGCCAGGCGCATACCACATAACCATGCGATAGACGGGCTGCCTGGCCGGAGGCATCATTCTTCGATAACATGCTGTACTCGAAGACCTTCAAAACCCACGCCGCCCTCCTGCTCGTGTGCTGCGCCCTGGCGAGCGCCGCGCAAGCCCAATCCAGCCGGCCGGGCTGGGGGTCCACTCCCTATCAAGGCGCGTCGGGCACCGGCGTCACTTTCCGCGTTTGGGCGCCCAACGCCACCAATGTCGCCGTCGCCGGCCAGTTCAACAGTTGGTCCACCACCGCAACGCCTTTGGGCAAGGAACTGACCAATGGAGCGTGGACCGGCGTCTGGTCGCAGGACGTCTCCAGCGCCTCCACCGGCCAGCAATACAAATACGTCATCGGCTATGACGGCAGCGCCATCTGGAAGCACGACCCGCAGTCGCGGCTGGTGACCTCTTCCGGTTCCGGGTCGGGGGCCAACGATATTATCTACGATCCCACGGCGTTCAATTGGAACGGCGACAGCCTGACGCCGCCTGCCCTGAGCAACCTGGTCGTTTACGAGCTGCACATGGGCACCTTTCCCGCCAGTACCACCCCCAACCGCTTCATCGCGGCGACCAACAAACTCGATTACCTCAAGAGCCTCGGCGTCAATGCGGTCGAGGTCATGCCCATCGCAGAGTTTCCCGGCGGCAACAGTTGGGGCTATAACCCGGCCCAGATTTTTGCCGTGGACAACAGTGATTACGGCGGCGCGGATGCGTTCAAGACCTTCGTCCACGCCTGCCACCTTCGCGGCCTGGCCGTCCTGCTGGATGTCGTCCACAACCACTACGGGCCCAGCAACCTGGATATGTGGAATTTTGACGGCTGGAGCGGGAGCGGTCCGATCGGGGGCGGGATCTACTTCTGGGAAAGCGATACCAACCTCGAGATCACGCCGTATGCCGATACCCGGCCGAACTTCAGCAGCCCGCAGGTGTGCTCCTTCATTCAGGGCAGCTTCACCATGTGGCTCAGCGAATACCACGTGGACGGCTTCCGCTGGGATACACCCAATCTCATGATGCACGACAACGACGGCAATTACATCCCCGCCGCCAGCACGCTCATTGACGACATCAACGAGATGATTCACACCAATTACATAGGCAAAATCAGCATCGCCGAGGATGTTTACGACTACGACGACTTCGATAGCGCCTGGGACACACAGTATCCCTACGCGGTCACGCCTGTGCTCACCAACGTGGTGGACGCCAACCGGGACATGAGCACGATTGTCAACGCCGTGCAGTATAACGTCCGCTACGGGGGCAATGCTGGCCCGGGCCGCGTGGCCTTCCTGGAATCGCACGACGTGGTGGGCGACCTCAACAGCGGCGTGCGCCTCGTGACGTCGATCGACCCGGCCACCCCCAACAGCTACCGGGCCAGAAAGCTCTCCACCCTTGGCGCCGCCGTGACCATGACCGCACCCGGGGTGCCGATGATTTTCCAGGGCCAGGAAATGCTCGAAAACCAGGCGTTCGATTCCAGCCTCAACGTGGACTGGAGCAAGACCAACACATACAGCTACATCGTCCAGTTCTATCGCGACCTGATCGGCGCGCGGCGGGATTTGAAGGGATACACCCCCGGGCTGGAAGGCGACCAATTCGCCTTGCTGGAGGAGGACAACAACAAGAAGCTGGTCGCGTTTCACCGCTGGAAGTCCTCCGCGCCGTACCAGGACGCGGTGGTCGTCGCCAACTTCGCCACCAATACGGTCAATTACACCCTGACCTTCCCCTATTCCGGCACGTGGTATGTTCACCTCAACAGCGACTCGACGCATTACGGCCCGGACTACGGAAACGTCGGCAGTTCGGCGGTGACCGCCGGCGGCAGCTCGGTCCAGGCCACCGTCACCGTCGGGCCCTACAGCGTGTTAATCCTCTCCCAAACCCCCGACGCGCCCCCGCAACTCTCCATGGCGGCGTCGAACGGCGTGGTGACTATTTCCTGGCCAAGTTCCTATTTCGAGTGGGTCCTGGCCCAGACCACGTCGCTGGCCGGCACCCCCGTTTGGACCCAGGTGCCCACCTCACAATACCGGACCGTCAACTCGACTTCTTCCGTCACCGCATCGAACGGAGTCTGTTTTTATCGGCTCGAGAAGATGTAGACCCGTGGGAATGTGCCCGGTCGAGGGCTATGCCGGTCCGAACCCCGTAGGGGTGGCATTTTTGTAGCCGCAAAGCGTACCCATTCTCCTTTTTTGTTTTTCAGCGGCGCGGTTGAGCTGGTTCGCTTTGTCGGCGATCTTGGGCCGCGCCGCTGAAAAACAAAAAAGGGGAACCTATCAGGCTGCTCATCTACAAAGATGCCACTCCTACGGAGTTTGGGGCCACCGACCTACTTCAAATACGTGCAATGTTCCTGGAGCCAGCTCACATCCCGGTCGGTGGCGGAGGAGTAAGTGTCCCCATCGGCTTGCCCCAGGGGCACCAGCGTGGTCGGCTCGAGCCAGCGGTGCGCCTCGACGTGGCCATCCGCAAATGAAAACACGCCCGCTCCGCCGTGGTAGTCGGCCGGGTAATCGATCATCCAGTACGGATGGTTGGCCCCTTTGCCATCCATGTTTCCCGTGTTGCTCATATCGACGCAAAAGGCCTGATCGTTGATGGAGTCGCTGCGTTCATCGAGGATGACGTAGATCTGCGCCGGGGAGCGGATCTGCTGGCTGGCTCTGAAGATCTCGCACCGGCTTCCGCCGCCGCCGTTCCAGCAATCGTTGTCAGGATTCAAGCGGTTGTTCATCGAGACGCTGCGCACCAAAGGGCTGGCGTCAGCCGGGCATTTATAGAGCGCCGGAGCCTGAATGTAGCGCGCGAAGAGGGAGACGCTCGGGTCTTTCAGCAGCAGGGCATTGGCCGCCTCTTGCGGGTTGGTCATGTTCCCGGCCACCCAGTTGGTCAGCAGGACCAGGCGGCCACGGTTCTCCTCGCTATACAGGGTCCAGGCGATGACGAGCTGGCGGTGGTTGCTCCGGCATGCAGTGGCGCGGGCGGAGCCTTTCGCCCGGTTCACGGCCGGCAGCAGCAGCGCGGCGAGAATGCCCAGGACGGCAATCACCAGGAGCAGCTCCATCAGGGTAAACCCGCGAAACCACGGCCTGCCTTCCGGTCTATTCCGAGTATTCACGACAGAGAATCGAGAGAACGGCCACTGGCTCGTTTCAAAAGCGCTGCGCGACAAATCGCCATCGGCCGCCTTTCCGGGCCGCGTAGGAGACGTGCTCGTTATCGGAGGCGAAGACCGGCGGCGTCATTCCGTCATAAAGCGTCCCCTCCCGGCTGTCCAGCACCAACCGCCACTTCTCGTCCTTCTCGGCCGCGCAGGCCAAGTGTTTGCCGTCGGGGCTGAAGACCGGCGGATAAAGGTCCTGGTATTCGACGCTCGGGTTGCCGTCCGCCACCACTCGCCAATTGCCGTCCGTAAGGGCCGCATAGGCCACATGGCTGCCATCGGTGCTGAAGACCGCGTCGTGGATGTCGTCGCCGTACTCGGGGCTCTCATTGCCGTCCACCACCATCTGCCAATGATGGCCGTTCTTTCCCGCATAGGCGACACGCTGGCTGTCGGCGCTGAAAACCGGATCGCGAATATCCTCGGTGTATTCCGGCCCTTCCTCGCCATCCGCCACCATCCGCCAGCTTCCCTGTTTCTTGGCCGCATAGGCCACGCGCTTGCCGTCGGGGCTGAAGCTCGGGTTGCGGATGTCGTCTCCATACTCCGGGCTCTCGACGCCGTCCACGACCATCTGCCAATTCCTGCCGGCCTTGCCCGCATAGGCGACACGCTTGCCGTCGGCGCTGAAGACCGGATCCCGAAGGTCGTCCTGGAACGGCGGGCCTTCCTGTCCATCGACGACCATACGCCACGCGCCGTTCGTTCTGGCTGCGTAAGCCACGCGCAGGCCGTCTCCGCTGAGGACTGGGCAACGGGCCTCGTCATAGGACTGCGCCCCTTCCTGGCCGTCCAGGACGATGCGCCATCGGTCGCCGCTTGCCCTGGCGGCATACCCCGCGCGCTTGCCGTTCGCGCTGAAGACCGGGCCGTGGAGTTCGTCCAGCGGCTTTCCCGGCCGGCCGTCAATCACCGGGAACCAGGTCCCGCTGTTCCTCGCCGCATAGGCCAGCCGGCCGTTCGAGCTGAAAAGCGGCGGGAGAACCTCGTCGAACGTCGCCTCCTCATGCCCATCCCGTACCACCCGCCAGCGATCGCCCTGCCGGGCCACATAGGCCGCATGATTGCCTTCGGGGCTCAGGATGAGGGATTGGATGCTGTCGTATTCCGCCCCTTCGGTTCCATCCACCACCGCTTTCACCTTTCCGTTCGCGCGGACCACGTAGGCCACGTGGGTGCCGTTCGGGCTGAAGAGGAGGGACTCGATGGTGCGGTCATATTCCGGCCCGTCCTGGCCGTCCACCACCACCCGCCATTTCCCGGCTTTGCTGGCCGCATACGCCGCGTGGCGGCCGTCGGAGCTGAATAGCGGGCTACGGATCGTGTCATACTGCGCCTGAGCCGGCGGTTGTGGCCAAAGCGACTGGACGGCGAGGACAACTTTGTCGTGCTCGACAATCCCGGCCGCCAGAAGGGCCGAGCCGCATAAGATGGCGGCGATCTTCACCTTGGCCCAAGCCATCAATTGCAGCGCGCCCTTGGTCAGGGCGAGACTCGATCCGGACAACGCCGATCCCTTGGCCGCCGCGGCGCAGACCGTTCCCGCCAGGCCCGCCGGCGCCGCCTGCGCTGAGTGGGCCGAGACCGCCAGGGCAATGAGCGCCGTGGTGGAGGCGATGCCGCGCCTGGCGAAATAGCCGCGGAGCTTCTCCAGCGCGCGGCTGACGCGCTTCTTGGCGGCCTCTTCGCTTGCATCCAACGCCGCGCCGACTTCTTTCATGCTTTTGCCGTCAAAAAAGCGCAGGAGGATGGCCTCGCGATCCGGCCCGCCCAGGGCGGCGATGGCGTTGTCCAACAGGGGCGCCAAGGGTTTCCATGCGTCGGATTTGGTTTCGTCCGGGAGGGTTTGCATAGTCGCTTCCTGGTTGCGCCGCGCGCGCCGGACTTCGCTCCTCAGAAAGGCCCGCGAGGCGAGCCGCGCCGCTTGAAACAGCCAGCCCGAAAGGGAGGTGTGTTTGACCAGCGCCCCCGCCTTGCGCGACAGAATGACAAAAACCGCCTGCGTGATGTCTTCCGCCCCGTGCGGGTCTCTCACCTCCCGCAGCGCTACGGCATAGACTTTGTTGATGTGCCGGCGAACCAGCACGCCAAACGCCTCTTCGGAGCCGCGCTCGAGGTACTCCCGCAGCAGTAATTTGTCATCCCAGTCCTGCATTTCCCTATAACTGGCGCCGCCGGGAAAAAAGGGACAGCTTTTTTCGGGCCGCCTCGGGGGAATCGTCCGAGCGCTTCGCAATGGCAACCTCGGCGGCTATCGGGCCCGGTTTGGTGTACCCATGCACGCCGGTCTCAGCCCCGCTAGGGGCGGCATCTTTGTAGCCACAAGCCGCACCCCGTCTCCCTTTTTGTTTTTCAGCGGCGCGGTTGAGACGGTCCGCCCTGTTCGTGATCTTGGCCCGCGCCGCTGAAAAACAAAAAAAGGGAATCTATCGGGCCGGTCGTCTACAAAGAGGCCACCCCTCACGGGGTTTGGAGCGGCGCCGGTAACTGAAGATGCGGGCCCTCGTGGCCTCCGTCCCCAGAGGCCTGCGGCTGCACCCCAACGCGGTAGAAATACGGGCCTGAGTTGGTCGCCGTGAAGTCGGTGAACGTCGTTGTCCCGGTCTGCCCGACGAGGTTGCTCCGCATCGACATGAACGCCGGCTGGAGGAGCAGATTGGTGCTGCGCTGGAGGTAATATATCCTGTCGTTCACGCTTTGCCAGGTGACCGCGAGCCCGGAGTAGTGTGGGGACGGGGACAGCATCTTCAACACGGATGCGGGATCGGTCGGGTCGGTGCCCGTAATCCATTCCTGCCAGTTGTTCATCCCGTCGCCGTCCGAATCGATGTAATCCGCGGAGCCGTCGGTGGGCAGACCGTATTGCTGAAGCCAGGCGTAGCAGATCACGGAACTGGGATTCGGGAATTCGTAAGCCCCGGCGTCCACCGTCCCTCCGGCAATGCGCGGGTTGCCGTCCAGATCGATCACGCCGATCACCGAAGCGTTGTTGCCGGCATTGATGCAGGGGGAGTTGGATTGCAGGCGGAAGTTGCCTCCCGCCGGATTCACAAACAACGGGTCGTTGGTGAAATTCCCCGGACCCCATGGCAGCGGCCAGGTGCAGGAAAAGCTGAAATCGCCCCCCAGGTAATTGCTCGCGTTGTCATAGACGACGCAGTTGTCCAGATCGCCGTTGGCGACCGCGTAGCTGTTCGTGTGGCCGACAACCGTGCAGTTGACGAGATTGCCATCATAGACGCCGCTGCTCTCGTCCGCCGAGTTGCCGCAAATCAGACAGTTGTAAAAGCTCCCTCCATAACCGCCGCCTCCCGGCCCGTCGGGGGCTTGATTCCCGATAACCTGGCAATTGTAAAGCGTGCCAAAAAGAACTCCGCCGCCCCCTCCGCGACTTGGAAATCCGCCCGCAGCCAGATTGCTTGAGATCGTGCAATTGGTCAGGAAACACCCATAGGCGCCTCCTCCCGAAAGGGCGGAGTTGCTGGAAATCAAACAGTTGGTCAGCCAGCAAATGTAGGCGCCCCCGCCAAGGCCCTCCATGCCGGTGTTGCTGGAGATGACGCAGCCCTCGGCAAGGCAGCCATTGAGCCCGGCGCCCTCGCCGGAATTGGTGTTCCAGGCGACCGTGCAGGCGGTCAACGCGCTGTCATAGGCTCCCCCGCCGTCCTCCGCGCTATTGGCCAGGAGCGAGCAGCCATTCAAGGCGCCGCCATAGGAGCCGCCTCCGCTCCCGGCGGCAACGTTGGTGGCAAGCGTGCAGCTATAGAGCAGCCCGCCGTAAGCCCCCCCGCCGCTGGCTGCCGCATTCCCGCCGATCTCGCAACTGGCGCAGATGCCCCCGTAGACCCCGCCGCCATATTCTTGGGCGGCGTTCGAGCTCATCACGCAATTCAGCAACACCGAGTTCGTCGATTCACACCACGCGCCGCCGCCGCTTTGCTCTTCCACCGCGTCGCCCGCGCCCCGCGAGGCCCCGTTCACCAGGCTGAACCCCGAAAGAAAGGCGTTGTTGGTGAGATAGACACATCGCACGGCGTTGTCCCCGATTGGGCCCGCGCCCAGGATCACCGTCGCCGCGGCGCCGTTGACGCTCTGGACCGTGATGGCCTTGTTGATGACCACGCGATTGGTCAGCGATCCATAGACCACCCGCCCGCCCCCCTGGTAAACGCCGTCGCTCACCAGCACCGAGTCGCCCGGGCTGGCCGCATCGATGGCGTCCTGGATGTTGGCGGCTGCCGTGGACCAACCCGCGTACGGCGGCGCCGGGTTGGTGCTGTTCACGTCCACAAACAGCACCGCGCCGGAGGCGCTCAGTGAAAGGAAAAACGGCAGCAGGCCCGTCAGAGGGTTCAGGCGTGTTCTCATAGGTTTTCCCTTTCGATGAACATTATTATCAGCAACTTGCGCGCCTTTCAAGCCGGATGCAACCACCCAAATCCTCGCCTAAACAATTTGTTTTAAACGGCGGAATACACGGAATACGCGAAAAAACTGAATCTTTCCGCGTATTCCGTATATTCCGCGGTTTCATCCATTTTCTAGAGTGGCACGGATTTTGAGGTCACTTGATTTGCGCCTTTCTCCTTCGAATGCGCGCTCGTTAGGCGAGGATTTGGGAACCACCCAAAATCTACCGGCCGCAACCGAACACTGCCCCCGGAGTGCGGCAACTCCTGTTATCCTTGCGTCTTCAGCACCAAATTATCTCACACCCGAAACCTTCCTTGTTCCATAAATATTTTTCCATAAAAACCTTGACCTGGAGCCTCGTTTTTGAATATCTTGTTTCGGGCGAAAGGCCCTAACAAAATATTGTGGTTGCATCAAACCACCAGCCGCCGGGGGGCACTCCGGCGGCGTTTTTGTTGTCTCTCGGAGGGGCTCACAGCATTTCTACCTCCGTTAGCAGACCGGTATAGAATAGCTCCGGGTTCTTTCCGACTAACCGGTAAGGCATACCTGCCCGTTCAGCAGCCAAAGCATCGCATTCCGTCCTGTCCCCGATCGCCAAAACCTGATTTGGCTTGAGGCCAAGCATGGCAGCTGCCAGGAGAAGTCCAGTTGGATCGGGCTTGAACCTGTTGATTCTGGAATCGGTCGAGCATAAAGCCAAATCCGCTCGGACCCCTAGTGCCTCCAGTTTCTGCTCCGCTGGGTAATCGGAGACGACGGCTATTCCCACCTTCCTAAGTCTCAATGCACCAAACACTTCCTCAACTCCCCTATAACGGCAAACAGCAAGATGCCTCAGTGGTTCGTCAAAAATCCACTTTTGTACCGTTCGCCTTACCTCTTCCTCAGCCGCGCCCAACTTCTCCGCAGGCCAGAGATACTGCTCTCGCTCTAGATGGGAAACCAACAGGGAGCGGTTTTTCTCCCGCTGTCGTCTGAATTCGTAAAGGGTCCTTAGCTCGCTGCACCTTTGAGGTCGAGCCAGAAAGTACCTGAGCAGATCCAGGAGCATGAACCTCCGCATTCGTTTTGAGTCATAGAGGGTGCCATCGACGTCAAAAATCACCCCTTTGAGACCCCGCCAGTCAAACTGAACGCGCTCAGCCATCACTAGTGCTCGCCAATGAAGGAATTGTTCAGAAACCAATGCAGGAGTGGCCACCTGACGAAAAACAAGACGGTAGCGACCAATACAGTCGCAACAACCAAAAGCATGAAACCCTTTTGCTTATAGAGTTGCTCGGGCCGCTGGGCGGGCGAATTTTCCGCCATTCCGATGTGCAGGTACCACGCGAACATTAGGGCGAAAAACGGCAGGCTCAATAGCAGCTCAATTCGGTGTTTAATCATGAAAATGCCGAAGAAAAAGGCGAAGCACATGGCGTAGAATAGAATGGAAACCAAGAGGTTTTCTTCGGTATAGAATCGGAAGGAGTGCCGATAAAGAACTGCCTGCGATTTGTCTGCGATCAAGCGGAGTTCAGCGTAGCGTTTAACCGCCATCAGAAACGCGCCGCCCATCCAATACGCGACCGTGATACTTGAGGGGGGCAAGGGCAACGTGGTCACCATGAACCAGCCAAGCAGCAGGCGAATGGGATTGTTAACCGACTCGCTCAGCACGTCAACGTAAGGCTTGTCCTTCGTGCGGAGGGGTTTGATGTTGTAGGCGGCCCCCATCACAAGCAGCAGCAAAGCCGTGAGGAAGAATCCCGGCGATACGATCCACGAAAGCCCCAAGCCCAGAAGCGCGAGCAAAGCGTACTGGACGCGAACACCCCGGGCCGAAACCAATCCTTGCACTGAGGGCCGGTGTTTTTTCAGGGGATGATGCTGGTCAAACTCCGCGTCCAACCATTCGTTGAGGGTGTAGTTGGCCGATGTGATGAGGCATGCCGAAGCGAAACCAATGATAAAATTCAACACGACTCCCTGCCAAGGCTTGTGCGTCAGAACCAAAGCCAGAACAACCCCGGGCAGAATGAACACGTTCTTGAACCAGTGACTCGGGCGGGCAATGGCCAGGTAATATTTGAGTCGCGCTCCCCCGGCCGCCGGGCTGCTTACACGGGCACCGGTGGTTGCTGACGAATGGCTGGTTTCGGTTGTCATGCTCTCGCGTTCCCCTGCGGCTCCGTCCTTTTCCAAATGCACCACACAGTAGCCGCTAGAGTTGCAAAGGCAGCGACACCCGCCGTCCACGTGCCCAGAGGACTTGAGACGCCGACCAGCGGAAGTGTGAGTCCCAGGAAACTGCTGGAGGGGCCTGAGCGCATTATGGCGCACGCCGCGTCGGCCAGCGGGAAAGCGTGGTGCTGGGGCTCGATGTCATATTGGACCATCAGCAAACTAACCAGCAGTGAAAGGCCGGCAAGACAGTGAAAGGCTCTTAGCTCAAGCGGTTTACGGATTAAGATTACTCCGAGCATGAGAAAGGGCACCATCGCAGCCGCGTAACGCGGACCTACTCCCCAGGTCACACTTGCTAGGGGGGATGAGGCTTGGAATACCAGGTAGGCGGCCAGAAGACTCAGGCCCAAGAGGCTCTCTGCAACATGGATTCTGTCGCGCAGGAGATCCTTCGCCATCAACAGCGCCAGCAGGCACAGCACAGGACTGTAAACAAAGAGCCCTCTTCTGGGACCAAACGTAACGGCAATGAGCCTTTCCCAGGTCGGATGATCCACCTGAAGCATCGCTTGCCCATTATCTACCGCTATAATTGGAACCGCGTACTTGTAGGGGAATGTGAAGGGACTTCCGAAAACTGAATAGTGGTACACCATAATCAGCAGTCCCAGCGGCAGGCCGCCAGCCATCACCATCCAAATCCGACGGGTTCCGACCATTTTCCAGGCATAAAGGAAGACCAAAGCTGCGCCGATGACTTGGATGTATTCGATCGCGACCGCAGTGCCAAGTGCCAGGCCCGAAGCTATGAGCCTGCCGAATTGAACGCCGGCCGAGGTGTTCGGATGCTTTTCGACTAGGACTACCAGATAGAGCGCGAGCATGAGCAGGACTGCGCCCGGAACAACGGCGTAGGGGATTCTGGCGTAAAAGAACAGGATGGTTCCCGCTCCAAGCACCAGCGCCGCCTCGGAAGCCAGAGCCTGCTGGAGCCCAAAGCATAGCAGCAGGCGATAGAACACCACTCGTAACTGCTCAGGTCTAACCGGGCACGGATGACGGCGATAGCATGAACGGCTCGCCGATCATCGCCCGCTGGATTGCCATCCAAAGATTCAGACCATGTTTACGGCAGGTCGACAGGTAGC